>Ga0126342_10023564_pt1 | contig 10060 bp, 5 predicted proteins | sample Cyp1metagenome_FD_92528 | JGI IMG/M metagenome (GOLD analysis project Ga0126342, IMG submission 92528) | Coral microbial communities from Lord Howe Island, Old Settlement Bay, Australia - Cyphastrea 1 metagenome | ecosystem: Host-associated > Invertebrates > Cnidaria > Coral ... | reverse complement strand
GCTCCCCAAAGCTATTCTGCAAAGCGGCTCCCGAAAGCTGTTCCCGAAAGTTGCTACTGAAAGCTGCTCCCCGAAGTTGTTTGCAGAGCTGCCCCCGAAAGTTGCTGTTCTTCAAAATAATTGTTCCTGAATGTTGCTCCAGACATCTTGCCAAAGCTGCTCCCCAAAGCTGCTGTCCAAAGCTATTGCCCGAAAGTTGCGATTCTGCAAACCTATGCCCTAAAACATCTTCCTAAATTAAAGCTATTCTGCAAAGCGGCTCCTGAAAGCTGCTCCCGAAAGTTGCTACTGAAAGCTGCTCCCCGAAGTGGTTTGTGTACAGGCAGATCGTAATATTAGTAGTAGTAAATTGAGGACATGCCGTTATAGATTGCGGCTTGCAATTTTTAGGACGCAATAGTGAAAAGCCATGCGGTCTACACCGAGGGCACCGCCACAGGGTTAACATGACTAAATATGTAGCCATTTGAAAATGTGCGATTGGTTTGGTTGTACAACTTCATTCCGCTAGCTTGGCGAGCCTATATCAGCGACCTTTTTCCAATGTAAAGTCAACGGCACTAAAAAGACACTCGTACCCACGACCAGCAAGCTTGAAATATCTGTGAGCCCTATAGTGAATTCAAGAGAGCGACAGTCGCATGTGGTAAATTCAAAATAACGGAAACGCAAAACGAAAGTTCCCAAAATTTGGATTCATAAAAAATCCCAAAATTATGGCAGATTTTTGGGAAAATTGGGCTCGGGGTGAAAGGCCCAAAATAGTCGCAAATTTTGGGGAAAATTGGGCTCGGGGTTAAATTGCCAAAATTGCGGCGAACTCCGCGCGCGCGCCAAATTCAGGAAATACATAATATTCAAACTCAGCTAAAAGACCTACCGAGCGACAGTGGACCAGGGGGAAATCGAACCCCCGACCGACCCTGACCGACCGTACTGATTAGGGAGAAGATAAATTTTCCCAACAAAAATTTTTGGGAAAATCAAAATTAAATTTCCAAAAAAAATACAGTAGTAAATATTCGACCTCCGAGCAGGGGGCTCTAGAAGCACAGACTTAATTTGTATTCGTCAATTTTCCCAAAAATGTTGCAGATTTTTGGAGAAATTGGTCTCAAGTAATTCCGCGCGGACGCTTTGTGTAAGGCCAAATCGTAATATTAATAGTAATATATTTTTTTATATATATTTTTATTATTAAATAATATATATATTAAATTTATTTAATATATATTTAATATATTTCCAATAAAAATAAAAATAAAAATTAATATAAAATAAATAAATTTATTTAATATAATTAATAAAAAAATATAAATATAAAATATAAATTAATTTATATAATTTAAATATTTATATATATATATTTATATAATTCGAATTTTCTATAATAAATTTAAGGCCGGAGGTAGATAACGAAAGCTAACGGGGTAAGAGAAAGAAAGAAGAGAAAAAGCCAATTGCGGAAAGATTATTATTATCGTATCGCGGCATTGTTCGTCCCAACGAAAATACAACAATAATATATAATATATAATATTTAATAATGATATATATGGGGGAGGGGGCAGGAGAGGCCCTTTCGCGTAAAAAAGCAGATAATATCCTTAAGGAGCCTCGGAATATTTACTAAAACAAGAAAATTCTACCGAGCTAATTAACCCTAGCTTTCGTAATAATGCCAATAATTACCAATAATAATAAAATATAATTAATTAATTATAATAATAATAACGACGACGATAACGATAATAACGATAACAAAAAACGATAATAATGGTGATAATGATAATAAGGACGATAAATAAGAACAATAACGATAATAATAATAATAATAACGACGAGAATAATAATGACGGTAACGATAACGATAACAATGACGATAATAATAATAATAGTGGTAATGGTAGTGGTGGTAGTGCGTGCAAAAGTACGTAATGTCCTTAAGTAGCCCCCGTAATATTTGTTAAAGCAAGAAAACTCCAGCTAGCTAACGCTAGCTTTCGTAATAATTCTATTCCATATTTTAAATTCTATATTCCCCATTTTATCGTTGTATATTCCATATTCCATATTCCACGCTCCATATTTTATTCTCTACACTCTACTCTCCACACTTTACACTATACACTTTACACTCCACATTTTACACTTCCTACTTTACACTCCACACTCTACACTCTACACTTTACACTCTACACTCCACACTTTACACTCTACACTCTACACTCCACACTTTACACTTTATACTCCACACTCTACACTCCACACTCCACACTCCACACTTTACATTCCACACTCTACACTTTACACTCAACACTCCACACTTTGCACTCCACCGTCTACAGTGCACTGGTACGGTAACAGCGGAAAAATATAGGCTGTTCAAATAACTTGTTTCATAAATTTTCTATGTAATTGCATTCGGGTTGGTGGGCTGTATTTTGTTTTTCCCCCTCCTTTCCTTATTTTTGTCCTTAATTTATTCTTTCATATGTTCTTTCCTTCTTTCCTTCCCCTAAGAGATTATATATATTATTAAAAACAAAAATTATATATATATATCTTCTAAACACATGCTGATAAAATTAAAATGTTAATACTATTCATTTACCGTCTTAAATTAAGTATAATTTATAAATATAGGTCTACAAATAAAGAATCATTATATATGTTCTTTGATATTTATTTTACATGAATTGTTCAAACAATATAATTTCTATATATATATAGTATAGTTATCTAAACAAATATTGTATTACATATTATTCTTATTATTCGTATAATTATAAATAGTATGTATTGTAATTACTTAGTTTATATATTTTTAAACATCATATTTTGTTTATTTATATAAATACATAGTTTTAAAAGTATAAAACTCACCATGCCAATTTCCCCATATTAATCATTTTTTTAGGAACACCATTTATGAATATATATATATATATATTTAAAATTATTTTAAAGAAATATTTTGTCCATTTTGTATTCCTAAGGATTAGGTTGATCTTTAAGTTCAAAACATAAAATCCCGATCCATATCCATGATTCCTAAAGGATACCTTTGCAATAGGTGCAAATCAAAGCTCTATTATACGTAATTCACTCTTTCCACAGAATAATATTATATATCTCATATTAATTCAAATGTACTTAAATGTTCAAACTATCAGTAGTAATTCTGTGTTTAGTAATGTAATATTTTCACCTCTTTCTTCAAAAGAAAAGGGATGAATAGCTAATGCCCAAAAAGCCTAGCCTTTGACCTTCTGCATGTCATGAATCTGCTGCGAAGGGACCCTCTTGCTGCTGACTTAGACGGTCCAAGACCGAAACCCTGTTGTTTGTTTGACAGATGTTGACAGCTACATGGCCTTGCGGCCTTGCATTCAGGTCTGATGTACAAATTGGATTCTGGATCCCACCAGCAGAATATATCCATGACACGAAGCATCGGATCTCAGAAGGTCATCACCTTTTGCACCGCGTCAAGCACCTCGGGATTAAAACCATGAGCTTCGTATATCCTTGTGGTCCCTGTCCCGTTTTCAATCCATGTTCCGAATATGTCCGAATGGGGTCTGAAGATTATCTCAATCATATCATATCCCACTTGATCTTTTTGTAGGCCAACGACTTAACTCCCCAAAAAAAAAATATTCACATATATGTTCATCTAGTGTTCAGTGTTGGTTGAAAACCTCATCACCAGATCTCGATAATCTGGGTTCACCCTGCTCGCAGTGGAGTGGGCAAATAGAATGGCTCGAAAGCCAAGGGGAAGGGCGTGTCCTCAGAAGACGCCGCCACGGCAGGAGAAGTGCCTTAATGACACAACCCGATCCCTAAGTTATTTCGTAGTTTGCGAACTGGAAGCCATGGCCCATTTGGTTTGATGGTCTATGATGATTTACTTATCAAAAATGATGATTTTGCATGATTTTGCATAGTTTTGGTAAGCTTTTAGTGTGAGCATATCTCCATGAGCAAATCGCACAACCATGGCGCCACCGGGTCAGTTGCTGATCCCTAAAGTTCTACCTTGAAGTGGGTCATGTGGCTATTATCCAGTGAAATAATCACCCCATGGCTGGCTTTCACCCATAACAAGGTGGGCCAGAGAACCCAAAAGCAAGACGGCGCACAGCACGCCTTTTTTAAAAAATCTTGCGATGTGGGCAGCTGCGCTCTGCACGAAATCGACGTAAGATCTTTACTGAGACATCGTTCGCACTTATGGCATCAGGGGCCACAATTCACGACAGCATGCTGTGCCAGCTACGTCTACATTCTTCTAGCCGCTATTTCTGCTAATGTAATTAAATCTATCCTATCTTTCTAGTCGCTATTTATTCCTGGGTTCTCGTTTAGTTTGCTTCGCTGCAGAGGGAGCGAGGACGAAGCGTAGACGGGCAGAACACCGCGCGAAATGAAAACTCAATGAAATGACGGAGGGAGTTGACCAAAAGAGCATGAAAACGAAGATATGAAGATGACCGATGGTGAATGATCATGAAAAATGAGACATGATGAAAGATGGGTAAAGACTTCTCTGTACAAAAGCTTCTATGCGTAAAAGCTACTGTGTGTAAACGCGTCTGTGCGTAAAAGCTCCTCTGTGCAAGACTTCTCGGTGTAAAAAGCTTCTGTGTGTGAAAGTTTCTGTGCAAAAGCTTTCCTGCGTAAAAGTTTCCTTGTGCAAAAGCCTCTGTGTGTAAAATCTTCTCTGTGTAAAGGCTTTTTTGTGTAAAAGCTTCTATGTGTAAAAGCTGCCCTGTGTAAAAGTTTCAGTGCGCCGTAAACGCTTCTGCGTGTAAAACTTCCTGTTTGTAAACGCGTCTCTGTGTAAAAGTTTCTGTGTGTAAGCTTCCTTTGTGTAAGGACTTCTCTGTGTAAAAGCTCCTCTGTGTCAAGACTTCTCTGTATAAAAGCCTTCTCTCTGTAAAAGCCTTTGTGTGTACAGGCCTCTCTGTGTCAAAACTTCTCTGTGTAAAGACTTTTCTGTGTAAAAGCTACTCTGTGCAAAAAGGCTTCTGTGCCTAAAGGCTTCGGTGTGTAAACGCGTCCTTGTGTCAAGACTCCTCTGTGTAAACGCGTCTGTGTGTCAAAGTTTCTGTGTAAAAGTTTCTGTATAAAGGCTTTTTGGTGTAAAAACTTCTGAGTGTAAAAGCTTCTGTGTGTAAGAGCTTCTCTGTGCGTAACTGCGTAAACGATTTTTGTGTGTATAAACTTTGTGTGCAAAAACTCCTGTGTAAAGACTTATCTGTGCAAACCCGTTTGTGCGTAAAAGCTCCTCTGTGTAAGGCTTCTCGGTGTAAACAGCTTGTGTGTGTGTGAAAGTTTCTGTGTGTAAAAGCTTTCCTGTGTAGAAGTTTCCTTGTGCAAGAGCCTCTGTGTGTAAAATCTTCTCTGTGTAAAGGCTTTTTTGTGTAAAAGCTTCTGTGTGTAAAAGCTGCCCTGTGTAAAAGTTTCAGCGCGCCGTAAACGCGTCTGCGTGTAAAACTTCCTGTGTGTAAACGCGTCTGTGTGTCAAAGTTTCTGTGTGTAAGCTTCCTTTGTGTAAGAAGGATTTCTCTGTGTAAAAGCTCCTCTGTGTAAAGACTTCTCTGTGTAAAAGCTACTCTGCGTAAAAGCTTCTGTGCGTGGAGGCTTCTGCGTGTAAACGCATCCGTGTGTAAACACTCCTATGTAAACGCGTCTGTGTGTGTGTGTGAGAGCTTCTGTGCGTAAAAGTTTCTGTGTAAACACCTTTTTGAAACTTTTTTGTGTAAAAACTTCTGTGCGTAAGAGCTTCTCTGTGTAAAGGCTTTCCCGTGTAAAAGCTTCTGTGTTTAAAAGCTTCCGTGTGTAAAGCTCCTCTGTATGTAAAAGTTTCTGTGTAAAAGCTGCTCTGTGTAAAAATTTCTCTGTGTAAAAGCTCCTCTGTGAAAAAGCTGCTCTGTGTAAAAGGCTTCTCTGTGTCAAGCCTCTGCGTGTACAAGCTTTTCCGTGAAAAAGCTCCTGTGAAAAAGCTGCTCTGTGTAAAAGGCTTCTCTGTGTAAAAGCCTGTGTAAGTGCAAGCTTCTCTGTGTCAAGTCCGTCCACCCTGTCGTCGCTTCCATCCCGCTCCTTCCCTACGGAGCTCTCCCCAACCTATTTCCCACGATTTCCCTTCCGTCCTTCCTGTCGTCGCTTCCATCTCCTTCCTTACCTTCTCAACGGAGCTCTCCCCAAGCTATTTCCCACGGCTTCCCCTCTTCACCCTGTGGTCGCTTCCATCTCGCTCCTTCCCAACAGCTATTTCCCACAGTTTCCCCTCGGTCCACCCTGTCGTTGCTTCCGTTTCGCTCCTTCCCAACGGAGCTCTCCCCAAGCTATTTCCGACGTCCAGCATGTCGTCGCCGAGTTTCCCGTCCGTCCACCCTGTCGTCGCTTCCATCTCGCTCCTTCCCCACGGAGCTCTCCCAAAGCTATTTCCCACGGTTTCCCCTCCGTCCACACTCTCGTCGCTTCCGTATCGCTTCCTTGCGGCAAGTCAACTAAACGAGAACCCAAGCATTGGAGATGCTTTTGGGAAGAAAACAGGGAAAAGAAAGAAAGCAAAGACGTTGCAGACATCGAAACACCGAGAACCCAAAAGCATTTCCCATGCATGTCCCATTGCCCAGCGTTTGGCATCAATTTCACAAGTCTTATAGGCTCACACTTTTTCGGGACAGTCGCATTCATGGAACTTGTCCTGAAAACCTGGTGCCAAAAGCTCTGCATTTTTGTGTCGCTCGCTCCCTACGCAGCTCTCCCCCAGCTATTTCCACGTCTTGGACCCACATTTTTCAGGACAATCGCATTGATTGAAATTGTCCCGAAAAACCCGTGCCACCCTCCCAGCCCACGCTCGTCCGGCGCTTCCATCGCGCTCCCTCCAGCGGAGCTCCCCCACTGCCCCGGCGCTCCCACGGTGCTCTCCCCAAGCTATTTCCCGCGGGTCTCGCTCCCTCCCAACGCAGCTCTCCCCAAAGCTATTTCCCACGGTTTCCCGTCCGTCCACCTTCTCGTCGCTTCCGTATCGCTCCTTCCCAACGGAGCTCTCCCCAAGCTATTTCCCACGGTTCCCTTTCCGTCCACCCTATTGTCGCTTCCGTATCGCTCCTTCCCCTCGGAGCTCTCCCCAAAGTATTTTCCACGGCTTCCTTTCCGTCCACCCTCTCGTCGCTTCCGTATCGCTCCTTCTCAACGGAGCTCTCCCCATGCTATTTCCCACGGTCTCCCTCCGTCCACCCTCTCGTCGCTTCCATCTGGCTCCTTCCCCACGGAGCTCTCCCCAAGCTATTTCCCACGGTTTCCTCTCTGTTCACCCCTCCCAACGGAGCTCTCCCCAAGTTTTTTTCCACGGTTTCCCCTCCGTCCACCCTCTCGTCACTTCCGTATCGCGCCCTCGCGGCAAGTGTGACTAAACGCGAGCCCAAGCATCGGAGATGCTTTTGGGAAAAAACGACCGTGGCCTTGTGGTAGTCAGCTTGGGTGTTGGTGTGTCAATCCATCAAATGTACTTCAACACACTATAACATAACTTATAACACATTAGTACATCTCTAGTAACAATGTTGCTTGATCCCGTTTCCAGCTGGTATTGGTCTTTTTTTGCAAATGTCAATATAAGTTTTTTTATTTGCTGGTTGATGGACATCCACTCGTTGATAGGGATGATAACAACCATAATGAGGAATCCTAAGAGGGTAAATGACAAATGTCCCTCCATGATCCTCCGTGTGAAGCCAAGAATTCACCCATAAACCAACCAAACTTATTCATACTGGTATATTATGGGTGTGTCTCAAATTTCAAATTTGGAAAACGTACATCCTGGTCCATCATCATTGTTCAAAACGGCATTAAGGAAAAACATATCTGATTCTATCTGAATGGTGAAAAATATCAGTCATTCGAGATCATCCTCCCAAATAGAGTCCACATTCACCCCAGACTCTGGGATGAAAAAAAATTGTGGTTTCTTATGAACATTTGAGGTGTTTACCTTGAACTGTAACTAACCATGAAATATTTATCATGGTACCAATCAGATATACCTGATATACTACGGTTTTCGTTCCATCAGATCAATTTCAGCTTTGCACATCTCCCTCGGGCAGCCAGACCCAACCGCAAACTCTCTGGACAGGTGCCTCACAGGGAATCCAGGAATGACTCGACAAAAGTTGGAACATATTGGAACCCACTAGGAATAACAACCACAACGGAATGGAGATCATATGATATACTACATTATACAATGTTATGTAAGTTATATATATATATTATGTATATACATGAATTGACGGGCATGTAGCCCGCAAAATGGGAATGAAATTAACGAACATGAAGAAGACTAAACCGGCCAAAATCAGGGTTTTAGCCATCAAGCCTGAGGAAGTTGTGCAGGGAAAGCACAGATCCAAGTATGTATCGATCAAGTGCCTGAAGGTTGCCTGGGGTCTCAACAACTACGCAATCATTCTACCTTGCCCACTTTTTTGCGTTTCCGAAACAAGAACCCTGAAGGCCCCTGAAAACCCTGGAACCTAAATACCAAAAAATTATCCAAGCCCTGACCAGCAAGATCTCCAATTGCAATGCCCAAAGCCTCCAACTTTAAGAAGCACTTGTCTTGCCTTGGTCAATGAGGCACGGCGTGGGTTAGGAATGGTCTGGGCACCCAAGGCTAGGAAGAGAACCATCCCAGTGATGGTAAGCCATCAAACATGGGAATGTAACATGATTTAAGCAGCAACAAATTAGTTATTGTACCAACATTGTTGTTAGCCATATAAGATCTAGGATCTGGCATGCCCTGGCTGTATTGGGGCGCAAAACTCTTTGTCCCTATAACCAGGTTAAAAATCATTGAAGTTCATTCACTACGCAACCCCATTTAAGCCCTATCAAATCCCCATGTTTGATGGTTATAATTATAATCATATGAACTCCCATTTTTTTGAGGGCTAAATCATATGGAATTCCAATGTTTGATACTATCATATGAAATTTCAATGGTTGATTGCTATAATCAAATGAAACCTCAATTTTTGATGGCTATAATTAATCATATGAAATCCGAGTGTTTGATAGCTATCATATAAAATCTTTTTTTAGCTATAATAATATTAACTCCCAACGTTTGCCGGATAAATCTGCCTCTTTTGATGTTTTTTAAATCCCCATCTCCAGGCTCAGCTACAGCGTGGCCGCCAGCTCCGCTCCAAAGCCACAGGTCTTGGGCGCCTCGTGCGCTAAGACCTGCAGGTCAGACTTAACCATATGGCGGTTTCCAAAAATGGGGAGTACCCCAAAATGGATGGTTTATAAGGGAAAATCCTACTAACATGGATGATTTGGGAGTACCCCTATTTTCGGAAACCCCCATATAATGTGTATGGATAGATGGATGGATGGATGGATGGATGGATGGATAGATAGATAGATAGATGGATATATAAGTAGCTAATATGTGAGATGGATAGATATAGATGAGTGGATAGATGAGATAAGAGAAGATAAGATAAGATTCAGATTCGGATTCGGATTCAGATAAGATACTGTCAATAGATCGACAGAAAGATAAGAAAGAAAGAAAGAAAGAAAGAAAGATAGACAGATAGATAGATAGATAGAAAGATAGACGAGACGGAGCCTTAGTCAACTACGAGTATCTACAAATATACATTTATTAATTAATACTAACTAACAGAATTTTTATATCTATATATCAACTAGACCAAAACAGTTGATACGAATATATACTTGTTTGTGGCGTTGAGTGAAAAAGATGCTGTCCGCAAGTTGTTCACGTTATACAGACTCCAAAAAAAAACGGATTTTTTTCCATTTTTTTTTGGACATCCGGATGTCAAAAATGCGCGTTTCGTTGAGGCGAAACGCACATTTTCAAATCACACCGAATGAAAACCTCAAAAATCAAATGTTTTTTTTTCGCCCCTGATGACTAAAATTAGTATTTCGTTGAGGCGAAACACCAATTTCCACTTTGGAGTCATGCGCCTGCCATCGAAAAATGATCATG
>Ga0126342_10023563_pt1 | contig 10061 bp, 7 predicted proteins | sample Cyp1metagenome_FD_92528 | JGI IMG/M metagenome (GOLD analysis project Ga0126342, IMG submission 92528) | Coral microbial communities from Lord Howe Island, Old Settlement Bay, Australia - Cyphastrea 1 metagenome | ecosystem: Host-associated > Invertebrates > Cnidaria > Coral ... | reverse complement strand
TTCATTGGTATCAAATCAACCAGCCCCCCTTGAACAATTACATTCATTGGTATCAAATCAACCAGCCCCCCAAGAAGATGGGAGGGGAAAGGCAGCAAAGGTAAAGGAGATGGTGGAAGACAGGTTGTGTGAAAGAGCTGTGTGTGACAAAGTTGTATGTGACAAAGTTGTGTGTGACATCATCATGATCATCATCATCATCACCATCACCATCATCACGATCATCCGTCATCATCAAAATCGTCACCATCATCATCATCATCATCATCACCATCACCATCATCACGATCATCCGTCATCATCAAAATAATCACCATCATCATCATCATCATCATCATCATGACCATCATCACCGTCATCATGATCATGATCATCATCATCTCCGGGACCCTCTTTTCGCTGCTAAAAACGCTACTTTCTCACATTCGACCCTACCCCAAAATGGGGGTAGGGTCATATGCGAAACCATTGGGGTAGGGTCAAATGCGAGGCGCGTACCCGTCACCGCCACCACCACCGTCATCGTCATCGCCATCATCATCACCACCGTCATCATCATCACCATCACCACCACCACCGTCATCATCATCATCATCATCACCACCGACATCTTCTTCATCATCACCATCATCATCATCATCGTCCTCGTCATCATCACCATACACATGATCACCATCATCATCATCATCATCATCCTCATCATCACCACTGTCATCATCATCATCATCACCACCTTCATCATCATCATAATCATCTTCATCATCATCAACATCGTCATCATCGTCATCATCATCATCATCACCACCACCGTCATCATCATCATCATCACCACCACCGTCATCATCACCACCACCACCACCGTCATCATCATCATCATCGTCGTCCTCGTCATCATCATCATCGTCGTCATCATCATCATCCTCACCATCACCACCGCCATCATGATCATCATCATCATCACCACTGTCAACATCATCATCATCATCATCACCATCATCATCATCACCAACGTCGTCATCATCATCATCACCACCGTAATCATCATCATCATCACCACCGTCATCATCATCGTCATCATCACCACCACCACCGTCATCATCACCACGGTCATTATCATCATCATCACCACCACCACCACCGTCATCATCATCATCACCACCACCGTCATCATCACCATCATCATCACCACCACCACCACCGTCATCATCATCATCATCATCTCCATCATCACCATCATGATCATCATCATCACCACCGTCAACATCATCATCATCATCACCACCACCGTCATTATCATCATCATCATCATAATCATCTTCATCATCATCATCATCATCGCCACCGTCCTCATCATCAAACATCATCATCACCACCGTCATCATCAACACCACCACCGTCATCATCATCATGATCATCATCACCACCGTCATCATCATCATGATCATCACCATCACCAACATCATCATCATCACCACCGTCATCATCATCATCATCACCACCACCACCTTCATCATCATCATCATCAACATCATCATCATCACCATCATCATCACCGTCAACACCATCATCATCACCACCATTCTCATCACCACCGTCATCATCACCATCATCATCATCATGATCATCATCATCATCACCACCAACGTCATCATCATCATCATCACCACCATCATCATCATCATCATCCTCATCATCACCACCATCATCATCATCAAGCATCATCAACATGGTCATCATCACCACAAACACCGTCATCATCATCATCATCATCATAATCATCTTCATCATCATCAACATCGTCATCATCATCATCACCATCATCATCATCACCACCGTCATCATCATCAAACATCATCATCACCACCGTCATCATCACCACCACCACCACCGTCATCATCATCATCATCATCATCATCTTCATCATCATCATCATCATCGTCGTCCTCGTCATCATCATCATCGTCATCATCATCATCATCATCATCGTCATCATCATCATCATCATCACCACTGTATAGTACTACTGCGCTATTATGTATTCAGGGGGTGTCACACACAACTTGGAGAGAGAAAAGAGAGAGAAAAGAGAGAGAAAAGAGAGAGGACAGAGAGAGAAAAGAGAAAGAAAAGAGAGAGAAAAGAGAGAGAAAAGAGAGAGAACAGAGAGAGAACAGAGAGAGAAAAGAGAGAGAGAACAGAGAGAGAAAAGAGAGAGAGAGAGTGGTTTCAATCGCCCCCCAGTCCTCCCCCACATCCATCATCCCCATCAGGTGGTGCTCATCAGCCCCTGGGGCCCCTGATTACTTTCCACCCTTTGGGACACAGCAGAGGGAAGCAGATGGAAGCATGGTGCCCCACCATGAGCATAGTCATGGCTATTTTTCCCTCAGATTGCCAGGCCCCAAAACACCAATAAAGTGCCCTTCATGCCCTCCTTTGGTTGTGCCTGGGGCCTCTGATCCTGCCCTGCAGGCCAACAGGTCCCCTTCTCCACCTTGCATGCTGCTGCCTGTGCTCCCTGGCAGCCAGCATCACCAGATTCGGGGAGAGGTTACAACCAGGGTCCCCATTGATATGGTGGACCTCTTCCTGGCTCCTCAGCTTTCTGTTGCTCTTGCCTTTTTTTTGCCTTTTTTTTGGGGTGGGCCTTCTTTTTTTGTTTTGGCTTTTTTTTGGTCCTTCTTTTTTGATCCCTCTGGTTATACTCATATCCTTGTTTTTCTTTTTTTTGGCCTCTTTCCTGTGATCAGCACCTCATATGTTCCTCCTTGAGGAGTCCACTTTTCTGGGTGACATGATATGCCACTGCTGGCCAGAACAAAATGATGGACAAGGTAGTTCCTTACCATAAGCATCCTGAAGGATACTGTTGGCTAAGGCTACCTGGTGGAGGTGACAATAGGGTACTCTGGCATCGCCAGCTGGACCATGGTCCAGGATCTCCACCTCCTAGCCCCTTCTCACTTGTCTCACTTGGTTTCGTCGTGGGGCTCTGATCCTCCTCCACCCTGCAGGCCCTCTCCTGGCTCTGGCATGATGTCTCCTGTGATCTCTGCCACGCCTGGCAACCAGCTTGGCGGCACAATTATTGGCCCTGTCATGGTCCACATGGTGGACCTCCATGTTTTCTGCCAGTGGCCTTCCCTGCAAATCCTGGTACAGCTGGCGATGCCAGAGTACCCTATTGTCACCTCCACCAGGTAGCCTTAGCCAAAAGTATCCCTCAGGATGCTTATGGTAAGGAACTACCACCAGTTATATATTATGTAATCATTCTATTGTACTATACTATACATTATGAATACCAATGAAAAAACTAATAAACTTAATCAAGCAATTGATAAATATAAATGAAAAAACATTGAAAGCCAGTTAAAAACCTAGCCAAAAACATTGAAAATCAAAGAAAACCAAGGAAAAACCAAGAAACCACAAAGAAAAAATATACTAAGGTCAGTGGTTTGTTCATATTCTAAGTGCATGATTGTACTGTGTTTTTCCAGCTAAAACCAATTTTTAAGAACTATAAAATATCTTAAAACATAAAATGTTATACTTTATATTCTAAGTGCAGGCGATTATATTCTAAGTGTGATGCTTACTTGCCAGGACTTAGAATAATCCCGTATTCTAAGATATTAGTTAGTACTCGCACATATAATATTTTAAAGTAAAAAAAAATAATTCATATTCTAAGTGGTGGGTCATCACTGTATATATATATATATATATAATCATATAGAGTTTTCTGGGTGTCAATCCTTCGTTCCCTTTTTTGCCTTGAAAGGTGTTGGCCAAAGATCTCAATTGAGGTAACTTCTCAAACATGGATCCAGCTGTACGAGTACTGAGAAAAACTGGGCTACGAGTATTGTGATAAACCATAATTATCCTGATACCTTTTTGACATATTTTAACATCTTTTGACCAACCAGTATTTCATTGGATGGGATAACGATTAATATAACTTATAATTTATATAACTATGATGTTTAGGAATGTACCTCCGGTGTCATCAGACATGGCCGGCAATGAGAAATGCCCGAACTAATCCTGGCATTTTAATAGGAAGATCATCGAACTAAATGGAGGATTTTCCAGCAAACCATGTTTGATTACCAGAGGGGTAGCCTGGTTGTCACGATCGTTTTCTGCGACAACTATATATATATATATCATTCCAATATGATCAATGGAGGAAGAAACTGTATTCCATCTTGATCCATCTTGTTTGTTATGTCATCACATAATATCTCAAACAACAAGTTGGTAGGCCTGGGACTTGGGATTGATGCTTGATGCTTCCAACTACCTAGGGTGACCAACTACCCTTGAAACAAGGGTAAGGTCCGGCAAGGTTGTGGAAGGATGAGATGACTTACTTTGAGGGGTCATCCCAGTTCGTGAATGGTTTGTTGGTGGGTGATTATTTCGTGCTTTTGCTGAGAAATATTGTATGTCCCACTTAACATGAAATGTTGAAGGATGTTTTAACTTGGACGATCGTCAAGCTGGATGAGATCAATTGGAAGTGGGAGAACCATAGGAATTGCGAACCAAGGTCAATCTCCGGAGCCCCAATTGCCATCTGGCTTTGTCTCCCATGGGGCTGCCTATCCCCAGCATTATCATTTCATTTCCCCTATGGAAAATGGATCCATTTGGGAGTATACACCATTCTCAGACAGGTTCCTCATCTATTGCTGTGCCATGGAGATCAACTGCTCAGGCGCACTGAGAAATGATCACCAGTCGTCCAACCTCTTCCTGGGGCAACGCGCTCGCCAAAAGGCAAGTCTTGCTGAGAACCTCTGGTTCCTTACCCTGGAAAGGTACACATATGATGTTCCAGACAAATCTGGTTTTGGCTTGGATGTTTTTCATGTGTTGTGTTGAACATGGTTGAACATTGTTGAACTATCCCATTGACCCATATTGACCCAGGTAAGAGACAAGGTACAAGCAACGTTTCCTATTCCATGGAAGCTGGAAGGTTGGGGGCTGGGAAGGGATCCCAAGGATTCCCCGAGGCCAGTGATTCTCAAACTGTGAGGGAGGCTTACCTAGATAACCTGCAACAAATATATATATATATGTATATATATATAGATATAATATATATATATACATATTAAGAATATATATAATATATATATACATATAGATATATATATATATACACATATGAATAATATATATATATATATATATATTATATTATTTATGTATATATATATATATGTTTTACTGGTGGTAAACAATATCAAACAACTAGCATCCCCTCACCGAACATAGACCCCGCCAAAAATGGGATTGGAAGATTACTTCACTCATCTTTCCTTGAGAAATTGGCTCTTCTCAGGTGTTTATACCTTAAAAAGTTGGGGAATGGTGGTAAATTCCAATTTTTTGACAGTTAATTAAATCATGAAATCATTAAGTCACCATTTTTAATCATTAGATCAGCATTAATCCAATGGTGGTAAAGCCCAATTTTTCATCATTAAATCACCATTTTGGGCTCCCCGGGCTCCCATTGACCTTTCAAGGCGCCTGGAAGGGCACGTCCAAGTTCCCCGCGTTCAGGTAGGCCTGTGGCGTTGGGACTTGGGAGGGAAACTGCGGCTTTTAAGATCTGAAGATATAGAAGGGGCTCCCCAATTTTCATGCTAACTTAACGACAACAAAAACTGCTTGCCCGCAAACACTGTATCATGTTCGAGTTCTCGGTGACTGGTGGGATCATTCAGCTGCTAGATTCATCCCCGGATCCATGGCATTCCATGGCACCTTTACGGGTATCGCTGAAGCATAGACCATATGAACCTGGAAGTTCAGGATGCGCTGACTGGGACGGTAGAGGAATTCCCGGGTCCCGGCCAAGTGGAAGGCGATTTGCAGCAGTTGTGTAGATATTCAATGTACCCACAGTAAGCATCATCCAGTGGAATAGTTGTATTAACGTTATAGTATATAGTTAGATGGTTATGAAATATAGTTACTGAATATACAGTTACATACGTGTGCGTGTGCATGTGTATATATATATGTATATATATATATATATGTGTGTGGTTAATTATAGTTATATATATATTTTAATATACAGTACTTATTTATAACTTACAACATATGATAACATATGGTAACACTAATTGCATGAGATTTTAGAACATGTTATCATGAGAACAACCGTTCCATGTTTTTCTCGATCATTTCGGGTGTTACCTCTGGAATGGATAGGGGCGGATAAACATCCTGGGACCCGGCAATGCCATAAACCTACCAATTAGGGATGGTGCTTTATATCATCCGTTGATGGAGATTTTGAGGATGGTGTATTATTTGCTTTAGCCCATCATAAAAAATATTGACTGTTGACATTTTAGCCCATTATAAAAAATATTGACAGTTGACATCTATTGAATTCTATTGACATCTATTGACACATTTAAGGGGCCATTGGCACACAGCCAGCCTTGTGTTGGCTGCTGCTGGCATCGAGCAGATCTGGCCTTCTGCTGGGATCCGGAGGAGTTTTGAAGTCCTTTCCCATATGGGAGATCCTCACCATGGTTGTGAAGCTATACTAAGTCATGGTCATCCATGACGACTGGAGGATGACTGGGGGTAACCTCATGACAAAACGGAAACCTCCTAATATGTCTATCCGTTCTTCATGGTGAAGTCCTCTGATGTGGCCATAGCTTGAAAACGGTTCCTGGTTGCGGAACTGTCTACTGGCTAGATACAAAACAGCCAAGCTTGGGCACATTCTTTGTTGCAGTTCAACCATTCTGAGGAGTACTACTCGAGCAAATCAATCCACAATCTGCAGCTGCAGCATGATTTCCGTTCTGTTGCAGCTCAAGTGCCAGATTTTTACTCAAATCTGCCACATTTGACCTTTGTGACGTGGCTGTGCCCATGTCTAACAGCATTTTCGAGTCAGGTTTCCGGGTATCCAGGAGATCTGAGCTTTAACCAGCTCTCCCCCCCCCCGTTTTCGCACCTCAAGCCTGCGCTTGGAACCTCCTGGCATGACTCGGGTGGTTTTAGTCCCCCTGGGGAGACCTGCCTGGCTTTCTTTGAAAAGAAATATGAGGTACAAGAGCTGGGGTACCCTCTGGTGTTCTAATGGTGTTGTAGTGGTGTTATAGTGGTGTGTAATGGGGATTTAAGACTTAAGATGATTCACCCTCTGGTAGTCAAACATGGCTAGCTGGAAAAACCAGCCGTTTGGTTCGATGATTTTCCCAGCTATAAACCTCGGTTTCATTCAGGTATTTTCCAGCTAGCCACGTTTGATGACCGGAGGCTGCGTCCGTTATGTACAGGAAGCAGCCCCTGGACTGGTTTCAGCTGGTCACTGGGCTGACGAGTGGATTTGTGGTGCATATATGAGGCATCTGTAAGTAGATGGTGATTTAAAGCAAGAAACAGAACTGGGGGAGGCCTTCTGGTATGGTCTAACTTGGGGTGCCAAACGGACAAAAATCGTCACAATGTAAAAATGATTTGTTCAAAAACCATCCGTTCTGGGGGGTTGATGACAAATGACACCTCAATTATGCACTAGGATTATCAAGAAGGTTGATGATTGTTTTTATAGAGTAGTAATACTGTATCCATCTCTAATCATCTCTACCATAAATGATTTCTTGGTGCATTTGAATTGCATATGTTCAGCATTCAACACTTTCTGCAGGTTCGCACTTCTATGATCTAGTGGCATTCGTTGCTTCATAGTAGAAAAACATGAAAATCCCAAGCTGGGCATTTTTCCAGCGCCCCATGATATGTCATGTTTGAGCTTCGCTTTATGTCGCCAGTAGATTATTTTTTAACCCCCGGTGGTTTCTGAATCCGCGCCAAAAGTGTCATATGAGAAAGCCGGATATACGCTCTTTAAAGCATGGAAGACCCATCTATCATCCTACACAAGCCTCAAATCAACCCCCTGAAAATACCCATAGGAAATGGTGTTCCATTCCATCTGGCAGGGTCGATTTGTTGAGGATAAAAAACATTAAAAACCGGGGCTATACCCTCTGGGAATCTATGCTAATCTAACTATAGCTATCGAAAATTTCGGAAACTCTTCGAAACCATCTACTTTCACAGGACATTTTCCATGATACCCTCTGGTAAACTAACAGTTTGCTATTGAAGCCATTCAGTTATCACTGATTTACCCATTATCATTTGCTGATTTTCCATGGTTTATACAGGGGATGATAATCACGAATCGGGGACTTACTAACCAGCCTTATTTACCAGGTTTATTTGGTGGTTTCCTAAAACGGGGGTGCCTCCAAATCATCCATTTGAATAGGAATGTCCATTATAAACCATCCAGCTATTGGGGATCCCCCATTTGAGGAAACCTCCAGTTAATCATTATGAATCACTATTAATCACTATTAATCGCTATTAATCGCCATTCATCACTATTAATCACTATTAATCGCTATTAATCCCTATTAATCGCTATTAAACACTATTAATCGCTATTAATCACTATTAATCGCTATTAATCGCTATGAATCGCTATTATAATCGCTATTAATCGCTATTAATCGCTATTAATCGCTATTAATCGCTATTAATCACTATTAATCGCTATTAATCACTATTAATCGCTATTCATCGCTAGTAATCGCTTTTAATCGCTTTTAATCGCTATTAATCACTATTAATCGCTATTAATCAGTAGGAATCGCCATTAATCACTATTAATCACTCACTATTAATCACTATTAATCGCTATTAATCACTATTAATCGCTATTAATCGCTACGAATCGCTATTAATCACTATTAATCGATATTAATCGCTATTAATCGCTATTAATCGCTATTAATCGCTATTCATCGCTATTAATCACTATTAATCGCTATTAATCGCTATTAATGGCTATTCATCACTATTAATCGCTATTAATCGCTATTAATATCTATTAATCGCTATTAATCGCTATTAATCGCTATTAATCGCTATTCATCGCTAGTAATCGCTATTTATCGCTATTCATCACTATTAATCACTATTAATCGCTATTAATCACTATTAATCGCTATTAATCGCTATTAATCACTATTAATCGCTATTAATCGCTATTAATCGCTACTAATCGCTAGTAGTCGCTATTAATCACTATTAATCACTATTAATCGCTATTAATCACTATTAATCGCTATTAATCGCTATTAATCACTATTAATCGCTATTAACTCCCGGAAAACCAAAAACTCCAGGATCCACTCCGTCCATCTGGCGCCCACTCACCTTGGCGCAAATGACTCGCATATGGTGCAGCGAGGCCTTGAAGCCTCGCAGGACCTCCTCCTGGCCATCTCCGACCAGTCTGGCGACCCAAGCCCCATAGGATAATGGTTAATAGTGGTAAATAATAGTTAATTATATATATATATATACATATATAGAGAGTGGGACGTTGTGAGGGCCCGTGTTTTTCAGTGTTTTTTGTGTTTTTTCATATGTTTTGTGTCTTTTGGTCATTTACTGCATACCTTTAGTGTGATATCTATTAAGTTCATAGGATATGTCAGTTGGTACTACCTAGGTATACAGCTAGATTCATGATGTCAGTTGGTACTTCATGTATATATTAAAATATAGGTACTACCTAGGTATACAGCTATTGCAAAGACGGTATATATATATATACATAGCACTTGGTATTTGCATTGGTGGTTTTAGCACAAATATTACATGATTTCTGTCACACAGCAGATTGAACAATAAAGATTTAGTCTATCATTTACTCAAACATATGGAACAACACACCATCTTCACATAAAGCATATAGTACAGCCCCACCACTCAAGGCTTTCAAGCGAGCTTAGAAGCCTTGTATAGCACACATTTCTAGACATGTATTTTGTGGGCCCTGGTGGCGTCCCTTTCTGTATATGTATATATATATATATCCGCCGACCCCTGCCGACAGCAGGGGGAGCGCGTCAGAGGAGGAATTACCAGCAGCAAGGGCCAAGAAGTCATTACAAGCAGCAAGGGCAAGAAGCAAGAAAACATGA
>Ga0126342_10023562_pt1 | contig 10061 bp, 10 predicted proteins | sample Cyp1metagenome_FD_92528 | JGI IMG/M metagenome (GOLD analysis project Ga0126342, IMG submission 92528) | Coral microbial communities from Lord Howe Island, Old Settlement Bay, Australia - Cyphastrea 1 metagenome | ecosystem: Host-associated > Invertebrates > Cnidaria > Coral ... | reverse complement strand
CTTATTGAAACTTCTTAGCTTGAAGAGCCCCCACGGGGGAAAACCACCCTTAGCCCCTCTCACGGACCGAAATAAACCTGCGGTGTGGGCGGCCACCCCACGCGAAGCGGGGTGAATATGTGTACGTATACATAAGTGTAGATGTCTAAATATATATATGCATATATACACATACACATAATATTGTAAATTTATTTTGGGGTCAGTTGTAATGAGGCTACTTTCAATAGTCGGGCAACCTCATGTTTTGACGAGAAAACCGATGATGAGGAAGTTTAGCAACAAAAAGAGAAGGACCGAACCATAAATTACTCTCTTTGAGATATCCCCACCACCTGACAGCCTATCTGATATTTATTCTGGACATTTATTCCAGTGTTCTATCAGGCATAAATTCGGACATTCTAGGTCCGGCGAGAGCTGGCGAGCTCGCTGTGAGCTGGCGAGGAAACCATGATCTGCTGGCAAGGAGGACGAGGAGGGAATGATGGTTGGTTGATGAATAAATGTACGAAACATGCTGACTTCACCATCGGTAGGGATTCGAGCCTGAAAATATGGTGATCTAAAGCCTCAATTTTGATTTTGTGTGAGCTGTATCATCTGGACTTGCCCCTGATACAACGACTGCCTCGAGGCCAGACTTTGGTTAAGTATACTCTCCACTATTTACTTTGAAAAAACATGAAACAAATCTACATAGTATCTATCTTTCAGGTTGACATGGCCATTCACAGGTTGGGGTGAAACCAACTGTCAATCTAAACCCCCCAAAATATTGCAGGTCCATGGATGTCCATGCATGCCACATCTTACCTATGTGAAGCCTTCGAAAGCATCTCAGACCAGAAAGATAGAAATTTAGATTGTTTAAAATAAAGTCAAAGCCGATCCAAGAAATGTTTAGGTTTTGTTCCCAACGATGACCATCATGTATGGATATGTGTGGTAAGGTCTTGTGAATGTTTCTGATCAGCCAGAGGGATGCTTTTATCTCATTGTCTCAAAAGGACTTCGCTAGTCTGATTTCGCACCGGAAACATTGGACCAACCCACATCCTCCATGCAGCAATCGCTACTTGGGATGGAGGGTTGAAAATGGCTATATGCATGGTGATAACCCCCTTGACTTGGGATAGAACATCCACAATTCTTGCCCTTTACATCCATTTACCAACTTCTCAAGTGGAACTGCCCAGGTCATCCACACGTTTCCAGCGCCAGGCTGCTGAGATTGATGGGATGCCATCTGGATACGACCCCAGAGCAGTGCTGGAGATGCAATACAGCAAACACACGCCAAACAGCAGCAGAATGGCCTCAGGATATCATCAGTTCACCTTCATAAGTTGGGACAAGTTGGGATATGGTTCCCCCACAACTATGGTTGTATCTATCTACTTAGTTCACTTGGAACGTTGGTACTTTTTCTGTGAGTATCAAGAACATTATCCCATTTTGCCAACGGATGCAACTATACTATATATACACACACACACCTAAGATACACAAAGCATCAACCAACCAGATTATGTTTTTTCAAAATGTATCCTAAGTGTCCTGGTGCGCATCCCCGATGCTTTGAACCATTATATCACTTCATGGTTGTTGTGAGCATTCTAAGAGTTCATACCCTCAAATAAATAATCAATCAGTTGGAATTTGGGGATGAATCATTGTCATTCACCAGCCCGAAATCAGGTGATTTTGGGGAGATCACCCATTCTAATCATCATCTACAATTACATCGTGGTGAAATCCGTATATTTCACCCAGAAAGTATCTCCATCCCATCACTTCGGGCCAATCATGGCCACCGGCAATGTCACAAGAATTCCTCTCCTCATCAATTCCCATTGAACATTATTCATGGGTACTAATCCTTTTAGAAATCCAATGACTACATTTTTTTGACTTTCCAACATCCGAGGCCGATTCATCCGATTCTATCTCCGTTCTCGCTAATCAAATCCATAAATGTTGCTACAGTGACCGGCCAACAGATCACAATTGCAAATTGGGATAAAATGCCTCATTGTTCCCAAAAAAAAACACGTCTAATTATGATAACAGAATGGACATATTTTCGCACCAAAAGGGTGCTAGTTATAGTTTGGTTTGAAACCCCATCGAACTAGTTCCCATCTTATTCTAATAGCTTAATCACATAATCACTTATTCTAATAGCTTAATAGCTTAATAACTTATTCTAATAGCTTAATCGCTTAGCTTGTTCTAAGAACTGAATTGTTTAAAAGCTTGTTCTAATAGCTTAATAGCTTAATATATTATTCTAATAGCTTCATCGCTTAATCGCTTTTTCTAGTAGCTTAATCGCTTAATAACCTATTCTAATAGCTTAATCGCTTGTTCTAGTATCTTGGTCGCTTGCTTTGTAATTTAGTATCTTAATAGCTTAATAGCTTAATCGCTTGTTCTAGTAGCTTAATAGCGTAAAAGCTCATTCTAATAGCTTAATCGCTTACTCCCTTGTTCTAGTAGCTTAATAGCTTAATAGTTTATTCTAATAGTTTAATCGCCTGAACAGAGTTGCGGGACCACCCTGCTGACGCAATGTATATTCTCCAAAAATCCTTTGTATCCAATCATTAACTGTTGGTTATTGCCATCATATCCCCAGTCATGGGTCGTTTCATAGGTCACAGCTTCGTCTTTCCAGATGGGTTGTCCGAAAATCATGTACCTCCAAATCCATTGGATTATCATCATTTTCATTAAAATGGAGGTTTCCTGAAATGGGGGGTACCCCTAAATTATGCTTGTCATCGGGTTTTCCATTATAGACCATCCATTTTGCAGTAATTACCTATATTTATGGAAACCTCCATTTGGGGGGCACACCCCATTTTCAGACACATCCACATATTCTGCCGGGTGGCACGACTGCCGGGCATCACGGGCAGCTCTGCCTGCAGCGGGACGTAGATCTGATCGCCCCGTTGCAACGACAGCCTAGGACTCGGGGCCGTTGGAAGGTCAGGGGAAACCATGAACAATGGCGGTTTATACGGCGAAAACGGAGACTTAATTGATAGAAAATTGGAATTCAACCATGACGATTGAAGTAAATTTCACTATTAGAAAACATAACGCAAAATTGTGTTGTAGGTGTTTTTGTGGGACAGCTGAAATTTGGTCCGAAAGGAGTAACCAAACGCAGAGACATCGTGAAGAGAATGAACGGAAACATGTAGCGACCACCCGCGGGTTCTGTCCGTTTCCGTGTTTGTTGGGTCCATCCCTGTTTTGAGAGGGCAGTCTCCCAAGACCCAAATCCGTTCAAGACCGACCGCTACGTTTTAGATTTTGTTTGTTTGTTTACAGACGCAAAAATTTGGTGGTTAGCTGGCTGGTTCTTGATGATTGTACTGCTTATCCTCTAGCAATGTACTCTCACAAACGAAATCGAAATCATCTGTTTCTATCTATTTTTGCAAAAAAAACAAGTACACTCTGGGTCTTCCAAGCGCCATGCCACCACCCAGAAAGGTGACCCCTTGGTACAAGCAATTGCTGAACCATCATTATATTCCCATTTTTATAATTGCATGGTTTATGGCTTAGACATAGAACCAATAATAATTGAGGGGCTCGCCTGTATGGTGGGCTGGCGCCATTGTGGTTCGTTTTTTAATCGCGATTTTGTTTGATAAGGAAAACTGTATCCCCATGATCACGCGTAACATTCTATTCCTTATAAGTTCAGTGTATCCCTATCATATGTTTGGTTATATCATTCCATCCGTCTATGAATTGGCGATGTCTTCGCATGTGTCATCCTTTGTGATGGCTAGTTTCCAAATTTGTGCTATCGAGATGTCGGCCAATGAAACCACCACCCCATTTGTGGGTTCTATCCCCAAGGCGCTTCCCAACGACCCTGGAATTGCCGCTCAGGGGCCATCGGCTTAAGCAGGACGCATGGAACGTGAGGCACACGCCAAGGTCTATGACGAAAGCCTGTGGGGATAGCATTGAGGGAGTAGCAGGCTTAGAATAACAACCATGATATGATATGTATATATATGTATATATATATTATATATGTATATTTTGCTTACATCTGTAGCCATTTATTTGCTGATTTGTTTTTGGTTTGTCAGCAGATACATCATTTTTCAATTTGTTTTTATGTATTTGTTTTAATCATGTATGCGTGTTTTATTCAATCGTGTTTTTTTCGTTTTTCTTATTTTTTGAATTTTGTGTTTGTGCTGGATATGGACGAATGCGATTGGTCTTTCCGAAGCGAAGTGCAGCAAGCACCAGCTGCAGGAAACCCGATTTTTTAAATTGAATCTCCTCTTTACAATGTGCAATTGCAATACACATGCCCCTTGGTTGGCGTTTTTTCTCGCAGTTTCTGGTTGGTTTGGTCTGTATGATTGTCCCATGCTCTTCTGTGTAATCCCAAGGTCTAGGCTCTGCCACCTCCGCCAACTACCAAGCAAATTGTTGCAAGACTCCCATCCTCGCTGTAAATTCAAGGCCATGCAAATTTTTTGGGCCTGACCCTCAAAAGTTCTATTTGTTAACAAGTCCGTGGTGCCAAGTTCACTTTGGGTTTCTGTAACTTCATTTTCCCAGTCGCTGGTGGGAGCGGGAAAAATCTAAGAGCGCCTGCATCCCATCAATGTTCTGCAAATTTTTCCCTTCTGGCACCTTGAAACTCCCGTGCGCAAATTGCCCGCCCGTGGGCAACATCCGACCCACCCAACCCACCCTGTCAAAGAACCATTTGACGCTCGCAGAAGCATTATTCAAACGCGCATCGCGTTCGCGCTGAGCTGCGAATAAAGGTCCCCGTCAGGATCGCCCCCAGCGACGGGCTCGTGAATGATGTGTTTACCAGTAGTACCGCACAGGTGGCGGATGTTTCAAGGATAGGAAACTATAGGTGAGGTGAGCCGTTGTGATGCATGGATGGCAGAGCGAATCCATTGATGGACCTAAAGGTGGTTGTGATTTTTGGAGTGGTTGCAGTGGTCACCTCACCCACAACCGCAGGATGTAGTGCAGTGTAGCGAAGTGCAATGTAGTTGTAGTTGTAGTGTAGTTGTAGTTGTAGTGTAGTGGTAGTTGTAGTTGAAGTGTATATAGTTGATGTTGTTGAAATTGTAATGTTGTAGTTGCAGTTGTAGCTTAGCTGTAATGTAGCTGTAGTGTAGTTGTAGTTGCAGTTGTAGCTGTAGCTGTAGTTGCGTAGGTGCAGTTGCAGTTGTAGTAGCTGTAGTTGTTGTAGTTGTAGTTGCGTTGTAGTGTAGTGTAGTTGCAGTTGTCTAGTTGCAGTTGTCTATCTATCTGTCTGTCTACATATCTGTTTGTCTATCTGCCTATCTGCCTATCTGTTTATCTCTCTATCTCCCTGTCTGTATATATAACCATGTTTCTGTCTATCTCTCTCTCTATCTATCTATCTACCTATCTATCTGTCTATCTAGCTACCTAGCTAGCTAGCTAGCTATCTATCTGTCTGTCTGTCTGTCTATCTATCCTCCTGTCTATCTGCAAGCTTGAAAACCAAACTATTCTACGAGACCTGCTCAATGTCTAAACTTGACAACATCGAAAACGCAGCAAATCTGTGACATTTCCTCAACGTTTAGCTTGAAAACTTGAAAACGTCAAAAATGAAGCAATTCTGCGAGACTTCCTCAATTTTCGAAATTGAAAACACCAAAAATGAAGCAATTCTGCGAGAATTCCTTCAGAAATGGACAGTTGAGTGCAAAGCTGATGGCCTCGTACCAACGCGCGTTGCGATTCTTCCATTCCATCTGTTTAATGCATTGCGCCTGCCACGATAAAGTGATGCGGGTCATACGAAGTGCTAAACCTGTCACGCAAAATCATCTTAGCAAACCTGGAGATCTCATGCTCCAAAATGCAACCCCTCTCAAGAAATCTCCGCCCTGACCCCCTAACATCTCTGATGAACATGTCTCTTGTGTTGCACCTGCCAGGCGAAATGCATCTTTACGGATCCTCTTCGAATGCCCCACGCCTGCCATCGTTTTTGGACATGCTACAAAAAACCAGCACGTTTTGCTCACTTTTGACAAGGTGCACAATCCCTTGCGCCTGCCACGCAAAACGACATCTGAACGTGGATCTATTCAGCCAACCAAGTATGCATTTGCGGCCATCTTGCCCAACAATTGTGTCGTGACCTGGGGGGAAAGCTGCTGGCAATAGCGTCCTTGTGCGAAAAGAGATTTTGTTCTCATAGTTGCTTAGCGATGTCGCTTGTGTGACCGAAGGTTAATCACGGCTTGACAGCCGCTAACTTGGAGCATAAAAGGCCTCCCATGATTTCCGGTAACTTTCCAGGTCCTCCGGATCATGTGATCTAAAGCCAAGAAGGCTGCCGCCCGTCCTCGATGTGCGTCCTTGCGTGTGTGGAACTGTGCGCGATTTTTTTGCTTAGCAGTTTCACCTGCTGCTGTTGGCCCTGCGATAACGAGGAACACACTAGAGAAGTGATAGGGGTAAATGCATTATCGACTCCCTCCCTCCAAAAAAACTGCCAAAGGCAGTTTAGTTCCCAAACTTCCGTGTTACTGACGAATGTCCACGGTCAGTCTTGTCATCATGTCAACCAAAGACATAGCTATAGCAGTTCGCAGCGTGGCATGGTGAGTAAAAGCCCGCGTGAAGGAGAAACAGAACAGAAAAAGTCAAGCATACCGCAAAAGAATGATGTTTAATCTTTGCTACAGGCAAGAGACTGATCAGGGCATTTGGAAGATGATTGGATCCGAAGAATCATCCCTCGGTCTTGGTGTGTATCTTCCATAGCTCCAGCGGTGCTACCACCCAAGCACCACCTAAGGATGATAACTAGAAAATTGTGTAAGAGTTTAACTGCAACCGCTTCTCGCGAACAGTGCCAGAAGACACAGAAACGGAAGCGCAGGAAGCTGAACCCTTGTTTGGCGCCACTACTGTCTTCAGAAGCCTCTGGAAGACAAATATGTCAAGTATGAAGGCATCGCGTATTGGGCGGATGTGGAAACATCAGGCTCTTGGGAAACCCGCATGAGAAAACATAGGACTCAAAGCCAAAGATCACTTGATTGCTTGATTGATTGATTGACTGATTGATTGATTGGTTGATTGATTGATTGACTGATTGATTGATTGATTGATTGGTTGATTGATTGATTGATTGACTGATTGATTTCATGTCATGTCATTTCATGTCATTTCTATTTCTTCATTCAGCGGACTATTCATCTTTTGTTCTTGCATGTTTTCTTTATTCATTATATTTATGTCCACAAGAGGATAATATTTGTCCCAGGATCTGAAATAGACTATATTTACCCACCATATTTTCCATGGCTCCATTGTTATATATAACAAGCTCAAATTGTGTGTACATTCACACCAATATGTATGTATTCATAAATATATATATATGTATACATATATACACCATTATATACCATTGGTAGCTTGTATAAAGATATAATGTACCGTATTCCGTTGTAGACATATCATCAGACAGCTTGATGTACCCTGCCTGGTTCAGATTGAATCGAAGGAGCTGCGGCAACCGTCGTTGCCTGGGTTGTGAAGGTCCAGAATTTGAGAGTACGAGTGGGAAAAAATGGTATAAACCATGGCAAATGATGGGACATAAATGGGATGTAATGGGATGCATCACCAACAGTATGATATTTGGGGTTATTATAATATGGAATTAAAACCCGGATAAGTTGGGGTGTGGGGCCCCACTTGCTATGGTTATATATCCGCTTATGACTGGAACCATGTCATTCGTGGAGGTATATCATGTCTTGACCCGTGCGCATTGGAAGTTGATAGGCACAGTTTCTGCAAGTTGTTTTGACAGGTCCCCCAGTGTGATACAACAGAGCGTTGCCAGTAGTCAAGATGTGCATCCTTTTCCACCGAAACAGCGAGCCATTGATAGAACTAAGAAGGGGGCGTTCAGCCCTTGACTTGATGGTTAAACCCCCCTCCAGTCAGAATAACCCCCCCCATCCCTCTACGGGGAGATCTGGAGCGGGAAGGAGGAGGAGGAGCGGATACAGAACCAAAAACAAAAACCCCACACGTCAATGTGGGGAACTACCCTATTGATACTATAAATCTCCGTGGCATTTTTGGCGGTTTTAAGCCATTCAGCCTGTATTCATCGCTCATAAATAGACGGTTCCCTCCCAAGGAACACTGCAATGGTGGGCATTGCAAAGAGCACCAAAGGTTGGGCGAACTCCAAGATGGGTTGTATGTCCTGAACACAATGCAGTGCCGTCCTTTTTAGGAAAGCCGCTGTTGATATGGTAACAACTCAATAGGGGATGTAGCTGGGGATGTATATATATATGTATATATATATATATATAATATACACATACAAGTACATATATAATATGTATACTAATGTTTTGTACTTAACCAACAATCAATTTGAATATGGCACCATGATGCACTGCTGGGGGGTTGTACTACCCAACATTCAATGGGTTGATTTGTTGGGAACCTTTGCACGAAACCTTTGGTTTTTACTACCAAACATGTAAGCGACTAAATGACAGATTAGCAACCTGACATAAGCCTTCGCAATAATCCAAACTCCCAGGAATAGTGCGTCCTTGATGTTACTCAGTTTCTCCAAGCATAAAATGGAATAACCACCAAGTATACGTACTTGATGGCTCGTCTCATTCAATATAAACTATATCCCTGGTTCTAAGTGGGATAAGTAGGGTCAATCTACCACTAGCTGGGGTTATAACCCACTGACTAAGCGGGATGAATCACCAAGTAGACTACCCTACCACAGAACTCTCGGGCCAACGATGTCAGTGTCACTAGGGGAGGTGCCTGGATGAATGGATGGACAGTTTGCTCTCGCCCTTTGGTGGCGCAGGTCATTTTGTGGATGCTCTTTTCTGAAGGAGCTTGGAAAAATAAAATTCCGTGACATGACTGGCCTCGCTATGTGAGGACCAGTCCGCTTAATGGTCTCACACCAAAGGAACTTCCCCCGGGCCTCAAGCATGGTCTGTTGGAGGAACGATGTCCATTCCTAGGCACATTCGGGAGGGTCGCGAAACGTAACCAACACCGTCAGGATGACAACCTTCTGTAGTGGATCAAACCGGACGTCCCCAACGTGACCGAAATGTCCACAGAGCGACTTTCAGAGGGTCGATGACTAAGCACCTAGGTCGCATCAATTTCACAGCGACGAATCCCTTCGAGTGGTTAGTTTGTAGGACTTCCACCATCCTTGCATAGCAGACAACAATATACAAAATCGCCCATAGACAACCACAACGATGGCTAAGTGGAGACCAGAGTTTGATTTCAGCACGATTTGATTCATATTTCCCCATCAAAACAGCAATAAAAACACTAACCCGCAACTACTAAGCATTCAATAATGAGTTAATCCAATATCTGCATATTCCGCTAGCGATATACCAATCTTTTGTGGTTGAATTCTGCATTTAGTTGGAACAGATATTTTTTCGTTGGTTAGATCCATTGTACTTGTTTCATTATTTTGTTCAAATTTACTTAAAACCTAATTTCCACACCACCTTAAATCTCTATCCTTGTTGAACTCTCTGTTTTTGGTCTCATTCTCAATGTCTGTGCTTAGATTCCATACATTATTTTTTTGGGGGTACACTCCTCTCCGTTGAGATCAACATGCATGCCAAAAAATGTTGCACCAACATGGACATGCATCTGAAAAAACATTAAACAAGATGAAACCCACGAACCCGAATGCTCACACGTATGTGAATGGTACAGATGTCAATACACATGGTTTTGCAGTCACGCACAATACCTGTCTGCAATAGTTTATTTGAACAGTCTTGTACATGTTCCCTTGTTACCAGTCTGCAGTGTGGAGTGGAAAGTGTAGAGTGTGGAAGTGTAGAATGCGGAGTGTAAAGTGTAGAGTGTGGAGTATGGAGTGTAAAGTGTAGAGTGTGGAGTGTAGAGTGTGGAGTGTGGAGTGTAGAGTGTGGAGTGAGGAGTGTAAAGTGCAAAGT
>Ga0126342_10023561_pt1 | contig 10061 bp, 13 predicted proteins | sample Cyp1metagenome_FD_92528 | JGI IMG/M metagenome (GOLD analysis project Ga0126342, IMG submission 92528) | Coral microbial communities from Lord Howe Island, Old Settlement Bay, Australia - Cyphastrea 1 metagenome | ecosystem: Host-associated > Invertebrates > Cnidaria > Coral ... | reverse complement strand
TATCTCTATCTATCTCTATCTATCTCTATCTATCTCTATCTATCTCTATCTATCTCTATCTATCTCTATCTATCTCTATCTATCTATCTCTCTCTATCTCTATCTCTATCTCTAACTCTATCTCTATCTCTATCTCTATCTCTATCTCTATCTCTATCTCTATCTCTATCTATCTCTATCTCTATCTCTCTCTCTCTATCTCTCTCTCTCTCTATCTCTATCTATATCTATATCTATATCTTTATCCACATACACACATAATGTATATATATATATATGTATATTGTATATATATATATGGAGTTATTCGTACCAAAGTATCGGACCAAAACCATTTGATATATATGTGAGTCATTGCCATGGGATGAAGGGTACTTGGCAGGTGCCTCGCTGGGCTGCAGTCAAGAAGTGTTTGCTGCCCCAGCAGATGCCAGACTTGCGGCGGTCCCATCTGCTCCCTATTAGCTGGAGGTAGTCGCTGGGCACCGATGGGGCACAGCCAGGGATATTGGGCGGTTGAGAGCCAGGGTTGGCACAGGGGAAACCAAGGGAGCCGAGGACGTTTATCCCGAAAGACAAATAGGTACAGTAGTATGGTAGAAGCAAGAAGTCAAGTTGATCGCTGGCTTCTGTAAGATCTGGCGCAGACTCCTTCCTGGCTAAGGTGAGAACTGTTGCTTTGCAAACATTCTCCAGTCAAATCGCGAGTGTTGCAAGCTCAGTTTCGTACCTGATCCTTCATGTGCTGTCTGGCAATTGACTTACCAATGGTGCCAACACATTGGCACCCTCTCAGATGAGTCAGGAGGATCAGCACGATTTCAGCACGATTTCTCGGCAGGTTCCGCAGATGTTGGGGCACCTTGCGTGGTTCCAGAAGGCAAAGATCCAAAATCCGAGAAACTTGGCGGTGATGTGGTCTCCTGAGACCTGAACCCCAAATGACGTAGTGACGGGTTCCACACTTTGGGAAGTTGGGAACTGTTGCATCTATTGCCGGGAAAAATAAGACTATGGGGGATATTGGCGGAGTTTGTATCATGCCGGCATATGCTGACCAGTTATATAATTGCCATTTACTGGATTTGGGTCACTTCAGGTGTGATGGCATACCATCGATTCCGGCTTGTTGTCCAGATAGCTGCGAAGTGTGTGGAGGGCCTGCTTGCAGCAATCGTCCTGGTGGTAGTCCCTTGGCCTGTGAGGGAACATTCCTTTAGGATTTTGGATGATTTTGGGTCATGGCAATGGGAAAGCACAGTCTCTGATAGCAAAATGATCTGCAAATACGTCGTGGCCATTATGCCATTGTCAGGTCGGATTGCTAGAGAGGGTCTTGTCTCATTCATCACTAGGCGCTTAGATACAGGCCAACAGAAGACTTGGCACTCTGGTGATGCATTGCGCAAGCAGCTGAGGCGAGAGTTGTTGTCATAGAGCCATTGTTGGATCTGGACGAAGTTGTTCTGACGATGTCGGACCGCCTTGCGCTATGTTTGACGATAGCCTCCTCCACCCACCTCCTACAATGGTTGCTACCACAGCTACCACAACAAGCACCACCACAACGACCACCACTGTGACCACAACAAGAACGACGGTGACCACAAGCACCGTGACAGTAACGACAACAACAAGCACTGAAACCTCCAGCACATCAAGCACAGCAACTAGCACCAGCACAACAACCAGGACTTTGCCCACGACGACCACAACGACTTTACTAACGAGTTCATGGACTCCGTGGGTTTTGCAGGTTCCCATCACGGAAGCACCCACCAAAAATGAGACTGAGGTTAGCCCACTGGCCGCAAACATGACAAATTCGAGTTCGTCTAGATGAGAGGCCACGTTTAGCTTCACAGAATAGACTCAATAGGGCACAATTGTTTGAGCCAAAGGCTTTAAAGCTGCAGGAATCTTCAGTTTCCAGGGTCAAAACGAGGTGGAGAGTGGAAGTGTTTGAGCATAGGCATGACTAGAGCTTTTTAGGCACCAATCCACCATATTTGGGGTTTTGTTACCTTGTATGCCGAATGCTTGAACTTCCGGAATAAGCTAATTGGCTGGAAACAGTATGCGTTCTCACACGGTCCCTTGTTGACGGCTTGACTGCCGGCATGCGATGCGCCTGTTGCTCTGGCTCAAACCTATTTCAGCTGGGAGGTGCAGATCGGATACCATGAGGCACGGTTTCAGGTGGTTTATATATATATATATATATATCCACATATGGGAACTTGATGGCAATGATTTGGTTGGCCAAGTGTTTGGCAGCTGCTTTTGGGCCGGGTCTTGGGGCTGTCCGTTGAACTCCCTGGCGAGGTGATGAACAGCTGGCGCTTCACTTTGGCTCTTTGTTGCATCAGGGCTTTAGGCCAGACCCTGGAAGTTCCACCGGCCGATTATGGCAGCTATGGCAGCTATGGCGATGATGTGGGGCTGACGGCTGCTTCCGAAACGCCAGGGGTAGTGCACAGCAGTCATAGCTATGGCAGGTATGTTGCGGATGTCGGGGTGCCACATAGCATTCACCACAGGCACACAGTGGTGATGGGGGATTTGGATCCCACAGTTGGAATGCCGCATGCAATGCATGATAGCCATACGGTGACAGTGCCAGATGCGACTTATCTGAGGGGTCCTTCTGAGATTGGAGTGCCAGGGACCATTCACCATAGACATGCGAGGGAAGCTGTTTACTATGCAGATGCCACAGCAGGGCAGGTGGTTCTCAGCTATGGCTTTTCAGCTGAATCCTTGAGCCCTTCTGGCAGTCCTGGCAGTTTTGATGAGATCTACCATGACCATCAGTCCCATGAATGCCAAGGACATGAGGAGCAGCTTTCCGCTTGTGATGACCTCCCAGAGTGTGAGCAGTGCGTGCCAGTGGATTGTATGTTCACCCAATGGGGTGAATGGGGGCTCCATGGCCTTGGGGGTCATGATTGTCTTGGCCTGAAGACCCGTCACAGGGCAATCAATGTTGCCAGCAACTCCTGTGGCTTGCCATGCTTTGGAGACAACACAGAGACCAAAGAGTCTTTGTCCAAGGAGTGCGAGATTCCACCCCAGGACTGTGTCTTGTCTTTCTGGAGTGAATGGAGTACCTGTAAAAACGAGTTGGACCAGTCCATTCGCACTCGGAAAGTGGAAACGCCCTCGCAAGGAGCTGGAGAAGCTTGCATGGGTGCCCTTTCTGAAACGAAAGCCTGTGGGGGACCACACCCACATCCATGTACCCTCAGTGAATGGCAGCATTGGACCACTTGTAGTGCATCCTGTGGCCCCGGTCGGCATACCCGGCTCCGGAAGGTGGTCAGTGAGGGCCATTTGAATGGTGACACCTGTGATGACTCGCTCCTGGAGACAGATACCTGTCGCGTGGCGGCGTGTCCCATCCGCGACTGCCAGATCTCCGCGTGGTCCCAGTGGAGCCTCTGTAGCCAAGGGGTGCAGCGCATGAGACATCGGCATGTGCTTCAAAGTCCCCAAGGTTATGGCAGCATTTGCAACGTGAGTTTGGTGGAGACCGCGGGCTGTTCAACCAAGGCGCAAGGTGAGCACTGCGAAGTGTCGGACTGGTCTGGCTGGACCACCTGTGACCGCACCTGTCATGGAGGGCAAACCTTTCGACAGCGGGAGCTGCTGCACGACAGTTCTGGGTGCCAGGATGTGAAGCTAAAGGAGACCGCGCCCTGTGTGGCTTGGAACCAGATTATCCATGAATATATATATATATATATATTAACGCATATTATATTTCCTAGGGAAATTTCAGTTGGCATCGGGATATCAACTCCATGGGTATCACTTCACCATTGTTTTTTGGGTTGTGTGAAACTCCTGCTCACAGCTTTCGTTGATTTTCTTTATTATGGCGGGCCAATTGTGGGGTAGCAAAAAAGCGAATGCATCAATTGAAACGTGTGAAATGTGGAGGGTTTCCCATTCAAATTGCAACATGCCTATATGCACGCACGCACTTACATCCAAATCCACCGGTTCTACCTTCTCTAGAGATTGAACAAAAATGCATAAAAATGCATCAGGCAGAGTTTCCTTGCTTCCCTCATTCTCACGACTGCAAGTTGAGCCAGTGGACATCTTGGTCGACCTGCTCCAGTACAGTTGGCTACGGTGTCTCCTATCGGAAACGCGAGGTGGAGTCACCTGCTGGGCCACAGGGAAATGGATGTGTTGGGGTCATGAAGGAGATCTTTCCTTGCAGCTTGGCAGAACCTGAGGCCATCGATTGTTTATGGGGCGAGTGGAGTCAATGGAGTGGATGCTCCTGCTCCTGTGGAGGAGGCTCCAAACGGCGAAGTCGAGCCATTGCGATGTCGCCACAGAATGGTGGACAGCCATGCAATCCACAGGACAAGGAGGTGATTGCAGAGTGCAACACTCAGAAGTGCAGTGAGAATTGCGAAGATGGCTACTGGAGTGCTTGGCTCGACTGGAGCAAATGCTCTGCCACCTGCTCCAATGGCTATCGATCGCGCCGAAGGACTTTGGATGTCTTGCCCAATGCCTGTGGATCTTTGCCCTCGGGAGAGCACAAGGACAGAGATGATCCCGCTGGTGTAGAATGCTCTCATTAAAGGAGTGTTTGAGAATTTTCAATGTATATGTGGTATTTAATGGTATTTAGTATAAGCATATAAATATATAATTAGATCTCATATAAAATGCAATATATATATATATAATAACAACAATTTTGTTTTTTATGATCTTGTGTAGATTGTACATATATATATATATAGATGCACATGTAGAATATTACCCACCATCGCCAGGAGTTTGAACTCTGCGATAGCATGCCATCTTGTGCCGAAGATTCGGATTGTATGGTTTCCACCTGGGACCCTTGGTCTCACTGCAGTTGCAGCTGCAATGGCATCCGAGAGCGCAACCGCCACATCACCGCCTATGCGAGAGGTCAAGGGCAACCCTGTGACAACATGCCCCTGAAGGCCATTGAGCATTGCAATCCGATTGAGGGCGAAAAGCCTCCTTATGGTTGCAACCAGAGGCCATCAGACTGCATCATTGGAGATTGGACTGAATGGAGTGATTGTTCATCTACGTGTGGAGTTGGACAGCAGGAGCGGAAACGAGATATTCTGCAGCAGGCGCAAGCTGGAGGTAAAGCGTGTGATGGCAATCTCATGGTCACACAGCAGTGCAATTTGAAGCCTTGTGTGGAAGAAGGCACCAAAGATTGCCATGTGGGCCCATGGTCTATGTGGGGCAGTTGCAGCCATTGCGGGGGTCAGCGCTGGCGGCACCGTGAAATCACCAGCCTTCCAAACTACAAGGGTCACTTGTGCGAGAGCTACACTTTGAAGGAGGTGTCCAATTGCACTTCTATTTGCCATGACACGCATGCATGTGCCTGGTCCGAATGGTCCCATGTGCAGTGCCCCAATCAGTGTGGCGACTCCTCAACTTTGCGAACGCGAACTCTGCAACGCTTGCCTCAGGGGACCCTTTCAGTAGATCGTTTCTTCGTGGGGGGTCAGCACACAGCGTGCTTCGGTTCGCAAATCAATCTTACACACTGTCCATCTATGCCCAGCTGTGACGGTTCCTGCACCCCGGTCCACTGCACATTCAATGCTTGGAGTGATTGGACAGAGCCAACTTGCGTTGGGCTCTGTGAGAGGCAACGCGTCATTGCTCAGATGAACAATGAGTGTGGAGTTCCATGCCGGGGGCCTCTGCTTCAAACCAAGCATTGTCATACGACCTGCGGTCATGCAGTTGATTGCAAATTGTCGGAATGGTCCACATGGAGCAATTGTACTAACTTGACCTCTGCCGCCATTCGAGGACAACGTTATAGAAGTCGACACATTGTCAGCAAGCCAGAGCGTGGAGGGTTTGCTTGCAGTGGCGACTTGTTGCAGACCAGAGCTTGTGAGAGTGAAATGCCAGAGCCCTGCACTTTCTCAGTGTGGGAGAGCTGGTCCATTTGCTCAGCCCGATGTGGCGAGGGAACCCAGTGGCGTAGCCGCAGCATCCATCAAATGTCAGAGGATGGAGGCCGACAATGCCATGGCAATCTCCACGAAATCCAGGCGTGTCATGTGTGGCACGATGACTGCGACCCTCACGTCAAACATGACTGTGAACTCGGCGAATGGCATCCATGGAGCCATTGCGACTACGAGGAGAAGCGGGAACGTCGACGAGACATGGTGGCTGCTCAAGCCGGAGGCAAGGCTTGCGAGGGCTCCCTGCTGGAGATCGAAAGCTGCATCGAGGTGACGGATTGTGTGGTCACTGAATGGACTGCGTGGGACTCCTGTTCCAAAAGCTGCGGGGCAGGACACACCAAACGTCAGCGACAAATTTCCAAGTTCCCCGGCGTTGGTGGAAAGCTGTGCCCTGAAGATTTGTTGCAGATCAAGTCGTGTGTCCTGGACCCTTGCCATGCAGATGACTGTCGGGTCTCTGAATCCTGGATTTGCCAGTTATTTTCCCGCTGTGAGTTCCACCACACACAGGGAATCTGAATCTTTTTTAATCATTTTTTTTGGGGAGGTGGGGATCCTTGAAGCAAATCAGGACTGGTTTGAATGGGGAAGTTGCTCAGCAAAATGCGGTGGTGGGCATCAGTCCCGCATGCGTGTGGTGGCAAACCTTCGTGATCCGGGGGGCGAGGGCTGTTATTTCTCTCTGGCGGAAGACAGGGCCTGCATCGAACAGCAGTGCGAAGAAGCGTGTGAGTGGGGTGACTGGCAGGAATGGACCGAATGTTCAAAAACCTGTGGTGGAGGAACCGCCAGGAGGAACAGGGTCTTGATATCCATACCCACAGCTGGAGGGAAAGTTTGTGATGACAACTCCTTGTCTGAAGCAGCTCTGACTTCTCGTGGTCAGTTTTCAGTTTGCGTATTTGACAAGCTTAGGACAATATCACCTTTGTTATCCTTTGTTGATCTTGCTGTTTTGACGCTCTGCATACCGGATGTTCGGAACATTCCACCTTCCCACCTCCAACATCAAACTATCAATCCGACCTCTCCAAATGTTTTCCCCATTCCATTCTGAAGTCACCGCGGGGGGACGCCCGCAGGTAAAGCCTTGTGGTGTGGATAGTTGTGGTGCGCTGTGCATCGATGGACTCTGGGGACCTTGGGAAGATTGGTCTCAATGTTCCACTTCCTGCGACAGTGGCGCATCTTTGATGCATGGGGCCATAGGGGGCTCCATGACATGGGGATATGACGGCACCGTATCCCACGTGCCTAATACGAAATACCAAAGAGAGAGGGGCCCAAAATGAATAAATAGATCTCGCACCAAGGGTTCTAAGCGCTGTATTTTGATATGAGGCGGAAGGGATTGCGGAACGGACTGTTTTTTTTGGGGGGGATTGTGGGTGTTGTACCCACACTTTGCTTGTTCTCAATGGTGTTCTCAATTGTGTGTTGGATGGTGCCGAGTGTTCGAAGATGATGTGCAGATTTGTGATGAATTTTTCATCTTGGAGTCTTGTGTCGTATTTAGAATTTACAATTCCGTCCTCACTAACATCCCATTGGAAAGATCTGCTAATCATCCTTTCCCAATCGGTTGCAACCATGAACCTACGGTGCACATGAAGTAGATGGCCATTATTCTCCCCTGATCAGAGGGCCAAGGGGCGCCCAGCTGGTGTCAAACAAGGAGATGTTCCGGCACCGCGACGTGATCCGCATGGCCAATGACTGTGGCAGCCCTGCGACGGGAGACAGCAAGGAGACGCGTTTCTGCAATCTGCACATCCCGTGCGAAGGGTCCAAGGACTGTAGTTTTGGCCCTTGGAGCTCATGGCAGCCATGCTCCAGCACCTGCGATGCTTGGAGTTGTTTGGAACCTTTTTGGGTACGGAAGATCTCTATATTGTTCTGGCTCCATCAAACATGGGCATTTCAATTTTGCCCTCATTTTATTCTAAGGATGGGGCGTCGTCACGTCAACGGGCCGTCTCTCGTTTTGGCTCGGGCTCCGGGTCCTTTTGCACTGGCGGCTTGAAAGAAGTGGCCCCCTGCAATCCTGCCTTCGACGAAGGTATGGAGGATCAGTGTGTGAAAGGTCCGCCAGTGGATTGTGAACTCACCACTTGGAGCGAATGGACAGCTTGTTCTTCTTCCTGTGGCGGTGGGGAGAGCAAAAGGAGCAGAGCCTTGGCACAAGAAGCCTTCAATGGAGGTTTTGGTTGCCAAGAGCCTTTTGAAGAGGTCGTGGAATGCGCCCGAGAAGCTTGCCATGCTGTGCATCTTCCGGTCGATTGCGTTCTGGGCCCCTAGCTTAAACGGTTGCAAGAATGCAGAACACGTTGACAAATGACGGAAATGATTACGTGTTCCACATGCCATGTGGTTTCAGATTCAACATGTCAAGACTTGGAATGCTTTGTCAGCCAATGTTTAGCATCAGCGCATCAACCTTGCAAAACTCAGGAGATTGGCATTCCTGGGGTGCTTGCAATGCCTGCGGCGGTGAACGCAGCCGTCGAAGACAGATCTTGATCTACGCTAAGAATGGTGGCAGACCATGTCCTCAAGCTGATATGGCAGAAGTCAAGGCATGCCCCCATGCGTGTGATACTCAGTTCACTTGCTCTTGGGCCTCCTGGGAACAATGGGGAAAATGTTCCATGTCCTGTGGAGTTGGAAGCCAGCGGAAGCGCGTTCGTCACATGGTTCGCCTACCTTCTCCTGCAGAATACAACCAAATCAGCCAGTATGGGCTGAGTCCTAGTGACTACAATGCCCTCACCAACGGTTACGGCCACCGTGACAAGGCCCCACATGGAGCTCCTTTGGCCCAGGTGCATCACTCTAACCTGCTGGAAAAGTATAACCGCCTGGCACGGAAGTCGGAACTGTTGGAAGGTCAGCATGGCCAGGAAGTCGCGGTGGCATTTGTGGCCGGCTCCATGAGCATGTTGGCTCTGCTGGGCCTGGTTGCCCGCCTCAGCTATGGTCGCTTTGGCCGCTACGAGTCCAGTCAAGTCAGAACCAGCTTCCTGTCGCGCAACAGTCGGGAAGAATTGCCGCAGTCGGATGCCGAGGCTCCCTTCATGTCTCAATGAAGGCAGTTGGGGCTCAGGCTTTTTCCTTATCCATCAGAAAGTTCAGAAAACCCATTTGCCAAAGTTGCAACTGGCGATTAGAAACCACAGTTTCACCAGCACCAAGGGGAGGAAGGCATGGTCCATGGTGGTAGTTTTGCCAGCCCAAAGTTGCTGGACAATTAGATTTAGAATGCGGCTGACAGAAGGTGCAAGGAGCTTGGCCCAAGGCGTTTGCAGAAAGTCGTAACGAGCCAGACTGAGTAGGAACCATTTCAACATCCAGAGCCAAGACTTCAATCAATACAAGGCGATTTCTGATGAACAGGTAAGATTCAGTAAATGTTTTGGGGTCCTGCAGCATGCAGTAGCAAAGGCCGCAAAGGATCCCGCTCGCTTCACTTCCTCTGGCTGCCATGGTATCAAATGAAACCTCTCCACATCAAATTGCAAAGAGATCACCTGGAGATCACACACAGATACGACTGGAAACAAGACCATCCAGCCGCTCACCAAATTTACAGCCCACTGATATAGAAAAGATGTTGAGGACTTGTGAGCCGCTCTCCACTGCAGTTGGACAACTTTGCCACATTTCAACTGACACTCTCTAACTGACGCTTTGTGCTTTCTTTTTTTGCGGCCCTGACGCATGGGTCGATGGGTCAAGTTGCTTGGGCCTTACTGGTGCCGGACAGTCATTGGGAGTGAGTTGCTGCGACATGCTGCGACTCAGGGGTTGCCTGGGCAGTGCACTTCGATGGAGGTGGGGACATGTGGGGACATGTGGGGACCAACGGCAACGACTCTGCGAAGCGTTCGCAGTTTTGAAATGCAAGAGCATGACTGCAACACCGCCATGGTGTTTTACATGATATATTTCAATCTATTTCAATCTATTTCAATCTATTTCAATCTATTTCAATCTATTTCAATCTATTTCAATCTATTTCAATCTATTTCAATCTATTTCAATCTATTTCAATCTATT
>Ga0126342_10023560_pt1 | contig 10061 bp, 9 predicted proteins | sample Cyp1metagenome_FD_92528 | JGI IMG/M metagenome (GOLD analysis project Ga0126342, IMG submission 92528) | Coral microbial communities from Lord Howe Island, Old Settlement Bay, Australia - Cyphastrea 1 metagenome | ecosystem: Host-associated > Invertebrates > Cnidaria > Coral ... | reverse complement strand
ATCAACGATGGCATCAAACAATTAAAAACTACACCAATCCTTCTACCCATTTCCCTAAATTTATTTTTTTTTTTTTTTTTTTAAATTATATTTGTTCACATATATATATATAGTCATTTTATCTACCTAAAACTACACATAGAATCTGCATGCCCCAGTTGCCAGCAAAATCCTCCCACTGAGGTGTCCCACATTTCCAAGCTGCGGTGCTGAAGCCACGGTAGAAGGGGTTGCATGCCTTTTTTCTTGGGGCAGAAAAATGGGTCTTGGTCAAGTTCTCAGGCTCCATTTTTGAGTGATTTCACTGCTGGTTTCATCATGTTTCATCTGTGGTTCTGCAAATGGGGAATTTATACCTCAGTCATTGTTTTTTTTGTTGAGGAACATGATGATGCCTACGGGTGGACGATCGAACGTGTAGTTGTCACTATTTCATTGTCAAACATCTTGGGGTGGGGTGCGGTATTAACGTCCTTTGTAGTAAGAACTTTCAACTACGTTATTGACTTCTCTAACATCTTGCACGGGGTGGGGTGGGGTGGGGTGGGGTATTAACGTCTGTTGTAGTAAGAACTTTCAACTACATTATTGACTTCCAACTACGTTAGCATCCAACTACGTTGTTATCTTCTCTGTCAACTTCCAACCACGTTAGAATCCCTTGCAAGACATCTTCCAAGTATGTACGTTGTTATCTTCTCTATCAACTTCCAACTACGTTATCATCTCTGGTCAGACTTCGTGCAACTACGTTGTTATCTTTTCTATCAACTTCCAACTACGTTTCTGATGCTTGTGACTGGCAAAACCCTTGGCACAGATTGACCAAACCTTGGCGCAGAAAACAAGACCGCTTTCATGTGCCAAAACCATGGCCCCACTGTCACTTTGTGAAATGACACCAAAAATTGAGTACTTTTCTGGGGAGGGCTATTTTTTTATTTTTTTATCACAGCAGGCTTTGTTTTTTTTTTGGTTCCTGGTTCTATGCGTTTCTGCTTCTCTGCTTTTCTGCTTCTCTGCTTTTCTGCTTCTTAGCTTCTCTGCTTTTTTTCCTGCTTTTTGCTTTTCCTGCTTCTCTGCTTTTCATGCTTCTCTGCTTTACCTGCTTCTTTTCTTTTCTGCTTCTCTGCTTTCCTTGCTTCTCTGCTGCTCTGTTTTTCTGCTTTTGTGCTTCTGTGCCTTTCTACTTCTACTATTCTGCTTTTTCTTTTCTTCAGTCATGTGTTTTTGCTGCTCTACTTCCTGCTCCTCTGCTTCTCTGCTTCCTGTCTTTACTGCCTCTTTGTTTTTTTTTCTTTTCTTTTGCTTTATTCTCTCCTGTTTGTATCCTAAATGAAACCCTAAAGACCCTAGGTGAAACCCAAAGAAACCCTAAAGAAATCCTGATAAGAATTCCTGATAAGAAACCCCTACATGAAACTCTAAATGAACCCCAAAGAAACCATAAATTATATAACCCGAAAGAAACCATGAATGAACCCCTAAAGAATCTTTGAATGAACCCCTAAATGGCATCCTAAAGAAACCCTAAATGGCATCCTAAAGAAACCCTAAATGAAACCCTAAAGAAACCCTAAATGAAAACCTAAGAAACCCTAAATGAAACCCTAAGAAACCCTAAATGAAACCCTAAAGGAACCCTAAATGAAACCCACATGAACGTTTGGAAATCCTGACAAGAAAGTCCGATTGCCCTACATGAAACCCTAAAGAAACACTACATGAAACCCTAAATGAAACCATACATGAAACCCTAAATGAAACCCTAAAGAAACCCTAAATGAAACCTTAAATGAAACCCTAAATGAAACCCCACAGAAACCCTAAATGAAACCCCAAATGAAACCCTAAATGAAACCCTAAATGAAAGCCTAAAGAAACTCTCAAGAAACCCACATGAACGTTTGAAGTACCAAAATGTAGCAAATACCTTGCAAAGGAGAGGTTGAAGTGCCAAAACATGGCAAATACGCGAACATGGCCAAATGTAGCAAATGCCATGTAAAATGCAAAGTAACCATGCCAAAATGTAGCAAATACCATGCAAAATGACAGATTCTAGTTCCAAACTGTTGCAAATACAAGGCAAATGGTACCAGGAAAGAAAGCCAACAAAAAATCCAGAACCCGAGCCAAAAAAAGATCCAAAAACTATTCTGAACCGTTCTGGGGATGAAACGTCCATATTTGATGGCCAGCGCACAGAAAAACCATAAAACCAATTGAATTGAGACGCAAACTTGACAAGAAAACATGAACTCCATTGCAAAACGCCAAACGACACTGGATCCACAAACATCAAAAGGGCAACGCCGCCACGTGAAAATTGGCAATGGGCCATGTGGCAGCCAACAAAAACCGCAAATTTTCTGAAGAAAATCCTGCGATCGCCAGGGATTCCCAGGAGACCTTGACCTTGACCCCTGGACCTTTGGGTCCGATTTGGACAGATGAGGAGAATCTCAGTGTAGCGGTGTTTGTGGTCCACAAGTCATAGAAGTTGAGAGCTTTCGTTGGCTGCTGGTGTGAGCTGGTGATCTCTGGTCTTCATGGCAACTATTTTGCCCGAAAATCAGCTGTTGTTTCTGACTGCACTGAGGGCGGTGCTTTTGAGCACTACGCGAAAGCAGGATGGTGGATTCAAAGATCCGTTCTTATCCGTCCTTAGTTCGGAGATCACTCATCGACTCATCCATTATCATCACTTGACCAATGTATTCCATGTATTGCTGGGGATTTAATCCACCCGGCAGCATTTAATGTTCAGGGATGAGCGCTGGGGGACATTTGGTCACCCCAGTGGCCCCCCATGTGACGTGGGAGCGCCTCCCAGACCTGTCCTGAGAGACGACTGGGCCACCTGCGTCACTGCGCGCTGGAAGGAGTTGAACCTTGGGAATCCAACATCTTCCCCAGTAAGCAACAAATTTCAATCTGGAAATATCTGGAAATCATACAAAATGGCACCCAGGACAGAGAGAGAGGGAGAGATATAACTATATATATATTATAAGCCACCTCAATTTTCACATGACTTTACCAGGCCTGGGTAGTGTAAACCATCCCCAATCCGAGTTTTATGACTGAGGCCACTCACGCGAATGCTTGGATCGATTATTGGGAACAGCCACTGGGCCCAAGCTGAAAACTGGGTAGGTCAATGGGTCATCCTTTTTGATGGGCCCATGTTTTTTTTGGGGCCATACATGGGGAAAAATGGATTTACCAGCCATAGCCAGTCAAACATTCACTCCTGTCAAGTGGAATTGGAGGTTTAACCAGTCCAACTGGGAATTTCATCAACCAATGCCTGGGTTAACTCATGAGCTCCAAAATGGCAGGTTCAAAAGCTTCAAACACGGTCCTGAAGCTTACCAAATTTCTGGGCCGGGTCTAAGCTTGGGCCGAAATTGACGCGGCCGGGCCCAAACAAACCAATCCTGTTTCGATCCATCACTGCCCCACTTATATTGCCGTTGAACTCAGCCTGCTTGAGGAAGCCATCAGGACTTTTGGCAGTTAACTCAGCGCATTTTGATGATTAAACCTCGGGTCAAGTCCAGATTTTTGTTGCTTGAACCCGGAATTTCTTTGAATACCTATTAATAGTACCATCTAGCAAACTAACATAGATGTAGAGAACCTATCATATACAGATCATTTTCCTGAGGAAACCATGGGTTTTCCACACTTTTTTGTTAGTTCACCCTAGGGGACAACATTTTCAGGCACCAGCAGCTACCCAGCTACCCCGCGCCCGCGTTGAGGTCATTTGTTTATATCCCTGACTCGCCCATCACCATGTCACTGGCTGAGAGTTCAGCTGTTTGTTCCCCCCCACAAGATGGGAGATTTCAGGACAGATTTTGGGACACAAAATGCTTGTCAAAATGGTGAGGAACTATGGAACACATTTTTTTGTCTCGCTCATTGCTGGCGACTGTGCTCTTTTTGGGCATTTTGGCCACTTGTAGATGACTCACTGTGCATTCTTTAGTAAAAGCCGTGCAATGTTGGTGGTTGCTAAAGGGTACTTAGCTTGCTTTCATCATCAGGATCATCAGGATCATCATCCGATGATGATGATGATGATGATGATGATGTTGTTGTACCAAAGGTCAGCATGAACGCCCTGAAGTATCACTTACCATGTTGTACCTGTTAAGCTAAGCAGTGAGCTCACCTTCCGCGGCCCAAGTGGTTAAAGAAGCAACCGGGCAGCCTTGGTTTGCCAGGTTTGGTACCTTTCAACTTTGATCACAGGAAGGGCCCTACTTGTCTAAGTTGGTTTTATGTAACTAGGCCAAGTGTTGCACTTATGGTGAATATATCTTTGTAATTAGATCGGCTTTTTTATACCAACAGGCGTGAAACACGAAGGGAGAGGGTGTTTTTTCCAAGCCTTCCTGTAGTGCCCAGGTTTCATTGGTACATGAGTCACTACCTCTTGCGCATTTCTTCCTACGGCACCGCGCCGGGCCTCTTTGGACCCTTTGTGACAGATGACGAGGCCGCGGATGGCGGATATTGGCGGATGGCCCTGGGCCCTGAAACAACCATTTTGGGTCGATACGTTTGAGTCATAGCCAACTTTATGGCTCATGGAAAGTCACCCAAATTTTAAAAAGTGATGAAGCCTACTGTACATCTCAATTTGTTCGGAATATGTTTGAACAACATCCCAATCGTCGTGGTTCAGGCTATCGCATGCTATCGCCTGATGAGGTGCTGTGGTCAGGGGACATCACCCTGAACTACAACGCCGAGGCTTCACGGCCGTGACGCCGCTTTCCGGGTCTGTGGAGGATGATCCCCTGAAGTAGACCTGGCTTGAAGCCCACCCTGAGATCTGGAATGGATGGATGTTTTTCAGATGGATAGATACATAAGATGGGTTGATATAGATATAGAGTCATGAGAGTGATGGATAGATATGAGAGATAGCCTCAATCGAGCATGGCTGGAAATTCCCATCAGTTGTAGTTGTTTTTTCCCAGCTATAAACCTCCATTTTTCTCGGAGATTTCCCAGCCTCATTTGTCCATTGCAATCGCCAGAGGCAGTGTACTACGATGCAGCGGCAGCCAACCACATGGAGGCCTCGGGGTTCCCGAGGTTTACGGAGAAACGATGGAACCCTGGGGATCACTTTTTTTCAATTGATTTCAGAGAAATCTTGAGAGGAACCAACATACATTTTTATAGATCTGGTAATGACTAACGTAATGACTAACAGTTTGCGACATTGAACATGGCAATTTAGATAGTTCGTTGATTTACCCACTAAACATGGTCATTTTCAATAGTTCCCTCTGGTAATTTGTTACAGTTTGCTATGGAAAATGGCCATAGAAATAGTTGATTTACCTACTAAAAATGGTGGATCTTTTCATAGTTATGTGGCTGTTTGCCAGAGGATATGTAAGATGATTGGAAGTCAGGGATGTTTCTTTTTTTTTCTGTTCAGAATTCACAGGTGTTCCGAAGTAAAATTTCCGAGCCATTGAGCTACCCATTCCTGGCGAAGAATGGGTTGTGCAGACGCCCGGCAGGTCTTTGAGCCGTACTTCCAGGCGATTTTGGATTTCTTACCCGTTCCTTGCCAGAGAACTGCCGGAACATAAGGGAAGTTCGCAATGCTTGCACCGTGCCTTCGACCTAGAAGTGGGGTGTGAACAACACTTTTTTGCTGAGCCATATCCCGTCAGTGTCGCTGGAGCAGTGTGTGGAATGGTCATGCTTCTGACCAGTTCCATTATTTGGTGGTTCATCCTACCTGAACGGGTGCACATTCCAATCCACTTACAGCTGCGCTCACTTCTTGCTAAGTAGGATGAACCACCAAGTATCCATTAAGTATCCAGACATTTCTTGTTCATATTATACAGTCATATTATCTTGAAAGAATTGGTAAACACTATCGGCAATTAATCTCTGCTGCCTAATGCTAACCCCCCAAATGCTAAACACGGTGATCTATTCATATTATTAGGGGGTATTTAGTATTAGGGTGCCCCTAATAATAAAACAAAAACCGTAGTAAATGAATAAAAAAGTCAATTTCAAAATCAATTAAATCCCTTTTTACAATCTATTTAAACTATATATTGCCAAAAATCCGAAAGTTGCAATCCACTCCTATTTTCATTAATTGGGGGAGTTTTAGTAATAGGGAGAAGAGATTACTACCACATTTTGAGCCATACCCGTTTTAACTTTCCCCACTTAGCATCTAGGAGAAGCCGCTAGGTATAATGTGGAAAACCCAACAATAAACATCCCCAATGCCCTCAGAAATGGGTGATACAGTGATATCAATAGTAATAATAGTATATTAATAGTATATATATATATATATCCAAAGTATATATATATATATCAATAGTATATATATATATATCAATAGTATATATATATATCTATCAATAGTATATATATATATATATATCTATCTATCAATAGTATATATATATATATCTATCAATAGTATATATATATATATACATATAAATGTATGTATGTGCATACACCATCTAAAAATGAGGTTTATTGTTGGGTTTCCTACATGAATCGGACCTGGAAGCTGTTTGGATTCAGCTGGCTCTAAGGCGGCGGCGCGCATGGCGCAGGAACTCTATCCCAAGTGCCCCGATGCCCTGGTCTTTCCGGTGGGGAAGAGCCTGGGGCTGCGAGATGTGGTGATGATGAAGATGATGATGATGATGATGATGAGGATGATGATGATGATGATGACGATGATGAAAATGAAGATGAAGATGAAGATGATCAAGGTGATGAAGATGATGAAGACTAATATATACATGAAGATGATGATGACGAAAAAGACACATACGCAGATATTAAGCTGGAGGTGATGGACAAGAACATTTCCTTCAAAGATGCCTCCGTTGCCAGGCGCACATCTTGCCCAATGGCGTGCATGCGCATGGCGTCGGCCGAGGGGATTTGGGGCAGAAGCAGATGGGTCCCTGGGCAGCCTGCATGGTGGCAAAGCAGCCACTCCCAATTCTCTCCATTCCCGAAATATGGCATGGCCATGCATGGCCAAGTGGCAAAGACAATCCGAAACACCCCCTACCCTCTGGTAAACATACAAAAAACTATTGAAGGTTGCCATTTATCGTTGAATTACCCACTAAAAATGGTGGATCTTTCCATAGTTATGTTAGGTTACCAGAGGGCAATTTTAGACACAAATGGCTTGTACAAGCCGTCAGCCCTTGGATTCTCATTCCCCATTGGGCATTGGTTTACCGAGGACTCTTCGCTGCAGTGCCGTTCATTCTGCCGCTTTTTCTGCAGGGCCAAGCCGTAGAAACCATACTATCTAGAAATATCATGAAATGCTTAAGCTTAGCTATTTCTTGGGGGTGGTATGTGTGCATATGTATTTACATGTCGGTGTATAGAGAAATAGATCGATAGAGGTGGCTTTCCATAGACCCCTTGTGGGTCAACGGCTCCCAAAGGTATTGGCGCTACTCGGGGAACTTGGCGTTTGCCCAGCGTGCGTTGCCATTCCTCAGCGGTGTAGCAAGGTTTTGGGAAGCTCGGTGGATTGGTGGATGTTGTGGGCTTGGGGAACTGGTCATTGCAAGAGTTATACCATGGCTGTAAATGGTTAACGATGATCTACAACTATCTTACACAATTATAATTTCTAATGGTCACTACATGTTAATAAGGGATGAATTATAGTTAATAATAAGGCTTAATAATGGTTTAAAATGGTGGAAAAATGGTTAGTACTGGTTATATATGGTTAACAGTGGATAATGGTTAATAATGGTTGTACCGGTTTTGATAGTGGTTAACAATGGTTGATATAATGGTGATTAGTGGTTATTCGTGGAATTACTTGTCGGTCATCAAAGATTTTGTGTGCTAGAAACCGGCCCACTTAGTTTGATTATTTTCTCATGAAAACCAGCATTTGCATTGCCATGTTTGATTAATGCAGGTACAACAATAACAAACCATCCCCCAAATCGCCATAAATAGATGGTATAAACCATTCCTAAATGGGTGGTTTATTATTGTTTTACCCACATTGCTGAAGGTTACAAGTTACAATCATTTTGGAGCGTGTAAAATGCATCACATCACATCCCATGATACGACTTCACTGATTGTTTTCCCGCGTGCGGGATGCATTGCATCATCTACGGCACAGAGGAGCCCAGTAATCCTAATGGTCAAACATGCCAAATTCCTTCAAGTTCCACCCCCGATATTTCATGGGGGATACCATGTTTTCCTCTAGATGTTCCTTCATTTTTAACTAATCCAGTGATCAGATTGCCTCCTGAGACGTGGGTTTCTATCTCCAGAGCCTGGGGCCGGAGTTGGATGTGGAACCTGGACCATGATTTGTTCCATGGCCTTAGATGTACAACATCTCATGTCGGCTAAACCAGCAATGCTTTGCTGGATCATGCATTAAATCTCCCCTTATTTTTGATGGTCAAATCCCAGCTTTTCATGATCCAATCCTGGATGTTTTCTTCTTAATCCACATTTTTAAACAATGCTCGAACTACCCTTGGAAATTTAACATAGCTATTGAAAATTACCATTTATAGTGGATTTTCCCATTGAACATGGTGGATCTTTCCATAGTTTTTTGTATGTTTACCAGGTCGGGTAATCCACATTTGTTCAATGCTCGAAGTAGCTTTTTTTGAGGCAAAACAAATGCCCACCAGCCCACCATTGCCTGGTGAAGTCCCGAGGAATGCAATCTCATGGAAGGCGCAGATGGATACCTCCATGATGCGGAGGATTGCGCCGAGGAGCGACGGCTGGCTCAAACGGGGCAATGGAAAGTTTTTTCTAAAAAAAGAAGGTGAAAAAATGGCAATTCATCATCCCCAAATGGAAGATTTTATCCATGATCCAAGTGCATCAATTTGCATCCACATCTTCTTTGGCAAGGGATTCACATATATATGTTTTGCAGGGGACTATGATGTGATTCGTTTTTTCTTCTGGAGTTATGTGCCCTTCTCGGGTGTCAGTGCGATAGCTACTGTGTCAAAACACCATGGGCCGCGGGATGCCGCGGCTCAAGCCTCGACCTTGAGATGTCACCGGATTTCACCATTTTCACACCAGAAATGATGCGGAAAAAGTCACGAATCCAATCCCAATACCCTCTGGTAAACTAACATAACTATGGAAAATCACCATTTATATATGGTTTTCCCATGAAAACTGGTGATTTTCCATAGTTATGTTAGTTTACCAGAGGGTAATTATAGTGGTCTTTTTTCGTGGTCCTCTGTTTCGCTTCTTCTGTATCGCTGAAGAATCCTATGAATCCCATCCATTCATTTTTGATACACCCCTTCTATGGTCCCAGTCAGCAACCGAAATATCACCGCTGCAATCGGCCACTTTTTGTCGCAGATGGAGGTTTCCAAGGCGTCATGGTAGCCAAAAAAAAAAAACAAATCATCCCCGTGAAGGACCATGACTTAGTGTTGAAACAGCGTGGTTGTGGATCCCAGAGATTAGTGGTGTATATATATAATATATAATATATAATATATATATCCCATATTCCATATTAATGTCAGATATCCCATATTCCATATTAATGTCAGACTATAGATAGATTATTCCATATCAATGTCAACCCCGGATTTTGCTAAACCATGGTTTATTAATTAGGGGGGTACTCCTCCAATAGTCATAATCTGATACTTAAATGTTATCCCCCCAATTTAACAACCGTTTGGGGTTTGTTAATCCAGGGTTGACATTATATATATATATCCCATATTTCATATTAATGTCAGACTATAGATAGATTATGGAGGGCTAATTATTTTAGGATTTTTTTTTTGATCAGGTTTAGGATTTTTTTTTTAATGATTATTCCATAGATTATGACTATTGGAGGAGTACCCCCCTAATTAATAAACAATGGTTTAGCAAAATCCGGGGTTGACATTATATATATCCCATATTTCATATTAATGTCAGACTATAGATAGATTATGGAGGGCTAATTATTTTAGGTTTTTTTTTTTTTT
>Ga0126342_10023559_pt1 | contig 10062 bp, 10 predicted proteins | sample Cyp1metagenome_FD_92528 | JGI IMG/M metagenome (GOLD analysis project Ga0126342, IMG submission 92528) | Coral microbial communities from Lord Howe Island, Old Settlement Bay, Australia - Cyphastrea 1 metagenome | ecosystem: Host-associated > Invertebrates > Cnidaria > Coral ... | reverse complement strand
GTATTTTATGGGTACATCCAAATTTGGTGGGAAATATGGCAGTATTTGTGGCCAGATTTGGGTGCCCGATCACGACTCCCAATTTGCTCCACTTTGGACTGAAATTCCTCTTTTGGAAACTGTTGAAGGATGTCCGAACACGGTGTTGTCAAAGGATTTGAACAACCCTTCACAATCAAAAACCAAAATACGCAATTGAACAAAAAAAACGTCCGTTACGGGTAAAACCCATAATAGACAAACAAAAATGTCCATACGGTTTTCCAGGTATATATATATTATAATTATATAATAATGTTATACACATATTTTTTACTGATATGATATAACTAATAAATTGCTAGAAAGCTATTATGCTTAATTAACATGTTTTTTGGGGCTGGGTACCCCCGGAGGCACTTTTCGTGGGGACAGAGGTGGTGCTTGGGCTGGTGTCTAGAGGGTGGCCGCAAAAGTGGTTGGCTTTTCTGGGTCAAGGTAGTGGTGTCAAAGCCGGTGCTCCAACGAACGTTTCGTATTTCTTTGAATCCATATTCACTTTTTCTGGGGCCAAGTGTACTCGCCATTCAATGCTGATGTTCGGGCCAGGGTTCTTATAGGGCAGGCTCAGGGATGTGAATATTAATGTGGTGCAAGAAGCGGTGCTGGATAAGATGGACGGCTTTCCGTTCTAAAAGAGGTGTGCGGTAAGCGGGCTGGATCAGTCTCAGAACAGGATCACAACCGCATTGGAACCAGATTGGACCGGGATCGGAACTGGATCGGAAACCGGGTCGGAACCGGATCCGATCCGGTTCGATCCAGTTCTGATCCGGTTCCAATCCGGTCCGGTTGCAGGTGTGGTTCCGGTCCGGACGCCTGACAAGGGGGATGCTGAGCACTACCTAGGCACCACCGATCCACCCACAAGTCGCTTATAGCTGCGACCAAATCCCACCGCAGTTTGAGCACCACTGGTTGCACCGCCACATAGGCCCCCCCTCCTGCCCAGCAAACAGGGGGTATGTTAAGCATGATGGGGTTTTATCAACTAATGAATAAATAAATGAATGAATGAATGAATGAATAGATACATATCTATTATAACTGTGCATGCTTTTGATAGATAGTATTGTACTGAGCCATTGTATGTATGATCTACAAGTCTGGGGTCGGAGTTGTGTTCCTTGCAGCCAAGACAGCAGTCGGTCGAGGTGCCGTGTTCGGAAGCATCGGAGCTGGGCAGTTCTTAGTCGCTGGTCTGACGACCATGGACCAATGGATGGCCGTGGTCATGGCTGGATGAAGAAATGGAGGTTTCCATAAATGGGGGTGCCACAGAATGGATGGTTGATAATGGAACTTAAAATGGATGATATAGGAGTACCCCCCATTTTAGGAAACAACCGAATATGAACAACCAAGGAATTTGTGAATCATCGCAGTTCCGATGAGTAGCAACTTCTGATTTCCAGTTATGCACAGCCAGCCCTGTTGATGAAAGGAATCCTGCAGTGCAATTTGGAAAGTCGAAGCAAAACACCTGATGAAGGACAGTGAACAAAACTTGGACATGCATTCAAGCAAAAGACCAAACCACCATCCGGTGGATGAAAAGATTGACAATCATGACATTTTGGTTTCAATGATCGCAGGCAACCTTTGTGATTTATGGTGAATTGACATACTGTATTCTGTTGGTGCATGGGTCAATTTGGTGCAGCGGTTCAGCACTAGCAAGTGTTGACTTCATTGAAACAATATGAGAGAAAAAAAGTGAATCAGACAGATATTGTGGAGTTCTTTGATGTCTGGAGCCGGGCGGAATTTTGAATCTGACCAAGGGAGACATACCGCCAGACAGAGAAACTCGCTTGGGGCTTTCGGCACGACAGCTCAGCTCCGGAGTGGTGAAACATTTGTTGTACCCTCTGGTAATTTAACGTAGCTATTGAAAATGACCATTTATAGTGGATTTTCCCATTAAAAATGGTGATTTTCCATAGTTATGTTAGTTTACCAGAGGGTAACCATTTACAATCGAACCGAATGTTCTTGGCGAGTTTCTAGCACTTTTTGGACTGTTTTTCACATTTGTCTCAAATGATTTAAGGCGAAAGGCAGGGTTCCTGACAGCATGGATTACCTTTTTGTTTCAAGAATTCCGCACTTTTGAGTCAGGAATCAGGAAAGAAAAAATGAAACGATCCCCCAGGGCCCCATGATCCACGCAGAACATCAAGCTGAAAGGCCTGGCTAAGATGACTGGTTGAAGAATCATCCTCCCGGAAATAAGGCGATGTTGGTCAAGAAATGTCAAGAACGTTTTTATATTTTATGAATCGACCTGCTGATCATGCAGCTGATACCATATCCCATATTATCCCATCATATTCAATGGGAAACAACCAGGTGGAATCTGCATTCATTGTATTATATACTGTGCTATCTCACGCTTCGGAATTTCAACTCAAATCTCAAGGCGGTAATCTTCGCCTATGGCGCATGGTCTTTCTTGGCCCCACGATGAGCCAGGGAGGTGCACTCTGGTGGATCATGCAATGAGCAGTTGATTTATCCAGCCTCGTTTAGGTGTTGTTGATCGGTATTGCAGTCCACTGGAACTTTGATTGTGCTGTTTGGATCTTTTTGGGAGATAGTAATAGTATGAGACTGAGATAGTTGCATTTCATGATGGTGCTAGATAAAGTCCCTTTCCTTCCGCATGCCAGGTCATATGCGAACCACTTGCCGTTGTGTGCGGCACAAGAGTGCAAAACGTGTGCTGCGTCCTGGTATTTACATGTATTTACTGTAACATGGACCTAATTATGATCTAATGATTCCACAAAATCTGAGGGACGTCGCTGTGCAACAGATGATTTCCAAAGGATCAAAGGGATTTGACTGTTGAGCCATGTTACTGAGCGGCAGCAGCCAGCACTTGTTTGCAGAGCATACCAGAACAGAAATCTCAAACACCTCATCCGACAGAAACCGACTGAATGAACATCTTGTAGGTTGAAAGTCGATGAAAGTCGGACGTCCTGAGTCCAAGTCAGAGATTGAAATTGTAAACAGTGGAAAGTCTTCTGCAAACAATTTCCATATGTTGAGTCATGTTGAGTACTTGGCCGGCCATCTTTGGCCATTCCCATGTTGATTTCCTTTAGAACAGCGACTTGCCACTTCCAGCGCTTTAGCTCTTCACGCCTCATTGTGCAGAGCAATGTGGAATGGCTGAGCCTAATGTGACCAAATGGATCGATCAGGCTGGCCCTGAGTCGGGTAACTATGAGACAGATAAGGCGTCCATGAAACATCTATGAACAATTCTTGTACAGTGTTATATATAAGATGTTATAAGTTATATAATAATGTTAATTATAGAATTTCAGACTTATCATAATATAGAATTAATATGAATTAATCCATTACAAGTTGAAGTGCGAGACGAGACGCCAAGTCCATGACTGGTCTGTTGGCATCAAAGCAAGGGTCATTTTCCAGATGCTAAGGACAATTTGCCAAATGATAAGCCTAATGAGTGAAAGAAAGGCAAGAACTAGGTACAGTACTGACTCACTTTGTGGTACATGTTGCTCTAGGAGTTTGTCTGGGCAATGTTGGCAAACCATTTCATCTCGCTGCCAAAGTCTTTTCGCACGTGTGCCATGAAGTCTTTTGACAGCCTCTTCTTCATTCCGCTGCAGACGCACTGAGGCATGTAGCCCTAAAGACTACTCGAACCGTTTTACGATATATATCATATATAATATCTGTAACAGTTAAAACGGTTCGGCTTATCCGATGTTTGAATCTAAAGCTATCCCATTATGCCGTTGCCAGCATGTCGAGTGATCAGGCGGTGGCCGTGTAGGAGGTCCACGGGTTCTGGTGCCCCGGCGTTCAGTCGTCAAGCGCCAGCTAGGATTTACTGAGGTCTGAATATCTACACAGTGCTTGATGATGTTTGCATGTCCAAGAGTGGAAGAATACGCTTTGAGATTTGGATATAGATTGCGAAACAATTAAAGCTTTACTATGCTTTACTACATGTCCTTACTCTTTACATCTCTTTACATTGTTTGTGAATTTCTGATGCAACAGAATGCATACCGCAATTCGATTTTTCATGTGCTACTCCAGAGAAGGATTTCTAAGGGTACTTGTACAAGTCAATCACCATGAAGCTGCGATTTTTGGCTGTGGGTGCCTCATGGTGTCTCTATGGGGAAACTCAAACGCATTGTAGGGTTGAATGTTGGAGAAAAACGTTCCAGCTACCTTTTTATGTGACTGATTAAAAAATGTTTTTTAGGTGACTGATTGATTTCTTTTCTGGACCGACTCTTGAAAAACAAGCCTAAAGGCCCAATGGGACATTGGTGATTTCCTCAGATCCGAGCAGAAAATCCACAAGGTCATCAACCTGGAGAAGCGAGAAGATCGAAGACGCTGGATGTGCAGGACGCTGTGCATGGGAAGTTAGCTGCAGTTGGCTGTAGATAAGAGAAGGGTGTATGATGGTGTATACAACTTGGTCTGATGTCATAGTCATATCACAGAAACATACACAAATCATAAACACAGAAAGGGTTGAAACTGAAAAAGCGCAGGAGTTGCTTGCCTGCCTTCAGTGAGGCAGGTGCCGATGTCTCCTTGTTGCAGGCCGTGGATGGTGAGGCCGGAAGGAGGGCTAAGCCGCTACAAATTTGACGGAAGTCTTTTGTCTCAAACCGCTCATAGCTAGGTGGGAAATGGTGAGAATATGGTGAGAATATGGTGAGAATATGGACCAATGATGGTTGATGAAGATGATGACGACAACAGAACATGATGTGGAACATGGTGGAACTTCTGGTGGAACCCATTTTTGTTGCAAGAATGCAAGACAAGATTGCTGGACCTGCGGGAGTTCCTCACTGAAAAGCTGGCTGGTAGCCTGGTACGATGATGTGTTTTGGGCGTTGGCTAACTAGCACCTGTTCAGGAGGTGGAAGCACCCTTGGCGCCATGGTGGCCAATGGATGAAGCCGGCTTGGAGGCGCGGACGTTGAGAGATGTTGAAAGCTTTAAGGGAAAGATATGGAAAGATGATAAGAGATACTGAGAACATCTGAGAACCAGAAAACACTGTATTGGATTATTGGACAGTAAATGAACAATAATGAAAAAAATATTGAGCATGATATCCACAAGATCTGGATGTCAATTAATGGGAACAACTTGCTTTGATGGACTTGTGGCTCGTCGACAGCTCTTCAAGGTAGTGTCCTAAATTGCATGCTGACAGACATCCAGCAAAAGACATTGGCTGATTCCGTGAAGTGCAGATATATGATATATTGGATATAATAAGGAGACTAGCATCGCCTTGCGTGAGTTGAAGAATGAGTGATGAGGAACCTGAAGTATTGAACTGCTGTGTCGAGCCTCAACACAGGACGGATTAAAATGTTGTGCTATGCTATACTTGTCCTATCTTGTCCTGTCGTCCTACCATTGTACGGCATGGTTGTCGATGTCGCCAAGTGCTTTTTGAGGCAACGGAAGATCGGTGGAGGGAACTCTTTCCAGATGAACCCTTGGGGCGCGAGGATGGATACTGTAGAGGGAAATGGAGGGGCAACGGAGGTGGCATGATGGATGTTAATGTTCTGCGCAAGTTGTGCAAGTGTGGTAGCGCCGGTAGGCTTCAGGACTGCTTTTGGCAAAATGTCTTGACATGTCTTGACTGAATGGTGTTGGTCTGAGAATCTGAAGCGAGAGGCAGAATCCAATGTACCTTGGACCGATGTTCTCCCATGACCTTGATTGAGAGGCCAGAATCAAAGCGACACAATTGATAGAAGATGATAGAAGTATCCTTTGCTAACTCAATCCAACTCAGTTGAGTCATCCATCACCTAGCTTACGCACAACTTCCCCATTACCATCATTACCAAATTCTGTGATCTGGAAGATCCAATGCTGTGGCCTGTGCACACCCACTAAATTTCATTTTATATTTTGCAATCGTATGCGTGGTTTCCTTCCTTGTCTGTGTATATAGGTCTCACTTGCAAGAGAGCGGAGCCTATAAGTCATGGGAGCTTACAACTAGTTCGAAAACATGAATTGAAGCCCACTGTGTGCAAATGCGCTGGCGTCACAGAAAAGTCAGGAATTGCGGCGTTTCTATGGTAGAGCCATTTCTAGCGGCTCGGCTGAAAACATGGGATTTTGATTTGTCCATATTGCAAATGCTATCTGATATCTTCCTCAGAGATCCTCAGAGGCGTTACCTTGTCCCCACTGGTAGCTTGTGACTCTCACGCGCGAGGTCTAGGAAGGGCCAGTCCTTCCAGTTCAATCCTGACAAGGTGAATCAAACAGGTTTAGATCAGTCACTCTTTTGAATTCTCTTGATATCTTTGATGTGAGAATGTGCCTGCAGAATATCCAAGTACGACACTAAGGTGGTGAGAAGGGTGTCTTCCTGAGCCATCGAGCTGCCTGGGAGGCCGCGAAAGGTGCACCGTTCACCCTGAACCTTGGCGGTGGCACAACGGCAGCCACACAGCAGATGTGCGAAATTGTCAGAACGTTGTGGATATAAGTAAGTCATCGGGGCTCATTTAAGATCTCATATGAGTGATGAGTGACGGCCTTTATTTGGTGTAGTGAAGAGTAGTACTGGGGCGTACCTCGGTTGCCGAACATACAATATTTACGTTGCAAAACGAGGTAGGAACACCCCGAGATTGAGGTAGGCAAAACAAGGTCCGGAATTGAAAACAAGGTAGGAACACCCAGTCAATTACTTGATCTACCACATATTGTCCTCGGCTCATTTATATTGCCTTTTTCAGAAATTTCTTTGGTTGCTCAAGCCGAATACACAGAATCAACATGTTTATGGACTTGTTGCACGTTCAGACACAAAGGTTTGAAGGTAATCCATATACTGTATTCCGAGAGGAGAGCACAAGATCGGAAGCTGGTTGATTTGGTTGTAGTTGGTTGGAATTGAATCATGATCTCTTGAGGCTCTATATTAATTATACATGTATTATATGCTATATGATTGTGGTTTTTGTGCCTGTGACTGTGGCGAAAACGGATGTTTCCACAACGCTTGGGGATTTTCCGAGGATCCTCGAAGACGATGCCGTGCCCATGTCTTTTCTGCCACCGCGCCATGGTGAAAACGGGGACCAAGAGGAGCGGTTGTGTTCCTCTGCTTCCCATCACTGGGAGAGGTTGACGTTTTCTTGTGTTGAAGATCCAAAGGCTATCCCAGGCCTCCAAAGTTCTACTAGATCAGATGGTTTCGGATTCCCTTTGCACCAGAACCAATACCGAAGGCATACTCAGAATATCTGTGAATATGTGTGAATCTGAGATATGTTTTTTGACGTTTGGTATCCTGTAGTTTTGCCGAACAGGAGGCCTTCCTCCAACTCTGCTGCGGACGTTGGGCGTCATTGTGGACGGCCTTGTTGGAAGCCACCAAAGCTCTGGAGGCGGAGTTGGACGGCACAAATGGGGTGTATTTTTCTTTAACATCTTTGGACAATTGAAACGAGTTCATTGGCGTTACACGACGAACCGCTGAAGAACACTTATGCATAATCTGTCAGCAATTATAGCGAGAAAGGATACAGTGTTTGATAGTGTTTGTTTGTTCATTTATGTTCATTTCTTCTCGTGTGTCTCCATGAGATTCCATGAGATTTGAGGCTCGAAGGACTGATTGGCATTTGCTTTTGCTGGGTCGTCACCGGTCACCAGGCAGCAAGGGCGTTGAGGGATGTGCCACCAAGGCATGCAGCACTTAAGAACACTGAACACTGAACAAGATCACTAGTGATCACATAGGATCACTAGGTATCACTATGAATTTTGTGTTTCCAAGTGACATGTGCAGAACGTCTTTCCTTAACGTCAAATACAGATCCAGATTCAGCTGTGGCTGAAGACCTGGAAACGCAAATGGGTTCGGTTGATCTATTGTTCTCAATGCCTACGTACTTCGTCATATTGATGCAATGAGTTGCAAGTTCCCCCATTTCCAAAGACAGAACAGCAGATCTCTAAGCAATGCATTCTGCGAAGGCACATGTCTAAGTTGGCCTTTTGTATCAATGTCCTTTGTTCATCTTTTGTTCATTCTCTACCCTTGCTCAACCCTTGCAATTCCGGACCATTGATGCCAAGGTTTGGAGAAGATTCGCCGATTGAAGGGGAGCATGACCTGGTTTCAGCAGGATTTTCTACCTGTCTTCATGCCCTTTGTTGGCATGTGTCGGGATTCCAGGCTCTGTGGAGTTGGGGAAGTATGGAACTTTTTGCGTGGACTTCCAAGGAGGAGATCGGTCAGGGGATTTGTTTTGCCGTATTTTGTTGGAGCATTGATTCCGGTGAATACAGTGAGGCAGTGTGGGATTCAACTGGGATGTATGTACTTATCATGCACTTCCCCTTGGTCCACATCATGTGTGTTCTCTGAAGTTAATGACAGTTTCGTAAACACTTGATGGAGAGAAAGACCAGAGCGAATATGGCCAATATGCAAACTGATGCACTTCAACAGGGTGGTCGGACTATCCTGATATTCTTGGCACGCTCGCGTTCTTGTCGGTGACTTACAAGTTAAAGGTGAACTGTTGTGAAGAATGTACCAATGTAGCAGCTTGGCGGGTTGAGTCGATTGAGTGTTTGGCGAAACTTGTTTATTTGCCAGGTTTTAGGGGCCACTTTCTATATGAATTGTGGAAGGAAAGCACAAATGCGTTGTTTTCATTTCCTCATTTCCCTGTCCTTTCGAGCATTGACAAAATACTCAGCCACAAATGGCCACATATCCGAACTTACAACTACTAGTATAATATAGTATCATATAGTATCATTATGATTTGATACATGGCTGCCTTTAGAAGCAAAATCTCGAATGCACTTTCATTCTTGATGACAGTTTTGGGATTTGGCAACCCAGGCTGAGAGATAGCCAACTCCTATGATGTGCATTCTTGCCACGCGAAGAATTCCACCAAGGCCTACTGCGTATCGAACCGCGGTGCTGAACTTCTCTTGCGCCTCACATCACTTGAGCCAAAGGCCGGGTCCTTTACCACAGTATAACCCCTGTGAGAAAGGTGTTGTACTGCCGGTGCGCAATGTTTCTTCTTAGGGAGGCAAGTGTGGTGGTCTCGATGGTGCTGTTCAATGTTGCGTTTTCCAGCAAGTGCGAGTCAGTTATCCATCCTCAGAGCAGGGTAGGCAGGTCCAAATCCGAACTCAGGACACCTCGGTGCATTTGATTCCTATTGACGATTTCCTCCCTGGCAACTGAGCTTGGAATATTTGACATTTGAGTCATTGGGGGTGCCATGGCCAGAGTCAACATTCCATACAGCCCTTGGCAGGAACGATCTGATTTCACACTGGTTTGAACATTTTGAGTGATGTCCAGACAACCCTTGTAGAGTTAGACAGAATAATAAATAATTTGATACCAGTAGTACCCGCACGAGGCAGGGCGGAAGTTGCCTTAAGGATATACTATAAGACCTTTCTCATCTATAGAACTTGCATGCGCCGTGCGCCAGCCAGGCCCGTGCGTGCGTGCATTCTGCGAAAGTTTTGTCCTGTTTCGCATGTCACATTTGAAGGTCCACTTCGCACTCCACACTTCTCACTGCACTCTTCACACTCCACACTTCACACTTCCTTCACACTTCATACTGCACTCTTCGCACTCCACCCTTTACTTCACACTGCACTCTTAAGACTCCACACTTCACACTCCACACTCCACACTTCACACTTCAGACTTCACAGTCCACACTTCACACTTCTCACTTCTTTCTTCACACTCCACACTTCACACTTCACACTCCACACTTCACACTTCACTCTTCACACTCACACTGCACTCTTCACGCCCCACACTTCACACTGCACTCTTCACACTCCACACTTCACACTCCACACTTCATCTCATCTGAGCTCTTCTCACCTTATCCCAGCTCATCTCTTCTCATCTCATCTCTTCTCATATGTCATCTAAGCTTTCATGAATCACTTCCCAGTACTACT
>Ga0126342_10023558_pt1 | contig 10062 bp, 7 predicted proteins | sample Cyp1metagenome_FD_92528 | JGI IMG/M metagenome (GOLD analysis project Ga0126342, IMG submission 92528) | Coral microbial communities from Lord Howe Island, Old Settlement Bay, Australia - Cyphastrea 1 metagenome | ecosystem: Host-associated > Invertebrates > Cnidaria > Coral ... | reverse complement strand
TCACGTAGCCAGCGTAGGGGAGGTCCAGCAAGTAGAGCTCCACAGCCACGAAAAGGATGTCCAAGCGTAGTGCTCCAAGGCAAGTCAAACGAGAGCTGGTGGCAGCACCAAGATTCCTCTACCGCCATCAGAAAAGGCGCACATGGGTGAAAAGTACAGAAAGCCATAGCAGCCAAAACAAGGCTGGAACAGCGTTGTAGAGTCATCCCGCACTAAAGGCCAGAAAAGCAAACAAAGAAGCAGCACTTCGAATGGCTCTCCTAGAGGACAAAGGGAGCTCGGTCAGCAGGCTAAGCGCTGCGACCTCCTGCAAGTAGGCCTCTAAAGTTGTCACCTGCTTTAAGCGCATAGCCCACAGCAAGTCGCTGATCGAAGCTCCTTTCCGGTAGCTTGTTACAGCACCTCCGCCACGTAGTCCGCCAGGGGTGACATGAACGTTTGTAGGCACCTCCAGCAGCTGCAGGATAAAGTCCCATCGTCTGCGAAAAACATGAGCACTACCAAAGAAAAGCAGTTCATCTTTGTCTGCACCCAGGTAGATCAAATTCAGAAGCTTTACAGCGTGCAAGTTGGTGATCTTCAAGTGCTGCACTCGAGCCAATTGCCTATAACTCGTCTTTGACCTCCTCAAGACTAAAAAGGCAGCATCGCACTCATACAGCATGTCGCAGGGCAACAAGAGGTCCTCCCTGCGGCATTTCAAGACTTCGCCGGCACGGGCAATGCCGAAGAAGCATAGCAGACAAACACCGCACCATCGTTTCCAGTTCATGCTCCATGCAATTGCGATCATAGCTTCAACCAAAACCTCAGGCACCGGAGTACGGTGGGTGGTGGGCTCGGCTTTCTCCCATCTGGTAGCAAGATCCCAGCATATCCCTGCGTAGGGCTTCAGCTGCGGTACTCTCCGCAACGAAACCAGGATCAAATGCCGGTAGTAGAGCAAGGAACCACCACGCTCGAACTCCAGATCTCCAAAACGCCGAACAGCATAGGCAAGGAAGATCGGGACCGCCAGGAAGAGAGCCAAAACGTCGGACTCCACAAACTTATAGCACCAAACCAAGAACCTCTCCCACTGCTGGTCACCAAGTCGAATGCTGCTCCAAGTTTGCACAGGAGCCTCTTCGAGGGAGAAACCTCGAGGATGAGCTATTCTGCGAGGTCCGGGGTGGTCGGCTTCTCCGATCCGCATTGAAGAGCACTTGGCGCAACCAGCAACGTTGAACTTTCCACTGCCCAGTTTGCTCCACCCACAAGCATCCAAGGCAGCCGAAGCTATGATCCGGCTGAAACCACGTGGATACGGCTGCGCAACCAAAGTCCATGGGATCCTCAAAGTGGGGTGTTGACCGCGCAGCTGTTGATGTCCTCTAGAGCACGTGCACAACATGCGCAAGCCTTTCAACTTTGGAAGGTTTGTCGCCACTCTTGTTCTTTTTCTCCACTTGGTGCCGAAGCGGCAGCAATCAGCCCTGAACACATGCTGAGAATCGGGCTTTCTATATTTCCTGTACTTCTTTTGTCCCCACACATGGGAAGAATCAGGGTTCTCAGTCCAAAAGAAAACATCAGGACTCTCAGCATCGTCAACGCTCTTCTCACATAGCTCATGAACCTCGGCACCAAAGTCAGCCATCTCATTTCCCTCTTTAACCTTCTCCTTCATGTTCAAGGTCATCCAAGGCACGCCCCGCGGATATTGCAAAGTGCGGACCGCAGGGGTGACAGCACGGGAGAAGGACTTGCAAACCATAGCAGACCCTACCAACTTCACAGCACGGCAGCAGGACATTCTCACTCTCGCTCCTGCCGATCTCGAAGGTCAAGACCCAAGGACACCCTCCTTCAGCCAGCGCACGGGCAACTCCTCCTTTGCCGCTATATAAATCCAAAGCACCTGGCTCCAGAAAATTGCTGACGCCAGCGGCGAAGACGAACTGCTGTAGAGGAAAGCTATGGAGGATGGCCAAAGCCTCTGCACCCAAACAACTTCCATCGCTCGAGTGCATCACTGCCCCACCATTCTCACAAGCGGCCTTTCCTCTCTGCCGAGTGCTGGCTCGGAAAGCGTGGCCAGTCCTCATGTCAACAGGGTCTCCCAAACAGGCTCGATCAAAGTGACTCGTGGGAGCCACCATCACTTCTAAGTCCTTCAGCCAAAGGTCAAGCCGATCAAAGCGGTTGTTGCAAACACCATCCCACCACCAAGGCAGACCCGAATCTGGAGCGTCAGGCTTTGCGTCTCTGGTGGGCCCGTCAGCTCTGTTCAGCTCCGAAGGCCAAAAACCATACCCGCCGTAAAGGTCAGAGCCAAGCATAGTCGGCACACTCCTGAGCAGCTCTGAGTTCAAAGCTTTCGACGAGGCTCTACCTTTGACCAAACTTCCTAAAGCCACCTGAGAATCGAGGGCATAGGGCACCCGAACACTGACCTGCTTTGCTCCAATGCGCCCTTCCTCAATCAGATGCGCTCGGAGCTCGCCAATGTTCACATGCACAGGCTTTGGGTGTTTTCGCCGCCACTGTTCCTCATAAGGCACTGCTCGAGCCAAAGATTCCCAAAAGGGGTGGACATCATAAACGTCACCACCGGGCAGTTCATCCTCCTTTTCCAAAAGCTCTTTGCTTCGCAACCATGCTTTGCTCGGGGGAAGCAGTTTTGTCCAGCAGCTCTTGCTGAGACTCAACCTCATTGCCTCCCTAGCAACTTGCACCGGGATCGCACCCAACACAGCGGCCATGCCCCAATCTGAGGCGTCAGTCGCATGGAGCTCCCCAACTGTAGAGGCCCTCAGGTTGACAACCGCCAACGTGCTCAAAATCATCATGGTGAAGAGCTCGTCAATCAAAGCTCCCGAGAGCCTAAGCACTTGCCTGTCTGAGCTGGACGCGGCAATGGCGTCAAAGACCAGGTTCATGGTGGACAGGAGCCTACGCCTCAAAGACAGTATGGAAATGTAGGATCCAGCCAAAGAACGAAGAAGGCCTACTGTGGAGAGACCTAAAGCGCAAACACGCACCGTGATGAGCAGCAGGGGCCAAAGTCTGGTCTCGTTGGCTCGTACAAGCCCCTTTTTTCCATCAACTTGGACTCCCCAGAAAGAACTGCACAAGCTGTTGTCGAAGGCCTTCTTCTCGTTAGTGGGCAGTCCAACCTCCTCGTACTTAGCCATGATCCTCTCCATGCGCTCGTCCAGAAGAGAAGTGCCCTCATAAACACCAGTATTGACGTCAGAGGCAAGGACCTTCTGCAAACAAACAAGGTCATCAATCACAACACGAACGCTGAGCAAACCTCTGGGGCGTGGTTGGTGCATCATCAAGATCTCATCCATTGAAGCTCCACCACAGGACACGACCAGCTTGAGGTGGGACCCCTGTGCAAATTCGCAGGCGTTCAAATCGCCCATAGCCAGCGTTGACAAGCCAACATAACCAGCTTCAAAGAACTTCTTCCCGAAGATGAACTCCAGGTCCTCAGGCTCGAGCCTACCGGCCAAGTAGTTGCGGCGACATCGCTGCGGGGAAACAGAAAACTGGTAAAAGTAGTCACGAATGTCCCTCCCACTCATGATAAGGCATTGTGACTCATCAAGCTCGATGCCGGAAAGGCAGGTGCTGCTGCTCATGGTCTTTGTCCAAGTGTTCAACATCTTTTCAACCGTGTTTGGGGGTCTTGCATCTAAGATTAGACGGTCTCTGTCAAGATCCTTGGGAACACAAAAAAGGCCACACTCGAGCCCAGGACGTACATCATCAAGGGTCAAAGGCACTAAACGACCACAAGCAGCCATCTTCTGAAACAACAGATTCCGTTCATGAGCAGAACCATGTATGCTAACTTGAGGGGGTTCATCAACGACATCGTCACGAACACATTCTAAAGGAAATTCATAAGCATGAGCCGTTTCCTTGTCGAAGTAGGGGACAGGGTTGAAACTTGGGGAGCCAACAAAGTGAAGCCGATCAGCTTGCAGAGGCTTAGCTACAGCAGAATCACCACCTTTGGATTCACCATGAAATACTCCGAAGCCCCCTGAAATCTCCTCCCAATCATCACCTTCATTTTCACGCCAAGCTCTGGTCGGAGAGCAAGAGTCAGCCCCATAAGGAGCAAAAGAGGTGGAACAGCAAACGAGAGCACGGTGGAGAGCATCCAGCTGGTCAGCCGAGGATTCAGTCCGCAGTGCCGCTCTTGCCATCAATTGTGCATCCACCTGCAAAAGTGAATTCTGATCTTCGCTGAGGTGTTCCAAGAGGCGTACTCGACGCCACTGCCGGGCAGAAAGTCTTCGGCCTGGCCATAGCAAACCTGGGCAGCTATGAGGTCTTCCAAGGTGAAGCCAATTGAGAACTAACACCTGCAGAACCAGCCGCCTCTTCTTCCAAGAGCCACCAAAAGCAGAGTCTCCTCCAAAAACTTCTGGATAAGGAACGGGCATAGGCCAGAGTCCCCTCAACGAGTGATCCTCATCATGAGGCCGCGGCAAATTGCTGAGAAAACTTTGCACAAAAGTAGCCAACTTGGCCGCATACTTCGTCACGACCCGTAGCCATGAATTAACGAAGGCAGGAACCTTGACCGTGGGCGCACGGCTGCCCGGGACGTGGGCAAACTTCGTGCCCAAGCCACCGGAGCTACCGGAGGGGCACACGTCAGCAGCCTCCAAGGAACTCAGGCCGTCTCGGCCGCATCGCTCTGGCTTTTCCCTTTTGACTTTGGCTTCGGCTTTGGTCGGTTGGTCTCCTTCTCGGTCTCTTCTGCGGTCTTCTTCCCCAGGGCTCTGCGTTTCTGCACGTAGTCCTCTGCATCCTTCAGATGGGACAACATCACCTCGGCCCACCTTGGGTCCAGTATTTTGCTGAACGGGCTTTCCCCGTCTGAAATGGACGGCAACGTATGGGACGCCAAAACAGACAAAGGAGGCCCCTGCTCCAGCATGAGCTCCGAACCCAAAGCCCAGTTGCCTCTGTCGATAGCCACCTGGTCGATCATCAAGAGCATCAGACAGCTGCGAGCTCTCGCATGAGCCACCCGGCCATTCACCAGGTCGTCCAGGATCCCAGCCGCCGACCATGCAAGATAGGCAGAGCTCTTGTAAGCGCCTATGCGGCTCCGATGCTCCACCCAGGCACGGGCGTTGAAGTCCTTCTTCGGCATGCCGGGCATCACCGTCTGCAAAGTAAGGTCCTCCAGCATCAACTTCTCGATGACGTTGCTGATGTCTTCCGGAGCTTCCTGCAAAGCCAGCCTGAGAGCTCGTCGAGCTGCTGCAGCTCGTTTGCCAGTAGACCCTGTAGAGCTGTCTGCACCAGTGTTTCCTCCCAGATTCTCCAGGGCGATGTCCACTTTCGAGGACTTTGCTCTCTTGATCTTGTCTGCACTGAGAAGCGTCACCGGCTCCGTCAACTTGTTCAGGGCACCCTCCATAGTCCCCGGATCTTGAGCTCCAGAGGTAGGAGAGCCAGACTCGCCCTCTTCGATCTCGTCCTCGCTTTCTGAGAGGACAGTGTCGGAAACCTTTCTCGCAGGCTTCCTCAGAGCAGGCTCTCGAAGTTTCTTTCCCTTCGAGGAAGCACCCATCAGACGCTCCATTTCTCGCAAGTTCTCCTCTGGAACTCCTGCAGATAGCGCAGAGGCAACCACACTGGGGTCTAAAGAAGGAAACTTCGCAGCATCTTCGTGGCGATGAGGTCCAGGAATCACTTTGGGCTTTGCGGCAAAATGCACCTTGGGAGTTGAAGGTCGGGACGAACCAGAACTCACCTTCTCCAACACAGTCTCCAGGCTGACCGACATCTTCCCCAGCAGCTCCTCCAACCGCGACACCCGCGGGCCCAGACCAACAGCGGGCCCTCCATGGACGGCTGAACCATCTTCTCCTCCTTTGCCACTCTCCGCACTCAGAAAAGAAAAGCGCTCTTCCAGTGCTTCCACCAAGGCCGGGGCATACGGGAGGTAGCCGTCGCTCTCCTCGTAGAGGAAGGGGTAGTTCACCGCCTCGCTGTCGTCTCGAAGCACTACCATCTCGCCGAAGGTCTCCGCAGTGATGTAGCCAACCCAAACCTTCATGTAAAAGGCCATCTCCTTGGTCATGTCCTCCACAGAAGAGCAAAGCACCTCTATCAACGTGGGCTTGCTCAGGACCGGAGGCAAGGTTCGTTTCGAAACCGTACGGTGCCAAACCTGATGAGGGAAAGCAGCCAGATAGTGGCCGTCGGCCACTCGGCTCACTAAAATGCACTGAATTGTTGCTCCGGAGGCCACTTTGAGCATCCATAAATCGTATTGGAACTCAGCGCTGCCGTCAGGCAGTGCCACAAAAGGTCGACTTGCCGAGGCTTCGCCCGGCTCTTCAGGCTCTGCTTCCTCAGCAGAGTCAACTTCCACTGCAGCCATCTCTAACGCCCAATGGGCCAGCCGACTCCGGACCGCCCAGCAACTCGACAAGCTTCACGCTCACTGGGGAGCCCAACAAAAACCGAGTCACCCGCAGATCCAGCCTTTTTCACAAGCTCCTTGCAAGCAGCCCAGGTACGGCACACTCTCACTGGCCGATACTCCAATCCCTCGTAGTCCTTGAAGACCAACCAGATCTTGCTAGGCAAGTGAATCCGATCTCGTCCAGAAGTTCCACGGTGATCTCCACTCAGGCAGCGCTTGATGAACTCCGCAATCTCGTCACAGACCTCCTCTCGCTCAAGCCAGGACTGACTAACCCTGCTGGACGAAGCTCGCTCAGGGTCAGTGCCCTCAACCACAGCGCTGCCAGCCTCTTCTCCACTGCCAGAGCGAGAGCGGGAAGCGTTCTCGTTGAAAGCTCGAGATGCAGGAGCCACCAGAGAAAAGCTGCCCTCAGAAACGCGGGATGACCTCAAAGACGAAGTCTCGCTCCGACTGTCTGCTTCTTCAGGGACACTGCCACGATCTCTGATCACAAGCTTGCGCAACCTCCGCACTTCCAACTTCAGGTCGGCTATCTCGTCACGTAGGTCGTCCACACTCACCTCCACAGCAGTGATGCGGGCGTCCCCCATTCACAGGCCTCAGGCGAGGCGGTGCAGCGGTCGCGTAGCCGGAGAAGACGACGTAGTATGGAGAAACCTCCGGATGGCCACCTGGTGCAGGTAGATTCGCAAGCAGATCACGGCCTCAAGGATAGGCCCAAGAAGCAGCCCAAGGAGCACACCCAAAAGTATGCTAGGCCAATGGAGTTCCCAAACGGCGCGCGAAGGGCACAAAGATAGCACGGGAGGCCCGGGCGAAAGACCCTCAAAAACCTTCCACAGCACAGCCAAGGAAGTTCCCGTAGAAACTCCAGTGGCCAGCGCTTGGCTCATGGACCAACAAAGCTGCAGCCACAATGAAGTTGAACATGAGGTGACATATATGTATGTATGTATGTATAATGATATATGTATGTATAATGATATGTTTTCAATAAGAACATATAATGATGTAAGTACGTTTGTAAGAACAATAATTCTTGTCCAATAATATGTATACATATATATTTAGTTATAGTCATAGTAATTTATGTACCCACAAAAATATCTATATACAGTCACTATGTGTGTACCCATTATTTGACCAAATGACCCAATGACCCATAGACTACTCAAAAGAATATGAATCATTCGGTATCCGTTGATCAATTGAAGAGTGTTTATGAGCATGAGAAGTAGACCCCATGTGTCTTGGTGAATGCCCAAGATGTCGTGGATGGAATCTATCGATTGTTTGATATCAACCCATGAGAGCTTCTCACAGTCAAATTTCACTGGTCAAGTTGATAGTCAGTACACAATAGTACCACCCTTCTATTCCCGGATAGCCCTTGGCCCTTGTACCTTTTTCTTTCACAATTGGAATATGAACAGAATAGTATGATTAAATCATAGCAGCTCTCAATCCGGAGAAGGAACTTGCGGCAGATTCCAGAGACTTCCAGAGTCCCGGAGTATATGTGGAACCTTTGCTGCAGCGATATCCACGTCGCCCGCGAAACCATCGTTTTTTTGATCGCCAAAGGAGACCCCAATCATAGCTGGTTCGTAAGCCAGTTGTTGCTGGTGCCCTGATTAGGCGCCAAAATGGAGGCTTTTCTGCCATCTCAAATGGGTAGTTCAGGAACATCTTAATTGGTTTGAAACCTCACCATATCATCATTAAAATGGTCATAAAATGGGGGATGTATGGAAAAAAAATCATTCTAGCTGGGATAGGCACCCTGCAACTATGGCGACTATTTTAGTCACAGAATTTACAGTGGACGCCATTCAGTAGAGATGGATGCTGTAGTCCCAGGGGATATACAGCCCAGTCACGATCACCAGTTACCTAATTGTATCCTGTAGATAGAATATTGTCTAAGTGACACTCCTCTGGAAGTTCCCATTCTACTGAAGAGGATTCTATAATTCTTCAGAATTATTATGTATGCTTATCTCGAGGTTTTTGTGAATGGAATATTATGAGTGTTGCATGGATTCACATCCATGAAAACCAGACACTTGGGGGTCATTTTACATCATTCCAAATTGGGTTTATCACATGTGACAATTCCATACAATTCCTATTTTCTATCTTAGAAAATTCCAACCAAATTCTCCATTTCTCCACGGTCCGCGCATCATCCCCACCTGTTCCAACCTTTGTCGCAGTTCTTCACCTTCAGCGCAGCTCTCACCCAAAGCGTCTGGCAGACGACTCCGCTTCGTTCATGGAAATTTGGTACCAGGGCTGTAATAAACATAATAAATGGTATATCAACTTCTACTTTATTTATAGCATCAAGTCAGTAATATCATTTATTTGATGCTATACTACTGGGTTGATGCTTATTGATCTTTATACTTGATCGTGTTTATCTATCATGATAGTAGGATTTGGTACCAGGGCAAGATTAGGATTATGGTGGTCATGTAGTGGTTATTCCAAGCGTTTTAATGGCTTGGAACGGCTATATCTTGCAAAACCTCGGTTTGTGCGGGGGTGTCTTAACATGGCATGGTGGTTATACCAACTATAATGATGCTGTACTACTGGGTTGGAATGGTTGAATGTGAATCTTCAAGAGACATTTCTGTCTCTTGGCCGGTTTTACCGGTCATTGCCTTGAAACTTTTCATGACCCCCAACAAAGTTTTGCCCCCCTTGCAAACTTCTCTCAATAACTCTTGACTATTCTTGTAGATTCCGTGTAGAATTTCAGAGGTCGGTCAGCACCAATCGATTTTCAAGATACTTAGACCTCTTAACACCTCAGCTGGCGTCGGTACTGACCATCGCTGGCTTGTCGGCTGCCCCAGTACCAGTGGGCAAATGAACGCTAACAATGTAACCCAAAGTGGGAGATTACCTCCTTGCAATTGTTTGCCCCACTTGCTTATTGGAACATAACCATACCCATTTGTGTTCTCATGTGTTCGCATACATGCATGCTCTCAGCCATTGTTGTAAGCCCTTCCCTCATTCTAGCGGGTCCATCCTTTGATGTTTCATCCCTCACTCTCGCTGCTCAAAAAATAATTCTCGGAGCTGCATTTCCCATTTTTGTTGCTTGATTTCTCAATAACTCAATCTCGTTGGATGAACCACACCAATTTTTAGTCGGTTTATTTCAAATTTCTGTTTGCAAACTGTTGTTTTTGGACCAACTCCAAATCTTGGGCAAATGAATCCAAGTTTTAGTCGGTTAAAAAATGAAGTTAAACCCCTATTTTTCCTGCGGAGAAAAAATATCTGATAGCTGACCGCGTCAACTTGGATATAACCACCAATCCCCAACTCAGAAAAAACCTAGGTATAAAATGGTATAAACCAACTACGTATCGCCGCTGATAGCGACCCTGGGCCTTTCATCACCACATTCATACATGCTTGTCTCCAATGTCCCACGTTTTGTATGTTTTCTTTCATATTGGAAATTTGATGAAATTTGCACACATGCATTTTGTACCATTTTTTGCATAGGGGCATGTGCATCATGTTCAATTTGCAGTGTAATGGCGATCCACACCTCTCTTTTTTCTGCGGGGTCATGTTTTCGGACACTT
>Ga0126342_10023557_pt1 | contig 10063 bp, 8 predicted proteins | sample Cyp1metagenome_FD_92528 | JGI IMG/M metagenome (GOLD analysis project Ga0126342, IMG submission 92528) | Coral microbial communities from Lord Howe Island, Old Settlement Bay, Australia - Cyphastrea 1 metagenome | ecosystem: Host-associated > Invertebrates > Cnidaria > Coral ... | reverse complement strand
TTTCCTAATCGTAGTTTCTTAATCGCGCGCAGTAGTTTCTAAATCGCGCGGAATAGTTTCCTAATCGTAGTTTCGTAATCGTAGTTTCTAAATCGCGTATAGTTTCCTAATCGTGCAATGTCCAGCTTGTCATAGCTTGTCTAACAAGATTGGTGTAGGACCGGAAGTTTACTCTTCCAATTCCAACCACCAATAGTCGCCTATAGGATGACTTGTACTTAGTATGTCTTAGTATAGTATGACATAGTATGACTATGTATGACTCAACATGACCCTGCTTGGACTTGTGGTGTCCTTGGGAGCCTCTCCCCTCCGTCGGCCGCAGTGTGCGCAATAGTTGGCATTTGGCGTGTAGATCTGGACCAAACATGGCGCTATGTTTCGCTATGTTTCACTGCACCAATGGAACAAAACAAGTTAAATATAGTTACCCTCTGGTAAACTAACAGTTTGCTATTGAAAATTGCCATTTATAGTGAGTTTTCCCATTTAAAATGTTGATTTTCCATAATTATGTTAGTTTACCAGAGGGTAAATACAAGTAACAACCAGTGCCCCTTTCAATGGGTGAAATCCTTTCTTTCAAGAACTTCTTTGATCTTCGATGATGTTTTCCGACACTGGAATTTGGCATTGAAATGCGATGCGCCAAATCTGCCAGAACAGTTTCGAAAATTCTGTGCCACAAGCAGCTTATTGACCCAGAATTTTGTGACTGTTTGTTTCTTTCACGACGAACTGCTGGGTTTCGAGCAGTACCACATCCGGGGCAGGGTTCGGTCTCCTAAGACAATAACCGCAGACCACAAGATCCACAGGGCAGAACACCCAATCCTGTCAATGTGATAAATCAATATAAATCAAACATCCACTGTCCGAAGCACCCAGAATGCAAGGCATTTCCAGGCACTGGAGAATTCATATGCTATACGTATGCTATACGTATGCTATACGGCTTTACTGGAATCCAAAACTATCAGCAGTTGTGGCGCAACACAATATATCTCACACATTCTCACACAATATCGGACATCTCAGGACATCTCAGGACCCTTGGGTCTCCTCTGGGACCTTGGCCTCAAACGCACTTCTTGGCCTCAAATGAAATTAGGAAATGGCGAAACGATGCGAAACGATGCGAAACGATGCGAACGGCAACTGACTTCCTGGGGTGCTTCTGAGGTGCTTGTCCTGCGTCACCAGGGTGATATTTTACTTGGTTTGTCAATTCGTTTGCTCGTTTTGTTGCACCAAACGAGCGTTCAACGCATTGAAATCTACAATATAGTTGATATGGTTGAGAACTCAGGATCCCACTGTGGTTCGGCAGGTATTCCTTAGCGACTTAGTGGCAAATTCAAGAATCCACCGCCCCTGGCCTACGCAGAGGGGAGTCCAGGCTGCGTCAGCAACAAAAAAATCACACACCGTGTGGTTTCAAGCTGCGGTAAAGAATATCATATTGTGCTCTGCGCGGACGATGCAGAGCACACAAAACCAACACTCGCACTACCACACTACCAACATAACCCTTATGATATCGCCGATGTGCGAAGATGACGCGAGATGATGGATTTCACTAGCGGAATTGGTTCCGATTGAATTCGTCGGAAAGTCCACGAACACTGCGCCCCATAAAAAGAAAGTACCAAAGCAGGCCCTGGAAAACCCACGTGCTAGACTTGTGCAAGAATTGCCCTCCTGTTTACATTGAAGAGCTATGCTTATACGTGCGATATGTTTGTTTGTTTTCGTTGCTTGTATGGTGAGTGTTGGATGTCTATGTTGGAAAACTATCATTAGAAACTATGTTTTCCAGAGTCCAAGTAGAGGCATTAAATGTCGTTTCCATATGGGTGTGCAAAGGACACAGCCGCTTTGCGCCTGGTCCAAGAATCCAGGACATTGACAGCACATCAAAATCTGAGGTTCAAACCAACTGGACTAAACCCATCTTCTAAGCTTGGGGTCACCTGCAACTTGCGGTTTCCTTCTCCAATTCATCTCGAAGCTTTGAAATTTGATATTTTCGCAACAAAGGAAGGTCCAAAAGGCATCAGCTTTGTGGCATTTTGTGACCATGTGCATGGCTGGCTGCATGGCTGGCATGGCTTGACGCTGCTGGCCTTCTTCCGAGACAGACATCGGCACCTCAGTGATGGACATTCTGGAACTGGCCAATGCATCTTGGATCATCTTGGATCATCTTGGTACCCTCTGGTAAACATAGAAAAAACTATGGAAAATCACCATTTTTTATGGGAAAATCCACTATAAATGGCCATTTTCAATAGCAAACTGTTAGTTTACCAGAGGGTATCTCGTATTGAAAGGAAACATTCGGAAGTGTTTAGTAAACATTCGGATGTGTTTTCTTTTCCAATTTTGGCCCATAAAACAGCTGCCCCCACCGAAACGAACACCGCCACGCCGAAACTGGGGCAGCGAATGGCCACAAGAATGTCCACGAAGGATTGCTGCAGAAATGGGAATCATATCTAAGACCATGACTCAAAACCATTGAAGAGGCTCAACTCAAAAGTTCTCATCGCTCATCATGTTTTGACATTAACAAAATCTCATTATGGCTAGTTTCAGGCAAACACAGGTCCTGTTGGACAATGGAGTGCAGTTCAGAGGGTGAAGGGAATCCATTCAACGCTGATTTTGTTGCCTCATCTCTGAGTGCGAAGAAAATCATCTTGACGAATACGAAATGATACGAAATGTGTAAAAAAACAGTAATTAGTCCTGTTCCTGCCCCCTTTTTAGCCCCTTTTTATTAGGGCTTGCTGACTGGCTGACTAATCTCTTTGAGTTCCTGACACTCTTGACATGGGCACCACATCAGATCATGTGAAAACGGCCCAGCCGTGATCTTGCAATGCCAATCACCGCCATATTTCACGGTATCCCCAGGCTGGTCATTCACATTTTCTGCAGCCATTGACACCCCGAATCTTCAGTATCTTGAGCCGACTTTGAGCAGGCCCTAGAGTGAATTTTGAAACTGTCACAATTGCATACAATTGCAGCAATTGCTATCATGTTCCAATTCATGCTCCCTTGAAAGTGCCAAAACATGACACATGGGGCCACATGATCTAGCATGACAATGAACCTAGGTTGAAATTGGAGGGCCATCATGCTACCAACTATTGAAGCTGAGCCAAAACAAAAGCGCAAGCAGTGCAGTGACCAAATAAATGCAGGAGTTGAACAGACTCGATGTTGTTTGATGGTTTTGCCTTTTTTTGGGGTTGCCAATCCAGGCATCTCTCGGAAATTGTTTGATACTCGATCCGCTGCCCAAAATCGAAGAATTGATGTTGTCCGGGGGCCTGGACTTTAGGAACATATAGCAAACTCAACGGTGACATAAACATAAACCTGCTGCTCGTTCAGCAAGAGGTTGTGATATGGACATGCAGTAGAACTTTGCTTCATTTGTTTAAGTGTACGTTATATGTGAAGCAACCGGTTTGTTTCATCTCCATAATACCAGAGTTGACTGGTCTTTGTTTACACTCTGGTAACTATCCCAAGACATCCCTTAAGACACCCTTTTTTGGGTATACTTCAGTACACAATCTGATCATAAATTTCTCATGTGCATCTTGTTGCATCTTGTTGCCCATCTTTTTCCATCGTGGTGTGCGATACTTGACGAAGATCTCTGCGAATACTTCAGCTCCTGTGAAACAAGTACCGCGGCTTGACACCCAAAAAAACGCCTTTGTAGAGCGTGATAAATATGATAAATGAGACGCTTCATTTCCCAAATTAGAAATGTGAAGGTGAGATGGACATTCGTGCTCCTTTTGAAATTTTGTTCCTGTCCGATTTTCGAGAACACTTAAAAACCCTTTGATCTCCCAGCCGTGCGGTCCTACTCTTCGGCCTCGAAAAAACAAATACCAAACTAATCAATCGCAGTTTAGGGCTTTGAACTGTTGCGTCTGCCCAAATGATCCCAAATGTCATTTCCAGAACTGTCACTTGGCGATCTCTACAGTTCTGCCGGCATGCAACCGCAAGACAATTCAACCTTAAGTATGTTCAATTCATTTCAATTCTGAAGTTTACATTCCATTATATTCCATTGGTCCTGTTGTCTTGACTCCCCAAAGAAACAATGTGAAACGGTACCGGTATCGTTGCAGGTAGCTGTCTTGATACCTTCAATACGTTCATCATGCTAATCATCATCTGATTCCCCAAGGCTCCGCAATGCTCCGCATCTTGGATCATCTTGGTGCCCGCACCCTGCGAGAACTTGGCACGGTGATTGTCTTGACACCTCCATCTCAGCCTTCGGCAGATTTCGGCGTCAAGTGAGAACGAGGCGACAACGACAACATCCAGCGGAGAAAATTTCTACAATTGGTATCAATTGGTATATAAAAAAGGTTGCAGGTGCCTTCCACATGTGCTATCTTCAAAGTTTCATGCTGCAAATCTGTCATCTATCATGGCCAAGAGCAGTACCTTCGTGATGGCTGACTTTGTGTCCTGGTGCCAAGTTCCATCAATGCAAGGTCGTTTTATAGACACTCCCTCAGCACAAAATCAATGATAGCAATCACTGCTCGACCCCACCCATCCCACAAGACTTGTTTGGATTTCTGCTTGGAAGTACAAAGGCAGAAGAATTGACCGACGGACAAGCTTTTGCAGTGAAACTGAAAGGCAAACCAAAAACTGTTGGTATCTGTGAATCCAAATCTGTGAATCTGCTGTGATCTGCTTATGGTTTTCATGTCAATTTCATGTCTCTTTCCGTGGAGATGTCCTCCAATGCGCACAAGTTGCTGTTCCCTCCGGTGGGATACGGCGCCTGTAGTGACTAAAGAGCGATGTGAGAAGCTTTGGGCATGGATCAGAACAAATTAGATAATCATTGTAATCTGATAATCTGGGCCTTCCACACTCATTCCTGTAGTAGTTAGAAAGAAATCTGGCTGACTTACGGTCCCCTTACATCACCAACCACTATTTACAGTGACGTTGTAGCAAGGTCGTGATAATTCAGCCAAATATTATCAATTGGATGATTCCTGAAATCTGTCCTGAGAAGGTACAAAGGCAGATTGATAGCAAAGTGACTCTGATCAATAAGTCGTTCAAACCAAACATCACACGCATTGCTAATGTTCTGTGTGGACGTGCATCTACAAGTGCAAGGGTCTTGCAAACTTCACTTCCAATTACAGCAACCAACCAGAAATCAATGATCATCATGATTCTTGTGTTGCCACTGATTAAGTTCATGTTAATGCCGAACAAAATCCCATCTGCGGCCGTTCCACCTGCTCACCCTGTAGGTTCATCTTCACCAGGCGCATGCCAGGTTGAGGCTGGCTGCAGAAACATTGAGCCGTTTTCGTCGTTTTCGTTTCACAGTGTCACTGTCAGATCATGTCAGATCTGTGTTCACATCTGGTGACTCCGTTTCCTGTCGAGCCTGCCACATGACCAGGCCAGTCCTGCCACATCTCCCAGCAGAAATTCTCCCATCTGGTGACAGTTCTGGTGACAGTGCGATGTGCCATGCATTCCCTAAGGTCTGTGTCCAGTGCTTCATGTTGGCCATGTTACATGGTTCAAATCGAAGAATTGATCTGTCCTGGGAGGCCCAGTATGAAGGCCAGGACCAGGCGTGGGAAACATACCGGCCGACCTCGCAAACGTCTGTCACAAAATGTCACAAACGTGTTTTCTCATGAATTTGACAAACGACCACACTCCCCTTAACCATCTTAACCCCTTGGAGTGCATTCGCATGATCTTGGGTCCACGGCATTTTCCCCGCACCGTGGAGCACTGCAAATCGGCCACGAAGCTACAGAGCACAAGATTCCGAGATGAAGCGAAGTCAAAACGTGCCACGGACGGAAAGTCTTACAGGCTCCTCAGGACTGATTCAACTTTATTTCAGTCATCAAATGAATCAAATGCTTTAACATCAAGGGAGTTGCCAAATGTTGGCAATGCAAAGCAACATGCACTTTTCTCCAGAATCAACGATCTCAGACGATCTCCGATCTCAAATCTTATAACCTGGATGCCATTTGCCAGGAACAAAAAAGGACGACATCGGCATGCGGACAGCTGCGGACAGCTTCCGCTACAACACAGGAACAGTGTCCTTTCTCCCAAGTGAAATTGGAATGTATGCAAGCTTGTCATGTGCCTGTCCGTGGCAATACATGTATATCTTCTTTCAAGTCATGTCCTTTAAACATTTGAGAAGAAAGTCACAAAACAAATCTTTGCTTGACTGAACGTTTTCGGTTGGTCTCGGTCATAGGTTGGTTTCATTGATCGGCTCTCACTTCGGCACAGGGTTGGTCTTGTAGCCAGATTGACCGTAGGCCTTGGTGCGGCAGTGCGGTTGGAAGCTACACTTGGCTGGCCCGTATAAAGTGTTGCATCCTGTATCTTCTATTTGCACAGGATGTGCAGAGATGTACAGAGTATGACCCTAATCAAGAAACCATAAGCAAACATGGAAAACACGTAGCTCTCTATCCCTCATCATGCTGTCCACTATAAGACACTGCAAATGCAAAACATGACTTACAACAGTGTTTTTGGTTTCCAAGGGCTAGCGGCTAGCATTGTCCCCTTTTTTCGGGTTGTCTCATGTTGAGGCTGGCTGGGGCCCACTACCAGCGCTGCCTCCGTAGCTGCGTTGGTGTCTCTAAGAGTGCCATAGTACCTTCATGTAAAAAAGTGCTGTATGTCTGCAACAAGACTCGCACAAGAATCACAAGAACTCACTGCTCGTTGCCGTCCAATCTGACGCAACATCTTTCTCTTCACAAAGTGTGCAGTGACGATGGGGTCAGGCAACATGGATGAAGAGCATTGTAGTGTTGACATCTTGAACTGATTGATGTATCGCTTTGCTTTTGAAGTCAGAAACTACTTTGAGAGTCTTCATATGGGCCATGTACATTCTACAACCCGACGGTTTTGGTTTCGGTGTCCTCAAATGAAGTCCATTGCCATCCCTTGCTTTGGGGTGCATTGTGATGACTTTGAAGCCAACGCTGAACATCACCAGAGGGGCGAAGACACCCAAAGGCCCTGCACGATGGGCGTAGAAGTACCTCGGAAATGCTGAAGGGCTTCAGTTTGAAACAACGAACAAACAACCTGTTCTGCACTGCTAGAGTAGTTGAAAGTTCGAAAACATGCAAAGGCTACTGAGGAACACCTGTGGTTTCAATACTCTGGCCAAAAATTGTATTCCATCATGCTGAAGATAGCACTTGCCGAACTGACGATGGAAAGCATGGCCATACCTGAGACAGGCAGCAAGTGAAAATCAATCAATATCTCAAAATATCGAAAAATGACTCTACAAAGTTCTGTTCAACAAATTGACAACACATATCTGACATATCTGCAATGTTCGAGTCGCCAGTTCTGAAACTTGGCATGAATCTCCGTGTAGGGCAGGTCCTGGACAACCAAACCGTCCAACAGGAAAGCAGCAACACCGGGACCACAGGGAAAAAAGAACGACGAAAACTCCTGACTTCCAAACAAAAGAAATACAAAGGAATTATAATTAGTCTAGTTGTGCTATGGTACCTTGCAGGATTCCGGTGTGTCCAGGCGTAGTTTTGCACCATTTCGATTCCGATCCTGAACCCTGGAAAAATTTAGTCCATGCATGTCGAGAAGATTCAGATAGCCGGCCGTGTCCTTGTTGGCTCTCCAGATGGACGTCCAAAACTGCAGGGCATAAACAATCATAAACACATAGGTCGGAAAAGAAACTGTTGTTCATTTGTTTGGATCACTGAAATCAAAAGGTTTGATTTGTTGCAAACCTTGGAGGACTCAAGGTCAGCACACAGGCGCTTGACAGTGAGGTTGACAGACTTTCGCAAAACGAGTAGGCTGTTGTCAAAACGAAGTCAACCAAACTTTCTTTTTTCAAGGTTCAGTTGTACGTGGCCTTGATACCAACTGGATGGGGTGCCAAGGACATTGACATATTGAGCCTGGCGTCGAAGAAGCAGAAGTCGGGGCCAAATTTGGTATAACTTGGGTGTGACCCTAGCACATTTTGCTTTCGGATGGTGGGGTCAAAACAGGCTGTATTAGCAACACGAAATTCAGTGACGATTTTCTCTCAAATCTACGTGGCCGCATCGAATGCCCGCTTCTGCTCCATGGACGACCTGGCCTTTGGTTGGAATCTACCAAAGCCTATGGAACTACCCTTCAACTCTTGAGCACTGTGCATGGCAAGACTCAAAGGCTGAAAACTGTGGTGCCTACAATGGCAACCTAACCGCTTGACTGCACAATGCACCACTGACCTGATTGAAACAAAACAGGCTGCCATGTGCTAAGCGCATTTTCGGGTTCCAAGGTTAATCCCTTCGCCCTATTACTAAACGTACCCCAAATTTTTGATTAAAGGACTGGGTAACCCCACATGTCAATTTCTTCCAATAAATAGCCAAAGAAAGGTGAAGATGGGATGGGAAAGGCAGGAAAGAGAAAAGAGATGGTGGAGGATCGGTGTGTGCAAGAAATGCATCTCGAAGCGAGGTGTGTGAAAGAGTTCCGTGTAAAAGTGTTGTTGGTGAAAGAAGTGTGTGTAAAGGTGTGGTGTGTAGAAGTGGTGTGTGTGTGCGTGTGTGAAAGAGTCGTGTGTGAAAGTGCCGTGGGTGAAAGAGTGGCGTGGGACAGGGGTGGATGTAAAAGTGTTGTGTGTACAAAGTATTGCGTGGGAAAGTGTGTGTGTCAAAGAATTGTGTGTGAAAGAGTTGTGTGGGACAGAAATGTGTGTCAAGGTGTGGTGTAAGAACGTATTGTGTGTTTAAAGTGTCGTATGTGCAAGTGTTGTGGATAATTGGTGGGTGATCATGTCATGTAGCCATAGCCGCCAAGTGCCACGCTACACGAAATGACGCTGGATCTCGCCAAGTGCCACGCCTGCCACGCGAAAAGCCGCGGCGACCATGGCGCGCGCCACCAGAGCCAGCCCAGTGCCATAGTGCGGCTTTGAAATCCCGTTTTCACAACCACATTGCTTGGCTGATTCAAGAAAAAGGTGGGGATCGTCGTCGCGACTTAAAAACTGGGCCAGCTGCTCTGGCGCTGCTGGGTTTGGAGTCCAACCTCTGCATGTCCAAGCGGGCATGGCATGGAGCTCCCAAATAAGAACATGTTTTTACAAGACCCCCGCCCTGGCATGGAGTTGGCCACAAAATTCGAACGTCACCAGGCCCCGGCCACACAACGAAATTGGGCTGTGACTGGAAATCGAAAGACAGGCCATTGTACCAGGCCTCAAAAAGGGGCCCAAATGCAATAAAACCGCCACACTGTTTCCAAACATCGCTTGCCTATAGCCTGCTTGTAGGTCTTGGATAATACCATCAGATCCTCGCATGCGACGAGAACTTGGCAGTTGTTTTTGTTTGCCTAGTTGCGGGTAACTGGATGCTTTTTCGGCGGTCGTAATATGGTCAAACAATTTCGGGGCACGCCCTAGCTACAACTTAAGTATAGCTACGCAACTAAAAACCAAGCGCGAATCCCCAAAGCTGTCCTGGGCCTTCACCGTTCCCCCTGCAAAGAAGGGCCAATGGCAGCCCTGGCAACGGCCACTTGACCGAAGCCTGGCCAACCAAAAAAAACGTGCCCCACCTCTATCCACCACTCGAAGTCCTCCTCTAAGGCCTGACTTTTAGCCAGATTAAAATCTACACGGTGGTTCATGTCAAGTTTCCAGGTAGCACTCGTCACCATGATGAAATCAGGCCCAGCGGGCTGCAACACGCTCATGGACCATTCCAGGCTCTGAAACCGCTGGGTCCAATAGGCTGATTCCTGAACTGAAGAGTTTCTCAACCCAGTACACCAAGTGAAAGAATTCCCTGCCGAAAAGTTCACTCCTTACCTTCTCCATTCTTTATCGAAGGAAGTTTAGAAGTCAAACTTCCGACAATATGGACAGATGAAAAGCAGAGTAGGGCAGAGGCAGAGAGAAGAGAAAGATTAGAAGAGAGAAGAGTAGAAGAGAAAGAGTCAG
>Ga0126342_10023556_pt1 | contig 10063 bp, 9 predicted proteins | sample Cyp1metagenome_FD_92528 | JGI IMG/M metagenome (GOLD analysis project Ga0126342, IMG submission 92528) | Coral microbial communities from Lord Howe Island, Old Settlement Bay, Australia - Cyphastrea 1 metagenome | ecosystem: Host-associated > Invertebrates > Cnidaria > Coral ... | reverse complement strand
TGTGCGTGTGTGCGTGTGTGCGTGTGTGCGTGTGTGCGTGTGTGCGTGTGTGCGTGTGTGCGTGTGTGCGTGTGTGTGTGTGTGTGTGGGTGGTGTGTGACTATGTGTGTGTGTGTCGTTGAAGATGCAGCTGACTAGGTTTACATCTGTTTTTTTAAATGCATGTTTACATATGCATCTATCGCTATGTATGTATAATTGCATAATCTTATATGTTATCATATAATATATCATCATATAGTCTGGGTCTAAAATAATATATTCTAGCCACAGGAACAATTGAGAGCCCAAAAACAATCGCAAGATAATCGGAAGAGTACACTTGAAACCAAGGGTATATACGATTCATTCCTGTGATTGCTGCAAATGATACCTATGTTGCTTTGGCAAATAGAAGAGTAAAGAGGTGCCGGTTTTGGTATACGATTGATAATTTCACCTACTTACTTGTTCTTCCATGACACTTACCTTTATTAAGCGTCGTCCCATCAACATCCATCAACCAATGAGTGCAAAAAATGATGTTTTCCGGTTTACTGTAAATCCGTTAATTGTATACATCCCTATTTTCATGGATGTTGTGTTTTCCACCCCAAAAAACACCTGTTCACCATAATATGTTCTAAAATCCACAATCAATGATCATAGATTCTGCATAAACTCACCATGAAGCCATACGATCACCGTAAAATCTGCATGAAACTCCGCATAAAAGCAGAAAAAATCTGCATCACATCAGTATTTTCCATCCATCTTGGTGAAATCAACCGCCCCCAGTGCTGTTGCGCTCAGTAGCCCATACACCACCACGATGGGCCGTGAATTTATGCAGGAGATCAGCGGTCTTCAGAGACCACACTCCTCGGATCTCTGGGGGGTAAATCCACAGTTCCTAACTGGCTTACCCGGCCTGGGAAACATACAAAAATAACTGGTTAATAGTGGTTAATAGTGGGTTAATAGTGGCTTAATAGTGGTTAATAATGGGATAATAATGGGTATGTAAATAGATATCCTCTGGTAAACATACAAAAAAACTATTGAAAATGGCCATAGAAATAGTGGATTTACCCATTAATAGCATGGTGATTTTCCATAGTTACGTGGTGAAAAACTGGTTGGTGGTATACCTACCCCTCTGAAAAAAATGAACGTCAGATGGGATGATGACATTCCCATATGGAAAAATAAAAGCCATGTTCCAAACCACCAACCAGAAAAATATGGATACTACGTATACTTAGATTGACCCAGCAAGTGAATTTCGTAAGAGAGTTATAGAATATAGTGCATTATAGTACATTATACTATTATAGTAAGTAATATATCATGTACATTATCTGGTTGGTGGTTTCAACCCCTCTGAACAATATTAGTCAATAGGAAGGATTATCCCATATATTGTGGAAAAATAAAAAATGTTCCAAACCACCAACCAGTTATACATTTTACTACTCATATTATAGTATTATCCCACTGGTGAGTTATGGGATATATCGTTGCCCATTTACTGGGATGCATTCCCATACTCAGCAGGACTAGCAAAATCTTTGTTTTTTCCATGGGAAGATCAGGGATTTTTTAACCACTTCAGCTATTGAATCACTTACTTATGGTGTGAAAAATTGACAAACCACTATACATGCAATATATGAAATCTAACTGTACAATCTTTCCGTGCAGAGGTAAAATTACATGGTGGTTTCACCAACAGACTATTGGGGCTATTGGGGATTTAACATCAAAATACGAGAATTGGTAACACGTAATGAAATGGGACCAGCAAATATCCCTTTCGGTGGATAAGGGTAATTATAAAAAACCACCCAAATTTTATGGTGATATCATTGGAATGGGGAGTCCATGGGGATTTCAAGTGGGATAAGTTTTGGAGATATAACCATGAACATAATATGAAGTGTAGATATAATATGAACATATAACCATCAGGTCATGGATATATATATATATATACATATTATCATATTATATATGTATATACGTATTTATGGTTTTCTATATATATATAATTATATATATATCCTGGTTTGATGTCATCACAGTCATCACTGGCTTTTTTATACAAATATATAATTATATAAATACACATTATATACATTATATACATTATCTGGTTGGTGGTTTCAACCCCTCTCAAAAATATGAAAGTCAGTTGGGATTATTTTTCCCAATATGATGGGGAATATAAAAGCCATGTTCCAAACCACCAACCAGTCATTCAATATCATGTACATCATTTACCTATTGAGCGTTTAATGCAAGTGACCCCACTATAATTACATTATATACATTGTATACATTATATACATTATATACATTATATACATTATATACATTCTATACATTCTATACATTATCTGGTTGGTGGTATACCTACCCCTCTCAAAAATGATGGAGTGAAAGTCAGTTGGGATCCAGGTTCACCAACTCAGTTATATATCCCATGAGTCATCCACTGAAGGCAACACCCAGCTGGTCACCGCCGGTCACCGCCGGTCACCGCCGCGCTGCTGCAGCTGCCATTGCCACAGCCCGCCACCGCGTTGTGTCCGTCCCAGTCCGCGGCCACCGAGGTGGCGCCTTCCGGGCAGTCCGACATGGTGCGGATGCCTCGATGTCACCGGTGAAACACTAAGGGATGGGTACTTGTAATAGGTATTCATAATGCTTCATAGTGTTCGATATGGAGAAATATATATATATATGTATTAATATTAATATGATGTATAAATCCATGGTTTTAGAATGGTTTATTGTAATAAAGACATCCTATCATATTGGGATGAAAATAAGAACTCCTTCGTGATATCGGGCTATGGATCAATGGATGTGCATCCCAGTTGGAATCCTGGTAACCTCTGGCAAGCAACTGGATTATTGATTGATGAACAACAATGATATCTTAATAGGTTGGATTTGAATGTGATTTGGATTAGAATTGGGTGATCCTTTTTTGATGTGATTTGATTCATTTATGACACAAGCATGGACGGTTTATACAATTGGGTAGATTTCCTATGCCTGTGATACAGTTTGTTTATCAAAAGCGTGTACAGATGATCACGGCAACATCTTCAGTGAAGGAATTGTTAATATCATTTCACTAAGGTGGATTTGTCTGAAAAGGAAGCATTTACACCAGTTTATGGTGACGAAAACATGAAGAACATGATCCTCCAAGCAATGTGGGTGAGTCTGAAGCTTTAAGGAAAAAAAACAGTTCCAAATATTCCAATGGAGATTATCATCATTTTCAGTATTAAAACTTAAAACCTGATTGAAATTGTGATTTAGTGGGTATCCCCCACTTTCAAACAAACCCATGTAACAACGTCCCGTCATGTCCCGTCCCATCTTCGCGACGCGTCGCATCCACCGAACTTCAAACTCCAGAGCTTTGAGGAGTCGTCGGCCCCACTGACCTGATCGCAAGACTGAGATCACACGTTTCTTTTTGGGGGTGATTTGTATGTACCCATAGGATCTATGTATGCTATATATGGTAACATTTACCATCAATATATATACCCCAAATGTTAGCATATATACCGTACATGGATCCTATGGGCCCGGGTACATAATTCATCATGTCGAGTCGATATGTCTTGTTTCGGCGTGGTCTGGATACGTAGAACTAGATCGAGCATTTTTAACTTCGAGCACTGGAATTTCACTCCGCTATGGAAATTTGGGAAACGAGCAGACTTTGAAACAAGCAGAAAATGATGTAGCAAATGAAGTTCTAGGATATATGTATTATTTTTGTTCAGAGTACAGAGATATATTGTAGGGCCATGTAAGGATGGAATACACGCCACTTGAAGCTCTACGGAAAGATCATCGGCGTCCAGGTCGCTCCAGGTATCATGGAAATGCAGGGTCTGCAATGATTTTGTTGGAACCTTGAGCCTTGAGCCCCAAAAAAACCATGGTGATGATAACCCCCTATACAAAGGATATCGTGGGCTATCCCCAAATCATCAACCATTGCGGGGTGTCTTGCATCCACTGCTCAACTACAGATCCCAGGCAAGGTGGAGTCAGTTTCCAGGTTTCCTAACATACCGTCGATGGTTGCGAAATCACCGGTAGAAGTTAAACATCCCAGTATGATCCCATGAAAAACAGCATTGCAATGCATTTCATAGTTCCCAATAGTTACCAACTATAATTCAAGTGGTGCATTTGTGCCATCCACAGTATCCGAAGTTGTTGCTCCCCTTTTTTGAAGGGACCAAGAATCCGCATTTCGTTTTGAACGCTTGTCTCAAGATGGGGAAATCCCCTTTTTATGATTTTTTGGTACAGGGTATCACCCATTTTGCGAAACACACACACACCATATGCCATATTGTCAGTTATATCAGTAATATCCCATGAAATATCCCCATCCTGTTCCCATAAAAATGAGTGGTTGGGCTGTTGCGCCCAACCAATCCTCTAAATCATCCGTCCATCTCTGGTCCCCTGGCCCAGCCATAGGTGGTTCGATTGGTACCCAAATCTGGGCACCTACCCAAATAGGGCATATATTATCGCAAACCATCGTAAACCCATATATATGCTTGCATTCTCAATGCAAAGTTGGGCTCGCACCCCCCATCTTTGGACATTTTGTATCTCCAGATCCTCCTTCCCATTCAGCCCGAACACCTGTGATTTTACAGAGACTATGAGGGGTGTCCCCCTATGCACCTACAACAGATGTGTTCTGATTCTGGGGAAATGGCGCGGAATCCCATCCGGTGATCCTTCAAGTATCAACCACAACAACAAAGCCATGTTCAAACATTAACAGAAACCACAACATGTTCATACCATAATGTCATGGTATAATGTCATGGTATATCCCATATCTATAGTCTTCCCATGATACGGTGGATGGTTGCGAAATTCTGCACCAGTTGATAGGTAGTTTATCCCAGTATCTATAGGGTTTCAACCATCCTTTTGGTGGTGCAGGATTTCGCTGGCCCATCCACAGGATTACAGTAAATCAACCTACATAATATAGTAATATACCAATAGATTCCTATTCTATTCCAATAGATGTTGAATTTCCACAGTATCTCCATAGTTTTCTGTATCTTCCACCCGATCCATCTCCGTCCTAGCTGCTGCTTCCAGGCTGTCCCAGTTTACGACCAAGGCATGCACCTTCAGGCCATAGAAAGCAGGAGGCTTCACCAACAAAGTTTGAAGTAATCACCAGATTATACCCCATATGTGTGTATATGTTGTATGTATATATATACATATATATACTATCGTGTATAATATATATATATATAGAATTAGTAAAAGTGTCAAAATGGAACAATTTTTGCCCAGGTATTTGGCGTAACAATTGGATTGTACATCCAGTTATATATGGGGGAGCAAATCACTGACTACCCGCTGTCGATTTGATAGTTTGCTGTGGCATGGCCATTTGCTTTCATGTTTCGTTTTTTTTAAATATATAGAACATGATTTACCATAAATATTATATATACAATGATATATTACGTATTTATGTATGTGTATATATATATTATAATTTAATTATATATATATAATTATATATATAATGATATAATTATATATATAATGATATAATTATATATATAATTATATCATTAGATATATAATTATACACTACCTATTGTCCTATTCAAAAAAACGAAATTTCCAATGCAAAATGGTTCAATGGCAGGACTGGGTCCTCGCACCGCACCAGTGTGACCATCCAGCGTCTGCAGGCAACGTCCCTGGTCCCAAAAGCGAATGCCTCGCGGCACTTCGTCGGCGAAGCTACAGGTAACCCCTCCAGTTTTGCTGTATACAGCTGGTAGAAAACCAATAAACGGTAGAAAACCATATAACTTCAACAGAAGTTCCGTAACTCGATTTATAAACTTCATAATTTCAAGTCAACTTAGTTAACTTACGCGCACCGTCCTTTTTTGTGATTTCTTGATAAGGTTTGATAAGGTTTGTATAATTCGTTACGTTATTCACATAGGCCGCCTACAAAGCTGGGATGTTATTGGATGATACTGGTATGGGTCAAAAACTCTAAAAAACACTGGATGCTACGTTGCCATATGATGATTATGATGCTAAATGAAGAGGGGATCAACATCGATTTATACTTTTGAGTCTATAGCACTATTTATGAAGTGAACACATTTGAAAACGAGAAAACCAGAGTTTTGATCCATAGCAACAGAACCATCAAAACAGCCATATCCATGATTGCGGTTGGACAGTCACACTCATGATGGCGGCTGGAACATGAACAGTTGCGATTGGTTGTAATAGTTGCTTTTGCTTGATATGGAGGGATAAGGCCATAGTATGCCATAGGGGTGTGCTTTAGGGTGGAGCCAAAATTTCGATTTGGAGAAGAAACATGATGACCATTCATAATTGGACTTTTGAGGTACAGTACCAAACATCCGCCGCCCGTATTTTGATTTTTGTTGGCTAATGTTATGATGATGAAGAGTAAGCATCCACTTGCAAGCGGCTACATCCGCAGATATAGGTTTAAGTTGAATACCAATCTTACAAGAATGGCCAATATCCGGTGCATCCCATGATGGATGTGCTGCCATAGCTACATCTCTATGCTTGTTTGATTTTTTCAAACTAGTGTAACAACATATTAGGTTGGCTACATACCCAAATGTTGCAAGCCACAGGTCTCCCCAGATTGCGATTTATGAAAAATACCCCCCCCAGTTTTAACAGAAATTGACATGGCATAACATGGCCATATCCAACAGAAGAATCATCTTCCAAGCCCAATTCATTCTAGGGGCTGCATGTATTGGTATGTTGAAGGTGAAACATGTCCAAAGAACTGAGGGTGAAGAGATAACGAAACAACATTGGCAGGTTTCGTTACAAGAGGCTGTGTCTGAAAATGGTGGATATCCAAAGAAGGTGATGCTGATGATGGAGAAACTTCTAGAAAATTACTGTATTATTAACAATCTTTACCAATTTTTGACAAACTCAATTGTTACTGACTTATTGAAACGGCGTACCGGCAATTGTTGATCCTGCTTCAAAACAACTACGTATAAGAATGAATAAAAATCAAAACACATTTCCTGATGTTTGCTCGTTGTTGGTTCGCCCAACGATGTTTCAAATCGCGTTTTGTTCAGAATTGAATCCCAGCCTTTCCATTCTTCAAATCTTAATTCTTGTCAGCTTAAACCGTTTCCGACCCCCTCGATTTCTGCAGTGTGTTGGTTTGGACAAAACACATCGTGGACTTTTACCACAACAATATCAGCAAATAACATCAAGCATCATCAAAAATCATCAAACATCAAAAAAAATCAAAGAAAAACATCATCAAAAATCATTCAGTGTTCCATAGTTTTTTTCTCCTCCATCCACATGTTTTTTTGTTCCAGCGCCTCCATCCTCCGATCCGGACAGCAGCCCGCTGCGCTTCTTTTCCGGCTCCTTTTCGTCGGGCTCGGGCTCGACAAGGGGTGCCTAGCGCGGGGCAAAGCTGTTTCTCGTAGTGAAGAATCCCTACATTACAAAGAACCTGTCAACACTATAGTCACTACAATTAGCTATAATAGGTCATAGTTAATCTAAGATATGATACGATATACACGATCATATAGATGGTTATCTCATGATATCGCTATGGTATATCCCTTGCTGCATCTCAGGAAAGAGTTATAGCCCACGAATTCCGCGAACCGCTAATCTAAGTGGATACCAAAAAATCAGTGGTTTCAGCCGGGCATTGCAAATGTTGAATTGGATTAAGATTGGGATTTTTCAGCAGGTATCAGGTAGATGGGAATGTCAGTACATGTTCCCACAATTCTTATGGGATCTCATCTCATGGCATTTCGGCAGTTTTATCATGTTTTATCAACCCATAGAGAAATTGAGCAACCAACATGGGACGTTAAAAAGAACGAAATTTCACAAAATTGCTCAGTTGGGATACAACCAGAATGGATTAGCATGGTTTATAAAACAAGAATATGGAACAGTTGCATGGCGGACAACATAAACCATCTAAAGATATCTAAAGTTTCTGCAGTTTTGTTTTAGTAGGAACACATGAAATCAACAATTCAACAGATTTTGGAATTTCAATGTGGACCAACAACAGAGTAGTCATAAAATGATTCCATCTTCCGTGTGGGTCAACAATGTTGATCACCCAAAAATCCAATATTTTGTATGCAATGTCAACCTGTTGGGATTGACTAGTGACTGTAGGGAAATTGGATGTTCCAACAAGATCTAGTTAAATGAAAACAATGTGCTGTTCTCTTCCCAAAAACGTCAAAAACCTTCGTTTACATGATGTACCATCTGGTTATGACTAACATAGCCATGGGAAATCACCATTTTAAAATTCGGTAAACCATCTATTTCTATGGACCATCTATACCATGGCAAACTGTTAGTCATAACCAGAGGCTACCACCAAAGAAATCAACTTAAAAACTAGAAAAACAGTACATAAAACAGAATCAGTTCACTCATGCCATGGCAACATCCAAATCATCCAACATTTTTTTCGGTTTTTTTCGACTGCACCTCCAAGAAACAGAAAACGTTTGGATCGTCCCCAAAGGATCCATATATTCTATACAACAACAATACACCCCAATCTCTATCCACATGGGATATTAATTATTATAATATATATTATAATCTATTATTTGAAAATACCCCATAATATAAAATAATATATCACAATATCAGAATATCATAATATATGTCATACATAATATCTATTAGTATCCCCGTTATTTCACCATTATATCCACACCTTCACAATGTCCTCGATGTTTGACCCATTCAATTTCATTGATGTTTATGTAGATGGCATTGTTAAAATCCCAATGTGTTGTTGGCAATTTTTTGCTCAAATCCCGGCCTCTATATTGAATTGCCATACTTTGACGATTAATTAACTAGGATTTGTTCGTTTGTTAAAATTTGAGTTTGCTTTCGCCAATATATATTTTCATGGTTACAATCAATTAAAGTTCGTTCAATGAAGTCCATTTAGTCTCCATTTCTCCATATTGTATGCTGATGTGTGCTGATGTGCGCTGATGGTATGCTGTTTAAACTCCGATGACTTTCCGCATTTTTCTCGAAATGTCCCGGCCTCTGCTTCCAGGCCTTCCTCTTCCGCATTCGCGGGAGCCGCGTCTGGAGCGTCTGGAGCGTCACCAGTCTCCATGTCCTGAGCTGGGGATGGTGGGGGATATGATTTTGGAAATTGGATTCATTGGGTTTTTGGATATTTGGAAGTTTCAAATGTGTCAAAGATCGGTTTGTTGTCTTGGCACTTGGGCACGACTTGGATTCTTTTCTGGATGAATCCCCCATGGCATGCACTGCTTGTCCTCCTCTACCTCGGCTTCCCCCATCGCTTCAGCCTCGCTTCAGGACTCAATGGCGAGTCAGGAGTCCGAGATCGGTGGTTGAGCCACCCCTCTGAAAAATATGAAAGTCAGCTGGGATGATGACATTCCAATATATGGAAAAAAACCATGTTCCAAACCACCAACCGCTCATGAACTCTTATGACATACACTGGTAGGACAAAAGTTGCGCTTGTTGAGTTTCCCACAGTGAACATGTTTGGTTTCAGCTTTGTCGTACCCCGGTCGAATTTCCACCCTCCAAAAGCTTTTAATCTTATAGATTTAAAAGCGGGTGATAATTGACCGTCCCACACCTGCCACACGAAATGGACTTGGAAATGTGATCTGCGGTTGACCGAGATGGATGCTTTGTCAAGCTTTCAAGAAGCATAAACTTTGTTCCTCCTGAAGTATTCCACCATCGTAATATACCATACGGGAAATTTGATTATCAAAATCATTCTCGACCAGACTGATGATCGAGAATTAAGATTTATAAATGCTTGATATATATATAGTGCCGGACATATACTTAGAACATTGGTTTTGGAATTCCAAAACATGTTCTAAGTAGAGATCCTGGACCACTACTTAGAACATATATGTTCACGGGATGTTCTAAGTAGAGG
>Ga0126342_10023555_pt1 | contig 10063 bp, 7 predicted proteins | sample Cyp1metagenome_FD_92528 | JGI IMG/M metagenome (GOLD analysis project Ga0126342, IMG submission 92528) | Coral microbial communities from Lord Howe Island, Old Settlement Bay, Australia - Cyphastrea 1 metagenome | ecosystem: Host-associated > Invertebrates > Cnidaria > Coral ... | reverse complement strand
TAAGGTATGTATGGTATTATATTGTATTATATGGGTTCTATTTTATTGTATATTGTATTGTAATTGTAATTGTAATCACAATTGTAATTGTAGCGTATTGCAGTGTATTGTGTTATATCATACTATATTATTTTATATTATATTGTATTGTATTGTATCATATTATATTGTATCATGTTATATATATTATATTGTGTTACACTTTATATATATATATTGTTTTTATTATATTTTATTTATTATATTATATCATTATATATAGTTTTTTTTTGCTACCCCCCCTCTGAAACCTACCGGTTTTGATTTCTTATTGTGTTTTTTACAGTGTTTTTTGATTGTTTTTTCCTTCAAAAACAACCAGCATTCTTTCATTCATTCGAAGACTTTGGATGCTTGAGTGTGATGAGTTATGATGCTTCATGTGTACATACAATGGCATATTTTGATGGTATTTGCAGCGTTTTCGACTACCGTATATTGGGCTCCAAACAAGGAGTTTCAATTCAAACATTGACAGAATGCGCACGGCGCTGTGGCCAAATGTCAATTTTAAGCTTTAAATTGTTTTTTTTACAATGTTTTTATTCCTTCTTTTGACACATGAATTTTGGATTTTGTACACTTTGAGATCTTGCAGACATATTGTTTGATGATCTATATGGTAGATATGTTTTTGGCCTCTTTTTCCTTACTATGTAGCTTCTGTCTCTTGTACCACGGCAGTGGCTCAATCCTTTGGATGTGTGGGTCTTAGGAGGTCCTAGGACCTCTTAGTTCTTACTCCTTTCAACATATGTCTTTAATTCCCTGAGGCAGAGGCCCCCAGCCACTGCTTGCTTGCGAGCTGATTTTTCTCCTTCTGGCAGGTCCCGGCCAACGCTGCCAATGCAACGGCGTCCGCGGAAGTCGCGGCCTCAAGGAAAGCACCACGAAACCAAACGAAAAAACGTCTTGAATTCCGGCCGAGCTGAAGGCAGCCGAGGCCGACTCCGCACCGGAGGCAGAGGTGCCCAATCTTTCGGGTCCCGTTGTCAACTGCACGTCCGTTGCCAGGCTCCACAGCAGGTTACCAACCGTCTTCTCCTCAGTCAAACAGACCTCAAGACTAAGCGACAGACTGAAGCAAAAAGAACCAAAACATGGACAGTTTGCAGAAACCAAGGATATACATTTAACACTCTAAGACCCTGGCTGTGCAAGCTTTGCTTTAGCAACCTCCAAAGTCTTCATGGTGGCCTCAGCCTTTCGAAGTCGTTCAACTTCAGCTGGACTTGGACTTGGAGTAGAGGAAGAAGCAGCACCCATAGAGTGCGCCAGCAGATTGGTAAAGCTGATGAAGTCTACAATTTCCAAATTTCCACTCTATTGTCAACAAGGCATACAAGGGGATACAGTGGATACCATAGCAACGGTAAGCAGTTGAACGGGGTGAAAACCAAAAAACCAACTGTCATAAAGCCAAAGCAGTGCTGGAAGGCTCTGCAGAACCATTGGCTGAGCCGGCAGTTTCTGGAGGAGACTCCAGTTGGGGGAGCATTGGTAACCGGTGGTGTAATCTCTGAAGGTGGTGGGGCAACGACTTCACTGGGGCCCGGATCATCACCATCTCTGGAACCCGGATCATCATGACCATTGGGGCCCGCAGCATCATCACTGTTGCCCTCATCAGACTCACCATCGTCATATTCATCTGGGTCACCTTGAATGACAGATGCCTGAGTGGGAAGGCTTCCAAAGTGCAAGCTAACCCATCATGGATGCGGTTTTGAAACTGAATGGTTTGTGGTACGGGGCCCTAACCCCACCAAAAATATATATATATATATATATATTATTTGTGCATACCCGGATGCAGGCATCTCAGCGAACTCCCCCAAGCATTTCTTAAAGACTAAAATGGATGAACGGACCCCCCGCTACCAACGACATCACAACCCAAGGCATTTCATAGACCCCCGTTCTGTGAAGTGCTCAGCCAAAACACCCCACCCTACAATCACCAAAGATATCCAAGGATAGCAGCATCTCATACATTTTTTTTCGATCGACTGTGTTTACGCAGCAGGTCTAGCTAGCACACAGAGCACTGCAGAAGCACCAAAGCCATGCTGCACCTAGCGGATGGCCCGGCTGCCGTGGTGTGCGACGAGGCGTGATCGAGGAGCTTTGCACCTTCAGTTCGTTTGGGTCAAGTCTTGGCTTTGATATGCTTTGAACACCTTCACCAAGCTGGCGAATGCCACCTCGTCCTCGTTAATGGTGCCAGGCAGCGCCAGGGCAGATGGGTTCTTCCCGCTGTGCGCGTTGGCAGCGGCCGCTTGGCTCATGCAGGCCCAAGTTGCTGGTTGCCCCTGTCCACAGCGCAGGCTTCCAGTCAGGTGAGCAGGGGAATCATGGTGATGGCTTTATGTACTTATGAATTGCCTTCTTCCGAGTTCATCTTCTTCCGGAAACAGCACTATGCCCTTTCTTTGTGTTGGCCGGTGTCGTTCATGCAGGCGCTCCTTATCTCACTGAGCGCCTTGGTTGAAGTGACCCACAAGACTGCATGACTGCACGTCAGCTTGTGAGTTCAGCTCGCCCTCAATTTGACAGCCACGTTTTGAATCACCGCGGTGCAACGACAGTGGCCAAAATCGATGTTTGGGCAGGTATCCTTGAGCGCGTGGCTTCATTTGTCCCCATCACATCTCGCGATGTCAACAGCCTCGGTTCCCTGGTGGCATGGCAGGTCCTTGGGGGCATTGGTATTGTTTGATTTGAGCAGCCCTTTTCTGCAACAGCCAGGACCCCCCCATGACTAGAGAAAGACAACAGAAAACACGTTGCCAGAAATCCACATGTTGTCAAAATGGGCCTTTGGCTTGGGTTTTGGCTCGCTGGCGGTGGGGTGTCCATCCTGAGGCGCCACATGAAAAAATATTCAACTTTGGGTCTTTTCCGCAAACCTGAACAAGGCAGTGAAAACACTGTAAATGACTACAAGAGACGATCAAACATGCATCCTTCTCTTGAAGAACCAATTCTAAGTATATAACAGGAGCAGGCTTTACAAACAGACACTTTCATTCACAGGGTGTAGCATTCCTTAAGCGAAAAGAGGATTCCTTTTCAATAAGTAGCATTCCTTTGCAGAAAGCCACTTTGTTCTTGAAAACATATGTCTTCATTTCCCAACATGTAAATATGCATTCCTTAATTCAAAACATGAGCGCAGACCCGTTTCATAACGTACTAGGCACAGAACTCCTGGAAGATTGGAAGGAAGAAACAAGCTGCACAAAAAGTCCCTGCAACATACAACGCATCTTTCAATCAAATAAAGTAAAGTAAGACTATCTGACTATCTGACTCCTCAGTATCTCTCCAAATAAAGTAAGACTATCTGACTATCTTCAGAAATGTAGCCATTACTTTGTGAAGAACATACATGTTTTTCTCTAAGTGACACTATATTTGTTAAAAAACAAGTTTGTTGTTTTAAAAAAAATGCTGCACATGTGGCACAAGTACTGCTACATTGCGCTGGCTAGAGTCAGTAGGCACTCATTTTTTGACACTAATTGCGCATACTTGAAATGAACAGATGTGAGCCGTCTTTGCCTGAACAAAAAACTCACAAATGCTACCTCTGTGAGATTGACAGTGCCCCTTCTGAAGAGAAGTGACTTGAAAGGGCACAGAATTCCTTCAATAAGAAAGCTCTCTTAGTTTATGCAGTATTCACTGGAAACAGCAATATACTTCGAAAAGAGTTGTAACATAGCATTACAGTACTTTTTGCAATGTTCCATTTCCTTAAACACGGTGGGGCATTCATTCAAGAAAATGCGACATTGCTTTGGCACAGGACACTTCAATAGATGCAGTAGTACTTTGAACAAGTCTGCTCTTGTCAATTAGTTTTTTCTTCGAGGGAAAAATACTATTTTGTTCACCCTTACAAATAATTCACAGTGTGTTCAGTGATTTTTCCAGGCTTGGGGAAAAGACCCAAAGTTGAAACTGTTTCATGATAGTTTAATCAATCCCATCTACTTAAGGGAAACCCAAGATGGATGCATTTCCAGAGGAATGCTCTCAGAACGCATTCTTCCCCCAATCTAAGATCTAAGATCTAAGATTTGCTCAGGTGTCCTGAGGGAATCTTAGATCTTAGATCTTAGAGGTTGGTCAGGAAAAATTAAGATTTGCTCAGGAGTCCTGGGGAATCTTAGATCTTAGATCTTGGTTAGGAAAGTCTAAGATTTGCTCAGGAGTGCTGAGGGAATCCCAGATCTTAGATTAAGCAGGGAATGCATTCTGAATGCATTCTTCCCAGAATGCTACCATTGAAGTTATATAAGTTAAATAAGCCTAATTGCTTACTACACTACTATATATACATATACAGTAAACCTTCTTGAAACTATTGCCAAAATTTCCTCAAAATAGGCCTGTATGTGAGGGAACCCCCTTTTGACCCAACCATGTGATGAATATGTAAAAAAGGTAGGTTTCAGTTTTTTTTGTATTGTAGATAATTTCATTTTATATTTATAATTAGACTACAATCATTGATATTAGATGATCATACATGATTCTCGATGATGTGTATACGTATATATTTATATGTATATATGTATATATATATATATATATTTATGTATATATGGAGGTTTCCTAAATCACGGGGTGCACCTTACATAAACCGTCCAAGTCATGGATGACCATGACTTGGTATTAAAAGCTATGATGACGTGGGGGTTTCCATTTTAGGAAACCACCATGTGTCTCTCTCTCTCTCTCTCTTTCCTTTGTATATATATATATACGTATGGAATTTGTTTGGAGAATATTATATATGTGTATATATATATAAATTGTACAAACAACTTAATTAGTGTAAAATTGTCAGCACGTGTTTACTTTGCATTGTTTTCCCATGAAAGGACATGAAATTACTACTTGGGGAGGTAGCAATTGTCAGAAAATGTCCCTCCATTTCCCTCATCTCTCAAACGTCAGGAATCCCGGATTCATGATGGTGGGATGACCATAGCCTATGCAATGTGACCATAGTACATATGTGTTGATGGATATGAATCATCCCTCGAGAAGGAATCTCCTCTCCATTCCATTCGTGGGTAAACCTATTAACCTTAGATGGCTTTGTTTAGTACTAACTTTATATGTATATATATATATAGTCCTTTGCTTCGATTAAATGCACATATTATATCAGTATGTATATATATATACGTATATTTATATATATAAATATATATATATATATGCGTTTATATATATATACACACATATATACATATATACATATATACATATATACATATACTTAGAACGAATCAAATGCAGGGTATCGCATATTGGCCTTGATTCGTGGATTGATTTGCTGGTTTTGCCATTGTTGATGTTCCATCACATCCACAAGACTTTAGATGTGTAATTCCAGACCCTGGAAAAAAGGTTTCCAGTCGGACTTTAACCCATTTGTTTTTGGTACTTGGAGGGTCTAGGTATCACAAAGTCATGAGACATCGCAGGAAACTCTCACATTGTGGGGGTATCAAGATATAGAAACCCGTAAAAACATGTAAAAAATCATGTTTTGCTGTAGATGTTCCCTTGAAGTTTCTGAATTCTGGTGGGCCCAACCAGGTACGTCAGCGACGTTTTCAGATGGCCTGTGCCTTTTTCATCTTCGCTGAGAAGGGCCACGATGCCATCGATGTGCGCCGGGGCAAACTGAGTAGGTAAGCAGTGGTTGGGTGGTTTTATGGTTTCAGTTTCTCCATCAAAATGGTGAGTTCACCCCATTTCAGATCCAAATCACTTTAAATATGCCCATTATGTCCCAAGAAGAATGAATCATTACGTCATATTACGCCCCATCATGGCCATCATGTTATTAATATCCAAATCAGGTTATAGAAAACTATATATATATATGTATCCCAAAATACCCATGAAACCAACATATCATCAATAGGCATATTTATCTGGTGTGCTGAGAACTACAGTGAATTTGTTGCATGGGATTGACCCAGATGGGTACAGTTGATCTTGCTTGGCCCCATCCCCTTGACCAAAAACTCAGAATCTCATGGAAACTGGCTCCTAGATGTTCATGAATGTGGTCATGAAAAAAAAAGCTCAAAACTTCTCAAATTTTGAATCCCACCACGTTGATGGTTTAAGACCAAAGCAATCTAAAATATATCTCAAACACACACCGAACAGCACAGGAAAATCCTAGAAATCGATATCTTCGAACCCCGGGATGTTATCACATGTCGATGGCGCGCTGTCCCCCTGGTGCCTCTGCTTCAGCCTGTGGTGCGGCACACGTGGCTGCGCAACAGGGAAGCACAGAAGGCCTCAAGCTGCTGTATGAACTGGATCCTGGACTGCGAACAGCTGGGATTGTTGAGTTGAGCTAATGAGATTGACCTCTTCAGATCTCAGAAATGATCATGCTGGTTGTGTCTTCCTAGTTTTTGGATGGGATTTTTAAGAGTTTTCTTGGGGTTGGGTGTTTCACCTTTCAACGAAAATCCGGAAGCCATGATTTTTTGCGGAAGACACCCATCTTCCGCAGGAAGCGGAAGACTGGTCGAAGTTTCGGGTCGAGTTTTGGAGTCTACTTTTGGGAGTGAGCAAAGATCCCTATGGTAAACTAACATAGCAATGGAAAGATCCACCATTTTTAATGGGAAAACTCACTATAAATGCCCATTTTCCATAGCTATGTTAAATTACCAGAGGGTAAATCCTAATTCCAATGATCTAATTCCGCCGTTGATCGATCTGATATCGTTTTTTGAAAGCAAAGGAAAACACCCAGCAAATTCCAAAGATGTTTAAATGATCAACCAGGCCTTCAAGGCCTGTGATTTAGACAGAATCTGAATGAATCTGACGACAGTCGATCGATTCCCAATGGGAAATTGTCCTCCCAAAACAAAGCAACTTATGCCGCTTATGCCCAAATATGCCCATATGTGTATCAAACAATCTTCAAACATATATTTAAAGAGTCAAATTTCAGGCCAAAAAAAGACACAGAGGACTTGGGGATGTTTGGGTTTCAGACATTCGCAGCTGTGGCTTTGTCCAAAAATACGGTACCCCAAAATCCAAATGGTTCATTACCCTCTGGTAAACTAACATAGCTATTGAACATGGCCATTTATAGTGAGTTTTCCCATTAAAAATGGTGATTTCCCATAGCTATGTTAGTTTACCAGAGGGTATTCATTAAATTCATTATCATGTTCCGCTCCATAAATTGCCATTTTGGGTGAGTAGCGACATGTTTTTTGACCATAACTAAAGACATACCCAAATCGTCCAAGCAAAAACCAAGAAACATCAGAAGATCCTTGAATTTCAAGAAACTGATGATGATTTCTAGCATAAACCCACCATACCCTCTGGGAATCAAACATGGCGTGCTGGGAATTTCCACCATTTATGTCGATGATTTCCAGGGATTTCCTAGAAATTTGCCGTGAAACCACCATCAACTTCCCATTTGTCAGGATTTTCCCTGTGATATGCGTTACTTCGGCGCTACAAATCAGGACTGTGACAGTTTACGGCGCCCCGCAGCAGACGGCCGTGGCTGTGCACACTGGGCAGCGTTGGCTGGACAGGTGTGACGGGGATAGTCAGATAGTCATGCGATTTTAATGGGATTTACCCTCTGGTAATTTAACATAGCTATTGAAAATGGCCATTTATAGTGAGTTTTCCCATTAAAAATTGTGATTTTCCATAGCTATGTTAAATTACCAGAGGGTAAATGGGAATGAATTAATATTTTAGCGGGACTTACTAGTGTTCCCTGTCATTGTTTGTATTCTCTATCATGTCCAATAGATTTCATTAAAACATGATGGTTTGTTATTGTTTATTGTCTATTATTATCTATTAATATTTACTATACATTATCTATTAATATCATTTAATATCTCTATTATACAATGGTGGATAATAATGGATAATAATGTATAATACTTGATGATACTAATACCTATATAATCGTTATTTGTTGTATCATGGATATAATGGAAACTGATCTCCTATGATGGATATTGATGGATATTGTTTTCCATTTTGTGCAGGATGTACAGGTAATTTGCCCGGTACGTTGGATGATTTACCACAAAAAAAGTGGTGGACTCATGACTAATATCTTGGAAATCATCAACTAACACGAATCAACATGTTTAAGAAGTATGAATAATTTAATTAACACACTATGTGTTTTCTTTATGGGATTATCATAATATCAATGTGGAGAGCGTGGATAAACCATCAACAAAATCATCAGGGATGAATGATGCATATAACTTACCAATATGTTGGGATATCATTGGATATCAACTAAGAAAATAGCAAGTATGATAATGGGAATCCATCACCATCATTTGTTTGATTACACATCAGCATTGTTTGGCTATTCAGGTAGTTTTTCTTTAAGTATATTCAGAATATGTGTAGTATCACAAATATAGAATTACCCTCTGGTAAACTAACACAACTATGCAAAATCATCATTTTTAATAGGTAAATCAACTATAAATGGGCCATTTTCAATAGCTATGTTAAATTACCAGAGGGTATTTGATGATACATTGTGTGATAACACGTGATAACATGTGACTCGCAGCATGGCCTTGGACCTTTTTTCCTCTACATGCCATGGCCAATCCTTGCAGGTCCAGGTGCTGGAACTTCTGCAGGGCCTTGCGCCCGACACCTTGCGCCAGAAAGCCAAGAACGGCGCCAGCGTGGCGCATGACGCGGCCTTCCAAGGCACGCGGCCGCTGCTACGGGTGGTGCAAGGGTGGTTGCAACGTTTTTCACAACGGGGAGGAAGGGGAGATACCATCCGAAAATATGGATGTGTTGAATTTGTTGATTGATTGGTTGAGTTTTGAAGAATCTCTAGTGGCGGTTCAAAGAACATCTTATGGTCAAACCTTTTTCAATGGCATGATGATTCCATCTTACATGGAGATCTTTTGGGTTACATTTTATGTGGGAATTGTTGACTTGTTTAAAGCAGGAACGATTTGAACCCAATATGGGGTATTTGTGTAAACCAAACTTAGAGATAGGCTACACATGGCGAAAAACCCTGAGTTGAGTTCTCGTATTTTTTCTCGCGGTCATGGGAAATTCCTGTAGGGATAGCAGTTCCCGAAAGGTTGATGGATGGATACAGAGTGCGGTGTGTTGCTTCCTGTTTCACTTCTCATCACGTAGCATCTGTGAAGAGTTTATCTATTGATTTCAGATTATTGTCATTGTGTCATGTTAACTTATGTTCCTTGAATCTTTTAGACATATTTAGACATTCTCACCTTAATTTTATAATTGTTATATATTAAAATTCCTCTTGGGACATGTTCCATAGCAAATTGATCTACGGTACCCGCTGCGACGGATGCGCCACTGAGAGATTGGCATGTTCAAAAATTGCTAGCCACCATGCATCCTCACAACTCAAGCACCCAAACACATAACAACTGGTTGGTGGTTTGGAACATGAATTTTATGAGTTGCCATTCAGTTGGGGAAAATCCCAACTGACTTTCATATTTTTCAGAGGGGTGGCTCAACCACCAACCAGACAATGTCGTATGGTTCGTTTGTCTTAAATGTTGGAACGCAATGGAACCAACTGTTAATCATATCTGGCCATGTTTAGCAAAACAGACAGGTCAAAACGCGGCCTTGGAAGTTCTGCACGACTTTGCCCCTGACACCTTGTTGGCGAAGTCACACACAGGTGCCAAAATGTGCCAAACTCTCCGGGCGAAGGACTGGTTGTGTTTTTCCCCACCTGCCAGGTGAGGGTTGTTAGATTTTATCAGGGTTGTTCTCCTCTTCCTCGGCTAGCTGTCCTCCTCCTGGTCCTCCTCTTCCTCGCCTCCTCCTCCTCCTCCTCCGCCTCCTCCTCTAGTTTCTCCTCGACCATGTCTGCATCAACTTCCACCTCCACTTCCGCCTTGCCAACTCTTCGCCAAGCTCTTTGCCAACTCTCTTCGCCAAG
>Ga0126342_10023554_pt1 | contig 10064 bp, 8 predicted proteins | sample Cyp1metagenome_FD_92528 | JGI IMG/M metagenome (GOLD analysis project Ga0126342, IMG submission 92528) | Coral microbial communities from Lord Howe Island, Old Settlement Bay, Australia - Cyphastrea 1 metagenome | ecosystem: Host-associated > Invertebrates > Cnidaria > Coral ... | reverse complement strand
AAGTGCCATGGACCCACGAAGGCGGAAAACCAAAAAGTGGGTCCTTGAGCCAAAATTGGCATCAAGGCCCAAAAGGTATCAACACTTTCACACCTCATAAAGCCCCTACCCAACCAACCTACAGTTATGAAGGGGTAATATATATATATATATATTATAGATAAAATAAGTAAATTCAGCTAATGTTCATCTCCAAAAGCATTGATAAATATCATACGATCATGTGGGATATAGGTTTTTTGTAACCGAAGCCCCCCCAGAAAAACGAAACACAACTTCCGAGGTCCCAACGCACTCACCAAAAAAGCTCGCGAGCTTTCGCCTGGCTTCCTCGCTTTCCACTTTGGCCTCGCAGAGAAATGGCTGTTTGAATTGGTGCCCAAATGGCCAGTTTAATGGGCAAAATTCGGCAAAATGACGACAAACTACAGGAATATCACAGGATCTGGGGGTGCCCTATTCTCAGTCAAACCCAAATCTGCCCTTATACCTGGAGATCCAAACGACACCTGGGGTGAGGCGATTGGCGAGGCCAGCGAAAAGACCTGAAGAATGGGCAAAAATCAACTCGCTCCATCTCTCCTTGTGACTCCCTGGTGTCAAGTGACCAGACTTGTCAAAAAGACCCAAGATGCACGCACAAATAATATGGTTGTGCAAAAAACAAATGAGATCAACAGAAGGCTACAGTATGAGTCTGTGAGTCTGATCTTCTGGCCTTGACAGCAACTGGAACCTTTGTGCCAGAGTGCGGTGGAGCGCTTTGAGGTACAACGATTTTGGTGACATGAAAAACAGGCAGAATCGCCCAACTTGAGGATGCAGCATCCGACGCGTTTATTGCATGGGCCTTCAAGTGCAAGTACTCATCAACACATTCAACACATTCAACACTAAACAGGGTCCGTTGCAGTACGACACTATGATCATGGAATCACCAGAAATTCACTTCCAAAATTCGCAAAATCGTTCCTGCCTTGTAGACATTGCCAAAGGAACCTTCGCCCACTTGCTTGTCAAGTGCGTACAGCTCCTGGAACCTCCGATCTCTTTCGGGTCGAACCAACAGCTTTGAGCGCTGGCCTCACAGCGGACAAAGATCATTGGGTTCACACAGGAACACACCATCCAAAAACACCATGAAAACGCCAAGAACATATATACATACATATACATAATATCTGTACAATATGTATACATATGTATGTGTATGTATATGTATTTATATATATATATTACAGTATGTTTCTGCACATATGGATGAACTGAATGATATGAACACGGCCTGCGCCCGTATCCAAAGCCCGTGGAGATGTCCAAGTAACCCAGGCCTGGTTGGCAACCAAGGGCACCAAGCCAAACCACGGTTTTCATTCACCATTGGTATGGGTGGTATATGTTGGTATTCTTAGATTTATATTTTATTACTGATATTGTATTTTTCATTATTGACCACATCCACAGGTTGATATTTAGTTTCTGAGAACAAATATTGAAACAATCCATTGTATGTCAAGTTTTATCCCATTAGACCATCCGTTTTACATGCATTCTTACCTCTCTTTCGAGGGGATTTATATATGTGTATACTGTGTATATCTGTATAATATATATATATATGGCAGTGTGTCAAAACCTTGTACCCCTGGTGAACATCAAAATAGCTGGTAAATGGATGTTCATCTCACTAAAAATGGTATTAATAGGTATTGATCCATACCCATATATACCATGCAAATAACTAATCATGAAACTCCCGATCCGTTTCAGGGAAGACAGTTTGCTGAGTCCAGATCTTCTTCTTCGATGAGATTTACGCCATCCCTGCACAGGCGAGATTCCAACTGAGCAGCAAAAATGGTGATTTATGGCGAAAAATTGTGATTTATGGCGAAAAATGGTGATTTATGGCGAAATTACCATGATTAATGGTGATTTATCATTCCAACTGATTCCATTGTTTCATGTCCAATTAATGGAAATGTTATGGCTTTTGATAACACCTTGAAACAATGGACATGAAATTATCATGTGAAAACTCCAAGTAGCAACTCAAGATGCAGCAAAGAGATGAAATTCTCTGGGAATTGCAATGATCATCGGCTTGAGCTTCTCGGCCCGATCACGCGATGTTGCTCCACCAACTCCAGAACACCCTGGCCACAGGAAGTCATGAATCAATCTCGACAACATGTCCAGAGCCTGTCACACTCACAGCTGCTGCACCTCCCTTTCTGAGGAGATACAGCAGTGCTGGACCACTTTGGCAAGCCTTAGGATTCAGGATTATCAATGAGCAGGGAATGCCATCTGCCGACTGGATACCCAGTGAAACAGTGAACCCCGAAGAAACAGCTTGGTCCCGCACGAGCCGGTGCTTTCAGTAGAGGCATCAGAACAGGGGGCTGCGCAGCCCAACAAAAAATTGTAGATGCCATAGAAGGAACTGGAGGCGCCTGCCAAGGGTAATCGAAAACAACGTGGCTATGGCTCAAAACCTCAACTTGGCAAAATAAGACCAGCTGAACGGTTCAGGCTGAACAAATCAGTACAGGTCTACAATGTAAGATTTTCCAGGTGATAGCCAGTGATAGCTAGAACAAGATGTTGGGCACTCGGCAAACCCATCAACCTCCGCCAGTAGCGATGGGGACTTCATCATCTGCAGTCCGGCTTGGCCTTAACGAAGTATTTTTGGTCAACCCTGGATGCAGAATACCAATAACAACAAATCATAACAAATCTGACTATTTTCAACCTCCCCCCCAAACAAATAATCTAGTCAACCAGTGTTTCTATGTGTTTCTTAGTGTGGGGGTGATATTAATGAAGTTTTGCAACAAAGCTCCATAGTTCTCACATTTGCCGGAGAGTTGAGAGCTGAGATGAACACTGCTGCCCCATGCATGAAGCAAACTTGGCATAAACTGGGCCTCTACGTCATTAGCCTCTAGCTAACTTAGCTAACCTAGCTGATAAGCAAAATGTCTACCCAGACAACGGTTGACCGTCTCCAAGCACATCACAGGCTGCACAGACTCAGAGTCCAATCGCACTTGACGTTTCAAATGTTTCAAGTTTGAGTCCCAGCTTGCCACATCTTTTAATCCTTCCCAGGCTTCATCCCAAGACAGGTTAATCACAGCGGGTGCTTGGGCCGATCTTTGGGCCTCGGACGCACCATTCGGCTGAAAATTGGCTGCGACAAGATCCGGCAGCAGCGCTGCAACGACCTCACCGTCACCTGGAGCTTTGATGGTGATGACCGGCCAGTTGGGCCGTGCACTGGGTGGGACCCCAAGCTCCCGAAGCACGGAAGTGACTTTGATGTTGTGCGCCAGCTGCGCTTTTCGAAAGCGATCACCAGGAAGCGCGCCACGCAGTGTCACAGTGCTTCCAAATGCTACTCCATGAAGAACGATTTCACTGCACTTTGCCATTGCCACCTTTGGACAACCAGCTGTTTGCTGCCTACGCTGGAGCTCCATCGAAATGTGAAGCTGTGAGACATTCTGAACCACAGAGAGATCAGAACTGGACCAAGTCTTGTCCTCACCCTCCACTCCGTCCACTCCTGACTTCAAAATGACCAGCTGCGAGCCTTGCCGTTTCAACTCCCAACCAGATCCCAACAGCCAGGTGAACCGTGCATCGCCTTGCTTAATCGCATCCACAATCCCGCCCACAGCAGCATGGCTCAGCATTGCACCGCAGCGGTTTGCTACAAAGCGCCAAATGAATTCGTAGCGGACCATCTCGGGTAACTGAGAAAATGAAGAGATATCCAGCCGTGTTGGAGCCTCGGGACATGGGAATCTTGGACCATGGTGCTGCTGACACAACTCTTCCAGCAACGAAGCCAACTGTCGACTTTGATGGCCCAAAGCAGAGAACCGATTCTGCAAAGCCTCCTCGCCACCCAAAAGGTCCACCAACATCGGAACCAGCTGCAGGCGAACACGATTTCTCTGGTACACTGGGAAAGCATTGGAAGCATCCTCCATCCAGGACTGTCCCTCTGACTGTAGGAAAACTCGAAGTTCTTCCTTGCGAATTTCAAGCAATGGCCTTGCAAAGGGTCCATCTCGGGCACGCATGCCACCAAGCTGCGCCAAATGTGCCCCCCGCAGTAACTTCAGAAGCTGGGTTTCAACCTGCAATACATTACTGCACAAATCAATGTGTCGTTGTTACAGTTGTAAAAGGCAACCCATGAGCTCAATGCCTAAATCATGTTCGCTGCAAACCCCACGTTTGCCCGCCACGAAACCCGCATATTCTTTGACATGCTTGAATCCCTGCGTAGGGCTAGCGTTTTTACTTTCCAAAACCTAAAACCCTATAAAACCCTAAACCCTGAATTAACAACCCTAAATCCTGAAAACCTAAAGTCAAAATTGCTGCGTGTAGTCAGTGTTTTCATTCATCCTCTGGTCACTGGGTGTGTTATTTGGGGTGGGCGAACGATGGCGAACGTGGGGTTCACAGGGAACATGGTTCTTGAAAAAAAGGGGAAACGGGAATGGCACCTGGTCGTCTGCATGGTGCGCAAGCAAAATCACACCTTTCTCAGTGGTTTCCAAATCTGACAGAAGCTTTTTAGACTCTGCTTGGCGCCACTCTCGAGCTGCTGCTTGGAGGCCGGCTTTCGATCCCTTCAAAGCTGCTGGGTCAGGATGACGCTGTACGAAGAAGGGCACTTCTAAGGTCTTGGCCAAATCCTTCACAAAAATTTCTTCATCAAATGCTTCGGGTCTCAAGCCATGATTAAAGTGAAGCACATGAAGTTTCCAAGGATACCTCCGAGCAACTTGATGAACTAAACGGAGGAGGGCAACCGAGTCTTGGCCGCCGCTAACTGAAACGATCACTGGAACCGCAGAATTTCGCACCTCACACGAGGATGTCAGCATCTTGCTGACGTGCTTGAGCAAAGCGGTTGAGGAGTGTCTCGAGTGTCTCGAGTGTCTCGAGTGTCTCGAGTGTCCCTGGCGATTTGAAGGTAGGTTCTGTGCGAAACAGCGGCACATCCGGCACATTGATTCCAAAGAATTGAAGAGTCCAAGGCTTCCAAGGCTTCCAAGGCTTCCTAGGCTTCCAAGAGCCCCAAGGGCAACAAGTGAGAGCTTGAGGCGACAGGGCATCCCATGGCGAGCAAAATCAGATCACTCGGTTGAAGAGTTATATGATGTTATATGCACGTCAGTGTATCAATCATGTGAAGACCTTGGATCCCTTACATACCCTGCATCCGAATCTGCAAAAAAAGGAAAAGCAGGCCTTTGGAATTGCAAGGAATCTGACCTGTGAGTCAATTTCAAGCAATTGTCAAAAAGAAGAATAGAAATGGTGTGGGATACAACAAAAGGTTTCAGGAAAGTGGGCCGGATGTGGTTTCAACACCGTGTAATGTTCATGTACCCTTGAATCTGCAGCAGCAAGGATTTCCGTTCAGCAATCCTCTGACCTTTGAAGCGAAATGTCTCAAGAATCCTCTGACCTTTGAAGCGAAATGTCTCAAGAAAGGATCTGTAGAACACGATGCCACCTGGCAAACCAGGATCCAATTTATCTGCTACAGCTCAGTATTAGGCAAACTCATCGCCACAACAGCACCCTGGATCCTCATGGATCCTCCTGGATACCAGGTCTCGATTTTGTCATTGCACGTTTGGTGGCCATGTATTCACTTTTTGTGGCAGATAGAGCACATTTTAGTGTCTCAAAGGCAACATGCAACGTGTCTCTGGCAAATCACTTCAGTTGTAAGGGAAGCATTGGTTTAAGTTTGAGGTTCTTTGGCATTTCCCGAGGCTCCAGCGCAATGGCTCAAACCAACATGGGGCCCCCAGGCTTTGGATGCTGAACTTTGCTGTAAAGTTTCTGTAAAGATCCGAATCAACGAACACACCTTGCCACAGCATTCAACGTCATCCAGTGCGCATTGTACTCTTCGCAAAGTGCAGCACAGTTGGTTGCGAATCGGCCTGAAGTCCATGCTCGCAGGGCAACTTCATGTCTCAGGTGCCAGCTGCAAGTGCGACTGAGGTCCAGAGTTCGCGAATGTTCACAACGCCACCCTTTTGGCCGCGGCCAAGGATCTGCAAATGCGTCACTAGGTCCGCATCACTGCAACATCTCTGGCAAAATCCAGACCGGCCAAAGAATGGGCGCCATCGGTCTTGGCTTCACCAAGTCCATCGCTGTCACCCGCTGTCCATGCTGTCCCTAAGTTTAGGAGTCTTGCCAGTCTTGCATTCACTGGACCAGGATGTAGCGCCAAGAAGCGAACTTCCAAAGTCTTTGCTGGTCCCTTAACATCCTTAACGAAGATTCGCGGCATGTCAACTGTTTACGACAGTGTCAATGGAAAAGCTTAGGGCAATGTGACCGTTGTCTGAAACACCATGCCAGCTCCATAACCTTCCGGGATCATCACCTCGTACTGAGCCCCCAGAAATTCAACCAGTACGGCCTGCCCCGATTCGGCACCTTCGGGAACGAGGACATCAATCTGCTGGACGTCCATGGTGCGCCGAGCCTCTGCAAACATCACGGCTAGGAAGGCTTCGTAGTCCTGGCATTGCAGAGCGAAACAAACAAGGATGACTGTCACGTCTATTCATAGCCTCAAAATAGGGTCAAAGTAGGTCAAAGTAGGACAAAGTCGACATTCAAACACTTCCCAGATTAAACTCAATTCGTTCAGACCAGATCTGAAGACAAGGCTCCAAAGAAGCTGTAATTGAAGATAGGAAGGGATATAAACCCTCTGTGTCATCCTCGAAGATGTCGGCATTCACTTTCAACCAGTCGCAAAACGATGCAAAGTCGTGTTGCTCGACGTCAAGTTGCTGCAAAATCCGGGACAGGCGATTTTCGAAGATGTCTTTGTAAGCATCATGGTACTGTGTCCACACCAGCGGGTGGGAACCATCTGTACAAGTCTCTGTAAAGAACGGAGCATGCTCTGTCACAAACCTCCGCACAAGCAAAGTAGGACACACGATACTCTTTACCGTCGACATGGGGACACATTGTGGCACAAACCCACGGGTTTTGGCTTTGGTGAGTATCAACACATTCAAACTCCGGCAAATTTTCGGGGGTAACTTATTGGCTGACCCTGGAAAGCCGTCTACATGCTGCAACCGCTGCAACTGCATACATTTGCCAAGCAACTGCTGCACCAGCGCAATGAAATCTTCCTGATGAAAGGCTTGGAGGATGGGCTCAAAACTGGATCCACCATACGCTGTGAGCCTGGGTCGAGCACTGCGAGAGCAGCTCGGATCAGCTGAAAAAACTGCGCCAATTTTCTCCAAGTGACTTCTCCAGCAGGTCTTCCTCTTTCTCACCCATATTTCATCCATAGTTCATCCTGGCACTTGATCCTTGAACCAAGGGCTGCGACTCTTCAAGGTCAATCCTACATGATGTCCTACATGAGCCAATTCATCAAATCCACGTTGCTTAGTTTTTGGTATGCCCCAAAAATGCATCTGTGGAGCAGACTCCAAAATCCTTTCCCCATCATGGGCTGGTAGGCAGCATAGCGCCCTGCAGCACCTAAGCCTATAATGAGCAATCGACCAGGATGAACTGGTCACTGTTCGCAGATTTTCCCAAAGCTAGCTGTTCGAATGAGGAGCTCAGCTAGGCATGAGCTTCGCATCTTTGTCAAGGCACCGGCGAATAGAACCACAGTTTCTGCGGTTGGTGCCAGCTACTGGATGAGCAAGGCGGTGTGTGGTAAAGGCCATGTCCATACAAGGTTCATTAAAAGGAAATTTTCCACAAAAGGCAGTCAGCAGTCAGCAAAAGTTGGGCTCTGGAGATTCTTAATGTTTATTTACCAGTAGGCTATACGCATAATATGGTCATATGATGTCATATGCATGTTTCGTAAAATTCATTCTTCGCCTTGCTGCAACTGATTGGGGCCATTCCCAGCTTTAACTGGGGTGACATTCAGCAGTGCCAACACCTAAAGGATGCCCAGCATGGAGGCGAGCACGATGGTGAGGATCATGAATCTGGCAGATCCAAAAAGTGGATGTCCCAACAGGCTTCCTCTGCCACGTTGCGATCCAGTTTGGATGGATAAGTCCACAAATTCAGACCCTCCCTCTCATTATCTCTCAATCATCTTAACACTGAACATACCATGTCGAAGTCAGGACATGTCGGACCATACACTGAACAACCGGCCCACAGCAGAACTCTAGCCGGGCCCACATCCGCGTCCGGCCATCAGTGAGGTACACGACCCTCAGTGCCATCAGTCTGTGCCACATAGATACCACACCTTAACCGCTCTCTGCCGAGGTTCGGGAGGATGTAGATCATCCTTTGCACCAGGATCTGCCTCATAAATTTGAGGATCTGCCAAGGTTTTTCTGTGGCACCACAGAATTTGCCAACAGCACGTTGACCATCTGGCCGAGCCAAGGCACATCAGCAAGGACATGACTGACATGATGACAAAGAATACCTGGCCAGCTTGGTGTGCTACACAGTGTATACACATAAAAATGCAGCTTGGATCTCACCCACTTTTACGGTACAAAAGTATACAAAAGTATCATATCTCCAGAATGGTTTGGCTGTCGGTGTGTACCAGAAATTTCAGCAGCTAAGTTGATGGCCCCGATAATGACGATGGGAAGAAGAGGCCCCAAGCTAGCTGCCTCAACACCGACTGTTTCACAGTGTCAACAGATTTCAGGTAGACTTCTGTTGGACATCCGTGACTGCATGACTACAGGTGCGACCTTTGCTTCTAAAGCACAACAGATTCCGTAGATTCAGCACTAAGCTCGCAGCTATCGCTTGCAGCGGTGCTGCCCAGGGAGGCAAACTCTGTTCGGCCTCTTGCTCCTGCCAAGCCCGAGCAACTCCGACCTACATTCCAGGAATCCTAGCATCCAGACATGGAGGTATACCCCCCAATGTATGGCCAATTTGAGAAAATGACTTTCCAACCATTGGATTTTATTGGGTTTCCCACAATTGTTGGGCAAAGCCAGGGTGCGCTCTCCTCCTCTTGCCTTTCTCCAGCATGCCGTCTTCGCATGCCTGGCTTGTGCTTCCACATGCAGCAGTCTGCTACACTCTAGCTCGATTTGGGGTCCCTCTGCTCTCTGGCCTGGTCGTGAGGCGAAATGAAAATTGCCGGGGCCTCACCAGAGCACGTTGAGAGTTTTGCAGGTCACAGCTCACACAGCAGTGCTACTGTACTCTGCAGTGCTACCTCCAGAAGTGAAAACGAAGGTGCCAGGGCCAGTCCTGTCTGGTTCACAGGTCCAACATCTACAAGGTCGTGCCATTGAACACCTGATACTTGGGCTGAGCCAATCTGGGGCCTCATGAAGGTCTGGCCACCGGCCATGCCCGGATGCAATCCGCCACCAAAGAATGCCTGTGGAGTGACGGGCAAACGGTGGTTTTTTTCTGGTCATTGCAGGTGAAAGGTTGCACCTCAAAAAGGTCTTCGGGCGAGAAGTCCGCTCCACCACCTCCGCCACCACCTTGATCCAAAGCTGGCTTCATTACTTACCGGCACTACCCATGATGTGCTATGATCATGTGGTCAAATGACGATTCAGGTCTTCGCCAGCTGATGTCTCCCCAAGTCATCAGTAATTTGAGGTGCTTTTGAAAAAATAACAACAATAGTAACAATAACATTGACATTAACAATAACAATAACAATACTGCTAATATCCATTATATAACAATAAAGAGGGTGTAGAATAGTGTTTGTTTTTTTTTGCCTCAGGTTTTGGAATTTTGTTTTGCTTTCTTTCCTGGTACCGTTTGCCTTGTATTTGCAACAGTTTGGAACTGGAACCTGTCATTTTGCATGGTATTTGCTACATTTTGGCATGGTCACTTTGCATTTTGCATGGCCATGTTTGCCTTCCATTTTGCATGGTATTTGTCACATTTTGGCATTTCAACCTCTCATTTGCATGGTATTTGCTACATTTTGGTACTTCAAACGTTCATGTGGGTCTCTTGAGGGTTCTTTAGGCTTTCATTTAGGGTGTCATTTAAGGTTT
>Ga0126342_10023553_pt1 | contig 10064 bp, 11 predicted proteins | sample Cyp1metagenome_FD_92528 | JGI IMG/M metagenome (GOLD analysis project Ga0126342, IMG submission 92528) | Coral microbial communities from Lord Howe Island, Old Settlement Bay, Australia - Cyphastrea 1 metagenome | ecosystem: Host-associated > Invertebrates > Cnidaria > Coral ... | reverse complement strand
GTTTTTCCAATGATTTGGGGCTCCGGAGGGTCGAAAAGTAGGCTCGCTAAAGCGGCGGGTGCGGAGCCAGCTGGCCAGATGAGAGATAAAAAATTGCACGCCGTTGTGGCGCGAAGCACATTTGCAAGTCAAAATGCACAAAACACACCAGGTGCGGGCCACTTTTGGCAGTTGAGATGTCGAAAAAGTGCACGCCGTTGTGGCGCGAAGCACATTTAGAAGTCAAAATGTACAAAACACACCACGTTCGGACCACTTTTGGAAGTTGAGATGTTGAAAAAGTGCACGCCGTTGTGGTGCGAAGCACATTTCCAAGTCAAAATGCACAAGACACGCCAGGTGCGGACTACTTTTGGCAGTTGAGATGTCGAAAAAGTGCACGCCGTTGTGGCGCGAAGCACGTTTCGACGTCAACATGTTAAAAACATTGGGGGTTCGGACCACTTTTGGAGGTTCAGATGTCGCTTCGCTTCGCTTCACTACTATACACTACATTACACTACACTACACTACATTACACTACACTACACTCCACAACACTACAACTATAACTACACAACTACACTCCACTACACGAAATTACACTAAATTAGGCTACACTACACTACACTACATTACACTACACTACACTGCACTACCTTCCACTACACTTCACTACATTACACTAGACTGCACTCCAGTACACTACAACTACAGCTACGACTACACAACTACACTCCACTACGCTCCACTACACGAAATTACACTACACTACACTACTTTACACTGCACTACACTACATTCCACTACACCCCACTACACTATACTACATTACACTACACTACATTACACTGACGGACACTGCACCACAGATAGACAGGTAGACAGATAGACAGATAGATAGATAGACAGATAGACAGATAGACAGGTAGACAGCTGGACAGATAGACAGATGAAAGAGAGAGAGAGAGAGAGAGAGATAGATAGATAGATAGATAGACAGATAGACAGAGAGACAGAGAGACAGAGAGACAGAGAGACAGAGAGACAGACAGACAGAGAGACAGACAGACAGACAGATAGATAGATAGATAGATAGGTAATTAGATGAAAGAGAAAGAGAGAGAGAGAGAGAGAAAGAGAAAGAGAAAGAGAAAGAGAGAGAGAGAGATAGATAGATCGATAGATAGATAGATAGAGATAGATAGAAGATAGATAGGTAGGTAGGTAGATAGTCAGAGAAAGAGAGAGAAAGAGAGGAGACCTCAAGCACCTTTCGGTCCATCAGTGGATTCGCTCTGCCATCCCGGATTCGCTCTGCCATCCCGGATTCGCAACAACCAATCTCTCCTATAGGTTTCCTATTTTTGAAACTTCCGCCGCCGCCTTGTGCGGTACTACTGGTAGATTTCTCGGAAAAAAACCACCCAAATCAAAATTAATTGAAAAGATAATTGGATAACCAATGGTCCACCTGGATTAATTTATTTCTTAAGGTAGGGGTGATCGAATTACGCTACACTACACTAATTTTCACTACACTAAAGTACGCTACAACTACAGCTACATCTACAACTACAACTACGCTACATTACACAACACTACAACTACAACTACAACTGCAACTGCAACTGCAACTACACCACACTACACTACACATCACTACACTAAATACATTACACTACACTACAACTACAACGACAGCTACAACTACAAGTACACTACTTTACACTACACTACACTAGACCACACTATACTACACTACAGTGCACAACACTACAGTACACTACACTACACGACAATACACTATACTATATAGTTACACCACACCACAACTACAACTGCAACTACAACTACACACACACACTAATTACACTATACTACAACTACAAATCCACTACTCTACACTACAACTACAACTACAACTGCGCTACACCACACTACATTTCACTACATCAAGCAGTTGTGGGTGAGGTGACCACTGCAACCATTGCAGCCACTTCAAAAAACACAACTCCAACCACCTTTCGGTTCATCAGTGGATTTGCTCTGCCATTCGTGATTCACAACAACCAACCTCTCCTACAGGTTTCCTATTTTTGAAACTTCCGCCACCGCCTTGTGCGGTACAACTGGTAATCATAATGAATCATGCACTTCCTTTCTCCATATTTCTCCAATGCATTTGCAACGAAACACTGACATTTCAGCTCCGTAATGTGCAAGCTGACCCACCACAGAAGATACAAGCAATTTTCTGCGAGTTTCAAGCGCAAAAGAGGTTATGCAATATTCCTGCTAAGCAGTGGCAAGCTAGCATTTAGCTGAGTATCAGAAAACGTCTGAAAGCCCATGGCTCCAGCTCACAGCACCGCCAGCCCCATCAGCCACTGGAGGTAAGCCGCTGAGCCGGAATCAAACCATAGCACAAAGCACGACATCCCGATATATAGTTTTGAATTGTTGGGCCCTAGTTTTGAATTTTCTAGGAGAAATATTGGAAACCCTGCGTAGAAAAACATGAAAAATTATAAGCACACCCCAAGAATCCAGGAACAAATCACAAATTCACTCAGCTCAGAGATGCCTTGCGAAAGGTGCGCTGCAACATTTTCAGCATCCCGCTTCCTGCAGAGCAGGGAGAGGAGTGGTCAAACCCTCAAGGCTGCGCAAGGACAGAAAGATACAACAAGCATCAAAAGCACTTTGGTGGTTTGCCCAGAGTCCTGACCTGATGCAGTAGATGATAGTTGGAGAATATGGGCTCACTGACAAGGTCTCAATCGGCCTCCCAGTGCCCCTTCCAGCCGGCTTTTGAACAATGTTCTCTGCAGCAAACATACTTTTGCCATAGCTTTGTCTGGGCTATCTCTGAAATTCTGGAAGCCTTGGACCCATCTGAGGTACTCTCAGCCCCAGAAAAAGCTCTGCAAGCAGCTTTCAGCAACCCTGCTGTCCACTGTACATCTCATGGGTGGTAATGAAGAAACGCAAAAAAAAACATGCTACGCTGCTACTCTTCACCGGCCAGTCGAGCCTTGCTCTCCGCTCTGCCACAGCGCTCTCTGTAGAGCCCTGCACTTCTGCACACTCTTTGGACGCTTGGAATTGAGGTGAATGGATTCGAAATGGCAACGCGAGGCCCCATGTCAGCTGGTTGGGACGTTCTTCACTTGATGAGTTGCCGCTCTTTAGGTTGCATACAAGAAAAAAATGCCGTACTGAACAAGTTCCTCCTGATGACTCTGATAGCCATTAGAAAAACGCAAGCGAACTCAATGCGAACTCAATAGAATTGAATCGTTCAATATCATTCAATTTGACGGATATGCTTTGCGTTGCCATGTCGCTATGGGAAGAGAGTCCTGGTGACCCTGGTGGATACACTTACTGACGCCATCTGTCCTCAGCAGCAAAGAGCTCTCGGAGGCGTCTCAGGAGGCCAGCCTGCCAAGAAATTGAGCATCATCATATACCATGAATCAATATCTCTGTAATTGCCGGTGTATATATATATATATTTATTTATTTTATTTATTTATTTATAATGTGTTAATATATATGTATAGATGTATATAGAGAGAGAGAGGTATATGAATGTACACAACTATGCATAATCTATTGTAATGATTGTAATTATATGTAGTCGTATATGTATAATTGTATATATATACAACATTATAAAATATCATAAACATAAACAATATAATCATATATAATATATTATATAACTATATATACATGATTATATATGATCGTTCTTGATCGTTTGAGACAACTTACTGGGAGACTATGCGGCGTCCAATTTCACCTGCCGGATCATTCCTCATCGTTCAATATCATTCAGTTGCACGCCTACAAGAAATTGAAAGAAGAGTTCACGCAGAGCGAGGTTCTTGTTCAGCCATACCAGCGGAAAAAAAAACAAATCAAACTGTTGATTGACTGCCCACACGCACCAGTCCTCATTGGGAAGCTCTTCAACTGCATAGTGAAGGTTCCTAGGTTGACAAGTAGAGGATGAAATCCGAAGCAAATAGGTATGCACCTGGTGTCTCATAGACGTGGGGCTAAAATGCAATGAAAAACCTGTATACTAGTACTGACAACCTCTGCTCTGCTCTAACTTCTACCTCTACTCTACTCAACTCGACTCTACCCTACTCTACTCTACCTCTGCTCTGCTCTAACGTCTACCTCTACTCTACTCTACTCTTTTCTACTCTACTCTGCTTGACTCTACGCTACTCTACTCTCCTCTACTCTAGTCTACTCTACTTCAGGAACATGCCAACTGGACAATATCATCTTTGGGGCAATGCTAATGTTCACTTTCCTTAACTCGGATTTTCCTCTATGAAACTTCCTTTGATCATGTATCACATGATATGGGAATGGCCCGCTTAAAAAAAGGATACACGTGCGGATTGTTCCGCAGTGATCCGGACGTATGGATCGAGTGAGTTACGTGTAAGCGGTTTGATCCGCACCTATTGCAAAGGTATGCAAATTAAGGTATACTAAAGTGGCATGGTGTAAGTACAACTTATCATTGTCGGGTATGGATAAAGGGTATGGAATCATATTCCTTTTAGTGCATGGATCGGGGCTAGTTGGTCCAGGGTATGGATCTTGGCCTTACATTTTGAGCCGCGGCCATATACATCATATACTACACGTTGCTATTATCAGGAGTAATTAATTATAATTAACTACAGTCCACAGTACTATAATTTTGTCTTGTCTTACTGAATATTGATATCATCATATTTCATCCAGTGTATCTCTTGGTGGCAGGTGTGTATTGTGTGTGCGCACGCTTCCCATCCCTTCCCCTTCTGCAAAGCATCGGTCGGTTCATGGAGCCGATAATATGCTCCGCGCCTGTCGGGAGCTCCAAAGACCTGCGAATCTCAGCGTGTCACCAGTACCGCCGCCATCAATTCACAAAACAAGCAGTTTATGGAAGTTTGATCAATGTCACTCGGCATAGAAGAAATGCAACAAAAACAAGCAGATTTTTGTACTAGTACAGTAGTAGACTAATCGGACTTTCTGAGGTTGTAGGATGTTGCAAGCAATTTCGGCACAGTCGACAAAGGGTTTTTGAGCAGAATATTCATGACAATTTCTTGACATGAAAATGAGTTTGTCTTTCGCCGATGGGTGTCTTTCGTGGGTTGCAGACCATCAGCGTTGTACAAGATCCATCGGCGAGTGATGGCAGCAGAAGCAACAGGGACATACAGAGACACCATTTCGCTGCCAAAAGCTAAAACTCAGGCCTGACAACATCATGACGAACCTCACTTTTGCAAGTGGCAGTCAACCTCATTTGCACAGTCATGCAGAACAACTGAGCACCTGTGTGTCTCACTTGTCCCTTTAAAAGTAGGCTTTCTGAATGTAATTCTCCGTTGTCCATTCTAAAAGTGCTCTGCCTGAGGGTGGAAAGGTACATTCACATTTGCGCGCGCTTGCCCGTTTATTTGTGATTATTTGTGCCTGCAATCATCGTAGACAGAAGCTGGTGAAGCGTTTGCTTTGGGGAATTTTGGGGATCTTTAGAGATTTTGATGGCTAAGTGATCAGTGTCAGTTCCGCAGCATGATGGCCATCGCCATCTCTTCTCCGCTCAAAAACTCTGAAACATTCTGAAACCAAGTAGCGCCAACACTGGTGGGGTTCCCCCAGAACGACCAGTGCCAGCAAGGGCACCGGCCACGAAGCTAAGCTGATCATATTCAGCCTGGCAAGGCTTTGAAGGGATGCTACGATGGAACATGTTGAAAGCCATCAGTGGTCTCACCACATCAAATACAACCAACCTGGTCATTTCTTGTCATGGCCGGTTGGCTACCAATCTCAACTGGGCAAATGACACAAAGCTGCGGATGCAGTAGAGACAATATCAGAGATGAGCTACAAGTACCACATTGTGCTGCCCAACGCACACATCATGAAGCTATCGGGGTCAAATGACTTTCAGATCGGATGGAACTCTCAAAACTGATTGAACTTACCTGTACTGATATTGAGAAAAAAACCATGCAAGTACTAAGTCAGCAAGCATGAGCAGCGTTGAAGATCAGCTGAAGCGCAGCCGCAAATGTCACTTTTTCCATGCCAAATCAAGCTGGATGTCCATGTCCTTTCCATGTCCTGATTTTACAGGAAGTCCTGGTGGCCCGCCTTTCGCCTTTGATGATGGCTATGGCTATGCCATGGAATGCACAGCGATAATGGCAATGCGCAAGGTCCCAAAGAATTCTGCCATGCTTCAATGCGCTCCACCTCCTTCAGAGCTGTCCTTGCGGGGCCATGGCATTCTGCAACAGGGCGAACATGGGTCAAAATGGTCAAGTTGTCATGGGAAGATGAGGCAAGGCATATATAATCATATTATAATCATATATACTGTATATATTAATATATAATTTACATATAACTTACGCAGTAATGTTATATACATTTATATAAATTTAATTTATAGAAATGTATATAAATTTATACAATACGTATATATATTATACTGATGCATGCGTTGAACTGAACAAGCATTATCCTGATCAGCAGGTGGGGAGCAGGGGTGCACATGCTGCATTGTTTTCTAAGGAAGAGACCTAGCCCAGGCCATTACTTGCATTGAGCTAAAGCATCTCTATTAAAGCACTATAAAGCATTATAAAGCCGCCCATTGCGTTTCCACTACTCACTCTACTCCAAGGTATCCAAGGTTCTGAGCTTGATCCAAAGCCTCGGCACTGCGACTGGCACTCTGTTGTGCCCAAGCCTTTGCAGATCTTGTGTGGATCATGCCAGCCACATGTGCTGTGAAGTGCGCCGCATCTTTGGCATCTTTCACAATGTCCTGTGAAGATCTGTGAAGCTGTGAAGGGCAGAAATCGGCAGTTCAATTTCAGAAGGTTTCACACATCATCACCACATTCACCAATAATCCCCTATCTCATTCTTGAGTCTACTTCTGCAGGACTGCCACGTGAGCCTGTTCTTGGGTAAATACTCCCACCCACGAAATGGTAGATTTGCTTAACAGAACATTTTGAAGAGTCTGAGTCTGAGTCCGTGCGGCAAGAGTGACTGAGATACGGCTTCTCACACAGAGGTGGTTCTTACAGTGTCGGGTGCACCGAACATATAAGAAGCATACAAATAAATCATTTTGTCAAACAATTTGCAGCAGATCGCCAAGAGATGTGCACTCAAAAATCAGGTTGCCAAATGGCATGCAATAGAAACATGGCCGATTTCATATCATTAATGAGTGACGTGAACATGATAGATTTGTCAAATGAATTGTGATGGTGGAAAAACATGGAAAAACAAAATGGAGGCGAAAGCACAGGTAAGGTCAGGCTACGGGGGCCAAGATTCTCTTGGACTGTATGGGCAAATCAGGCAGATCCAAGGTTGGGGAAAAAAAAACACTCTCCATAGAATTCACACGCTACTAGTAGTACAACCGAATACAACAGGTGCATTGCCAAATATATAGTCAACCAATGTCAACCACAAACACAAAGCAAGCCACAAAAAAAAACAAACATGTCCTAGCAATTTGTTGCAGTACTGATTCTTGGTCTACCCACAAAAGGTTGGCAGGATCTTTCCTTGCAACAATGCGGAGTACACCCGTGACCGAAGTTCAACCAAATATGTATTGAGACTATGGCAGTGTCCCTTTGCATCCAGAATACGCAACAGTTTGGGATAGTATTGTGGTATTACATGGTGTATATATATATACAGTACATACATGGTATGTACATGGTATATGTATATATACATATATGGTATTTACATGGTATATACATGGTATTACATGGTATATGCATGGTATATACGGTACATGGTATTACTGCATTACATAAGTTTGTCAATTCATGTCAATTGAAAAGCATGCTCTACAAGCGGTAGCTCCTCCAGGCATGCCCTGGGCGATGCCAGGAACCAGCCACATCCACTGAATGGCCACCAACCAGCCTCAGCCACTTTGGGCTGAAAGGACTCCGAATTGGTCGATGTGGCTCTTGGGGCGCTTAGGGCGCTTAGATGAAAGTCTCTCAAGGCCATGGCAAGCGCCCGTCAGGAGATGCAATGAGATGCAATGAGATCCATTCACCCTCATGAATATTGATGATTTTTTTTGCGCTCAAAGAAACGCCAAACATTACAGTCTAAGTCTAAAGAGTCTAGCTCAAATGTAATCTGATTCAGTCAAACCCCAGAGTGCCGCAATGAATTGAAGGCACTTGTTCTTTATGTTTTCGTGTCTTTGTCAAAAAGTCTGCTGCAATCCAATCCTCTCTGTGAAGCCCAGCATTGAAATCATTCGAGTTGTTTAAAGCAGCGGTGTTGGAGAAAGACTTCAACCGTATGATTGGTCAGAACCAGTTGGACAGAACCAAAACAGTACAACAAGAGGCCCACGGAGAAAAACACAACATATCATAGTCCATGAGAACCTGAAATCAAACACCAAGGACGCTGGAGGACTCCTTGGCAGCAAAAACGTGACACGCGGAATCGATGGGAAACATTAAGGTCCTATTCCTATTGTGTTTTTTGCCAAAACATGCAAAAGTCCCAAAAACTCCCAACGACACAGAATTGCATGTCCTTGGCCTTGGCTCAAGTTGCAGGCCTTGCACAAACAGGCACGGAGCACCCGGAAATCATGGCCCCATTCAGAGACACAGTGCGCCTGCGGTGCATCAGAGTGGATTGGCAGGGATGGATTGTGTAGACATATATTATAATATATTATAGACTATCCATTCACTTGCTGCCGATCGCAGTAGCCTCTTTCAAGGGACTGGATATGTTGTCTCTATCTCACAGTCCAGGCCGTGAACAATAAACTCTCTACCCGAACCATTTGAACCCCCTGAGCCACCACCCCAACTCACAACTTTCAAATTATACAATCCAAACCCCACACCGTGAAAGCAACCTAAACATCCCTTTGGATCACTTTTGGCAATTTTTTTCCGTTTTCCCAAACAGTCTGAAGAGGGACATGGCAATGCACAACGTAATAACACAGAAATTAGAAAGAAATAGGTGCTGTTCATGAACCAATTATGACGAAAACGTCCTCGAGTTTTGTCTGCTCCTGTTTTGCGCGATTGAAGCTTGAACATGCTATAATTCGCCGACCCCTGCCTAGCCTTGGCCTAGGCGGGGCGCCGCCTGGGATCGCCGCCGTAGCCTCGGGTCCTTTTCTTTGCTAGGTTCACCAAGTTTGTTTTTATAAGGTCTCTAAAGTGCTAGTTTCTATAGGGTCTCATGTTGCAGTTTCAGGTCCGCAATCTCCTTTCTATAGGGTTTCGAAACTGCCGGTTGGCACGTTTCGCCCAGCCCTGAAAGGCTTCGCCAGCTTCAACCCGTGGAAACTGCTGCAGCTTCAGCTCCAGGTGCCCCGGGTCCAATCTTTGCTAGGCTCACGGTTCACCAAGCTGGTTTTTATAGCGTCTCTAAATCTCTAAAGTGCTGGTTTCTATAGGGTCTCATGCTGCAGTTTCAGGTCCGCAATCTCCTTTCTGTATAGGGTATCGAAACTGCCGCTTGGCACGTTTCGCCCAGCCCTGAAAAGCTTTGCTGCCGCTTCAGCCCATTGCCAAAAGGCTCCAGGAAAGCCTTTCTATTGTATTTCGAAGCTGCCAAAATTACCTCTCTATTGGCAAAGCTGCAACACTGCTGCAGGTTCAGCTCCAGGTGCCCCGGGTCCAATCTTTGCTAGGTTCACCAAACTTGTTTTTATAGCGTCTCTAAAGTGCTGGTTTCTATATAGGGTCTCATGCTGCAGCTTCAGCTCAAAAATCTCTTTTCTATAGGGTTTCGAAACTGCCGGTTGGCACGATTCGCCCAGCCCTGAAAAGCTTCGCTGCAGCTTAAGCCCGTTGCATGCCAACAACCGCCGAAAAAGCCTGTCGATAGTATCATGAACTTCCACACTACCCCGGGCAGTACTACCCTAAGAGAATTTTAGATAGTAAATAAGAAAACGGGTTTGTATCCCCTGATTTTTCAAGAAATAATTAGTAGCCTAATAAGGAAAATGG
>Ga0126342_10023552_pt1 | contig 10064 bp, 13 predicted proteins | sample Cyp1metagenome_FD_92528 | JGI IMG/M metagenome (GOLD analysis project Ga0126342, IMG submission 92528) | Coral microbial communities from Lord Howe Island, Old Settlement Bay, Australia - Cyphastrea 1 metagenome | ecosystem: Host-associated > Invertebrates > Cnidaria > Coral ... | reverse complement strand
ATAAAGGCAGTAAATCCTTCCAAAACATTGCTTTTGACAGTGTTTTTGTAATGTTTCCAGTCAAGCATACGGTAATTTACACGTTTTTTGCGATAACGTCAGTCCAAAACACTTGTTTTTGCATTGTTTTCAATGCTCTGGCATCCAAAAACCCTGCAAAATCTTGCTATGTACAATGTTTTTTCATTTTTGGCCGTTTTTCCATTGCCGGAAAGCTACCAAAATGACCCAAAATTCCAGTCCATTTCAATACCCTCTTGCGCTCAGACACCCAAAAATCATCGAAAAATGTCTTCTGGTCTCGGAAACCGTTTTTGCCCCCCCCCCAGCTAAAGCTGCTATAGCGACTGCTATATTAACAAATGTCATTGAGCATTTAGTGTTGCTGTTTTGCCCCCCATAAGCACGCCTTCACCGCCAAAGCGGTGTGGGCGGATTGGCAAGTTTTTGTTCGAAGGTTTGGGCATCACTAGTTCCTAGAACTGGGAACCTGAGGTTCCAAGATTGGGAAGCATCGGTGCCAAGGTTTGGGAAGCGTTAGTTCCGAGATCTTGGAACCCGAGGTTCCAAGATTGGGAAGCATTGGTTCGAAGGTTTGGGAACCGCTAGTTCCTAGGACTGGGAACCCGAGGTTCCAAGATTGGGAAGCATTGGTTGGAAGGTTTGAGAACCTAGAACTGGGGCCCGTGGTTCCAAGATTCGGAATCACTGATGACACATTCGGGACGAGCTTGTTCCTGGAACGGGGAGCTGGTTGTTTTTGGGAACCAAAGTTCTCCGAATTGGGAACCCGTGGCTCCAAGATTGAGAGCATTGATGCGAACGTTCGATCAAAAACGAAATGGGATGTAAATGCACTGTTTGGCGGGCCGTTAAGCAAAACAACAAAAACATATTTCAAACATGTATATATGTTGACTCGAATGCCTATGTTATAACCTTTTCAAACGTAATTGTTGAAATCAAAATTGGGAAATCCGTGGCTCCTAGATTGAGAGCACTGATGCGAACGTTCGATCAAGAGCAACATGCTATGTACTATGTAAGTGTACTTTTTGGCGGGCCACTAAGCAAAACAACAAAAACGCATTTCAAACATGTATGTTGAATCGGATGCCTTTGTTACAACCTTTTCAGACAAAACTGTTGAAATTAAAATTGGCTAACCCAGGGTTCCAAGATTGAGCACATTCATGCGAACGTTCATGCTATGTAAATGCATTTTTTGGTGGACCATTAAGCAAAACAACAAAGACGTATTTCAAACATGTATGTTGAATCGGTTGCCTATATTACAACCTTTTCAGGCATAGTTCTTGAATGAAATTTGTGCCAAAATTCAAAACATATCGTCGACCGCTTGGAGGTGCGCAATTCCGAAGTAAATATGATCTCTTAACTTGGAGCCTATCGTTGCAGCTTGAGAAACAATTGCCACTTGGTAGAACTAGAAACCCAGAGTTCCAAGCCTCGAAAACATTGATTCCAAGGTTTGGGATCCGCTAGTTCCTAAAACTGGGAACTCGACGTTGGGAGGCATTGGTTCGAAGGTTTGGGATTCGCTAGTTCCTAAAACTGGGAACCCGTGGTTCCAAGATTGGGAAGCATTGGTTCCAAGGTTTGGGAACCAGCAGTTCTTCAAACTGGGACCCCGAAGTTCCAAGATTGGGAAGCATTGTTCCAAGGTTTGGAAACCAGCAGTTCTTTAAATTGGGAACCCGTGGTTCCAAGGTTAGGAAGCATTGGTTCCAAAGTGGGAACCTGTGGTTCCAATTGGGAAACACAGGTTCCAAAGTTTGGAAACCGTTCATTTGTAGAACTGGGAACCCGTGGTTCCAAGATTGGGAATTCTTCAAACTTGGAAACCCGAGGTTCCAAGATTGGGAAGCAAAGGTTCTAAGGTTTGGGAACCGTTAGTTTGTAGAACTAGGAGCCCGAGCTTCCAAGATTGCGAAGCATGGGTTCCAACGGCAATTCTTCAAGGAAACTAGTGTTTCCGAGATGGGGAAGCGTCAGTTCCAACGTTTGGGAGCCGCTAGTTCCTAGAACTGGGAACCCGGGGTTCCAAGATTGGGACTGGTTCCAACGTTTGGGAGCCGCTAGTTCCTAGAACTGGGAACCGGCCCCGGGGTTCCGAGATTGGGAAGCATTGGTTCGAAGGTTTGGGAACCGCTGGGTCCTAGAACATGGGAACCCGGGGTTCCAAGCTTGGGAAGGTTCCAAGATTGGGAAGCATTGGTTAGAAGGTTTGGGAACCTAGTTCCGAGAACACGGGAACCCGGGGTTCCAAGATTGGGAAGCATTGGTTCCAACGTTTGGGAATCGCTAGTTCCTCGAAATCGGAACCCGCGGTTCGAAGATTCGGAGGCATTGGTTCCAACATGTGGCCGCCATCAGTTCCTCGAGCTGGGAACCCGTAGTTCCAAGATTGGGAAGCATGGGTTTAGTTCCTTGAATTGGCAACCCGCGGTTCCAAGATTGGGAAGCACTTGGTTGGGGAACTAGCAGATCCTCGAATGGGGAGCCCGTGGTTCTAAGATTGGGACGCATTGGTCCAAACGTTTGGGAACCAGCAGTTCGGCGATTTTCGCAACCAATTCGCACGGCATATACATGCGTTTCTGAAACCTTCTCTATCTGGGGTCTATGCCGGCGTAATTGTATTATATTCAAAGTGACTTCCATTAAAAGACTGACTGCAAACAGGATTGCGCAGTGGAAGTTTAATTGAACTTCTGACTTCGAACAGATTCAAACAGCTATTGCGTCTCAAATTGCCATGCCAAAGTGTCAGGGACTTGCTCTTTAGCTGGGCGATCAGTTGCTCCAGCGCGTTGGCTTACCTGGCTGACTTGAATCCTGCTGTGGCGCATGGCAACGTAAGGCCATCGAACTTGCTGCTCTGTGCCTTTGCGGTCATTATTGGCAAGCTGTGGCAGGTGTTTTCGTTGAATTTGTGTCATTGTCCGCTCCTCCTGCCTCCTGCCTCCTGCCTCCCGCCGCCGCCGCCGTCTCTCACACACAACTACTCAACTTACACACAGCTTACTCACGCACAACTCTCTCACATACAACTTATTTACGCACAACTCACGCACACACACACACACGCACAACTCACATACAACTTACTCACGCGCAACTCTCACAGACACAGCTTACACACAACTTACTCACACACACACACGCAACTCTCTCACATACAGCTTACATACACACAACTCACACACACACACATACACATACAGCTTACTCACACACAACTCACATACAACTTACTCACACACACACACAACTCTCACAGACACAGCTTACACACAACTTACTCACACCCAACTCTCTCACATACAACTTACTCACACATAACTCTTTCTCACACACACAACTCACTCACACACAGCTCTCACACACACACAGCTTACACACAACTTGCTCACACACACACACAATTCTCTCTCACATACCTTACTCACACACACACACAACTCCTACACACACACAACTTACTCACACACACGCACAACTCTCTCACATACAGCTTGCTCACACATAATTCTCTCTCACACACACAACTTTCTCACACACACACACAACTCTCTCTCACACACGCTGGCACTGGGCTGGCTCTGGTGGCGCGCTTCGGTCCCGTTTGACACCGTTGTCGCCGTGGCTCTTTGTGTGGCAAGCGTGGCGCTTCGTGACATCGGCCTTCACTTTGCATGGCAGGCTTGGCGCTTGGCGACATAGACCTTCACTTTGTGTGGCAAGCATGGCACTTGACGGCATAGGGCATAGATTTTCACTTTGCGTGGCAGGTGTGGCACTTGTGGCACTGGGCTGGCACTTGTGGCGTGCTTGGGTTCTGTTTGACGCCGTTGTCGCCGCGGCTGTTTGTGTGGCAGGCGTGGCGCTTGGAGACATCGGCCTTCACTTTGCGTGGCAGGCGTGGCGCTTGGTGACATCGACCTTGACTGTGTGTGGCAGGTGTAGTACTTTGTGACATCGACCTTCACTTTGCATGGCAGGATCTTCGTTTCGCGCGCCAGGCGTGGCACTTATGGCGCTGGGCCAGCTCTGGTGGCGCGCTTGGGCCCCGTTTGAGGCCATTGTCGCCCCGGCTGTTTGTGTGGCAGGCGTGGAACTTGGAGACATCGGCTTTCACTTTGCGTGGCAGGCGTGGCGCTTAGTGACATCGACCTTCACTTTGTGTGGCAGGCGTGGCGCTTGGCGACATCGACCTTCACTTTGTGGCTGGCTCTGGTGGCGTGCTTGGGTCCCGTTCGACGCCGTTGCCGCCGCGGCTGTTTGTGTAGCAGGCGTGGCGCTTTGTGACATCGACCTTCACTTTGTGTGGCAGGCGTGGCGCTTGGCGACATCGACCATCACTTTGTGGCTGGCTCTGGTGGCGTGCTTGGGTCCCGTTCGACGCTGTTGCCGCCGCGGCTGTTTGTGTAGCAGGCGTGGCGCTTGGAGACATCGGCCTTCACTTTGCGTGGCAGGCGTGGCGCTTATGGCACTGGGCTGGTTCTGAGTCTGGTGGCGCGCGTGGGTCCCGTTTGACGCCGTTGTCGCTGCGGTTGCTTGTGTGGCAGGCGTGGCGCTTGGAGACATCGGCCTTCACTTTGCGTGGCAGGCGACATCGACTTTCACTTTGTGTGGCAGGCGTGGCCGTGCGAAGAGGCAACCTTGTGCATCCGCTAAGAACCTGCTGCAGACCGTCCGCTGTCATGACGGTCTGCGCGTTCGGCCACATCGCGCATGCCAAGACCGGCGGTTGCCATTCACCTCTACTCATGGTGTTGGCACATCGGTTATGGCTACATAACATGATCACCCCCACAACACTTGTACATACTTTAACACATAACACGTTCTTACACCACACCTTTGCACACACTTCTGTCCCACACAACTCTTTCACACACACACACAATTCTTTTGACACACACACACACATTCCCGCTCATGTCTTGGACACACAACACTTTTACACCCACTCCTGTCCCACACCACTCTTTCACCCACAGCACTTTCACACACACACACACGACTCTTTCACACACACGCACACCACTTCTACACACCACACGTTTACACACACTTCTTTCACCAACAACACTTTTACACGGAACTTGCACACACCGATCCTCCACCATCTCTTTTCTCTTCCCCGCCTTTCCCATCCCATTTTCACCTTTCTTTGGCTACTGATTGGAAGAAATTGACATGTGGGGGTATCCGGTCCTTTAATTTCAATTCTGTGGAAAGGTCTTGTCATGTTTCGTTTTCTTGCCTTGCTTTGAGGCACAAATCTGGAATTGCGTCTATCACCATGTGGTGCTTTGTCGCCAGTGGAGCATCGGCACCAGGCTGAGCAACCTGATGCTCTAAATTCAAACCAGATCATGAAACAACACTTGAATGCAAAGGGCATATCAGTTACATAGCCTATATAATGAAATCTGATTGCGAATATGTGCTTGGCATCCTTGTGAATGCCGATGCTTTGAGGAAAATCTGTGTTTCTTTTCACTTTAGAGTAGGGAAACGTTCGGATTCCAAGCTTCCTGGCAAATCAAAAAAGGGCACTCAAGAAGATCATCCTGATTGGACGAGTCTGGCTTTTGGCTTTTTGTTTGGGTGTCAGATGGTGTCGGCTAATATCCTTCATGTGGACAACCCATTCCGGACAGGTTGGGTTTGACATCCGAAGTGATGTTTTCACTGAGTTGACGGATGGGTTGGCGCAGTTGTCACCATGTGCTCCAGTCCGATCCTGGTGGGAGGCAGTTGTTGATGCCGAAAACCTGGACAGCTGCTTGTACTCACCCCCAGAGGCGGGATCAGCTCCGATGTCGAGATGTTGAGACAATCCAGGAGTGAATAGAAGTCAATCATCCACAGTTCTGACAAATGAAGGATAGAGGATCAAAAAAGATTGACAGTAAGCCTTGACAAATTGAAGAATTCCCATGGGAGTAACGGGGATGTACTGAGGACAGAAGAGCGTTGAGTGATAAAGTCTGATAAAGGTCAGCTCAATTCAAGCTGTCATGCTGTCCCCGTGGCGTGACTGCAATTCCCTAGCATTCCTCAGGCGCAATGTATGCATTTAAATGTATGCGGGCGAGTATGGCGCAGACAGATTTCAAAGAATGAAGAAGGAGAGCGAGAGAGAGAGACAGAGAGAGAGAGAGGGAGACGGGAGGGGAGAGAGAGGGAGACGGAGAGAGGGAGAGGGAGAGAGGGAGCCAGAGGGAGAGGGAGAGGGAGAGGCGAGGGGGAGGGACGGTATGACGGTATGCGTGTTTGTGCACATGTTTCAAACCCACTTGACATTGGCTGACCGACATGTCGCAAGGTAAATGCTGATTGAACCCATCGTCAACTCAACATTTTGAGCCGAAACAAAGATAATTAGCCGAGAATCCGGCTTCTAGGTCTGCCTTCACCAAGTTGCGCCCAATTGTTTAGACGGGGCAGGTTCTGCGAAAAGAGTCTACGGAGGACTTTTGAATCAGGGGTGACTTTGGCAGGGACAGTCAGGGGGACAGTCAGGGACAGTCAGGGAGGGTGACATAGTCCCAGTTTCGGCCGATGGCGATGGAGTTTCTGAGATAATGAGTTCTATGGCTCTCAGAGATCAGCTCTCTAGACTGTTTGATTCTCTCTGTGCCGCCCTTGCAGACACGCCAAAGCAATTGACAGCAATTTAAAGCACAGAAAAGGGATGAAAAGGGCATGCAGAATGTATGCGGTCATTTTTTGAATTCAAAAAGTCTGCAGGAGCAGGTCATTGCGGCGGATGTTTTTGCGCTTGGATTGATTCTTTGGTTCATGTGCACAGGAGCGCTGGAGTCCTAATGCTGTGACACTGTATATGACTGGACAAAGTGCCTGAGTGTAAAGAGGAAAAGAGGAGATGTATCATATATAGTTATCTAGCAGCTGATCTGGTATTGCTAATGACTGATCTTTCAAAATGGGAGTTGCAGAACTTGCACGCTGGGCCTTTTTTTTATTTTTGAAACCTGCTTTGGCATCGAGGAGCTCGGCCGTTTCAGAATTTGGACAACGATGGCCTGCACAAGCCTCCAGAACACGTCATGAAGGCATCAAACCTGTAGTTTACATGCTACCTTTGCTTCTTGTTCGGGTCGCGCGCAGACCTTTCAACGGGGGCAAAACTGAACAGGATTCAAAATGATTCAAAAAGATTCGACATGGTTCAAAATCAGTCATACGTGCAAGTTTAAAACAGTGCTGTCCATGAAAGTTTGCACTCCAGGCATTCGAAGGCGGCCGCATTCCAAGGCCCAGACTAGCAGTAGCTTGGCAGCGAATGCAGTTGCACTCCCTGGGGCAAGAGTTTGTTCGAAACCATTCCATTTGGTTTTCATGCAAGTATTCCCTTGATTTCTTGTTGTTTTGGCAAGCAGGATGATGTGCCAGCTTTTTAAGGGCAGGTGTCGGACGCTGTACACTCTTTAGACTAGACGAGGAGATTCAATGTCTAAGAATCGTGGGGTCAGAATCTTGTCCAAGGATGTGTCCCAGGGACTGCAAATGCAGCAGCTGATTGGGAAGGCAGGGCTGGATCGCGCGCTTTGGGGGCGATCAGCACAGTTCGAAAATACAGCAGAATCACCATTTCCCGATTATGTGAGAGCGGCTGCTCTCTTTCTCTTTTTTTACCGTGTTTTCTTTCTCTCTCTCTCTCTCTCTCTTTCTCCCTCTCTCTCTCTGTCTCTGTCTCTGTCTCTGTCTCTGTCTCTGTCTCTGTCTCTGTCTCTCGCTCGCTTTCTGTTTAGTGCGTGTGTGAATGACTTGTCAGGTTACCTTTTTGGTTGGAAGGGCTGCAACCGCATGCAGGGTCTGCAAATTTATCGAATTTCAGCCTTGCGTAATAAATGCATAACGCAGAGAGTAGGGGGTCAAGTCACACCACAGAGTGGGCAGGTATATACCCTTTTTGGTTTCTTCGTCACTTTGTGCACCCAACAGAAACCCAATGGTTTTAAGGGGTGGAGCATGTACTTTAGAAGTCTTACGGAGTACAATTTAATGAATCCATTGTGAACATCTTGACTAGCCTAGCTTGCCTGGCTTGCTTCTACATCCTTTCTCTCCTGCAAAATCAGCAAATCCTTTTTGCCTGTTGTTTGATATGGTCTTCTTTTTGAAGCGTCGCAGGATTCACATGCATTTGTTCCGTCTCTATTGGTTTTATGTAGCTTCGTTTCCTTCGCCGCCGCTTGTCCTGGCGAATCTGAGCTTGCGAACCCAGCAAAAAGAGAAACCCCCTTTTTTCTTGTTCCTGTTCTTCTCACTGCTAATAGATTTACTGGCATCCCTACAGGATGCACCCAGCTTGTCACATTGCCATCCCTATGGGCCTTAGCCTCCCACCCAAAAGTCCGCTCATGCAAAGGAGGGGATCCATGTGCATAGAACATGCAAACAACTGGTAAATAAATTTGCAAACATGTCAATGGATGCTGCACCTCTGTGTTCCACTTGCTTTGAGGGGCATTCCTTGTGTTCAAGCTGCACAGCTCCTGGCAAGGCGCTAAAGATTTGCTAGGGCCCTAGGGGCATGTTACAAGCAGAACGGCTGGTGGCAGGAACCGCAAACATAAAACCATGCCTGGGCCACTCTTCTCTTATCCAAAGCCTTGTGTTCCTTCAAGGATGCTTTGTAAGCCTGAAAAGGTATATAAATGGTCGCATGACAATGCCAAAAGCACAGAAGTTACAGCAGTGGTGTGTCCAGCCTTGCTCTGTGCCTTTTCAAGTTGTTCCTTGGCTTTCTTTCCTTTAATCTTCCTTTCTTTTTTAGTGCCACTTGGGTGGTACCATTGCTTTGGCAAATGCCACACCAAATTGTCCTGCAGCAGCACAAAAAAAAGCTTGCAACTTACGCTTGCTGCCAGAAGCAAAGACATCAGGCAGCAGGTTCTGCGCAGGTTGTATGCCACCCCAATCTGTTAGGACACGAAAGATATGGCAACCTACGAGTATCGGCCTGAAGTTGCCATTAAAAACAAGGAATGGGCTTGCGCTTGTAGGAACGTCGGACTTTTGTGTGATTTGCAACAGAACCGTTTGAAGGAAGTTCGTCAGCAGCTGCAATTCACGAAATTCGAGTGGCACGTAAGTTTGGTCGAAAATCCATCCTAAAGCGACCCGAAGGAGGTTGTTTCATTGGCGTTTCCAGGATTTTACGGGGGCGTAGAATTGAATCTTTGCAGCTTGAAAAAAATGTTATTTTTGCCCCTGCTCCCCTTTACATATATACGAATACATATATTCAATGTATATATATATATACACATACATATACACCTACACATACTCTCTGTTTTCCTCACAAGAACATGAAGGAAGTGCAAAGCAACATGAAGATCACGGAAACCACCAACTTCCCCACTACAGAATACCGACATCAGGGAAACTCATCGTGATCTGGAACATTTGTTTGCTAGAAAACCGCCCTCTTCATTCTTGCTAAGAGTCGAGCATGCGCATCTCTCTGTCACAAGACCCTTCACATCACTAGTTTCCAGGAGCCACATGTGTAGGAACCTTGCTTTTAAAGCCTCTGCGGCATGGAGGTGAGCGTTTGTGGGATGTTCATGGATGTTGACAGACCAAAGTACTGTATCATCAAATGTACGACCAAGTCGAAACGAACATAGTAACACATCGTCCCATCAATTTTGTAGTGTTGCAGGTGCAAGTAATGGCACCACGTGCAGTTCGATGTGTCTTGGGAGAGGTACCATCATATATGTGTATATGATATGTATATATATATACATGTAAATTTTTAACAATGTATACGCAAACACACTGAGATATACATATGTATGTCTAAATAAATAAATAAATAAATAAAGGAGGGCTAATTATTTTAGTTTTTTTTTGATCAGGTTTAGGAATTATTTTTGGATTCCTGCTTCTCTGCTTTTCCTGCTTCTCTGCTTTCCTGCTTTTCCTGCTTTTCCTGCTTTTCCTGCTTTTCCTGCTTTTCCTGCTTCTCTGCTTTTCTGCTTTTTTGCTTT
>Ga0126342_10023551_pt1 | contig 10064 bp, 10 predicted proteins | sample Cyp1metagenome_FD_92528 | JGI IMG/M metagenome (GOLD analysis project Ga0126342, IMG submission 92528) | Coral microbial communities from Lord Howe Island, Old Settlement Bay, Australia - Cyphastrea 1 metagenome | ecosystem: Host-associated > Invertebrates > Cnidaria > Coral ... | reverse complement strand
GCATCGAAACGGCTTTTTCGGTACTGTGCAGTTGGAGCAACCACCGGTGCCACTTGTGGCGCAGGCGCCAGCGGTGCCACCTGCGGTGCTGGCGTTGGCACCGGCGCCGGGGGCGCGGGTTTGCTGGGTGCATTGGGCAGGCGTCTCAGCACATTCTCGGCCGGGGCGGCCGGGGTGGCCGGCGCGGCCGGCGCGGCCTGGGGCGGTTCGGTGGGGGGGCTCAGCTTGGGGCGCTCCGGCTCAACCATTGGAGCCACTGAGGGGGGTAGGGATGGCAGCGGGACTGCCATGGGCTTAGGCTTGGCGGCCTGCCATGGAAAATCAATCATGGACCTCCAAACGAAAGCCTGGTTTAGCCCTCAATCTATTCATGATCTATTCATTTTGGTGTGTCTACATTGGGGGGTATTCAACAATGAGAGAAAGGATTATATTGCATAACCCATCATGTGGTAAACCTATAAGTATAACCCATCCCCCGCACCTCGTTAGGCGGACTGCTTGGAGGGGCTGTGGGAGCCTTCGCTTCCCACGGTTGGTGTTTACTTTAAGATCTCCATGCGCTTCACCTATATCACCTCCAATGTTCACCAAAAAAAATACCTGTAATAACAGTGTAACACTTGGGGTCAAATGATGAAGTTCCAGATCAACTCATCAAATCTCATGTTTTCGACCTGTTCTGTGTGTGAAGTCATTTTGCAAAACAGCTCCTTGCCTGCCAGCTTCTGACCTCCGGCATTCCACCTGCGCCACGCCCGGAAAAATCGAAACTGGACCCGGATTTTTTTATGGTCCCAGTCATGTGGTTTTATGCCCTTCCCTGCTTTCTGGAGGACCGGATTATTTTTGCTGGTTAGTTGTAAATCTTTAGAAACCATGACATATCTCCATGGTCCATGACATATCCCATGAAAAATCACCATTTTTGATGATTAACCTGATTGAACCCCTGATATTTTTGGGGCGAAATCATCCCAGATCCAAAGGTGGATCCCCCAGATCCGCAGTTGTCGCCTGCAAAAAGATATGAACCAACTGCAGTCATTCTGAAGACATATCCAGGAATTCTTGTCCAATTAGATTTGCTCTGAAAAGTGGCCCTCTCCAGAAATTGCTGAGGAGAAAAGGCTTCTAGACCACTGGATATGTTTTTTTTCCTGCACAGTTGTCCTACAAACTCAGAAGTCTTAGATCAATTGATTGGTTAGGGAGAAAAAAATACAGGAAACCACAAAATGGCTATGGTTCTGAACCCTGGCGTCCTTTTGTTCACCCCAATAGGGCAACTAGTTGGATGTTCATTCCCTGTAAATCGAGTTGAATGTTTTTGACCGTCACCCCATAGTTTTCCCCATCAAATCTACTTACATGGGCCATGAACATAGTAGTTCGTAGTTCGTAAATTCACTGTTTTTAAATATGTTTTACCCTCTGGTAAACTAACATAGCTATTGAAAATGTCCATAGAAATAGTGGATTTACCCATTAAAAATGGTGGATCTTTCCATAGATACGTTAGTTTACCAGAGGGTAACCCAACAAGCCCCAATTACAATCCATTTATAAAAACTGAGTAACTCCACGGCCAAACAAAAATCCCCCGCTGGGGTTCGATCATGGCCTTTTCCTAGCGGCCATGATCGCACCCAAAGGAAAATGTCACCATAAGTTCATCCATTTATATCAAAAATCCCCATCCCATCCCATCTACCCTCTGGTAATTTAACATAGCTATTGAAAATTGCCATTTATAGTGAGTTTTCCCATGAAAAATGGTGGATCTTTCCATAGTTTTTTGTATGTTTACCAGAGGGTATTTCCCACAAATATCATCAAATATCCCATGTTCCCATGGTTCAAATATAAAAATCCCATCGCTTTCCCAATGAATCGCCATAGGTTTCCCCGGTGTCGCCTTCCTCCGGACCAGCACTGGGCGGAGTAAGCGGCGCCACCGGGCTGGAGGGCCGAAAGGGTGCCCCGATGGCGCCCAGGATCTCGCGAGCCTCAGAGCCCCAGGGTGCTGGATGTTCATGGAACCTTGGCTTTAATATGGTTTTATATGGTTTAATATGGATAACAATGGGATAATAATGGTGGTTAATGATGATTAATGATGGTTAATGATGGTAAATGATGATTAATTATCTGGTTGGTGGTTGACCTACCCCTCCGAAAAATGATGGAGTTCGTCAGTTGGGATGATGAAATTCCCAACTGAATGGCAAGTCATAAAATTCATGTTCCAAACCACCAACCAGTTGATGGCTGAGGGAACTCCTCGAACTGCATTGACGTGGAAAAATCACGGAACTCAGGGGATTTTCCAACCATGGAGCTAATTTCCGGACCCCATGTTGATTGGTCAGAGTCTGAGTTGACTCAGAGTTAAAATTGTGGAATCCATAGAGTGTTGGGTTTTTGGAATCTCCCCTATCAAAATTGTCATAAGGTCAAAGTGGGTGAGCAAAACCACCCATTTTTCTTCATCAGACATGGCTGGAAGATCGAAAATCCCACGCTTCGTTCACTGATCTTCCCATTCAGTGGATTTTCCAGCTAGCCATGCTCGACTACCAGGGAGGGTTGTCAACAAACATGCTGACTTATCCCCTGATACCAGCATTGTTGCTTCAATCCCCGATTTTCTTCACCTTTTTGTTCCCATTAAAACAACCTTTTTCTAGCTTGGAATGGTTCCAGAAATGGAGAAAAAACCATGGCTTTTCGAGCCAAACTCCGAGTCGTTGACGGCTTGTTGTGGTGGACCGCTGAAACCTTTAAGGCTTCGAACCTGCTGGGATGATCTGCAAAAAATGAGCAGAATATGCCATTGCCAGTTTCAAGTACCTAGATGTACCGTATAAAGTCATAGATATTTATATGTATAGATATAGATATAGAATATATTTGTACCATTCTAAATGTTATAGAATATATTTGTACCATAGAAATTGCTTGTACCCTGAAACTTTGCCCTTAGACCTAACGTCAAACGCTAGCTACGGCCATGTACCCAGGTGACCAAACAACGCAGCAGGAAACGCGACAATGCCAATACCAAGTAGAATGTTTGTTGCTGAATGGATTGTACCAAAATATGTTGGATGATTGACAAGAAAACATAAAAAAAACATCTGGCTGGGCTGGGTTATATATATATACTGTGTATACCATTATACGGAGGTTTCCTAAGTCATAGGGGTACCCCAAATCATCCAGTCGTCATGGATGACCATGGTGTTTTCGAAACCATCTTCCAAGGTCCGCACATCTGCTCCAATGGGCGGTGGGCGTTGCGGGGCTTCCGTGGGTGCCTGAGGCCATCCCATCGAATCCCGATCCCATCAGAAGAGCTGGTGAATGGATGTTTCTTCTCCCAGTTACCCTCTGGTAAACATACAAAAAGCTATTGAAAATGGTGATTTCTAGTGGGTTTACCCATTAAAAATGGTGATTTTCCATAGTTATGTTAGTTTACCAGAGGGTATGTGGTAAATTCATCGGTCTGAATCGAAAATGGCCCGATTGTAGCTGATTCACCGAACTTAGAAATGATGATGGTCCATCGCTATGTTAGTTTACCAGAGGGATCCAGAGGGTATATCCATGTATGTTCCCATGAATCACAAGTTTTCATGCTTCATCCCCCTGATATTTTATCATCACATATCATCACTCATATCTTTCCATCAAAAAAATATCAGATGATAAGTGTATCTTTCCATCAAAAAAATATCAGATGACACTGGTGATGATATTATCATATGATATCATATGTTTACCCCATTAAATCACCATTCTCATATCTTTCCATCCAAAAAAAATAGCAGATGATAAGTAATTATCAGATGAATTTGGTGATGATCATCTGCATTAAATCCCATTAAATCCCATTAAATCACCATTAAATACCATTAAATCACCATTTATGTAATATCTTATCCCATTAAATCACCATTCCACGCCATCCTTTTCCACTCCCATCACCAAGTCACTGCGCCAGCTGCCCCCACGGGCGCAGGCAACTTGCTGGCGCCGGCGCTGGCGCTGCCTCAAACGGGGCGTGAATCGATGGGCAGATGGGGACAGTCCACCAGTTGATCTGATCATAGAATTGGATGATGGGAAAATTTTAACCGGAAAGCCCGATCAATTTGATGGTCAAAACCCATGGGTTTCCAGTTAAAATTTTCCCAACAAAACCAATCCAGTTGATCTCGGCCAAAGTTGGCAATTTTATGCTGGGTTTTATGGTGGTTTGATGATGCTTAGAGAACGTGGATTTTCATGGTGAGGCCAGAAAAATTAGAGGAGTTCACCCTGCAAAATTGTGGAATTTCAATACGAAGTCATGGTCATCCATGACGACTGGATGGATTCTGGGGTACCCCTATGACTGAATAGAAATTCCCACGTCTAAAGACATCGAACGATTGTGATATTCTCTATTTCTATGTGTACATGCGGAATGCGCAGAGAGAGAGAGAGAGAGATCTGTTGAATAACATATCTGTCTGATTCTGACTATAAGTCTATATGTCTATATCATTCTTCTACATGTAGAATATGTGGAAACTCGTAGGTCCAAATCGAAATGTCCAAATCTCCAAGCGACGCTTCCCGCCTGGTTTTTCCTTTTCCTTTATCTCCTCGCGCCAAAGGGCAAAGTTTAAATGGGTATCCTCGGGTCATCTGTTACATAGCCATGGAAAATCACCATCCCTGATAGGTCCTGATAGCTACAACTATAAATGTTTATTGGTTCAATAGCTACTGGTTGGTGGTTGACCTACCCCTCTGAAAAATATGAGTTCGTCAGTTGGGATGATGAAATTCCCAATATGATGGGAAAGTCATAAAATTCCATGGTTCCAAACCACCAACCAGTTTTTCTCAGATCCACTCAGAAATGGTCCATCGAAAGCTGCTCTTCTGACTGCAGCTGTTGCAGTTGTGAAAAAAATGGTCGATCTCATCCCAAACTTCAGGTTTTTGTTGTGCGAAACCCATGCGTTGCTCCTGCACAGGAACTTCTTTGGGAGTTGGACCTGAAATCTCCACCCGCAAAAAGATCGATGTTGGCCACCAACTTACACCAAGTTGAAGCCAGTTTCCTCATGAAAATACCACGGATGGAAATGAACTACCTTGGCTTCGAAATTTAGAAGTTCTTAGATCAGATGGCTTTGTCTGAAAATAGACTACCGCACGTTTTTCAATGTGGCATCATGATTTTCCCACTTACCCTCTGGTAATTTAACATAGCTATTGAAAATGGCCATTAATAGTGGATTTTCCCATTAAAAATGGTGATTTTCCATAGCTATGTTAAATTACCAGAGGGTAAATTGCAATTTGGGGTATACCCGGTAAAAAACAACCCAGTTTCGCCCCCATTTTCAGACAGACCCAAGAGTCTATGGCAGATATATCTATAGTTAACTATGGTTTATAACTCCCATTTCACTACGGTTTATAACTCCAATTTAACTATGATTTATAACTCCAATTTCGTATGCTTTATGATTTATGATACTTAGCCAAGTTGGTTTATAATTCCAACAACTATAGCCGCTTATTCATGGGGTTTGTAAACCAAAAAACATCACTGGCGCCAACCTAGCCAAGGCCTTAAGAGCTGAGGGCCACACCCAACACAGGGGAGATGGGTTTGGGCTGCGGCTTTGGAGCTGCAAAAACGGCTGTTGGCGCCGAACCCCTGCAGTGGCCACGGATTGAAACAGCTCACAACTTGACTTCAGACTTTTGGAATAAAAAATGGTGAAGTTGTGTAAAAGAAACAGCACTTGAACCAAAAGAAGAAGCTGAACATTCTGTGTTTCTTCATACCCATCCCTTTTCAGACCTTTCAAACGTATCCAAGAACATCTCTGGAGTTCTAAGATGATTTGGATCCCAAAAAAAACATCAAAAAATCCCAAGATACCCCAAGTCCATGCAAGTCCCGCTCGGGACTCCTTTCAGGTCCTGCCGAAGCCGCTGGGGCTCCGACCATGCCACAGCTGCTTGGAGATTAGGACCCCAATTTGGCGTTGCCTCCGGCTTCTCCTGAGACGACCAGGCTGGAGGAGTCCATACCGTACCAAGAACTGACTGTACAGCCGGACCAAAAAAAATAGGAACCAACAGTTACCCATAGAAATCCCATGTAAATCCATTTTTTTTCATGGCCAAGGTACTGGTCCACCCAAAGAGGGAAAGGCAGCAGCTGAGCCAATGTCTATCTTGCCTTGTTTGGCCTTGGACAATATCATGGCTGAGTGGTTGACCATCTACGTTAAAAAAAAACTCTCAATTTTTTTTTTGATGATCCAAGTTCATGGTTGCTAATAATATCTAATAATCATATGTGATGTTCATGTGTGATATTCATTTGTGATAGTCACCGATATATATATATATACACATTCAACGCATTTCGCTGTTCTGAGTCATGGCGTGGTTCGCATTCTGCTTTGGACCATCCACCACTTAGGTTTCAGCTTTCGCTTGGGCCAGCTGATTTGGTGCTCCTGGCTGCCAGGTGTACCCCAGAAAGCCTTGAAATGCTGGCGAATCTGGGGACGGTGTCAATGGGAAAGTTAGTCCCCAAATCCCCCGGTCAATCATCACAGTTCCATACATGTCCTATAAAATCGGGTTATGGCCCATATTTAGACACCGAAAAAAATGGATGCGGTATTAGAAATGTTGCAATCTATGACATGAAAAAGAAGCAAGGAATAAGTTGTTGTTCAAGCCGGCAAAGCACTTTTATCACTGAAGCATCTAGTCATAATTGCTGACCAGGGTCGTTTTAATTCAGATCCCAGATGATAGAGACTACCAAAGTCAGGGTGCGAAACGAAATACAAAATCGTACCCTCTGGGAATCTGTTACGTAGCAAACTGGAAAATCACCATGTTTGATACGTAAATCGTCACCCATCATCCATAAATGGGCAAATTTCCATAACTAAAATAAACCGAAGGGTAACAAACCCAATGAACCAATGATCGCAATATCATCAAGGAAACATTCATCTGAATAAGAAGAACAAGAAATTACAAAATCAAAAACAAAAATTTAATATGGTTTGGGTACCCCAAATCTAGTGAAACTGCCAGAACTTGTTGGTATACCCGGTTTTCAAAGACACCCAAGAATCACATTGAGTTGGTGATATATATATAACATTGTTCTCCCCATTAAATCCCCATCAAAATTGTTGGTTATGTATATAATACATGTGACATATCATATTGAAATGATACTTCATTATTGTTACTATTACTGTATTTTCATTACATGTCCATTGTACCCATCATCTACCCTATGGTAATTTGGCAATTTGCTATTGGAAATGGCCCATAGAAATAGTTGTTTCACATTGTTCTGATTGTGATTTTCCATGGCAAACTGTAACAGGTTGCCAGAGGGTGTTTGGAGCAAAAACAAATATAACTCCATCCATATTCATATATATATATATATCTCTCTCTCTCTCTCTCTCTCTCCGCCGACCCCGGCTGATGCAAGGGAGAGCGGGTCAAGGATTGGTGGTTTCCGTTTGTGCAACAACAACAACAACAACAGCAGCAGTAGCAGCAGCAGCAGCAACAACAGCAGTTCTGTGAGGCGTGGTCGCTGCTTTTGCCACCTTTTGGGAACGAAATTACGTGGTGGTTTGCTGTTTCGTAGCGTCACAAAAGCATACAGACAGCCTGTGCTTTGGGGCTGGCTGGCCGGCTGGCTGGCTGCAAGGCTGCAAGAGGGTGCAAGCGGCTGGAAAAAGTGAAAAAAAATTGTTTTAGTTGGATTTCAGAAAGGAAGTTAGGCATTTTTGGTTGTTTTTTGGTTCATTTTTCGGCAATGAGGTGGTGTTTTGCTGTTTCGGACGCGTCGCAAAAGCATACCGTTTGCTAGCTTTTGGGCACGAAATTAAAATTTTGTTTTGCTGTTTCGGACGCGTCACAAAAGCATACAGCTTTGGGCACGAAATTACGTGGTGGTTTGCTATTTCGTAGCGTCGCAAAGCATACATACAGTACTGCCATGCTGCAAATGTCTCGCACATTTCCTGTTTCCGTCCTGTGACATCTCCACCTGCCAGTGCCCGGGCAGATGGTTTAACCTGAAAGTATGGTCCTCATGCAGTACCTTTCAACGGTTCCATGTGTGAGGGACTCTGCATCTTGCCGCATACAAGTTCCAATTTGCGACTATTCCCCGCGGGGATGGAAGGCCCCAGGCCTTTCCAGACCAAGGCTCCAAGAATCTGAATCTATGTGAATGCACCTGAAAGTCGACACACGATACGCTTCCCACAAGAGCCAGTTTAATGAGCAAAATGGTCTCTAGAATGCTGCATTGATGCCCCTTGATTGAATATGATGTGATTGACCACAAGCAATGTCTTGTCTCTTGCCCAGGCAGGGATGCCCATGCCAAAACTGTACACATTATGGGCCTCTCCTGTACACGAGGGCCCTTCAAACAATGCCACCAGTGCCCTGGTACCATGCCAGGCAGTCGCCGTCCCCAGGTGCAGGCTGATCCAACACAGAAGAAGGCGCGTCCGTTCCAACTCAACATCTATACAGCACTACAACAGCTGACCTACCCTACTGCGTACTTCAGGTGGCACCTCAGAGTCAATCTCAAGCACATAGAATGCACCTTGCACCGCTGAGGCCAGTGTCGTCAACTCTTCGTTCATAGCCTCTCCACCAGTCAGCATAGACGCTTTTCGCACAAATGCACCATCTTCACCGGTCTCGCCATCGAAACCCGCAAGACACTGGCGAAGCGGCCATGTGTTTCCCAGCAAGCGGACCTCCATGCGCTCCGGGCTCATCATGACGATCTTCACTTGCAAACGTTGCTTGCTCGGCGTCGGTGCTGGCAAATCAGCAATGGTCAAAGATGGATGGCCACCACTTTCAAAATGAGCATCCCGGGTCGGCCAATGACTCTGCATGCCCTGGTTCAGAAGATTCCGACCCCATAATGTCACTGGCAATGATCCACCCGTTTGGCCCATCTTGCCTGGAAGCTGAAGAAACTTGAGTAGGTCTTGGAGACCTTGCAGCCCCCCTCCAGAAAAAGCAGCCAAGCGATAGTTCGGCGGTGGACCAAATGTGACGACAATCTGGCACTCTGTCGCCTGGCAGCCAAGCGCGTTTTCAAAAAAACGAAGATCGTGACGTGAACGAAATCCTGTAAATAACATTGTTTTATCCAATCTCGGAGACTAAAACTGTGGTATTTACGCGGGTTCTTGCCATCTGACAGCGCAAAATGTTAAATTACAGCACTTTGTGCGCTGTTTATGTTCAATTTCTAAACGAGCGATGCTTTCACATGTTCTTGGCATTCTTCAACAAGAAACAACGTTGCAGATTGAAACTAGACGACAGCGTGGCCCGAAAGAAAGCTGGACGAGAAGATAGCAAAGAAGAAAATATGATGATAAATGCTGCTGGTGAATAGCTTTTACACAGACGTGTTTACACACAGAAGCTTTTACACAGAGAAGCTTTTACACACACAGGGTCTTTTACACAGAGAAGTCTTTACACAAAGCGGCTCTTAGACACAGAAGTTTTACACAGAGAGGCTTTTACACAGAGAAGTCTTTACACTAAGGAGATTTTGCACACAAACACGTTTACACAGAGGAGCTTACACACACACAGAAGCCTTTACACGGAGAAGTGATTACACAGAGAGCTTTTACACACAGACGCGTTTTCACACAGAAGCGTTTACACAGAGAAGCCTTTACACAGGAGCTTTGACACACAAGGGCGTTTACACACAGAAGCTGCTACACACAGACGCTGTTACACAAAGAAGTCTTTACACAGAGACAGCTTTAACACACAGGCGCGTTTACAGACAGAAACTTTTTTACACAGAAGTCTTTACAAAGAGATCCCCCATGTATAGCCCGCTAGATGCTTTGCGGCCGACTTTATAGAGAATAGCCTGGTATAAACTGGAATGGCCACATGTCTGGAGTCTATAAAGTGGAAAGCCAACATGTTTTGTCTAT
>Ga0126342_10023550_pt1 | contig 10064 bp, 7 predicted proteins | sample Cyp1metagenome_FD_92528 | JGI IMG/M metagenome (GOLD analysis project Ga0126342, IMG submission 92528) | Coral microbial communities from Lord Howe Island, Old Settlement Bay, Australia - Cyphastrea 1 metagenome | ecosystem: Host-associated > Invertebrates > Cnidaria > Coral ... | reverse complement strand
ATAACGTTCATGTTCCTGTGCACACACAGGCACAGCAACCTCATCATCTTTCTTGCTGTCCTGCAGACACAGGCACTGCACTGCTCTTTCATGATCAGTTACCGGTGGGGTGGGGCGGGATTTGAAATAAACCTAAAAGTAAAATTGGTTTTGGGAACAAATAGATTCCAATCAAATCGCTCACGTTTGCGCACGCAACGCTACACCAATCACAAGCATACACAGAACGTCAGGCCGCGAGAGAGGTGGCAGTGGCACGCAAAGAAGTGGATAGCCAAACAAAGTAGCAGAAGGACAGCAGAGCAAAACAGGAGAAGCAAGACACATAGATTCTTTACAAGAAGCAAGGGCCGCTTTGTCAACCAAACAAGAAAACCATATGAACCTTCGGTTCAGAACAGACATGTTTCGGTTATTGATGTCATTGATGATGATTATGATGATTATGATGGTTATGATGATGGCTATGATGATGATGATGATGATGACGATGATAATGATGATGGTGATGATGATGATGGCGACGATCATGAACATGAACATGAACATGAACTTTGAACATGAACCTGAACATGAACATGAACATGAACATGATGACGATGATGATCATGATGACGATGACGGTGATGATGATGATGATGGTGATGATGATGATGATGATGACGACAGTGATTTTGATGATGATGGTGATGATGATGATGATGACGATGATGATGGTGATGATGATGGTGATGGTGATGATGATGATGATGGTGATGATGATGATGATGATGGTGGCGATGGTGATGATGATTCCAGGGCGGTTCTAAGCGATCCAAATTGCGCGGTTCTAAGCGAACCAAATCCCGTGGTTCCAAGCGACCCCCCGACCATGATGCACCACTCTTGGATTTCCGGATATATCTTGATAAATTATAATATTTCACTAACCTGAGATGTTGGGCCATTTGGGGATTGAGGGAGAACAGTGAGGTCGTTATAATTTACACAGAGATATATATATATATACAGTAATCCTGGAGTAGATAGAATATCGAAATTTCAACAAATCCTCACTAACACGTGAATATCTTTGAAAATGCCATATTCTTTCTGTTTGAGGATGGTTATATATCATCAGTGGTACATCCTGTTTACTGGAAGGTATAGATTATATTCCGTCCTAGCAGACAAGCCTGAATCATCCCGACAGCACTACGCACACTACGCAAATCTGTGGTTGCGTCTGACGATGGGATATATCATGATATACCCAGGTGCATTTTCCTGTCTGATCGGGAACTGTCGGTTTTCACATGTTTTATATAGGGGTTTCCATAAATGGTGGTACCCCCATAGCTGGATGGTTTATAATGGAAAATAACAAACATAAATTGATGATTTGGGGATACCCCTATTTCAGGAAACCCCCCATATAATCCTTTGGGGAAACTCGAAAGTTACACTCCATGATTTTCCACTGGTGAATTCATAGGCGATTTGCCGATAGTTTTGACGCCGGGTTACCCCATTTTCAGATAAAAACACTGTTGGGTTTGTCTGTGGCACCCCCCAGTGGTTCATCATAATTTTCCCAATATTTTCAGACACAAACTGGTTGGTGGTTGAGCCACCCCTCTGAAGAATATGAAAGTCAGTTGGGATGATGACATTCCCAATATATAGAAAAATAAAAAATGTTCCAAACCACCAACCAGCAAAAAACATCATGTTCTGCGGGGGCAGATGGCGCATGGAACCTACGCCGTGTTGTCGCAGACGCCGTGAAAGGCAAAGAGCTCCGCATGGCTTTTGCCCTCGGAGAGCACCACGGTGTTGATCTCAGCGACGAGAAGAGACATGGTTTCAACAAATTTTCCCATGGCGATGACCCTACGGTTATTTAACATGGCCATAGAAAATCACGATTTTTAAAGGTAAATACAGGATAATATAGGGAAATCCCTTGGAAATGTACAATTTTTCATGGTTATTGGTATATAAATATAGCTAAATCGTCGGTACATGGACCATTTTCCATAGCTATGTTAGTTTACCGGAGGGTATCTGTTTCCAAAATGAAAATCTCACTCACCCCTTTCCCTCCGGAATGCAAAAGGCCCCAGGTGCAGGACATCCTTTTAGATTTTTACTCTTTGACATGGAAAATGGCCCCATTTGTAGATGATTTAATTGCCTACTAGTCCTATGGCCTTTCCATGGCAAAATGGTAGTTTACCAGAGGGTCATATTTTGAGAAAATGACCAGATACGGGCCCCATTTTGCTACGTTTCTGAAAATGCAGTTTTTTTCTGTAATTATATCATATGTGATCATCTATTTTGTAGACTTTGAATGCGTTCCTTTGTATCATACTCTATACAGGCTATAAACCCACATGAGGCAGATCAAGAACTCAAAAGGCCTCCAAATTTTGAAGAACAAAACGAATTTAAAAAAACGCGTTGCTTTCAAAGGTTGATGTTTTTGGGTTGGCTCTTGTTCCGCATTGTGGAGGCCAGAAACCTAAACCAAAGGTGAAATCATAAGCCCGCCGGGTTACCCAACGCATGAAAAAATAGATCAGAAAAAATGGAAAGAAAACTATACATCCACAAAAGAAGAATGTAAACACACAAGAGGCAGTTAAAATAAATCCACAAGAGACTATCCATAGACTCACAAAAGGCAGATCATAAATCCACAAGAAGCAGATCCGTCAGGGCAGAGTGATGAAGTTATGTTTTCACCATGCGTATTTGGTTTTCATAGCAAAATATTGGATTGTCATTTCTTTATTTGTATCACGTTTTTTTTGCATTGATCGCAATATTTGCCATATTATGATATTCGTATGTTCGTTGGGGTAATATTAAAGCATCAATTTCAATCACTTTAAAATATCAAAGGCATGGGGCCGATGTCAGTTATTTGGAAGTCTGCAATGGCAAACATGGAGCCGGTTTCAATTGTAGAAAAAAGATGCGGTTGGTTTCAATCATTTCTGTGCTTGACATAATGAATCAATATTACCAATATTTAAATTTTTCATCATGGTAAAACAACGATATGACTTAAATTATTAAATTCTATCTATATCTTTCTATATCTGTTGCATACAAAAAACAATTTCTATGTCTGGTATGTAATTTTCTTCATCAAAATAAGCTCGTTTCCAAATCAAAGCTCGATCGATTTCTAGGTTGCCCTTCCGCCCTTCCTTTCCATTTTCATCTTTCGAACGGAAGCATTTCCATTTTTCGCATGGATGTCTAGTGCTAGGATGGGGCAGCTTCATCCGTATAATTGTCTTCATAATACCATGCGTTTCAATATTGTTCTCTTCTCCCCCTTGCCATCATCATCCTCAACATCATCCTCCTCCTCATCACCATCCTCAACATCATGATCCTACACCTCATCATCCTCAATATCACCCTCTTCCTTCACCTCAACATCATCATGCGCAACCTCATAGTCTTCCCCCTCTCCGACATCCTCTCCTCCATCTCATCTTCCGCAACATCATGCATCTGCACCTCATCTTGCGTAACGACATCATCCTTTTCATCGTCCTCCTCAACATTAGCAATTTCAACTTATTCAACATCATTCTGCTCTTCCTTCTCAGCAGAAAGCCATCGTCCACCTTATTATCCTCAACTTGATCTTCCGCATTATCATCCTCATCCTTATCCCCTTCACGATCATCATCCCGAACATCACCCTACACCTTCTCATCCTCCACTTCATCTTCCGCAACACCATCATCCCCAACATTATCGTCCGCAACATGTCCATCCTCATCATCATCATCATCATCGTCATCATCATCATCATAATAATCATCATCCGCCGTATCACCCTCCACTTTCTCTGCCGCATTGCCATCCTCATCCTCATCCTCCTCAACATCATCATCCTCAACATCATCCTCCTCAAAATCATCATTCTCAACTTCTTCATCATCTACACCATCGTCCCCCACGTTATCATCCTCATGATCATCACCATCATCATCATCGTTATTATTATCAAAATTATCACACATTTTCCGACCACCCCGCCCCACACTGTTTGGGGTCTCTTGCGGGGAGGATTTTTTTGAATTGACTTCATCACTCTAGGATATGATCCAGCGATGCAAAGTGCAACATGAAGCAGAGAGAATCCCAAAGGCAATGCACGGAGAAGGGATCGAAAAACCTACTTTGAAAAACACTTCCCGCCAAGGAAAACAACTTTTTTTAGCTGCATGAGGACACTTCAAAAACATACCCTGTTCTGTCGCGCCTCAAATTTGCGACTCCCGATGATGCTTCGAGATCATCGCATGTTTTCGTTTTATTCAGTTCAAGTGTAGAACATGTCTTGTGAAATCATCTCTAAGCTCACTCAACAGCGGCAGCTACAGCCATGCCCCAGGCGCGTGGGGAATATGAAAAAAATAATGTTCACGGATTAATCTCTTTTTTCATGTCCTGGCAGACAATAACGACTTCTTTTTTTGCTTCAACAAGCTTGCCCTCTGCAACCGCTTCCTTGCGAATCGAAATCTGGGAGCCCGGCCATGTTTTTTCCATCGATTGTATGTGTCAAAATTCGAAGAGCAGCCGACCTCAAAGCCACGGCAAGAAGCAGACACAACAAGACCCGTTACATCTTGAGTGACATTTTAATAATGCAGACGAAAGCTTAGGCTAAAACCACGCCATCTGCACCCCGGTGCCCTTCGTCAAGATAAAGGCCTACAACCGAATTTCACATGCTATCCACACATGGCAAAGATGACCCGTCCATTCAAAAACAGAGCTCATTATATTGTCCCCGCCTTAGCCACGTAAGCGGTCAGAACCGATAGTGAAACCTGCACCGATCTTCATTCCAAAGTTTGCTACTTATTTTCAATCTCAACATAGAATATACAACTGGCCTTGGCTTCATCCCGACAATGCGCACTGCCATATCGTCCCCAAAGCAAATATAGCACCGCCAAGCCCCACAGGATCAACAAGGAGCTATCAGGCATTAACTTGAAGTGTCATTCAAACAAGACAAGAATCTAATACTACTATACAATCGGGCCTTGAAAAGAGCGTCTTCTCGACTCATCCCACACAATCCTTGGTACCACCGGAGCCTGCGGTTCACCTGACACACCTGTGACAAATGGAATTGCAGTCTCATCGCCCAAGCCTTGAGAACTTTGCGAACGTAGCCTGGACCCATGTCCTTAATGCGACAATTCTAAGGCAAGAATTTTCGCAACATAAGCATGTGGCTGGAACATGCTGTGCTGAGCTCATTGCGTCTTGCAAAATGCAGGCGACGGCAAGAAGTAAATCTGTAAATGATCCACAAAGATGCACTATGACTGCAGCTTATCGTTTTGAATAGTTGTTCAATTTTTGGGTTCTTGTTGTCGCTTGATGGGCTGTCTATCTATCCGGCTGTGACTCTATGAATCTCATTACAATTTCATCAGATGTGGTTTTTCTTCAAACCTTAAGCCAAGAAAGATCTGAAGAGTAGCCGTTTAAGCCCAAAACAATCACGGTGGAAATAACACGCATTTTTTGGCAACATTGCGTGGGAATTTTCCAAAGAGTCAATGTGGATATCAGCCACGAAATGAGCCGAAATGGTCCTTACTACTCAAACTTGACTTCAGAATGTCGAAACCATGGATGTTGTGTAGAGACAACATCTTTATCTCAACCAGGGCCGCGAGGCATCAGAGGCTTTGGCCTCTTCATCATACTTTACTTCGGCTCTAGGCCTTGTGCCCTTTGCCGTCTTTTTGGGGGCCTCCTCTGCCCTTTTTGTTGTTTTTGGGGCCTCCCCCGCCCTTTCTGTTGTAGTCTTTCAACATCTTCGCCAACCCCCGCAATTCCTGAAAAGCGCCACAAACAGAACACAGTCCATAATATAACCTCAGCAAAACCACAGCTTACCTGGTGTTGTTCTTGCCAAAGACGAGCCCAAGCATTGAAGACCATGGCCACAACCATGCACTGTAATGCCTAAGAGCGACCATCGTGTACATAGCACAAGCAAGAACAATTACTCGAGGACGATCTAGCCTTGGAAAATCCCATCCCCAGAGATTAGATTCGCAGGAATCCCCAAGGATCCCCGGTGATTCCTGGAGATCAGATCTCTAGGGATACCTAAAGATCTAGTTTTTTTTTAAGAACCAATACTACATGTAGTACATAGCTTGGAGAGGGGCGGGTCGAAAAAAAAAAAAACGACCCCCCCTCTGGAAGCTCTATACTAGATATGTACTAAATCTTTTTTTTTGTCTCTAATCTATCTGAAAATCCCTAAAGATTACTCCAAATTTGTGGAGATTTGCAAGGATCCCCAGAGATGGTGATCCCTGGAGCTCCCCAGATCCATACATATATATACACACTTTACATTCTCAAAATCTATCTGGAGGACTTGGATCATAACTCTAGCCCTTCTATACTGTTCCATATGCACTTTACAGAATCAAAATCTGTATGGAGGATTGGGGTCATAGCATTCTAATATCACATGAATCGTATATATATATATATATATACGTATATTTATTATATATATATATGATTTGTTGCTAGTCTAAAAGATGAAACATGGAGAGCGTGACGGAATACATATAATACTTATACACAACTCTAAATCAGTAAAAAACACATGCTTTACGTGGAAAAATTGGGCCCCTATTTAGTCACACTCTCCATATTTTTGGGGGAGGTTTTTGTCAAGGTCATCCTCTGGATATTTAACGGATTGCGAACTGGAACATCACCATTTTCCAGTCCGGTAAATCATCACTTTTTATCATCTATAAATTAAATGGGCCATCTATACCAATACCATATGTAGATTATTTTCCCAGCTAGAAACCTGCATTTATAGGGGATTTCCCATAGCTACCAGAGAAACTTCGGGGTGCAACACGATCCCACTAGCCACTGTCCAAGTCAATCATGTCATGTATCAAACCGGACAAACCCCCATGAATCAACAAGGGTTTGTTAATCCGATATGAATATGCTTCTGACCATCACATCGCCATCGCCATCGCCGCCCTTCGCCGCCGTCGTCATCATCATCATCATCAAACCCCGACTTGTATGAATTTGGATGAAAATATGTTCGTAAATATACCAACCACAGGGAACATATGGGCATCTTTTGTGGGTTCTTCCAAAAGTTGGTCACCACCCCAAATCGTACGGTTTCTCGTGATCTTCCCTGCATCGTGTGTAACCAAAACACAAAAATGGGTGTTTCAATATCCTTGACAAAAATCCTGTCTTGCATGGTCATATCTTTCTTTTTTTCTGCCCCCGTCATTTTCCCAACATGTTCTTGGTTATATCACGAAAATATATACTGTACCACCACTTTTCCTGGCTGAATCACCACAGACTGGCTCGTCAATCCGAGATGTCCCATGTTTCAATATCTTCCTTGCTTGTGAAATCGCGATTTTGCTGGTTAATCCCTATGTTATCCCATAGTTTGCTCAAATATCTCATAGAAAATCACCATAAAGTGGCTTTATACCTTGATTCATCTCGTCTAGATCCCATGTAATCCCCATCTTTCATGGATCGATTTTCCATGTCATGTTGAATCCCCTATCAAAAATCCCACAAAAGCTTATGATTAAATCCCCACTGTTGGTGAAACCCCATCTCTCCCATATAAATCCACCATATCGATTCTATATATTATCTGGTTGGTGGTATACCTACCCCTCTGAAAAATATGAAATTCAGTTGGGATTATGACATTCCCAATATATGGAAAAATAAAAAATGTCCCAAACCACCAACCAGTTATGTATACACTATTAAAAATCCCTCTTAAATCCCATTTCATCTGGATAAATCCCCAAAATCCCACAAAAACATCCAGTCTTAATGGACATCTCTCCCATCACACCCTGACACAGTCAAAGCTCCAAGACGAAAACCGAGGAGAGCAGGATCACCTGAGTTGTGAAAAATCCCGGCCTCAGATTGGGTTATCATAAGAATGTATAATATGAGTGTGTGTGTGTGTGCATGTGCATGTATCTATATATGTATAATATATGCATGTTATGTGTATGTACATGTATATGAATATGTCTATGTATATTTTTTCATACATTGTATGTATACATGTATACATTATATCTATACGTTTTTGTTTACAAAATACCACCTATGTCATCTGTACACAAAGTCTGCTATCACTGATAAATCAAGTGGATTTCAGGTAGTATAAGCTCGCATTTCACCACAAAGGCAGTTTTGGGACAGTCTTCAAAGACACCACTACACGTTGGGTGATTGTAAGGGTTAATCCAGGTAAACCGAGAACATTTGGTTCATTGCATCCACCCATCCCAAAGTTGATAAATGGTAGCCATTTCGTTGAATTTCCAGAAACAGCGGGTTGACAACAGACGACAATGGAAAATATGGTGCAACCATCAACCAAACCGTTTTTGCAGGTCATTTCCGATTGAACACCCAATTCATGATTTCCACAGCTATGCTACGTTAGCTTCTAGCCATCCCCAATAGTAAGATGCCGAAAAGTGTGCAACCTTGAGGTTAGTTCAATGATATCTAATACATCTCTTAATACATATTTTCCGGGACGTTCCACTCTTCGGCATCTTTTTGGTCGCGTAATACTGGAGGAAAAAATCGCAGGGATCATTTTTTATCCAGCTTGGGTCACAGGTACTGGGGGCCGCCAAACGTTATGTTTGCTGTTTGGTAAATCCCAGTAACTGTAGTTATATGGATATGGGTCAAAACCCTGCACCCCTGATGAACACCAAAATAGCTGGCAAATGGATGTCCATCCCCTTTTAAATGGTATTTATATGTATTTATAGGTATTGATTCATAGCCATATCCCCATAAACTATAGTTATGTTATGTTATGCTGGAGTTATAAATCAACTTGGTTATCGTAAACAGGGGCCCCGCCTTACCCCCAAACAATTCTTTTTTGTAGAAAAAAAACGAATGTCCATGGTCAACTGGTGGTCAATGTTCAACATGTTCTACTCCAACCCGACTTTCTGTGGGGCCCCCCTTTGCGATCGCGAAGTTGGCCCCATGTGAGATCATCATGCCGTGAATGGCACCTGGAAAACCCCAAGGCCGAAGAAAATTCCAGATTTTTCAAAGGACAATCTGACGATTTGAGACTGCCATAAATTTACAATTAGATATGGGTCAAGATTGCGTGCCTATCGTTTTTAAGTTTATAAATAAATCATCCACAAATGGGACATCTATACCATTGTGATGTTAGTTTCCTGATGGGTGCCCCGAATTTGGAAGACAATTAAATCCAAAATTATCCCAGCAAGAGACCCCAAACAGTGTGGAGTGAGGATTTTAAAGGGAAAGGTGGAAAGGACCCAGTAGCGACCCTAGTAGTGAAAGCATGGTGTTCAGTCAAGGCGGTACCCTTAAGAAGGGGTACCAGGTAAGATTCTGCAAGGTCCCTTTGTGAAAATCTCTGTAGAAGATCGTGCGCAAGATCTCCTTGAGAGGTTCTCTGTAGAAGCTGCTGTGGAAGATTCCTGCGCAGGCTATCTGTAAAAGGTGTCTATAAGAGATCTCCACAAAAGATCTTTGTAAGGATCTCAAAGTAAGATCCCTGCTCACGCTATGTAAAAAAGATCTCCGACCGAGCAATACCTCTGCTCTGTGCACCAAATCTCTGTACAAGATCTCTAAAAGAGGTCTCCTGGCAAGATGTCTGTACAAGATCTCTATAAGAGCTCTCTTGGCAAGATTTATGTAAGAGACCTCTTGGCAAGATCTCTGCAACAGATCTCTACGCAATGTCTCGGTACAAGATCTCCAGAAGCGGTGGCCTGGCAAGATCTGTGTACAAATCTATAAGGGGTCTCTTGGCAAGACTCTTGAAGAGATCTCTGTACAAGCTGTCTATAAGAGATCTCTTGGCAAGATCTCTGTACAAGATCTCTATAAGAGCTCTCTGTACAAGATCTCTGCGCAAGCTCTCTAGAAGAGACCTCCGTGTCAAGATCTCTGCACAAGATCTCCTT
>Ga0126342_10023549_pt1 | contig 10064 bp, 10 predicted proteins | sample Cyp1metagenome_FD_92528 | JGI IMG/M metagenome (GOLD analysis project Ga0126342, IMG submission 92528) | Coral microbial communities from Lord Howe Island, Old Settlement Bay, Australia - Cyphastrea 1 metagenome | ecosystem: Host-associated > Invertebrates > Cnidaria > Coral ... | reverse complement strand
TTGTTAGTGCCAGACTTGCAATGATCCCTGGCACCCCCTGCAAATATAAACAGGTTTCCTGCAAATGTAAAACGGTAAGAGTCAAGGAAGTTTTACATCTGTTCAGATGTTACACACACACACTCTCGAGATCAAAGCGGTGCCTTCCCTTGCAACTTAAAGATTTTGGTACAACTTGTTGAACTATGGGAAGGACATTTGTCACACATGGAACCACAAAAAACACCGAAGATTCGGCAAACATGGCGAAAACTCGCTTGCCACCCGCGATAAAAGGTCGGTTTAAATCGTCGTGGATTCAGCAGAACAATTGTCGTGGTTAGTCATAAAGCTTCGCAATCACCAATCCTTGGGGCTAGCAGTCGTTCCCACCTGCCGTTTTCCTGGAGGAACACCTGGTTCACGTCCGGCCAAACATCAAACATGTAAAGCAAAACATCTCCCAGGGACCAAGAATATCTCATATATCATATGAGATATCTCTTACATCCAGGATCTTGGTGGTGATAAATCTCACATAAATCTCACATGTTTCGGTTTTTCGGAGCTCCAAGCGTCGTAAATATGCTTGTGAGCCGCTGGTCGCTGCCAAGAGCTCCTGATCGTCAATGGATTGCTGGAGCCTCAGCTCGTGGCAGGTGCCATGGTGCCCATGGTGCCATGGCCATGGGCGATACCCGGGTGGTTCTTTAAGATACTTAAAATACCCTCTGGTAATTTTTAATGGGTAAATCCACTATAAATGGCCATTTTCAATAGCTATGTTAGTTTACCAGAGGGTATGCTAAAATGAGCCAACAAAACAGATGATTTATGATGATTTACCTATCAACAGCTGTGATTTTCCATAGCTACGTCAAATAATCAGAGACTACAATATTTAGTCATGTGTTCATATATCATCATTATATCGATATCGAACCCCAAGAATTTGGCATGTAACTGGTATCTCATGGTATCTGTCACATCCCGAGAACGCCATCCAAAGGTAGATGTATGTCAGGTTTGCTGAGCCCAGGTCTAGTTTGACCAATGTGGCAAGGATACATCGCTCTTAGCTTATAACTTTGGAACCACCAACCTGGTAAGGAACCCTTTTGTGGATGTAGCTTTTCTGCACTGGACGTTTGGGACATTTTGGCTCTTTGACATCATCTCCCATTGTGTTCCAGTGTCATTTCCCAGTTATCCCTTGGCATTTTGGGATGATAGTGGAAACGCAGAAAACCCTGAAAACGCTGCCAGGGGCAGCAAAAATCTTATGTCGTCATCCTGAAAAATCAGCAAGCCAATCAGAGTCATCCTGATATGAAAAATGGCAGTATGGTCCAATCATCTTTATCCCCCAAGCAGTTCCAATGTCCCGAAAACTCGACTGGGTTCAGTGTCAGATGCTTAAAATGTCCCAAGCAGCTTATTCCTTGCGGCATCGTTGGCCGCAAAGAAGGCTCCACTGCTACTACCAGGCTGCCTCCGAAAAGGAGATTTTCCCTTCGCTAACCCCATCCCAAACACCAAACCTATCGTGGACCTATGGTGGATTTAAAGAAATCAAAATCTTCGAGTAGTTATGTCAGTCGTTGGCCAAATCAGCCAGCAGCTGGGCGCTGAAAAACTGGTAGTTTTTCGGCCAAACACCTCGATTTGTTCGCGCCTGTTGACCCGCCTTCTTCGTATGAGCTGAAAACCTGGTAATAATTGATATTTTAACATTTTGGTTACAGCAACTTAAAATTCCACATCAGAACGCGCAGCATAGGGAGCTGTGCGAATTCGTTCCACATCATCATCATCATCATCATCATAATCATCAACATCATCATCATCATCATCACCCTCATCAACATCATCATCATCAACAACAACAGCGTCAACAACGTCATCATCATCATCATCATCATCATCATCCAACATGATCATCATGATCATCATGATCGATGATCATCATCAACAACAACAACATCATCATCATCATCGTCATCATCAATGAAGATCTTCAATGAATGTAGAAGCTTAACGCGGGTGGGAGAATTAAATCCTTATTGAAGAACTTCAATAAATGTAGAAGTTAACGGGGGTGGGACTTTTATATTCCCTACTACCCTTATTGATCGTCCGTCCCAAGTCAAGCAGGGTGTGGGCGAAACGGGGTGTTTGCGCGTAGTTTTTCATGGAAGGGTTAACAGATGCCGGGGTGCTGGGAAGTATTTACGGATGCCTTGAACAAACACAACAATGACAAGTGTACACCAAGTAGCCGGTAGGGTCAAATCATTGGCCCGACCTTTTTGAAGGTTTGCACACCATTGTCGGTTGCAGTTTGTCTGAGTGATGAAAAATACCATCACATCTCAAAATGCTGGTTGGTCACGAAGTATCCCTTGATTAAGTCCTGAAATTCTCACCAATACACATGCGAATTAGTACAACCAACTAGGCTATAATGACTAATCAACAATCATTCAATGCAATCAATTCCGTTCATGGTTAAACACCCAACAAATCATGGCTGAATCGGTGAGTCGGTTCAAACTCAATGAAATCACTAGTCAATGGATTGGTTCCAAGGGAAACTTCAATAGTACCCTCTGCTAAACTAACATAACTATGGAAAATCACCATTTATAGTGGATTTTCCCATGAAAAATGGTGGATCTCTCCATAGTTATGTTAGTTTACCAGAGGATATTTCAACCGGAAACCATGGATTTTACCACAAAATATGCGGGTCTCCTATTGAACTCGTCAACACTCGGGGTTGGATCGCTACACGCGCGTAGGGTTACCGCGACGCCTCGGACTCCAAGCAGTCCAGGGCTGACGCCAGCTCCACCCTGCGGGGCCCAAGAAATATCCTCGGAGGGCAAGTGTTCACCATTGTGTTCGCCACTGTATCACATATTTTTAAATAGAGAGAGAGAGAGATCACACACACACTATATGTATATATATATATATATTATACACGTGTGTATATATATACATATATATATATATATATATATATTTAAAGAAATATGTATAGTCATTTTTGGAAACAACGAGGATATACACTGTATAAATAATTATATATGTATATTTATGTGGTGGTATCCTAACTGGTTGCAAAAATGACTTCTGGAAACAACATCCCCATGATGAACATGTAAAGCCACTGTTCTTCGACAAGAATTCAGACTGTTCATTGGGCCATCCTTGGCACCCTGGTGAGATTTAAACAACTGAATTACAAGAAGTCTACATCAACCAATCCCTCAAGATCCACTCAATGGATGTCATGCAGATTTGCCAGTGCTCACCTGGAACCACAGCCATGCTCTGCTGACCGAGTAAGAGAGTTTTATGTTAAGGTTGTGATGTTGAGGTTGTCATCGCCTTGGAGTTACCTAGGAAAACGTCTTGACATGGCATCAGTAGCTTTGTTGGCCACGGACTGATGAATGCCTGGCCACGTTTTGAAACAAAGCTGAACCAATCTAAAGTGTTTTTTCCCCCGCATGAAAACTAGCTGCTTTCACACACACACATGATCATTACAAATAATGTACATAGTATATATATATATATATATTATACACATGTGTATATATATATACACATAATATATATATATATATTATAACTTATTTATATATATATAATTTATACATATAACCTATATATACATATCGATCACATGTGTCTTTCCACGGATATGCACTTTGCTCCACGTCCACTGAATACACATGTTGTACCTCACACTGCACATCCTAAGCCCTAAGCACTTGGCAAGCTTGCATCGGCCGCTCAAGCAAAACTCACATTCTTACCAAAGAACCTGGTTCATTCAACAATGAACGACTTAATGCATGTACGCCAAAGCTGCTTCTTGGACAAACACAGAACTAGACAGCGTGTTTGGATCGTAGTAGCTAGCCGCTTTCAATCTCAGTGGAACATGCATTGACAAATCAGCGCTTGCAGCAGGGGCTACAATGCTACAGTTCAACACGGTCGCTTTTCGAGCTTGCATGGTGCATCTACAGGAACACATACACTCCTCATTGAAACGATAAGGAGTTTGGGAAAAAAGAACTGTAGAGTCAAGCTACCAAAGGCGCGGGCATGTGTGAGAACACCATCTGATCTGCTGTGAGTTCAAACTGAATCACATGAACAACACGGCATCAAAAACATAGGCAAAAACACTCTGTATTTTGCCATGTTCTCTGACATAGTCAAGATGTACAAAACCAACGAGAATCCCTTGGATGTCAAAAAAAAACTCTTCACATCTCCCTACCAGTATCATAGTGGATGATAGTGATTGATATATTTTGGTCTGCTTACCAAAAATATAGTGGTCACTACTCGTCGATGGGTTTGCTTGCGCAACAGAAAGCTTAAAGGTACATGTTATTCCCTGCAGCAGCAACCACAACAACAACAACAACCACCACCACAACAACAACCACCACAACAACAAGAAGAACAAGAAACGAGAACAAGAAGAAGAAGAACAAGAAGAAGAAGAAGAAGGAAGAAGAAGTCGCTACATTGCAGTTTCAACAATTCTTTTCGGAATTGTACCGTGTAAACCCAAAACCACTGGACTCATTGGCTCAAGATGCGTCCCTGTCTACTTGAGCTACCTAGATATGTTAATTTCATGGTTAACATCATGTTTACCCTTTGGTAAACTAACATAGATATGGAAAATCACCCATGTTCATAGGTAAATCAACTAAAAATCACCATTTTCAATAGCTATGTTAAATTACCAGAGGGTATATATCTTAATGGGATATAAATGGGAGATTTTGGGGATCTTATAGGGATATTAATAGGATATTCATGGGATATTCATATTCATTGTTCATATTCATGGGAAAATGAATCATTTTCATCATTTATAGATAATTTTTACCTATTTAAACTACAGGCCCCCCAGTTATAAGTTGGTTTATAAACCCCATTAACTATAGTTATATCTGCCATAAACCATAGTTACTGGAGTTATGTTCACCAACTTAGCTAACGAACTGGGGCACCACCTTGTAGCGATTTTCCATAGCAAACTGTTTCGCAGGGGGTGGTGTAACGGTTAGCCAAGCCTCCATCGTCCCTCTGTCGCGCCAGCCACGCTGCCAAGGCTTCGATGCGGCCCAGGCGTCGCCGGGCCAACAGGGCGGCGCTGCGCCGCGCCGCGGTGAGAAACGTCTGGAGACGTTTGAGCTCCTGACAGCAGTGGATCATTGGAAAATCCCCATGGATTTGATGATAAAAAAACATGGAAAATGGATTTGACTATTGGAAAATCCCGATTTCATGGAAAAAAACCATGGATTTGATGGATTTTACCAATTGGAAAAAAGAGAAATGGAAAGTTGCTGAAAATACCATGGAATCTTATCATGAAATCATGTTACAGAATTCTAATGATATATTCACAAATAGACACTCACCTTTACATCAGATAAGTTCATCTGGAAAAGTTCTTTGATTTACCGTACTAACTTCTGTGTATTGACGTAGATACGGACTCATCCTGACACATTCCTAGGACATCGGCTGGAGTTGCATTTGTTTGAAATCCTGATGACACCTTGACGGATGATTTTTTTCAACCATCTTTTTGCTGACATATTAGTGCCGTGGTCAAAAGCCAGAGTTTTTTTGGGGTAGGGTCATCCCACCCCATCCCCCTTTATGGGAAAATCAGCCATTTAACTTGACCATGGCACTTTTTTATGCTATCTATTGATATTGAATGATATGGACATAGAGGTCCGGGTAGCAACGGACCCCAACGGATTTCAAGACCCAAAAAATTGGTGAAGGCGCTAGTGCTTGCAGTTTTTTGTGTTTGCAGTTTGCTAACATCCAAGACTGGCGTCATCTTGAGTGCATTGGGCATGGAATCCAGGAATCGATGAAAGGACTTGTCACTATGTAAGAAATGGCGAAATCACGACCGGGTCGTCGGGTCGTATACTCCTGTGTAGTCTTGCCCTGTTACGTTCTCCCAAACAAAAGGGGCATTTGAAGCCTCCACTGAATTCGCTGGAGTTTTAGAGCATTTGAACCTAGATATTGATAAATCGTGCCGCCCCAAATATTGCGCTTGTCTGAAAATAGGCTACAGTACCCCTAAATCATCCTAAATCCATGGGTTTCTCACGATTTTCCCCATAAAGATTGCGGTTGCCCCCCAGAAACAACTCCTGCCAGTGCCACAAGGCATCAGGACGATCGCTCAAGATGGTCACCTGGGACTTGCACGGTCGACCCAAGACACCCAAGTGGTTTCAACCAGCGGAATCCACAGACATGGAAATCGATGGCGAAACCTCGAAAAATTGCAACTCAAGCAGCATTCTGTGGCGCCTCTGACCAAGTCCTTGGTGGCAAGGCTTTAAAAGAACTGGAACAGCTAACAAAACAAAATCTCTACGTCACTATGACGGTATATTATATATATATACATATATATATATGTCATATTATATATATACATACATACATACATACATATATATATATATATATGTACAGTGTATACATACATATATATATACATATATATACAATTATATACATATATGGAATCAACTCATCGCTTTGTTTCAGCGTAGCTATGTTCACCCCATATCAAGCCACATCTACGCAGATCCCAGGGGCAGGAGTCGTGACAAGTGCATGGACAGCTTCTCTGATGAGCTGGCAATCTCGGACCTCAGCTGGTGAGGGGACTTTCTTAATGCTGAAAAATGTATGAATCTGAATCATCTGAATGTCATTTTATATGTCTATACAATTCTATACAGATATATGAGAAACACAATATTACATCGGAGATTTTTTTGGCACTGTGATTGTTCCCACAAAATGCACGAATGTTTGGGCCATTTTATGTTTCCTAGCCTTAACAGTATGTGTAACGGCCCGTAACGGCCCCATGGATTTTTCCACCATTCCTAGCGGTCCTAGCGCTTGGAGCCAAGGTGCCCGATGCTCGGTTGCTGCTGCACATATCTTAGGTCCACGACCTCCAGTAAAATCTCCTCAGCACCCGAAAATTAGAAGTTACCCAGCCTGGTTATGACATGTTATGACATTCACAGTTCGCCATGGAAAATCACCATTTTAAATAATAGGTATTTCATAGGTAAAGCCAGGTAAACCATCTATAGGGCCATCTATACCATGGCTATGTTAAATAACCAGAGGGTATCCTGTTTCATCTCTAGGCTTCAGCTTCATGTTTTATCATGTTTTATCGGAGGGATGGAAATCTTGAGCTAGTCTTGCTCTGTAGAAAGCGGCAGAGATCTGGTGCTGCAGGTTGCCATACAATCCGTTGGTCACGAGCAAGATCGCGCCAAGGGCAAAACAGGTAGAGGCTGTAACTAGTGATGGCCAGTGATCCCCTTTTTTGCCAGAAGTTCCTCTAATGTTATGGTGTGAGACTATGTTTGGAAAATGCAGTACCATCCAGTCGTGAGATATTATGATATCTTTTGAGGTACCCTAAAAAGATCGCATACCCTCCGTAATCAAACATATAGCTTATAGCTTGCTCAAAAATCACCCAATGATCCATGATTTTCCCTCCATTTATAGATTTTATAGGGATTTCCCATTGCCATCTTTGCTGAAGGCTAAAAAGTTATCCAAAAAGTCCCGGCTCAAGGGCTCCTCCAAGATCCGGAGCCGACCCCACACCAACGCCAGAACCTCCTCTGAAGCGTCCTGCACAGCGTATGGGATCTATTCAATTGGAAGGTTTGTACAAAATGGGAGATGATTGAGCATACCCTTCAAGAATTCCTGGAAAATCATCCATTTATAGATTGTTATCCCATATTCATATTGTCCTGTTAGGGGGAAAAAGTATCCACATCCACGATTTGTTTCTGTTATCTTCAATGGATTTCAATGGATTTCAATGGCAATTTTCAGCATAACTTCACGGATTCCACCTTTCAAAACGCCCAAGTCACGTCCTTGAGGCGTAAATCTTCGATGCGAGGATCGATCCAGGGTCGCACGGCTTGGGCTCCGAAACCTTCCCAAACATCCTGAAACGCGCTCAAATCGATAGCGATGTGGCGCCGGCAGTTTCAAGCAGCTAGCGATGTGAGTCATGATGGATGTGGATATTTAATGATTAAAATGGATGTATTATGGATGTTAAAATCACATGACATTGATGTGTCATGATATTTTTATATATTTTTCATGATGGATGTTGTAACATTATGGCATTTTGGGGCCAGCATCTTCCAGCATCTTCCAGCTGCTGTAGGTGGCCGCCACCGCCGAGGATCCGAGAGAATGACGTCTTTATCAAAGAATTCGGTCGCAAAGGACAGGCACCAGCCACGGACGCTGCAACTTCCAGTGCCTGGAGATCTGGTGGACTGGTGGAGACTGGGTGTTTTTGAGGGAATTGACTCTTACCCTCTGGTAAACTAACATAGCTATTGAAAATCACCATGTTTAATGGGAAAATCCACTATAAATGGTCATTTTCAATAGCTATGTTCAATTACCAGAGGGTAAATATTCAAAGTTATTCAAAGTTGATGTTGTTTGTCCAATCATCACAAGATATCACAAGGACTTCGTACACATACTTCAAGAAAAAGGGATTTCCACCACTGAGGCGATATGAACATGGGACAATGAGTTCTTGCATGTTCATGAGGATCTCATTCATCCTCACTGATGAATACAATGGAGATTTCATTTGAATTCCTTGAAAGACTCCTACGTGTATGGGAATATAATCCAGCGGGTGCTGCTGGAATGTTTTAGCCAGGATAAGAAAGGTGCTCCAGCAGCCGAATGCCCTGGAAGTCAAATCGAAAATGGATTCTTATCCCTTCTGAAACCTGCGGAATTTTTGGCTGGGATTCTCCATTTCTTAAAAATATGTGCTTGAGAAAATAACAACACGTAGTCAAAGGGTTTTACTCTCTGGTAAGCTAACATAGCTACGGAAAATCATCATTGTTAAAACGCTAAAGTGTAAATTCATCACCAGGTTCAACCATATTGGAAAGTTCAACCAAGTTCTTCATGACTATCTGGTCAATCCAATAGGCAAAGTGGTTGTTTTAACATGTTTCAACCAGGCAAGATCTCTGTCGATCTCCGGCGCCTGGGAAGGAAATGTTTGGCAAATCTCCAGCCAGCAGCAAAGCGCCATCACGGGTTAGGGGCTCCACCACCTGGAGAAAAATTACATCACCACTGATTCATGGCTATCCTCGGAGCATGAGATGGTCAAATGTTGGGAACATCATGAACATCCAAAAAAAAAATCCTGGGAGAATCTCAACCAAGATATAAAAGATTGAAAATCGAAGATCGGCAGTTTTTGAAATGGCGAAAAACCACGGCCAGCACGGGCGATCGCACGGCCAGCATGGCACCTGCTCGGTGAAACCTTCAACCTCAACGAGCACTTTTCGCACCATTGGCAGCACCCGATCCAAACTCCTGGTAGAGAAGCTAAGCCTGCAGTTCCGTGCAGTTCCAGCAGTGCTCAGGAACTGAAGTTGAAGTCCGGCAGAAAAATCATGTAACCATCATGTAAGTATCATGTAAATATGGTGTAACTTAACACTTCGCAATATGAATCTGTCGGGTGACATATGACATGGATTTCTAGGTGAAGAAAATCCATGGTACCCTGGTATCCCTGGTGAAGCCCATTGATTTCCTGGGCAAATGGATGTTCCTCCTTCCATTCGTGTGGCCTGTTGTTCGACTTGGACTATCAAAATGTAGTCCGTCCCACAGCGATGAAAGTTATGTCTCCTGCAGATACCTATCACTGAGGCTACTGAGGTGACGATCTGTACGCTGTGCAATTTTTCAGGCCACAAACACTCCTAGTCTTGGCATATCTTGACAGTCGGATGTTAGAACATGCTCAAGCTCCCTTTCAGAAGAGGAAAAACAATTACTTTACTTCGTGTGATCCCCACCATGACATTTATACATTTTCTTACTGGCAAATCTTCTGGCATTCTATCTGACATATCTTCTGACATTCTATTTGGCATTCTATCTGG
>Ga0126342_10023548_pt1 | contig 10064 bp, 7 predicted proteins | sample Cyp1metagenome_FD_92528 | JGI IMG/M metagenome (GOLD analysis project Ga0126342, IMG submission 92528) | Coral microbial communities from Lord Howe Island, Old Settlement Bay, Australia - Cyphastrea 1 metagenome | ecosystem: Host-associated > Invertebrates > Cnidaria > Coral ... | reverse complement strand
TATAATAAGTAGGTTAGCTCACCCCAGTTTTTTGAGTGGATGAAAACCCTACAGAAATCCCACTGGATGAAGCAGGGATATTTCACCCACTTAGGATTCGTGGGTAGTGAAAACCACCAAGTAAATAGAGTTTTGAAACAGAAACTATCTATAGTTCTGCATACAGATTCATACTGACATGACTATCTATACTAAGAAGTACCTTGATTTTGTTCTAAGAAACATATCTATAGTTCTACTTCTAAATGGATCTTGAACTATCTATAGCTATGGAAAATCAACAATGGGCCGATTTTCACATATATCCCTATATATATATCCCTATAGATATCCCATTATATATAGGGTATATACTGGAATCTATGGGACTTACATACTAATGGGATTTAATAAACAATGAAATCTCATGATCATAGGTGCACCATTTATGGTGAATATCATAGGTGAACCATCATTAATCAATAACCATGATCAACCATCAATCATTAACCATTGCTTCAATAGCCATCGAATTTGAGAGTTTGCTGTTGAACATGGCCATTTCGTTCGTTGATTTACCCAGCATATCACATGGTGGATCTTTCCAGTTCGCAGCCACGGGATACCAGAGGGTACCCCATTGATTTACCCATATAACATCATATAACATGGTGATTTGCCATAGCTTTTTGTATGTTTACCCAGCTTAGAACATGATGATTTTCCATGGGTTTTTGGGTCTTCCTTGTTGGTGTGGCGATTTTCGTGAACCATGACCTCATCAAACTCATTCGTCGCCGTTGCGTTGTTGGATTCCAGGAGGTGGCAGGTTTTGGGGGGGACAATCCACTGATTGAACTTATGAAAAAATGAATGATGTCCAGTAATTCTCGTATATAATATAAAATATTGATATATAGATAAATAGTCAATAGATACTAGATACTATAGTCAATATTCATTGTACTATATATATATTATCGTATATATCTGGGTAAATTTCATCACGATCTCACTGTCCTCCCGAACCCTGGAAATCATAGTTAGTAAGGGGAATCATCCCAAAATGGCCTTAATTCAGGTTAGTGAAATAGTACAATTTACCTAGATATATGGATATATGGGAAATGATGTACAGTAATTGCTGTATTATATATGGGAAATGATATAGTATATAAATATAGTATATGTGGATTATCATTCATTAAGGATGGATACTTTATGGGAACCCTCTGGTAGTCAAACATGGCAATGGACATTTCACAATTTCGTTCGATGACTTCCCCAGCTATAGCGCCCCCAGCTATCCTTTGGGGATTTCGCAGCCAACCACGTTTGATTACTAGAGGGTAGATCTACCACATCGCACAGTCATGGAGGTTCATTACCAGTCCTCTGGTGGCATTTCAACATGTTTTTCCTTCTGGGAACGCAACTTGGGACCTATTTTTTCATCCACATGCCTTATTTTCCCATCCAACAGCGTCCAAAAGCATGGGCCCCAACTTCTAGATGTTGAAGTTTTCACAAGATGGACCGAATTCAGACATATGTTGTTAATTCTTAACAAATCAGTTTAAACAATGATACATCCAACAAATCCATTCAGCAAATTCAACAAAATCCAAATCATCCAAACATCCATGAGTCCAAAAAATAACGCTTTACAGTACGCATATAATATATATCCCCATGATATCCCCATAGATTGTTGGTGAAATTCCATTCACTCCCGTTAAATCCCATTAAGCCAGCCTTAAAATCCCCGATCTTTCCATCTTGAAAAAACGTCTGAGGTGCTTTCGATGAGGATTTCAAAGTTCTTCCAGACCGCGATGCTGAGGTGATCAACTAGGGCTAGGGTTGATAATATGGGATCTGGTTGGTGGTTTCAAACATGGGATACTACAATGTGGTGCCCCCAAGATAGCTAAGTTGGTTTATAACTCTAAGAACTGGGACTTATGGTAGATATATCTATAGTTAATGGGATTATAAACCCACTTATAACTTGGGGGCACCACCTTGTAATCATCATATGGGTAACATGTATATGGGATATTAATAACCATAGTTGATATTAATCACCCTAGTTGACTGGTTGGTGGTTTCAAACCATGGAATTTTTATTTTCCATTTCATCTATGGGATGTCATCCTTCCCATTGACGAACTCCATCATTTTTCAATGTGGTTATTGCACCACCAACCAGGGATAATATGGGATAATATTAGCAGCTTTCCAAAAAGTCATGGGGGTACCCCCTGTTCTCATCCATTTTAGTGGCTGGGATTTTCCAGGATCATGGCTGGGATCAAGTTACCTCCGATGTTTGGAGGATACCCATGGTTTGCGGATCAGTCGCACCCAGAAATCTGGTGAAAAAAAGGGGATAGAAAGGATGGGGATGCTACCAGGGTCTACCAGATGAAACATCGGATGGTGAAACTTCGCCGCTGTTTTTGGGGTTTACATTTCTTCAAACTTCAATTCAATCTATATATATATTATAATCATATATAAACAGATATATATATATATACATACACGTTTATCACCACACATCTCACTACAGGTTAAGCTATCAGCAGAGAATCAGACACCGTCAGACAAGAAAGAGAGTATAAGCTGATTGGGGGTCACCATGGCAATCTTCTTCACCCACAAATTAGGCTTGTACCTTAAGTTTTTTGTTTGTAATCATTTAGTTTTTATTTCTTCCATCAATGAAAAATCATTGACCATTTTTTTTCATATTTTATTCTAATCATTCAGGATTATGAATATCATTTAGCTTTGTAATCATCCAATCATTTATGACCCTTCTAAGTTTCTATGGCCAAACATCATCGGTAGGCGTTACACCGTGCTAGGATCATCGGATCTCATCATCGGTAGGCGAATGATGATACCAACATCTTTGTAGAAATGATGATGGGAAAATCATTGGTATCCATCTTTGTTTGAAATCCCTTGATGATAGTGAAATTGTCCAGTTTTGTGTTTGATGACACCAACATCTTTGTAAAGATCAATTTCTTAAAGCATAATTCCCATATAATTATATATATATATAAATACGCATGAACATTCCATATGTTAAATGAAGCATCAGAGTCTGTATGTTCCCATCATTTCAACTTGGATCCATCCCATGTGCGAAACGAGAAGTGCTTCAGGCGAAGTGGGAAGCGATTTGGCACGAGAGAACCGTCCTGCAACGTGAGGTTTCTCTGCGGAGGGTGTTTTTTTGGGGTCCAAAAAGGTGGGGATTTCAAACTTGGAATTCGATCAGAAAAAAATGAGGCTTTCTCCAAGTCCGGCAAGTCACATCGGAATTTCGCTGAGATCACATCATCTCACCAGTTTGGCTCCTAAAACTTCTATGCTATCATCAAAATCCTAAAAACCGACCTGAATTGTTGGACCATAACTCGTTGGTGCTTTGGAACATTTTTTATTTTCCATATTCCATATATTGGGAATAGTAACCCCAACTGACTAATATTTTTCAGAGGGATTGAAACCACCAACCAGTTAATTTTTGGACCATAAACATCCATAAAACCACATAAAATCTCCGGTCTCACTGCTGAACACCATCCCAAGCCCCAAGAAACAACAACGTACCAGGGCTCAGAGGCACCGCTACACCGCGAGAGGCGCAATGCGGAGGAGGCGAGGGCAGAATTGCTTTTTTGGGATGAGATAAGCCAAGATGACAGTGGATTTAGTGAGATATTGAGGATATAATGTGGGTCTATTGTGGATAATAGTAAAATAGTCATAATATGGAATAATACTTGGATGTGGAAAGCCTATGGTAAACGAACTTTAATGGGGATATAATAATTACATATTAATGGGGATATCATGGAATATTCACGGGGATATAGTAAGCCCACAAAAAATAAACGAAAGTACGTATGATCACTACCTTAGATTACCTTAGTAGGTCATAAAGTGTTTTACTTTATGTTCACCATCACGGATGCCGAAAAAAACATGGGATACTCATGAGATACTCACGGTATGTACCGAGGATCAACCCGTGTGATTTTTGAATGTTCACCCGGGTGATCGTCCGTCCCCACTTAAAGATAAGCCATTGGTTCCTGGGATATTCATGGGGATTTTTCATGTGGATCTAATGTTTTTTTCATGGTGGTTTTCATGGTATGGTTTTTCATGAGTGTAAAAAACCAAGAAAAGAAACAGGGATATTCCATGGGATAAGAATGGATAGTGATATAACTAGCAATAGTAGGATAGTAGATGGATACTTGGAATCTAAGTTTACTAGCATAACCTTTGGATATATAGTGGGGATGGTTGATCATGGGATGCAGTTACCAATAAACATTGGTATATTACCCTCTGGTAAACTAACATAGCTATTGAAAATTGCCATTTATAGTGAGTTTTCCCATTAAAAATGGTGATTTTCCAATATTTTCCATAGCTATTAGTTTACCAGAGGGTAATGGGATGTGAATGGAATATCGTGGGAAAACCTCTGGTCATCAAACATGGCATGAGATTGGTCCGTTTTTCCTACAGATGGAACATGTTTCGGCGAAGGTTGCTTCGAAATCCAACAGCTAGGGTTTATGGATAATGGTATAATGTCAACCCTCGATTAATAAACCCCTAGGTTGTTTAATTGGGGGGATACCATTTAAGTATCAGATTATGACTATTTGGGGAGTACCACCCTAATTAATAAACCATGGTTTATTAATCCGGGGTTGACATTACATGGTACGTATGGAGGATGACTAAGTTTTTCTTTACGCCTATAGTTCGTTGGGGTTATCCCATATACAACTGGATTATACATGGTGTGATAGATGGTTAGCCCACAAAAGATGGAACAGTAAATTTTGATACTTCTTTAGAAACAGCGATTTTTGGAACAGAATTCATTTCTCCACATTTTTTTGGTTAAAATTTTCTAAACTGCTCAGTTTCTCCTGTTGAAACTGGTCCACTGAAGATCCCCAGCTGAAACTGACTCTTTGGTCTCGTTCCGGGGGGTAAAATGCTAAAACAGCAGCTGGTTCTTTGGGGATCTTTGTTTCTTAACCCACTTTCTGTTTTTACTGCATAGAAATCCAGACACCCTCTGGTAAACGTTAACAGTTTGCGACATTGAAGCCATGGCCCAGTCGAAATAGTTGGAATTTACCCAGCTATAAGATGGTGGATCTTTCCAGCTCGTTTTTTGTTAGCCCGTTTACCATGCCGGGTACCTATGAACCAATCCAGTTTTTCAACCAATCAGTACTAGTATTTCGGATGGGATTGGGGCGCAGGCGGCGCAGTTCCAGTGGTTCGATTTCACGGGCCAAAATCCCATGGTTGTAGCCATTGATAACCCTCGCCGCCTGCACCCCCAGGTATACCCTCTGGTAAACCAACATAACTATGGAAAATCACAATTTTATAGCTGGGAAAATCCACTATAAATGGCAATTTTCAATAGCTATGTTAGTTTACCAGAGGGTAGATTTTATGTTTTTTTTCTATCATGTTAGTTGGTTCAGCCATTTTGAGTCCATTTCCCATAGTGTAGTTGAACTCACCTACCATAAACCTCGAAAAAAAAGCCACCCTGGGTAGATCTTTCATGGCGGAAAACAACCACCTCTTCCGCTGCTGGGTTCCAAGCCGTGAGCTGAGCTGCTGACGCCACTCCGGAGCCATCCCGCGCCCGAGGCGGGGGTTGAGACTTGTGGAGAATCATTGAGAAAATCGACAAGGAATCATTGTCTCTTTACTTTAAATTATCCCAAATCTACTCAAGTTTCTTAGAGAATCACTGATGAAGTGAATGGTGAATGGTTTTGTTGGGAACATCTAGTCTAGAGGAAACCATGGATTTTTTCAGCTCCAATTTATATAGGTTTTGTCCAATGGTGGATCCCAAAATCACCTAGAAATTGCTAAATGATCATCCCAGAAGGTTGGTAAATCACCGAAAAAAGTGGCAGTGTTGGTGACTGGAGTCGTTTTAATGGGACAATCACCTTTCTTAAAATCCTATCTGGTTGGTGGTGACTGGAACCATGGAATTTGATTAGACTTTCCAGTTTCACAGTTGGGAATGTCATCATCCCAACTGACTCATATTTTTCAGAGGGGTTGAAACCACCAACCAGCTATAAAAGGGGGATTTCTTTCACATCCCACTGCCACTTTTCGGTGATTTTCCCAGCTTTTCCATATGCAGGAGATAGGAGGGTGGGGTTGGTAAATGTCTTGCTGCTTGCTTTGGGGATTTGAAAAATTGCTTCACATCACTTGGATCTGTAATTCATAATATTGAATTAAAACCAGGAAAAGGAGGGCACATTGCAAGATCTGCAGCTTCATATGCAAGATTACTAGGAAAAATAGATAAGAACAAGTACCTGTTGGAGATTCTGATGTCTATTAGTTCAGTTGGGTGAAAATTCATAGGACATTTATGGCTTGCTGTAACTTATCAAAAAAAACCCTGGAGGGCTTTTCTTTAATGGTTTGCTTGTGGATCAATTGCCTTCGTCGAGACAATGAGGTGACGGTGGATGAGCTACCAGCAAAACTGGCTCTGTGCAAACTCTAGAAACGACGAACAAGGTGTATCATCCAACTTAAATAGGCGGTGGACCAAAAAAATGGATGTAATATGGTGTAATCTTATAACTTTACAGTGCTATAGTTTTGTTTTGATATATATATATACCCTCTGGTAATTTGTTACATAGCTATTGAAGCCATACCCCATAGAAATAGTTGATTTACCCAGCTACAAAATGGTGATTTTCTATAGTAATGTAAACGTTTACCAGGCCGGGTAACTAATAGGTATCATTTATATCAATGGATTGGTTTGTTGGGGAACATTTACAGGAAACCCATGGGTTTTTACCATGAAGATCATGGGGTTTTCCTGTAAATGTTCCACTAAACCAATCCATTGATTGTAGGAACTACAGAAAAAAACCACAGCACGGATGGGATGAGTTGGTCTAGCAACTGATCCGACCAAGTGGACTATATCGTGGACCAAGTGGTCGGGAAAATCCAAGGTTTATAGCTAGCCTCTGTCAACATAGCTGTGGAGAAAATAGTAGATGATATTGATTGATATTGCCTATTAGATCCATTTTTTTTATGCGATTTGCAATTGCTATAGTTAAATTACCAGAGGGGATTTGTCAGAAACAATTGGATTTGATCGGGAATGATGATTGACGTATGGGTAAACTAAGTCAAACATTGTCAAATTGTATTTGGTTGTGGAGTAATTTTCGTCATTCAAAGACAACGCCAACTATTTGATAATTCTCGGACATTGTCCTTACTATTGATAATTAGAAAACATATTCCCGAGTATTTGATTCCCAACTTTCAACTATTTGATAAGCTGTTCCCAACTATTGAAAAAAAATATTCCCAACTATTTGATTCCCAACTTTCAACTATTTGATAAGCTATTCCCAACTATTGAAAAAAACTATTCCCAACTATTTGATTCCCAACTTTCCACTATTTGATAAGCTATTCCCAACTATTGAAAAAACTATTCCCAACTATTTGAAAAAAATACTATTCCCAACTATTTGATAATTAAAACACTTTTCCCAACTTTCAACTTTTACCGGTCCTTTGCTCAAAAATGGAGGTCCTGAAAAAAAGGTACAGATCGATTCGACCAGGCGATGGCGTTGATTACGGGAGGCCCAACTGTCCATGGCTGGGGTTTTTCGTTCAGGGTACCACGACGGGTTTTTGTTGGTGATTTAGCGTTTTTTTAGTGGATATAACATGATATAACTGGTAAACGATGATTGATGATTAGTTGGGGGATTATTCATATACCTAGTATATACCCTCTGGTAAACACACGGTTTGCTATTGAAATGGCCATAGAAATAGTTGATTTACCCAGCTATAAAATGGTGATTTTCCATAGTTATGTAAACGTTTACCAGAGGGTACCATGTGCATGAATTGCATGCCAGTAACCAATTGCTCCGAATTCATTTCTCGATCAACATGTGAATAGAATGGGGATCTGGTTGGTGGTTTGGAACATTTTTTATCTTTCCATTCAGTTGGGAATGATAATAACCCCAACTGACTGACTTCATTTTTTCAGAGGGGTAGGTATACCACCAACCAGGGATGAATGATGGGTCTTTCATGGGTATAGATTCTTTGGTTTGCTGGAAGCCATGGGAAGATCCATTTAAGCTTCGATGATTTTCCCAGATGGCCACATTTTTTTGGACACGGTAACCATAGGTACCATGGGTACCATGCCAGTGGTGCATGGAGCATTCGTACTTCATCCCAGTTCCAAAGAATCGTTTTTTGAGGCTAGTAACCAGCCGTTATCACCCAGTTGTGCATGGAATATCCTCATAAATGGGTCATAAACCACTTGCTTAAATGGTATAAATGGGTCATAGACCACTTGCTTATGTGTAATATTTTGTAATTGGGATGTGCAGCTGTGGCATGATACATACACATGCATGTACGTACATATCACATATGCATACACATGCAGATACATATCACGGGCAGATACATATCACATGTACATCTGTATGCGGGTGCATATCATATATCACATACACATGCAGATACACATCACAGTAGATACATATGCATTGTATATATAAATATACATTTACATACACACATACATACACAACTACATAGTGTATACATAGTCATGTAGAAGCACACACACATATGTATATATATATATATTATATGTACATGTGCAGATGCAGAAATCTGTTTGACATTTCACACATTGTATACCAAAACAGACTTGTACATTTGTCAGAATTTATGGTATTATTCCTGTGTATTTGGGTTTTCTTTTTTCATATTCGGCCATTAGATATTTCAAACACTTGATATCATGCCAATATCCCATAATATCACAATATGCGACTACATATTGTAGCATTTGGTATTTCCATTACTGGTATCATTATTTGACTGTCCCAATATCCCATTAATGGCTGTTAGGGTGAGTATATGTATATATGATTGTCCATGTGCCAATATGATTGCATCGTGACGTAACACAATTAAGTCTGTAAATCCAATTAACAATACCATGCATGATATGAAGTGTATAAGATTATATATATCCCATCATATTCCATTGTATCTCCCATCATATTCCATTGTATCTCCCATTATATTCCATTCAGACATATATGTATAGACATATATATCCTATCACATTCCATTAAGAAGTGCATAACCATTCCATTAAGTCCCATTCGTGTATATATATATATATATATACCCTCTGGTTATTTAACAGTTCGCCATGGTATAGATGGCCCATAGAAATAAAATGGTGAACAACTGGGTTTACCGAACTTAACAGCATGGTGATTTTCCATGGCAAACTGTTAGTCAGAACCAGAGGGTATATCCACTAACATCCCTGTTTTTTGTTGATTAAACCTCTATAATCACCATTAAATCCCATTAAACCACCATTTAATCACCATTAATCACCATTTTCATTAAGACATCCCATGGTTTTACACATCTCCAACGAACGCGAACACCATCACCAGCCAGGCCTGGGTGGCTTGGGCATGCTGGCGGCCAACGAGTTGGCCATCGCCGGCAAGGACATCATGACGGTGGTGAATGGTCAATGACGGTTCATAGTGGTGGTTGCTGGTTAATGTAGACATACTATAGTGACTATGGGTATACCACCATATTAATGGTTCCATAGCATTGATATGACTGAGGACTGAGAGATGATGGTTGATGGTTACTCCCCCTCCTTTTACCGTAGCGCAAAAAAAAATTAAAAATATTTTCCACGTTAACGAAATGGACGATTCGGAGGTTTACTTCCATGTTAGTTGCATTGGGGGGGGTAAACTGCAAATTTGTGTTCTTTGGATCTGAGCCTTTTTTTTTTTTTTGCTGGTTCTTTTTGCCACGAGTTCCCCGGGAATCCTGGGCATTTTTTGATTAACGTAGAAATTTTGAATTTTTCAAGATAAAGTTGGGAATGCCTTCATTTTTTACCAACCAACGATTGGAAC
>Ga0126342_10023547_pt1 | contig 10065 bp, 12 predicted proteins | sample Cyp1metagenome_FD_92528 | JGI IMG/M metagenome (GOLD analysis project Ga0126342, IMG submission 92528) | Coral microbial communities from Lord Howe Island, Old Settlement Bay, Australia - Cyphastrea 1 metagenome | ecosystem: Host-associated > Invertebrates > Cnidaria > Coral ... | reverse complement strand
TGTAGGTATGTAGGTATGTAGGTATGTAGGTATGTAGGTATGTAGGTATGTAGGTATGTAGGTATGTAGGTATGTAGGTATGTAGGTATGTAGGTATGTAGGTATGTAGGTATGTAGGTATGGCATGGCATGGCATAGCATAGCATGGCATGGGATGGTATGGTATGGTATGTAATGTATGTATGTATGTATGTATGTGTATAATTATATATTATCATATACATGCCATGGTTTGTCATCATCCATTAAATTTACTTTCAATATGGATATATGGTATTCCCCATTTTTAGACACACGCATATGAGACTGGTCTTGGAACTTCTTCACAACGGAAGCTGTGCTGTGCTTTACTTTTCTCGTCTCGAACACGGAATTCCAACAGGTGAAAGTCTCACGGCCCACAAAAAAATGCGATTTCTTGGGGGTTCAACTGGGGTTATTTTCCGAAGTCCCCCAATTTCGGAGAAAGCTCCAAATCTGGGCACCTCTTCTACACCAGCAGCTTCAGCGCGTTCCACTGCCAGCCGCAGGTTCTCCAAAGGGTCCCTTTGGGCCTCAGCCAATGGGTATAGCAGCGGCCAAAAAGATACAACTTGTATAAATCCTGCTAAAATAGTGGTAAAACTAGTCTACTATCTTTTTGCGGGTTTACTACAAAACTACAAAACACATTTTTCCCTGGACTGATGATGTTTGTCAACAATGTGGCAAAAAATGCCAAGATGGGAATGGGTCATTTCACACTGGTTACATGCAAAATTCACATGCAAAGAAGGGACAAGTTATTGGATGTGTCATGTTCATCGATCCAATTTTGGGATCATTGATATTGACCCATGACAAGTTCAACCAAAAATGCCAAACATCTAGCAGACTACCTCCCTTTGAAGTACAGGGATCGCCCATCTACATCTGTGATTGAGTTTCCACATCAAAGCTACTTACCATATACTTTAGAATGGCGAACAAACATGGTCAATTCATTCTACTTTGATATGTTCTAATGATGTGTGGTCCATTTTCTCCAAGGGATGTATATCTGCCTCTGCATTTCAAGGGCATTTCATGCACCCAACATGTCCACTTGCCATTTCCTCATGGTTCCGCCCTGACCCGCCTGCGATAGGACATTGATGATGATACCCATAATCTGCCCCATGGTCGCCGCCTCAAAATGATGCGCTAACGTGGAAACGTCTTCACTAACAGCTCCCAGATGATGTTTTTTGTTTTTTTTCTAGTTTCACCGTGATCACCAGAACCCTAAAACCTTAAGAAACCCTCCAAAAATTCCACCACTGGATCCAAGTTCCAATTCCACTGGCCTCGGTGCCACTTTGTTAGGCTCGGCGTGCCGACCTGACGACCTGTCACCGTTGGAAAAAATGGGGCCCATTTTCAGACAAACCCATTTTCAGGTACCATTTTTTACTGGGACTGGGACTGTCAACGTGCAGAATCAACCATGATAATTTTACCCAATTAGGCCAAGGAACACAAACAGATGGGGCCGTAAATTAAGAGCAGAGCAAGCTTTCTGCAAGTGATACTCTGGTGATAATTCACGACATCTTAGACTTGCGAGTGAGTATACTACAGTTCCCCCATAAAATTATGGCAAATTCAAAAAAGTAAAAAAGGATAATCCTACTAAGATACTGGTACATTATGTTTTTATCCTTGTGGGGGTATGTATACGATATAGTTCCGAACTTTATATCATGTTGCCCACAATTTCCCACCCGTTTCAGGCAGTTTTTCTGTTGACCATTCCTGTTGTTGCAACAGAATCATGTCCAAAGGAGTGAAGGCTAACAAGGAATTCACTTTCATGGATCATTGATTTCACAAGCAACTCAATTTCGGATCAGCCACACTCTCAAAGGTTAAATTGTTGTGTTTTCCATGCCATTGTTTCAGACTCAGCGCGTGATTGGGTGGCGATTTCATATGCAGCCTGCTCGATATGGATAAACACAAAACACAAAAAACACGAATGTTTTCCATAGCCGCCCCCGCAAGTGATCCAAACAACACCAACGGAAATGGGTACGGCCCAGCATCAAATTTTATTGACCCAACAAAATGGAAGGTTTCAAATACCAAAAATAACAAAACACCTGGGAATGGTTTAAACCCTTGTACCCTGTAGTTCACATCAAAAAAAAAAATGCTGGAATTGCTGTCATGTTGAGACGTGAATAGCAACTGTTCAATTTTGTCATTATTTGGTATTGACCTGCACCCTCAGGGATTTGATCTAGGAATTTTGAGGAGAAACCATGGTGTTTGGACCATCAACTATGCGGGCTTTCGAAATCATCCAAAATGTGTCATTCAAACCGGCGAAACCCATGGTTTGCGGGTTCCCCACCGAAACCACCGAAAAGGCCTGAGTCTCTCCTCGTGACTGTGGCCGATGACCTTCACATGGCTCGCAGTCCGAGCCAGAGCGGCTAAGGAAAATCGGGCCAGAAATCTGTAACCAGTTCAAGCATCAATTTCCATGGAAAAGAATGATTCATAGTTTGTCATACCCCACAAAAAACAACAATTTCAATGAATATCACGGAAATCTCCGATATACCTGGATTTATAGCTTATGACCTGGGTTTGTCTCATAATTTTGGGGACAACCCAATATCCCATAGATCGTGACGCCATTTTCCCATGTGACTTGCCATCAACCCACTTCTGCAATCCGACAGCGGGTTCCAGGGTGCAAGGGTTGTTACAGCGTTCCAGCATTCCAGTTCTGCAAAGGTTCAGTGCGAAATCGAACGGACACTTGTTTTGAACCTCGGGGCCTCGAAGTACATCGAGTTTCCACGTGTCATGTGACTGAACTGAAGTTCAGCTACATTGTTGATTTGTGCATGTTATCCTATGATTTCCATGGATACAACTGCATGTATGGAGTCATGGGTGCACTGCTATGCATTTTGCACTCTTCCTTTGAATTGCGTAGCTTTAGCTCACAGTTCAACTAAAATTTCACTTTGTGAAATCTAGTTGCACCCATATTGAAACACCAGGGCATTATGGTGTCGGGGAGTTGCCTGGATTCCCCGTTTTTTCCTCTCACATTGCTTTTCATCCATTTCATCTTTTAACCAACATACGCAAACTCATGTTTCATTTCTGGTGACCATCAGCTGTCTCACGGTCACCGCATAGCCGCTGTAGCGATCTGCCACGGCTGGATTCAGTGCTCTCTGTCCCGGCACCATTGACATTAGCCTGTTCGAGATCTCATTCAGCATTCAATTTCGAGCTGCATCGACTCGAAGGTTGCCAGCGTTCAAGTTGTCAAAAACAATCAAAACTATCCTCTGCAACTCGCTGGCATCTCTGAAATTTTCCACACGCAAGGCATTGTTGATCTCATCTCTGAACATATTGATGAGGGGTGTCCAAGGTCCTTCTCCTTCAGCTGCAACTGCAGGGTCATCTGCATCCGAGTCGTTCTCAGGCTCTCCATTGCGCTCACCTTCTTCCATTCTGACATCTGTGTCCTGACCAACTGCGAATCCATGATTCTGTTGTCGAATGACTTGCAGGTATTGTTGCTGACCCACAGTGTTTGCAGCTACCATGTTTCCCCTCTCTTGCACATACATGTGCCTCCGTTTCTCAGCAGTCAATTCAGACATGCGCACGTAGCCTCCCATCTCCACCACTGCGTAATGGATGGCGTCAGTTCCATCCGAGATCATCTCCTGATTCTGCTCCAGCTCGGCCATGTTTCGTTGCAACCTGTTGCAATCAGTTCTGATCCCTCCAGCATAGGCATCCAATTCTGCCACCTGCAGGCAAAGGTTTTCGTGGCCTTCCCACATCTGTCCCAGCCACTTCACCAAACGCCAGAGGAAAACTGACCATGCAATCACGATCAGCATCAAAACCAACATCATCCACAACATACCATTGTCATGACCAGTTGAATGCACCTCATTGTTTTCTGTCAAACTGCACTGTGCCTCTTCCTCAACTTTCATTGCAGTTCCAGGCATTGGCCCAGGGCCCATCATCACCAAGACTCTCGCAATGTTCTTTGCTAACACTGCCACCTCCTTTCCACCTCCATGCTTTGAAGATTGTTGTTCGTACTCTGCCTGGCCCACAATGTATTTCCCTTCATCCGTGGAAACACCAAGCTCATGCAAAAGCAACCTCAAACGTTTTGCTCCAAAAGGCTTCGTCCCAATGTCACTCAAGTTCCACAACGTTGGGACCTGGATTAGCATCACCTGCTTGTGCAGTACTGCATCCTTCACTTTGACAACTCCTTGACGGCTGGCCAACTGCTTTGCTGAGCTGCTGTCTGTAAAGAGGTAGCGCTCGATGGTTGCCCCTGTAATGATCTCCAGACAACGGCGCAGAAGTATGCCGTCGCACAATGTGCTCACCATGGCATGAAGTTCACTCTCGCAAGAGCTCAAAATGACCACCTTTTTGGTTCTGGAGGAACCATATGCAAATGCACCGCAAACCAAATCGATTCCACAGCTTGTTGAAGTGAGTGTTTTACGGACGACACCCTAGCTCATCCCCTTAACTGCAGGGGTGGGGCAGTGGCCCGCCTGTCCGCCTAGTGTTGCACCCGGGTATTGAACCCGGGTCTGCCGCATGATGTTGAACGACGGTGTCTTTGATTTGATGACCAGCCTGCGTCTGTGAAGCTTTCAAGCACCCAGAATTTGTCTGTCGACCTCCATTTGCCTTGACCAGGAACAGGCGGCTCCAAAACGACACAATAGTCTGCTGCGCCTTTCAGATACCCAATCAGCTTCTTCAATTTCTGCAAAGCTCCATGGGTCGGTCTGCTCATATACCCACTGAGCTCCTTGACTGGGAACAGCAAGTCAGGCCTGTCCCTTGCCAAGTACAAGCAAACTCCAACAACTGATCTGCAAATGAATCTCTGGCCGACAACTCATCTGCATTGACTGGTCACAAGGCACCATCTGAGCTCGGATCTTTCCAAAGTGCTCCTCGTTCCTTACCACCTTCTCCGCATTCGTTCCAGGGATCAATGCAAGACCCTGCTCCGTTTTCAGAATCTTGCGTTTCAAGAAAGAAATTGAGGATCCCTTCTCCAAGTTCATCACAGCTAATTGTGAAGCGTTTCTGAAACTCAGGCACCACCACATCTTTCCACCAAGCTGCATGTCCACAAAAGAGAATATCATCAACGTGTAACATGAAAACTCCATGCGGACCTTTTGCTAAGCACGGCTGCTCAATGCAAAACTCACACTGCAGTTCCTGCTCCATGAAGTCCTTCAAAAACAAGTACCAGTTCTTGGCTCCCATACGTTGGCCTGGCAAGTTGCGCTTCACCAGGAACTCCTCCTGTCCAACCTTGATTTTCACTGGCTTGTCCTGAGGAACCATAAGGAACGCATCTTTCACATCCAAACACGCAAGTGTCACTTCCATGCTATCAGCTTTGATTTCTGCATCTCGTTCACCACACTTCTGCAAATACATCAGAGGAAGTAGATTGAGAATGTGAGTGGAAGTTGCAGGAATGTATGTGTCTGAACGTCTTTCCAGGAATGCATACTCTCTGGCAACTAGGCGTGAGCGCCTCAACCAACGTTTTCGCTCCACTCCATTCCCATCCACAAAAGTTTTGAGCCTCCAATCATACACAAACTTGGTGGTGAGCTTGTCGGTCACGAACGCTGCTTCTTCACCTGCCCGAACCAAAACGCCCATTGAGCAAAGTCGTTGAAGCTCCACCGCCTGTGGGTGAAACATCATCTTCGCCAGTCCAAACATCAACCTCATTGTGATCGTCAAGCTGCAGGTCCGTTTCGTAGTCATCCATTGTATGGAAAACTTCATCTTCTGAAACCTTCACAGCTCTGATGTTCGGCTACAATTCTTTCAATTCTCTGTCTTTTCACATCCTCCACTTGTGCCTTCTTTGACTCATGCTACTCCTCCGTCTCAACTCCATGTGCTCTTGTTGTTGGGGCTGTTCTTGGAGTTGTAGGCACGTCCAAACCACTCATCGGCATTGAAGAAGATGCCGCAGCTGAAGAAGATGCCGCAGCTGTTGAAGGTGATGCAGCAGGCCGCACATCAAAGAAAGAACGTCGCTCCTCCTGTATGTTTGCTGGTGGAGTCTTCGGCTGTTCATCATCATCCACCACAACCGTTCCTCCAAAGATCACTGCTGCCGGTTTCTGTTCCACCTCCAAATTTGCAACTGCTGGTTTGTCATGCAAGGCCATCTCAACAATCTCCTCTTCTTCCTTCTGCTCTTCCATAAATTTCTGACGCACCTGTTCTGCCTCCTCATCAAAGAAAGCAGATGGCTCGATGTGGCGTTCTGGCTGATTGAAGCTGGCTCCAACTGCTGCACATTGTTCCTTTGTTGGAACCACTCTTCCACCAAAACTAGGCTTGTATTTCCAACTCCAGCAAGTAAAATTCACATAGGCTCTCACCATCATACAGAAGATACGAGTCTTGGGGGTCGATTCTGCCCAAGAAGATTGCTCTCTTCCATCTTGCTGAGGATTTTGCCGCTGTTCTGTGGTATCCAAAAATCGGCTCACCAAACTCACACAACGCGCCTGTATACTCGCGTCCATAGACCAGCTCGTATGGTGTCATTGCTCTTGTCGAACTGAATCGATTCAAAATCCAGCATGCATGTCTGAGAACCCATGACCACCATGCACTGTTGCTAGAAAACGTGATGCCAACCTTTTCACTCAATGCAAACATCAAGCTCCCTGCCAAAGCTCGTGCACGTCCAACAACGTTCTCAAACAAAGAATTTGAATGAGAGTAGGCCAATGGAGTTGAAGCTCTCGTAGGCAATCATCCCATGGCCAACCTGACATTCACTGTGATGCGCAAAACCTGAACCAGCACAGGCTCATTGTCACACCGAAGGGTCACTGTTGTATGTCCCATCAACTGGCATTTTTTTTCCCTCGGAGTGCGGCCGATATAGCTCAGAGGCTCGGTCCTTAAAGCTGGATACACTAATTAAATCGACAAATCATAGGACCAGGAAAACCAAGTCGCAGCTGTACAGTACAACTCAGAGCCTACGGGGAGAAGACGAAATGCAAATCCGCCAGCCAGATTTGCGTATCGTCCCACGCAATCAAGACCAAAACAACAGCAGAACGGGGCCAGGGCCCAAAGCAAACCACCACAAGTTGCCAGCAGCGGCATGGATGGGGCAATCAACCCCGCAATGCCAGAAAACAAAAATATGCGATTCAAACTAATTGCGGACGAAGTCCAAATCAAATTCTGAGGTAGAACCGGCAGCAATGCAACTAGGGTGATACTAAAAAAGAAACCAAATCTGTACAAAAAATGAGCCGAAAGTCACTCAGCGTTCTCTCAGTAGTTCTTTGTCGAGTCATCAAGACACTACGGATTAGCAGGTAGCTTCCAGCACGTCGCATCACCAATTGCCAAATCAAACAAACATGCAGTGTCCAAAGGGCTGTGAGCCAGTGGAGCTCCAAAAGTTCGCAGAGGCAGTGGTGCCTCCACCAGAGGGAGACAACTTCGTATCTCCATCTTCCAAAGCCAAGAGCGTCAGCATACTCTGGACGACAAGCAGACACTGCCGAAACCAAAATAAGAAAACGAAGCTCCAAAATAGGGGGTCACCTCCACCCCCCCCAGGGGCGAGGAGGAGGCAGCCCAAGCGAGCAAAAAACCCGAGCCTGCAGGAAATAGATAACTTCGTATCATACCGCCACAATCGTGCCCAGAATCGGAAAAAGGATGCAGAATTCCAAACAGGAATCTTTACGCTCGCGTGCGCACAACCTAGTTACCGCGCAACAACTAGTCAAACCTCACTACAAAAGCTCCTAGAAAAACCTTCCACAAACTCCGTCAAAACGTCGTGAAAACAACTCAGCAAAAACGGAAATCACCGATCCCAGCTTTCCTTTTCCACGCAACACACACACCAAGCAAGGTGAGCTGCCTCTGCTGCTTGGTTTCTATTTTTCCTACTTTTCTTGTTGGCATGGCTGCTTCCCTTGAAGCAAAAAACGCAAACGAAGATGTCACATGTTGTGAATGCTTCTGACGAAACCAAAAAAACGAATTCACTCAAACGGCTTTGTTTTGAATTTGTTTGGTTTAAAATTTGTTCTCGTGGTGAATAAGTCATGAAAGAAAAAAAGGAATTCCGGCTTTCTCAGCTTGATGACATTCATGTCATCAACTTCCGAAACCAAAATAAAATTTGAAGTCAAAGTCAACCTCACGTTGACTTCCACAGCTTCTCATCTCAGAGTGCAAAAACCAAATTCGCATTCAGGCTGTACTCGTTCTTCCTGGATGCAAAAACACATCCAAACTGCTTCTCTATTGTCTCGCTTTCAGCTGGTCATGCTGAAAGTGCTTTCCAAATTCCAAAACCAGGCAAAAACAAGTCAACGTCATGTTGTCGATTTGGCAAACATCTCGAAAACTGTAAAACGATCACATCAACCAGGCAGGTCAAACTTGCAGTTGATGGCCAAGTTTGAAATCTCAAAACGTCCCATTGAAGTTCAACATGTTTGCTGATACCAGCAGTGTTTCCTGAAGGCCAAAACACCATCATTTCTCACCGAATAGCCTTGTCAAGACAATATCATAGTGGAAAAGCGTTTCAGAAAGGCTCCAAAGGTAAACAACAGAATGAGTCCAAAGCAAAAGGCAAGTCAGATAAGTCTGATAAGCATGTTTTCGCTGCGTGCCACAGGACACTTTGCCAAAGATTGCTGGGCAAAGATCAAACTCATTCAAGTCATTTTGGCACTCAGGAAGTGATGCCCGTTTGCAGCCAATGGTTTTTGATTTGCGTCAGGACCCATTTTCTCCTTCAAATTCAGCTTCAGTGCATGTTGTGCAATAGTTAATGCAATGCTCGGCACTCCAAGTGGGACATCTCCATTCACCCGCTTTTTTCCCCCGAAAATACTGCAGTGACTTTTTTGCCAAAACTAGCAGAGCTTTAACAAACTGCAGTCCTTTTGCGAGTCTAACAGGATGGCAGGATCCTAGGGAACACCGTTGCTGATTCAATGTCTCGAGCCCCACCTTCATTGCCCATCTTTGCCAAAGCACTGTGTTGTTTGGAGTTGTTTGGGTGTTGTTGTCGCAGTCGCAGTGGCGTGGGTGAGGTGTCTGCTGCGACATTGCTGGCGGGATGCTTTTTTCTGCGTTTGCGTTGGCAGTGGATCGTTTTGTCACGATTGGGCGTCGCCTGCTCAGTTTTGTTTTCTTTTGATGTGTTGTTTGTTTTTGGAATCCCCCTCCTTCGCTCCTCTAGACTCCTAACGCATGCAACAAGAAGGGCACTTTGTACCTTGGCAGGGACTTGGAAACAGATCCAGACTAAAATTCGAGCTTTTGGGGGGATGCTAAACGCCTTGTCAATGCGATTGAAACTGCAAAACCTCAGAAATCTCAAACCGCGGTTCATCTTGTAATGCATGGTGAACTGAAAACCTCAAAAACCTCAAACGCCTTGTCAGTGCGACTGAAACTGGAAGCTTCAAAAATCTCAAAACAGCATCTTGCTACCTTGACGGCCTGTGCCATGTGATCTCGAGGATCCTGGCGGGAAGGATCCTTGGTTTCCGCAATGGCACTTTGTTGCTTCACTCACTCGCTGGTATGGCCTGGTGGTCTGGGTGGTTTTTTGATTTGTTGCTTTGCCAGACCATACTGAGATGATACAAAGGTATAACCTCTTGCATCAATTGACCCATTTCACCCATGAACTGAAACTGTCACGTTGCTATTTTGTTTGTGTGGGTTGTTTTTTACCCGAGCCATTAGCGCGACATCGGCCAAACTCGAGGAAAAAAAATGTGTGGGTTGTTTTTTGCTTGTGGTTTGTTTGGGTTTGTACTTTTTTAGTTTTGTGTTTTTGTGTTTCGGTTGATTTTGGTGTTTTTTTTTCCTCTGGTTTGGCCGATTCGCACTAGGCACGGTCCTTACAATTGCGTAAGCAGTGAAAAGCAGTAGTGTACAGGACTCGTGTGGTCCAAAAATCTCCGGCAAATCATCACGAGA
>Ga0126342_10023546_pt1 | contig 10065 bp, 10 predicted proteins | sample Cyp1metagenome_FD_92528 | JGI IMG/M metagenome (GOLD analysis project Ga0126342, IMG submission 92528) | Coral microbial communities from Lord Howe Island, Old Settlement Bay, Australia - Cyphastrea 1 metagenome | ecosystem: Host-associated > Invertebrates > Cnidaria > Coral ... | reverse complement strand
TTGGTGCTGTTGTTGTTGTTGTTGTTGTTGGTTGTTGTTGGTTGTTGTTGGTTGTTGTTGGTTGTTGTTGGTTGTTGTTGGTTGTTGTTGTGGTTGTGGTTGTGGTTGTTGTTGTTGTTGTTGTTGGTTGTTGTTGGTTGTTGTTGGTTGTGGTTGTGGTTGTGGTTGTGGTTGTTGTGGTTGTTGTGGTTGTTGTGGTTGTTGTGGCTGTTGCTGTTGCTGTTGCTGTTGTTGTTGGTTGTTGGTTGTTGTTGGTTGTGGTTGTGGTTGTGGTTGTGGTTGTGGTTGTGGTTGTTGTTGTTGTTGTTGTTGTTGGTGGTTGTGGCTGTTGTTGTTGTTGTTGCTGTTGTTGTGGTTGTTGGTTGTTGGTTGTTGGTTGTTGGTTGTTGGTTGTTGGTTGTGGTTGCGGTTGCGGTTGTTGTTGTTGTTGTTGTTGTTGTTGTTGTTTTTGTTGTTGTTGTTGTTGTTGTTGGTTGTGGTTGTTGGTGTTGCTGTTGTTGTTGTTGTTGCTGTTTTTTCTAAGACTTTTGCTCATGTCTGTCGACGTAAACATTTTACTTCAATCCCTTTGTTGTTTTGATTCCAATAGCCATTTCAATCCCCCAAAAAAATGCATGTTCCCCTTTCTGGTTCCCCCCATACATGCCATTTCATTGCCCCATGCTGGTTGGACCTTTTTTTGAAGCAAACTTGCTTTGTGTTTTTGCTTTGCTCAATTGACCAATGTTTGTGCAATTGCCAACGCCATTTTGTCTGCTGATATGTATGCCACTGCGATTGGTTCAACCTGTCATGTTTTGAAGCTTCATTGCAAATTGTTTCATCTATGTTCATCTCAATCATCATTAAACAAAATTATTGTAGCAATTCATTTTCCTGGTATACATTTTCACACCATTTGAATACCTCACCGGATGGCCATTCGGGTTGAAATCATAATATTTGAACTTGTTTGATCGTTGAATTGCTGCATTTGTTCACTTATCATGTACTCTCTTATTCATTGTTTATTTCTGGGGCCATACCCGATGGAAACATCTCCATTGGACCATTGGATGGTTACATCAGTGTTACATCATTTAAATCCGAGAGTTTGTTCATGCTTGAGTCAGTTGTTAGCATGTTATTAGCATGTCTTGCTGAAATCAATCCCCCACATTCCCCCATTGATTGAAAAAACGCAATGTCAGCGCTCCAGGTGACCACCTTGATGCGCTTCACTTCCTTGACCTCGCAAGAAACACAGGAGCGTGGCAACCATGGCGCATCCGGGGATGATGATTGGTTTTGCTATGCTTAATATTCCATGATTTGGGAACCATATGGATTTATACATTATATATATATGATATGTTAAATATGTATAATATATATATATATACATTAAATAAATAAATAAGTAAATACATAAATATATTTATATATATATATACATACATTCGAAATTGCCAAACAAAACCCAGAAATCAAGACATACAAAATAATGTCCAGCAATTCCTCAGGAGATGTGCGCTCAGCACTGGCAGCTAGCTGCTGTGATTCCCGTTCCTTCGCTGCTGGCCCTGTGGGCTGGCTGGCAGGCAGGCAAGCGCTTCAATACCAAGGCGCGTGAACCCGTGCGTAGTGAAGGTGGGTGGAAAGCCAGAGACGACACCCAACTTTCAGAATTTCTGGGGAATAAAAAATGTGGGGTGTTTTCTTCCTACTGTATAAATTACTGTATATTTCATCCTCATCAGATGTTGTTTCTGTGGCCTTATGTGGCTGGAAGCTTGTGCCAATCCACCAAGGGAACTGTTCGAGAAGCAATGAGGAACCGATCTATACATTGGCTCATTGATCAGGTTGTATCAGCTTGGTGTTTCATCATTCTCCGGCTGGTAGCATTTGGTTGGTCAACGCCAATTTTGTTCCAAATCGCCGCCAATTCTTGCAAATCTAATGACTTACTGGTGCGTTTTACGTAGGGAATGGATGGGTTGCTGGGGGATTGCTGGGATGAGTATTGATAGTTAGCCAGTGGATCATTCCCGAAAATTCCCTGCGTCTAGCAGCTAGTAAGATGAATTTCGCTGACTTCCACACGTTTGCAACATTTTCTTTGGAACACAGGACCTTGGAAACCTAGACCTAGACCCTACCTGGCCCCATCTTGGCCCCACCTTGGATGACCGACCAAGATTTCCAAGGCCTTGTTACGCAGTGTCCTCATCCTCCTGCTGGTTTCCTCACTCATGGGTCTCTTAGTCCGGTGGACGGGGTATGATGGGGTAGCCTCTGGTAATTTGTGACATAGCTATTGAACATGATCATTTAAAGTGGATTTACCCATTGAAAATGGTGATTTTCCATAGTTATGTCAGTTTAACAGAGGGTATGCGTTACTTGACCTTCAAAATTCATCCACATTGCCCAGCTCGTTTGGAGCCCATCTCCCACTCGGAACCGTTGTTGAATAAATGTGATAAAAGCTGCATCATTCCACACAGAAATGCAGTCTAGTGAGCTCTTTGTGACCGTCCTTCTGAGGAGTTTCAGCTTCGGCACCCATCAATACTTATATAGTATCAATATAATATCTCTACGTGAATAGATCTGATATACAGTAAGCACTTGCGATTACAACATGATATATTCATATTCATATCTTATGAAGAATCCCTATGACATATTAGGATAAGATATCCAGATCAATAGATGGCTACATTGCATACCGCACATACATACACATACTATATTATACAACATATATACAACATATACAACATATACAACATATACAACATGTGTATATATATATATAATTATACTATATTATACTATATCATCATACTATATATAGTTATACATATAATATCTATATATATATGCTATATTATACCATATTAGATAGGTATTATATGGTATATTATACTATCTAATACTAAGTGTGTATATCATATATATATATGATTCCCAAATCCAAGATCGATGGCTACTCTAGCGGCATCGCTGTCGCTGTCCCAAGGCCTTGGTCTCTTAGACGCCACGGTCTTGGGCATTGTGGCCTCATCGGCGGCCCTGGTGCCTCGGCCTGCCATGGCCTGCCATGGCCTGCCCCTTACCCGGCCTGGTCAACGTTCACAAAAAACGATGGGAAATCACCATGTTTTTAAAGGGTAAATCAACTATAAATCTATGACCATTGACTCAATAGCTATCTTAGTTTACCACAGGGTATTCCTCTTGAAAGCTGCTGGACATTTTGTTTTGCAGTGTTTGGCATTTTAGATAAGCATACTGTTTAGATCAGAAGTCTGGAGAAACTGGAACAGAAATAACTGCTTCAAGCATGCTAACCACTGAGTTTATCCCTGTATCTTTCATATGTTCATCTCTCCAACTGGGTTTGTTTCAAAATAGAATGTCACCAAATCTTGTTGATTCATTTTGGGTATTCTCCTTGCCACGCTCAAAATCATGTTAAGTAGCTCTACCCCATAATGTCCCCAGTTTTGGTTGGTCTCATACCCATAAACCATCCATTCTTCCAAGGTGATTGCCCCAATGGTGAAGTTGATGCAACTAACTTGGTGAACTGTTAGGTTGAGGGGGATATAACATGATATAACTATTTTTTTTGTGGTTTACCAACAAACATAACTGGGGTGCCATAAATGCCATAAACCATCCATTTTTTGCAAGGATTTTTGGGTTCCCCACGGGCCTGGCAGGTCTGGCTGCCCCTTCTGATGATTCGTCGGCTCCTTGCAGCTCCAAAGGAGCCGACAAAGTTCGTCACAGAAGGCCTGGGATTTTTACGGCGATTGGCTCGATGACCATATGGGATTTCAATGGATTTCATGGGTTTTACTGGGGATTTTTTGGGGGATATGTAACTTACATTAAGCTACTTTTCCCATGGTGATGCATGGGATTTCATGAGGTCGATTCTATGGTGAATTCACTGGTATTTTTTTTGTCGGGAATATCTGAAGGGGAAAAGCCCATGGGTTTTGACACCATCAATTCGAGGGCTTTCCGGTGTCAATTTTCCCCCCCCAAAAAAGCATTGAGATTTTCGGATTTTATGATAGGGATGTAGTGGGTTTCAACCAACGGGCATTTGATGGGATTTAACTGTCAACAAAGGGGATTCAGCCATCCCACAGTTTTTCTTACATGATGTACGCATCAGAAATATGGATTCAACCAATGGATACTGATGATAATGGATAGTTTTTTGTGTGGTGTGTGTGTGCGCTAATGTAACAACATGACATGATGGTTATCATTTTATCTCATTTCGCCCTCTCCATTATGGAGTTTACCAAAGTGTTTTTTCGTGTTTGAAACTGGGGGTTAATATCCCCCAAACACCAGTCGCCAGATGTCGCCAGTCGCAGGGAACATCATGAAATGGTGACCCCTGCAGCATCATTCTGGCATTCTGGTATGCCTCAAATTTTAGAGAGGATCAATGCAGTTACCCTCTGGTGAACTAACATAGCAATGGAAAATCACCATTTTTAATGGGAAAATCCACTATAAATAGCCATTTTCCATTGCTATGTTAGTTCACCAGAGGGTAAGTCATGACCTTTCCAACTGTTGGAAAGCGTCAAGGACTTGGGTATTTCCACAAGCTGGTGCCCCTGTTAAGTCCTGGTTACATCATACATCCCATCTATTCCTATAAAATAACATTGAATCCCAATTGTAGAAACACTACCCTACATACTATTGTATGTAAATCAGATTAACCATAGTTGTTGGCTCAATGCCATTAAAACCTATTCATATCCCATTATTGATGGGTATATCGGTATATCCCATTATATATTAAATTGATATCCTATTAGCATCCCATGTTTGTAATTTCCTTTGAAACCACCATTCTTGCAAATTAAATTTGCCACTTTAATTTCTTGAATCCCATGATAACCCATTAACTGGTTGGTGGTTTGGAACATTATTTATTTATCCATATATTGGGAATTTCATCATCCCAACTGACTAATATGTTTCAGAGAGGTTGACACCACCAACGGGTAATCAAATAATATTGGTTCCTTAGATCCCTTTTTTCTCCCATCTCCCGTCAACGTGTGACCCCGCTGGGCTGGGGATTCCCCAGGCGAAGATGTGGAGCCATGCGATGTGAAGTGCGACGCTGAGTCGCCCGAAGCCAAGCCCCAGGGCAAGGACGTTCTCGCAGAGGTCGTCTGAGAGCGTCCGGCTGCGCATTTGCCTGTGCGAAGCGCGAAGCCGAAGCTGGTTGATGGTGACATGGACAAACAAAAACCGTCAAAAATTGAAAATGTGGAGTTCACTGAAATCAAGATGATTTAGTTCAAGAATTGGGATTTTGCTCAATAAATTTTGGTGAGTTTCACAAACATATGGGAGACATATGATAATTTTCGCTGTCTTTGTGTCCTCAACAGGCCAAAGATGGTGAAACTACCGCAATATGTTGGAAGGATTTAGACTTGAACATGAACAGTATACATATATATATATATATATATATACACGTATATATAAACACATAGCCTGCATAAACACTAAGAAACACTATCAAGTCTATGAGTCTAACTAATGAACACTCAAAACTGGAAAACTTTATATGTTTCTTTGAGTTTTGTTTCTTTCAATTCATGGCCAGAATCCGTTTGTGGACCTGGATCCTCAGTGGATCTCTGCGACTCTGCGGGCTCTCCGAGATGCAAATGTGTTTGCTGGTTTTGTATCGAATATTGAGGAATATTGCATACAGATGGATAGAGTAAATTCATTTGGAGCCCCTTACTAGCAATCATGTTTGATGATAGTGGCTGGGATTGATAGTACATGCATATGCATGCATGTCCATGTTGAGACCTTGCTTGATTGAGGTCCACTTTGAGTGCAGTCCAAATACTTGCAGAGCTGGATGGATTGAAAACATACACTACAGTCCATACACTTAGATTTTTAGCCTTGTACTAACAATTTATATCGACCTTCAGCAGGGGATCAACCAAAACACCAAGGGAATGGAGAGTTCCTTTCAGAGTCCACCCGTCCATTTTTTTGCCAAGTTGTAGTTTTGCAGGTAGGCAACGTCCGAAAGACGTAAAAGCCACCTGTTTTTCTGCTTTTGAGCCATGCCTTTAGACATGGCTCAAGATGCTCAAGTAGCTCGGTATTTTCTACAGCTCCAAGGGGGGCTCCAGCCATGGCCTTACTGTCTGGACCAGGCTTCGATGAACATGGTGAAAATGGCGCCCTTCAAACGCAAGGGGGGCTCCAGCCATGTCCTTACTGTCTGGACCAGGCTTCGATGAACATGGTGAAAATGGCGCCCTTCAAACGCAGTTGTATTGGACATTATTTGATAATATGTGTTTTCCATGTTTTTTTCAGTAATCACGTGTTGTGTATTATTGTAGAATCACATATACATACATATATATATATATGATCAATTATTATCTTATATTTCATCACATAAATTTAAATATCACATCTGGTTGGTGCTTTGGAACATGAATTTTATTGTCCATAATATATGGGATAACCATCCCAACTGACTCATATGTTTCAAGATGGTTATTGCACCACCAACCAGCATGTCATTGATTAAAATTATAGGTACAGAGATTTATTGCAAGCCTGCAGCTGGAATCGCTGGGGACGAAGGTCACATGATCTTTTTCCTTTTCGAAACACGGGGACCATGGACACGGGGACCATGGACTCCCTCATTTTGGCGATGGAAAATCACCATTTTCATAGGTACCCTCTGGTTATTTAACATAGTTATGGAAAATTGACCATTTATAGATGATAGACATGATGATTTAGCTATTAAACATGGTGATTTCCCATAGCTACGTTACATGGCCAGAGGGTAAATCATCTTTTCTGGGTACCCGTGTTTGGCAATTTGGGGACATGTTGATACCTTAAGCAGTTTGTCATATGAGCAACCTTCGGAGCGCCATGGAGCACGGATCGTGATTACCATATTACCATGATATGCTGTCATGGGGGAAGTGACTCCCCTTAGTACCCCACCCCTCCATAGTTGCTTTGTCCTCGAACATGTTGGACATGTGCCATCAGTAAATAAGGCAGGAATAAGATGGAATAAGCCTGCAAAAAGCTTCAGATGATCATGTGCCAAAGAAACATGACTCTACAATGATACTCTCTGTTTATGTTGTTCATCGGAAAATAGCACTGGAATCTGGAATAAGTTATATATCCATCAAAAGTCATGATGAGAAACATCTCTCGTCCTCTCCCAGCCTTTGTTTTAAACAGCGTGTCCCCAACGGTTTCGCATCCGCTTCAGATCCTTTTGCAACGCCTCGGTGTTCGGCGCTATCCTATGTTCATCATCACACCTGGCGAAGGATGTGGAGGGAGCTGCTGTAGACACCTGTTTCCAGGATGGTGTAGACTATAGACATGATATTTAGCGCGCATTTCCAGGTGTTCATTTTGAAAATAGCTCACTTCATAGCCCTTGTTTTGGTATGGGTTTGTCAGCGTTTCCATTTCCTATTTGTTTTGGAGTTACTGGAATGTCAACCCCGATTCGGCCCTAGACAGTTGAACATCGTGGGTTCCCCAAAATAGTGCTTGCGTTTGCTTCTCAAAATTTCAGGGCACCCTTAATCCATCTTAATCCGACCCTTTTTTTTCCTGGGTTTGACATTAAGGTGTTGGTTGGTATTTGATAAGTAGTCATCATCACTACTTTGTCATCATTATTGTCATTGCGAATTCTTAATTAAGATCATGAAATCACTGATTTCGCTACATCATTATTCAGTATCTATGACATTAATCACTATACTTATCATGACTAGTATTTTTGAGATCATGATTTCGCTTCCATCTCTGACCGATTTTTCGCCACTAGCGACCTCCTCGCTACGCCAGGTCGTCCACACCAAGTCTATTTCCCACATGGATTCGAGCCATGGCAGCACTTGCTGATTGAACCATGGGAGTTTTATCTTCTCAAGTTGGGAGGCCCCTCGGGCCCCTAGAACTTTCCTGAAATATCTCCACTTATCAGTGGAACTGCTCTCACTGAGTTTTATGTCTCTCATGGAACTGGGGCATACTATCTGGTTATTTAACATAGCCATGGAAAATCCCTTATAAATGGAGGTTTTAATGGGAAAATCATCTATAAATGGGCCATGTTCCATGGCTATGTTAAATAACCAGAGCGTAATTACTCTGCATAGATGTTGAATGACGTGTATGATCTATGCTTAGGACATGGAAAAACACGGACAGTCGATGTTGGAACAGGGGCAGCCCTTTGGCGTTTGTCCTTGACCCCACCGAGTTTGTTCATTTTTCCACTGGTTCCACAGCCAAGGACTTTTTCCATTTCAGTGACTCAGTTCGGCAGGCCTCTGTGCGAAAAAACCTTGGATGGGTGATCACCATGTTGAACCTGAAAAACATTTGGGTTTGGTTGAAAATAAGCTAACCCGAAATCCAGTTTACTCCTCATTTTCATAATTTTTCTATGGCAACTGGGTGGTTTTTTCCCCCGTTTCAGACACAGCCTACACTACGGTTCGACTTTATGGGCTCAGACACGACTTACGCGTCGAACTTCCATAGATTAGTCTAACTTCGCCCATGGCGACGCCAATGGAAAGTCCTCAGACGCATCCAGTCTGGTGGGTCCTCTATGGCATGGGCATCATTGGTTTTTTGGTTCTCTACGGGATCTTCCAGGAGACCATGGTACGGTATCGGATTTATGTTGCCATTTGGGGTTCTGCATTGGGACATTGGATTAGTTGGATCAGTTGGATCTGAAAAACTGGAGGCTCAAAGTTGAACCATGCTGTACTCGTTTTGATGCATGATGATGAATGATTAATGATGAGGATATGAGAATTTGCTGAACATGATTCAGAACTCAATGGCTCATCAAATTTAATGAACCATTCAAAACATGTCAAAGCATCAACAAATCAACAGCCAATCACCGACTATTTGACATTCCCCACATGTTTTGTGGTGCCCCCTCTGGCAGCAGGAGGGAATCATGACAGTGCCCTACAATGGAGACCTGGAGTTGGATAATGCGACGATTTTGGTATTATTTTAACCAATGATCAATGGGATTTGTCAATGGGATTTGCTGGGATATTGCTGGGATTTATATGGATTTATTATGATTTACTGGGTATTTGTGGAGATTGAATGGGATTGAATGGAATGTTAATGGAATCAATTAATATTACCATTTGCAACAGTTGTTGTATCTTTCCGAGGTCCGACCTGGAAGCCCATGGATTTCCAAAGCTACATTAGTTTCCTGAAGGGTACCCTCTGGTAAACTAACATAACTATGGAAAATCACAATTTTTAATGGGAAAATCCACTATAAATGGCCATTTTCAATAGCTATGTTAGTTTAATACTGTAGTTGAAATATGGGTTTGTCTGAAAAATGTGATGCTCCAGTTGCCATTTCAATCGGAAGATGGTCTTGATGGGAACTTGGAGTACTATATTTTCAGTCAATGCCGTATCAAGCCCCTATTTTAAGTTCATAGTTCTTATTTTATAATTCCACCTGCCATGTTCGATTTATTCCCAAAGTTAATGGATGGACTTGTAGGATAAATCACAATGGTTTCCTCTCAGTTCACGACAGATGAAATGTTAGAAGGGGATGAACCAACCACGAGTCGCACAATTCGTACGACGCGGAAGATTTACTCCGGATGCAATTGGATGGAACCGATGGGATCACCTGCAGGAAACGATTTCATGCTTTCCCATAAAAAAAAATGTTCCTGAAGTAAGCGAGGAATCACAAATACACATTGAGCACGCAAGGAGGCGCGTAATGTGATTTTGGAAATGGCAGCCACTTGCAGCCACTCGAGTGGCCGCAAGTGGCCGCAAGTGGCCGCCAGCATTCTCTTGTCACCGGCAGCCATTTGCAGCCAGCAGCCACTTGCAGCCACTCGAGTGGCCGCAAGTGGCCGCCAGCAATCTCTTGTCTCCGGCAGCCATTTGCAGCCAGCAGCCACTTGCAGCCACTCGAGTGGC
>Ga0126342_10023545_pt1 | contig 10065 bp, 15 predicted proteins | sample Cyp1metagenome_FD_92528 | JGI IMG/M metagenome (GOLD analysis project Ga0126342, IMG submission 92528) | Coral microbial communities from Lord Howe Island, Old Settlement Bay, Australia - Cyphastrea 1 metagenome | ecosystem: Host-associated > Invertebrates > Cnidaria > Coral ... | reverse complement strand
TTTATTTTTTGTGACCTCGTTTTTTGTGGTTTCTTTTACTGCGAGTTTCACGGAGGTCAGAATATATGTCAGCACGACGTATCGCGTACGCGTGGTTTATATGTTTACTCTTGTTCCTCGCGTGTTGCGTTTCAACTCTCCGGTTTTTGTCTCCCTTTTCTCAAACCCTTTTATGCAGTTCCACTGTCCATTGGCCCCAAAAATAATACTCCTACTACTACTACTACTACTATTGCTAGTACTACTACTACTACTATTACTACTACTACTACTATTACTACTACGACTACTACTGCTACTACTACGGAAGAGCTACTACCTCTAATACTATTACTACCATTACTACTAGCACTATTACTACCACTACTACTAGCAATACAACTCCTAGTAACAATCATGATAGGAATAGTAGTAGTAGTAGTAGTGGTAGTAGTAGTAGTAGTAGCAGTAGTAGCAGTAGTAGTAGTAGTAGTAGTAGTAGTAGTAGTAATAGTAGTAGTAGTAGTAGTAGTAGTAGTAGTCGTCGTAGTAGTAGTAGTAGTAGTAGTAGTGGAAGTAGTAGTAGTAGTAGTAGCAGGAGGAGTAGTAGTAGTAGTAGTAGCAGCAGTAGTAGTAGCAGTATAATAGTAGTCGCCCCTTAAGCCTTCCCTTGAAGTCCGCCCCTAAGGTCCCGCTTGAAGCGTCCCCTTGAAGTTTCCCCTTAAGCCCGCCGTCAAAGTTTTCCTTGAAGCATCCCCCTTAAGCTCCCCTTTAAGCGCCCCCTTAAGCTCCCCCTTAAGCCTCCTCTTAAGCTTCTCCTTAAGCTTTCCCTTAAGCACCCCCTTGAAGCCCGCCCTTAAGCTCCCCCTTAAGCTTCCCCTTAAGCCTCCTCTTAAGCCCCTCAAGTCCGCGCTTAAGCCCTCCCTTAAGCGCCGCCTTAAGCTCCCCCTTGAAGCTCGCCTTTAAGCGCTCTTTTAATCTCACCCCTTAAGGGCTCCTTAAGGTCTTCTTCAAGCTCTTTTCGTGTGAAGGGTAGTGGACCCAATATGCGCTTTCTCCGTGTGAAAATCTACATGTGTGGATGCTGAGAGATCAGTTGCATGCATATTACTTTGTATTTGGTTGTGTTGATGGTCGACAAGATTTTGAATGGACGCCACGTATTGCGTAGTTGAGATTTTGCTGAATATCATCTTCGGATGATCTGCTTTTCGTATGAAGAGCTTACAGTTGGATGTATCATACTGCATAGTTGAGATTTGAGCGATTATCATCTGTGAAGGACAGATCTATCACGTTTTTCCATGCTCAACGAGCATTATGATGGCCAACGAGCACAACCGACACTGCGGTTGCACTCGTTATGCTTTGTAGTTGAGAGTTGTGATGTTTTTGTAGGAAACCGAACTTTATTCGAACCGTTTGCAAACATTTCAACTGTTTTAGAGAAGAATGAAAGCTTTTGATCCTCAGTGGATCGATTTCAGGAATTTCGTCAAGACTGGAATCCAGTTTGCCATTCCTTAGTTTTTTGTGACCTTTGAACAGTATTTGAATTGAATACCCAAAGATACTCGTTGGCTCAAGCCCGAGCGAGAGAAACAGAGTGTGTGTTGAAGCGTTGCTTGTTGTCTGGAGTGATTTGAGCGAGAGAGCACGGAAAGTTTGACTTACGTTTGTTTAAAAGCCTTGCGGTAACTTTGACAGCGATGGGTTTTGCTTTGGTTTTCAAAGTACAACTTAGCGGTGCAAAGTTTTACGTGGTAGCGGAGCTTCGTGCTCCTACCACAGATCTGTGTGATCTTGGTTTATCTGTGGATCCAGGAACTGTGTTTGTAAGTTTATACTTTGCTCAGGCCTTGCGTGAATCTTGTTTGTGTTTCAGGTATGGCCGACGCATCTGCAAGCGGCGGTGCGGGTCAGGTACCAACACAGCGTGGAGAGAGGGAAAAGAAGTTCCACTCGTACGCCTACGACTTAGGAACAGCAACAGCCTGGACAGGGACCTCAACGTTTCAGAATGAACTTGCTAGAGGGCGGACAAGGATTGCCCGGAGGGGCAACTGCACCGTATGCCCATGCACCACCCCTGCCGCCAAAAGCTGCCAGGTCAGTCATTTCTGGAAGATGCCGTGGAGTGGCACGTGATATGTTCCTCACCAAGAATCTATTGGAACAAAAGCACCCACTTAAGTTGGAACATGTCAGATTTTTGGAGACCTTATTCCCAATGCTGCCATCAACAATGCAGTGCATTTTGGGACAGTTGCTCTTCTGCATTCATGCTTGTTGCCGCTGGAAGGATTCCCAGAGAATCAAAGCCCTCACTTTAGAGGTAGGACATGGAGAGACGCTGATCCATGCCGATGCCATCTCTTCGAAGACGGCCCTCAATGCAGAAGCCAAGACGCGATTTCTTCCTTACGTTGCATTGGGGACTGGTGTGACCGGCGGAGATTGGGGTTCTTCTTGGATCCAAGCAAGGGAGACCGATGGACTGGACTTCATTGACCATGCATTGCCAAGTTTCTCCGAGAGGTCCCAGCAATGGACTTCACAGCCGATAAGCGCATCAGAGGCCACATACTGGCTGCGAGAGTATCTTGGTGAATCGCTTGAAGCCGGCCTGGCCCTTAAGTTCGGTCCACACAGCTGCAAGAGCACCTTACTCACATGGGCAGGAGAATTTTTTGTCAGAGGCGTTGCGGGCACAAGGTGCACCTAATCCTCCACCTCTCAGATCAGCTGCATTTCCGTTGGGAAAGCCTGGGCTCATGCCATTTCACCAGGCCAAAGTGGACAGTGCAAACATGCTGTATGCCTTGGCCATTGAGGTTTCGGTATTTTGTAGAAGACGTGGTGTCCAAATCATAATCACATTCAGCAAACCCATGCTTCTGTTCTTACTCAAAGGCTCGTTTTGTTGAATCAAAGCCCTGTACGCCTCAAGACCATTTGAACCTGCAGTTTGGCGCACAACCATCAAAGTTCTCTGCCTTGTCAACGAAGACAACAAGCTGTAGAAAAATGAATTGCGCTGTCATTCAGATTCTGTAAAATCCACTGGATCAACAAGTCTTTCTGGATGGGCTCTGACTTGCTCGATGTCGTCCAGGAATTTGCTATCCACTGAACCTAGATACTGCCTCGAATGTCCATGACCACTCCTTCCAGGCAGAAATCTCAGCTTCGCGGGTTCCGTGATCAAACGTTGGGTGGGGGTTTTGGCAACAACTTCCACCAAGATTTGCCATCATCTGTGTCTCTTCTCGCCAATGCCTATCTGGCTGCATTGGCCGCTGCTGCAAGATTCAGCTGCTGCCACCATTCTCATTGCAACAGCTATACCATCTATTGCAACTGGTGCTGCAGGTGCTCCATCTCCACCACCTGCAACCGGACTGGCTCCTGCTGGAGACTCCATCACGCAAGCTTGTAAATCCACCTGCAATCACCACGCTGTAGCCTATGCAGAGGCTTAAAGAAACAAGCTTCCACTCACTTTTCACAAGCCAGAAATGAAAAACCAAGCCGTCCAATCTGCACCTGAAGTCAGAAACACCCGTATAATTGGACTTGCGTCCCCAGTATAGAGTTCCAGAATCAGTATTTGCAGCTTGTGTATGGCCGCTCCAAATCCAGCTGTCACCTATGGCAACGGGTCACAAGGAAAGGTAGGGGCTGGTGTTCAGCTCCGCTACCATGTGAACAAACGGCGGGCAGCGCTCTCTGTGTGTTGGACCACAAAAGGCCTGACGAGTAAAAGTCATTGACATGGTTTTCATGTCTAATGTTTGCACGTTTCACTCTCGATTTGTGCTGTCATCCTTGCACATGAGTACAACCGCAAATGCTTCGTATTTTGGGTTACGCCAGCATACACAAGATTTCAAGACATGTCTGCAACTGCACTGAAAAACACATCAAGTGAGAAATTGAACAACATGAGAAATGTGACAGCTTCGGCTTCAATGGATGGGCACTCACCTTTTTTTCGTTCTTAAACTTTGAACTCGCCAAATGCAAGTGGTCCAGGGTTCGTGTCTCTGGTTGAGGGTTTCACAACTCCATGCAACGACATGCAAAAAGGGTTGACCCATCATCTGGTTCTTTCTAAAACGTGCGACCATTCTGGGCAGTGGTTCTTGGTTCTAGGTCGCCAGCTGGTCGGGATATACCCCTTTCAACATGACCAGTTAGGTGCTCAGGAGACGGGACATGAGCTCGGGTGGATGATCGAAGCTGGAGCAAGCCGAAACATCTAACAAGCGCATGGCTTCCTCAGGTTGAGCACGGGAAGGGCCATCTGCAATGTTTGAAAAGCTAGGTGCTCGTTCCACCCAGCTGTAAGTTGGGTTCTCCACCTCAAAGCTGTAGAATTCCCTGGCAAGACATTTCATGGTGGGGCTGGGGCTCATTCATGCCCTTGATCACACTGAAGCGGGCTGCTTCATTGTCCACCCACCAGACTGACCTCCTGTGGGCTAACTGCGGTTTCAGCATCCAGCGGATTAACCACCAAGGCGTACAACTCGGTTTGGCAAATTAGTTGGTCCCCCACATGCTGCTCCCATTTGGCAATGAGAGGGGGAGGCACATCTCCAACAAAAATATGCTTTGCCCCTGTGGCTTTTTGCCTTCCCAGCACCCATCAGTGAAGACCAGTATAAGCCTCCGCTCGCCAAAAGCTGATGTAGTCCTGGGTCTGCATTTGCCCAGCATGTCACAGGCATAGTCACAGAAGTCTGACAAGTTGGCCAGCTTACTCCTCCCAGAGGTTGACCCAAGTCACATTATCTCCGCACAAACTTGGTGAAGGTGCTTCCCAGCGAAGAAGCCACAAGCATATCTGAGGAGTCCATGTAAGACTTGCGCCTCGCGCAAAGGCAAAGAACCCGCCGCCTTGACCTTTTGGAAATGCTCACGGAGGCGGTCCAAGCGCCCTGGTTTATTTTCAAGGGCGAGCTCGCCACGCACCAAGCCCGTCAAGTCAAGACTGCAACCAAGCACTTGGAACTTCTCCTCAAAGGTGCGCCCTTTAGGGCCAGTTCTGACGTGGCGCCAGCCCAGCAAGTCCAACAGGGAGCTGGTGCTCTGGTCAGCATTACAGGCTAAGTCTTCAGGCGAGAAAAGAAGAAAATCATCATAGAAAACCCCACAAGGAATGAGCAGCATCTTATTGAAAAGGAACCAAGAGCTTCTGCTAATGCGGTTGAAGTCATAGACGGCAGCCGTTGCGCCAAACATGAGCGAGTTGGCGACATAGAACTTTGGGTTCCCAGACTTGTCATGGAAAAATATGACAGACAGGCGTCGGTGGGCTGGTAAGAGCCTAACCTGTTTGTAGGCTTTGCTCAAGTCAAGACACTTGCCCTGCCATGGTTCCACCTGCAACTGCATGCAACCCGGAGCGCCAAACCGGCAATGTAGTCGATGTCCTGCAGCTTTAAATATGAAGAAGAAGTGAAGCCTTGATTAATTTGGGCCTCCAAGCAATCGTCAATTGGACGGAGCTTTATCTCAGCCCCTTGCACCAGTACGAATCGGCATCTGTTGTGCCCAAAATAGGCTGTCACCTGCTCCTCAGATTCAAAAGGGCCCTCAACAAAGCACAAGCTGACCTCCTCCTCCGCAATCTGCTCGAGGTGGTCAACATGATCTCCAACCGTGACGGCCTTTCCGCGGCCAAACGCTGCCTTGCGGGAGGCCGGCTTGACTTTCTCAGGGTAGCATGCTGGTGCATCGTGCTTCCCTACTATAGGTACCCCTTCCAACATGAACTTCACAACAGCCATGTCGTCATATCCAAACTTCTCCAAAAGCTTTTGCCAAACTATTAGCCGTTTTCCTTCCAACACTTTTCGCAAGCTGTCAGGCAAGGAGGCATGCAGTTCCTCCTCTTGCTGTTTGGACTGCACCGCTAGCAGTTTAGCATGGAGAAGGTTCTTCTTCCTTTCCAGTTCCACTAATTGAGGTGGGTACCTAAGATTGCAATCCAGGGCAAGCTGAGCGACCGCTTCCAAATGCTCAGTGGTGTCCATTGGATGCATTGTGCCCAGCACCATGCTCAAAAACTGCTTGGGAGTGTGGTAATGGCCCAGCTTGACAGTGGATGCAGAAGGTTCAACACCCTCTGCCATCAAAGGGGCGTCCCTTGGCGCCTTGGTGACCCGGTGATGCTCAGGTATCAGTGGGTGGTGTTTCCTGGATTGTTTGCCTTGAGCAGCCGTTGCCAAGTCATGCAACCGCAGTGCAGGCTGAAGGGGTAAATTTCTCAAAGTTGCCACCTGGATCAAACATTCAGCAACCCTCTGAGCCAGCAACGCCAGGTAGGACGCCTCACTGGCGGTGTCAAACACCCAGCCACCATTGCACCATCGCACTCTATGGAGCGTGCTCATGGTCATTTTGACAAACTGCCACAAGAGCTGAGTAAATTGAGGCTGTCCCCAACCAAGCCGTACTTTTTCTGCGCAGGGAACCTTGACAGCAGGCGTGAAAAACCACCTTTTCAAGCGCATTGTATGCTCTTGCCGCTTCATCAGAGTGTTGGGCTGACAAAAGAGTAAGGGCCGCCCATAGCCAGCTATTGGTAGGGTTCCCAAAGCTTCCACAATTTTCTGGCAAACAGATCCTGATGTATGATGTATGAGATGATCCTGATGTATGATGCTTCTACAACGCGTTGGTCAGAGCAGATGGTGCTTGGCTCAGACAGTGGAGCCAATACAGATGGTCCAGTTCCAATTGAAATTGACCGTGTTCATCAGAAGGGTAAAGGCAAAAGTGGAAAAGGTAAATCAAAAGACAAAGGGTTTGCCAAAGGACAGTCAAAGGAAAAACAAAAAGGAAAAGATTCCAAAGGAAAATCAAAAGGCAATGACTCAAAAGGGTCCAAGGGAAGCGCTGGTGATCGATCAAAGGGGAAAGGCAAAGGTGAAGTGCGGCAGTGCTATAATTGTGGTCGTGCAGGGCACATGGCCCGGGATTGCTGGCAACCTCAGGCCCTCAGGTGAGAAACATCTCTACGGATTCAACTCAGGTTTCAACAGCTCAGGGATCGCCGACATCGTCTGTGAGCATCAATTCAAGCGTCTCACAGCAGCCTGGAGCCCAGCAGCAATCCTCTTCTCAGACCACCCAGATGCGTGTTTCAAGAATTTGTGAGATCACAGAAGTCAATCATCATGTAGAAGTACATGATGATTTGGTCTTCGATATTCGTGATTCACATCCTGCAAGTGTTCATGGGAACATTCATGTTGCTCACTGTTTCATTGGTGATGTCAGTGACGATGAGTTTTCTTGCAGCGGTGTTGTTAGAAGAGTTGGACGCAATGATTCAGAGAAGCTCCACGCCATCTTGCTGGATTCTGGAGCCGCTGCCTCAATTTTCCCAGTCAGCCTCTTGAGAAAAGGCCACAAGGTTCACAATGCCATTGGAAAGTTGCATGATGCTCGGTAGAGAAATCCCATTGAATCAATGCAAGATATGGAAATTCGATTGCGTGACATCACAGGAAAAGCAGTTCTCATCAGGGAGCGAGTGGCTGTATCCAGTATGGTGAATCAGCCGATCTTGTGCTTTGGACGTTTGCTTGAGAATGGTTGGTGTGTTGATGGACAGCAGCAAGCGTTGACACATATGGCAGGAGCTCATGTTCCAATTGGGTTGCAAAACAAGTCCATTGTAGTGCAAGGTGAAATCAGAATGTTGCGTGAGGAGTTTGTTTCTTCTGCAGGTGATCTCCATGTGCGTGCAATTCAAGCTATGGATTACATTGTTCAGGGCACAGTTGGTTGGGAGTCGGGAGCTTGATGATTTTGGACGTGGAATAGGACGCCATTTTGCAGACAGGTTCCAAGACCCAACGTTGATTCGACCTGGTGTTTCAGGACCCCTTTTTCGAACGACTTTGATTGAGGGTGATGACAAGAAATGGTATGTCGTTGAGCCGCGCGAAAGTGTCCCAGATCTCATTCAGCTTGATGCAGAATTTCATGAGTTGCAAGGAAGGAGATATGTGATTACAATCTTGACCGATGGAGAGAAAGATCCAATGGTTATGGGTTTCAAACTGAAGGATGATTCACCTGAACGTTTTCCTGTTCAACCTGAAGGTGATTTGCCCCAGGACGATGATGGACAGGACGTTGACATCGATGTGGCCGAGATGCAAGTTGAAGGCCAAGAGATTCCAGTGGGTCAGATTGCTGTTCGTGCAGACCCAGATGATGAAATCATTGTCAATGGAACCAAACTCAAGCCGACAAGTACGTTGGCAGCTTTGCGTGCTGGATGTGCTTTCTACAACTTGTCGAGTTCAGGTTCTAAGGTCAAGTGCTTCCAGCGTATTGCAGAGCACCAGAAACGTTTGGAGCTTGAGATGGTCATGGCAGCCGCCAAAGACAATCAGAAAGAATTGGAAAGGGAACCTCATGCCCCTCCAACTGCAGAACCGCCTTCAGAACTGGAGCACGCGAAACATCGACTCACACACCTTCCTTATGCAAATTGGTGCCCCAGCTGTTTGATGCATCGTGCTCGGCCCAATCGTCATGAAAGAACTGGTGAATCACATGGGGGAAGTATCCCCACTATTAGCTTTGACTTCTTTTACACAAGGCTGATGGTCAGGAGGAGCCCACAGAAGAAATTCCTGATGGTGTTGAGCCTCATCATCGTTTGCAGTGCCACTGGATTTATTTCATGCGTGCCTTTGCAATCAAAGAATCATTTGGATCATATGAACCGTGAGTTGGTACAACTCATCCAAAGACTTGGACACAGTTTTTGTGTTGCGTTGTGACAATGAGCCAGCCATCTCGCAATTGCAGCGTCTTGCCACGAAGACCCGCCAAAGCATGGGGCTCAAAATAAGGATGGATAACTCTGTTGCTTACGATCATGGGAATTCTTTGGCGGAGGATGGAATTGCTCGTGTTCGACAGTTGGCAGCAAGTTTGATGCATCAGCTGCATGGAAGGCTTGGATTTCAGTTGTCTACAGGTTCAGCAATTTGGACGTGGGCCTTGAGACATGCAGCATGGTTGATCAGTCGCTTTTCAGTGCTGAGGGGAGCCACCCCTTACGAGCTTGCATTTGGCAGGCAATACAATGGAGACCTCTGTGAATATGGTGAGCCTGTTTATGGCTATGTGGACCCAGGAACCAACAAAGCAGCGGCACGATGGAGACGAGCTCTTTTCCTGGGCAAAGCTGCGCTGATTCTCAAAACCGCTTTGTGCTTTTCGATGGACAGCCCATTGTTCTTTCCAACAGCATTCGAAGGATCAGTACGACCTGGAGGAGCCATCTTGCCTACTACCTTCACTGCAAGTGTTACTCATGGCAATTCAAATCAGGTTTTGGTGCCAGGATTTTGCCTACCATGAAAAAGGCCATTCCTCAATCTGCAAGTTTCGAAGTGCCATTGGCGCCAATCGAAAGCAGCAAGTTGCATGACCCCGAAGCTGAAGCAGTGATTCGGTATGCAGAACAGGAGAAAAAGGCTGAGGAGGAGCAGATTGCAAAGAGCTTGAATGACCCCATCAACGTTCATGCTCAAGTCCAGCAGCAACAACAAGCGCAGTTGCAGGAAGAGCCTACTGTTTTTGATGATGGTCAGCCAGTTGGTGATGGAGTGGTTTTGGTACACAATCCTGAAGCCACAGGTCCAGTTCCTTTGAGTGATCCTGGTTTAGCAGTGCCTGTAACTCCTCCAAGGGATGATGTTACTCTGGACTGTCCACGTGGAAGTTCGACAGTGAGAGCCAATGATCCAGGAGGAGCTGAGTCTGAAGAATCAAAAAGGGCCAAGGTGGAGGAAGCAAAGAAACAGAGAATTAATAGGCTTCAACTGGAATATGAAGAACGACTCAGTGCAGTTAGAATAGCCTATAAGGAATATTTCACGATGGATGGTTACTCCACAGACCTCGATGTTGATGACGATCTTTGCGAAGTTTGCGGTCAACTTGTTGATAGCTCCTTATTACTAGTGTTGGTGAGAAACTGGTTTCGTGCTGCTGTTGTCTCCCCTCTGTGTTGGACGCCTCTTCTCTTGTGGGATCACTCGAAGTGTC
>Ga0126342_10023544_pt1 | contig 10065 bp, 6 predicted proteins | sample Cyp1metagenome_FD_92528 | JGI IMG/M metagenome (GOLD analysis project Ga0126342, IMG submission 92528) | Coral microbial communities from Lord Howe Island, Old Settlement Bay, Australia - Cyphastrea 1 metagenome | ecosystem: Host-associated > Invertebrates > Cnidaria > Coral ... | reverse complement strand
AATATATATATAATATATATATAATAAGATATATAATAATATATATATATATATAATAATATATATATATATAATAATAATATATATATAATAATATATATATATAATTATATATATACATAATTTTTCCAAAGGCTACCATTCAAAACACATTTGGCTGTTTTTTGCAAGAGATAGTGTCAGCCGAGCAAGGGTTTGGTAGACGAGGATCACCGTACCTTGACAGGCGCGTGTTATTCGCATCGATCGTGAGTGTCAGAGGGGGCAGCTAATCGAGGGGTGTGGATGGGTAGCATCATCACTGTCAGGACCCTTTTGAGGCCTCAAACCATGTTTGCTGCAGCCTATTGCACCGGCCGCTTTCACCTTTCTTTATTCCAAAAATCCTCCTGGTATCTTCAAATCTTACCCTCTGGTAAATAAACATAGACCCTGAAAATCACCAATTTCCAATGGAAACTAGTCTTCCAACCCCCATCTGCCAGGGTCTATGTTAATTTACCAGAGGGTAGTTATTCAAATGACTTTGTAAGAATCTTAAGTTGCAGTTATCCAGGCATGCTGACTTTGGGTGGTTGATGCCATCCGGTGTGAAAAAAACATGGCTAGCTGGGAAATCCTCGAACTAAATAGAGGTACTAATAGAACACTTACCCTCTGGTAATTTAACATAGCTATGGAAAGATCCACCATGCTATTAATGGGAAAATCCACTATTTCTATGGCCATTTTCAATAGCTATGTAACAAATTACCAGAGGGTATCGACCAAAATGGAAGTTTTTTTCCAGCAAACCATGTTTGATGAGTCTGTAGGGTAATCGTCAGTAAAAATCCATTGGTTCTATATAATATATATCCCATCAATCTCCCGTTGAATTACATTGTCACCGATGGATAACAATATAAAAAATATCACTAAATATCACTAAATATCCAATATCAACATCCTCATAAATCCCTAAATATTGGTTGGGCGAAATTCCCAAATATATCCCATCCTCAACAAAAAGTCTCCAACGGTTCCAACAAGCCAGCGGGGCCCAGCCCAGATCGCCCAGGCGCCCAAAATTCAGCTCCCAGCAGTGCCAGAGACAGTGGTGCGGTGACCCGACCTTTCGATCATCGCTTGCGTTTCGGGATCTGGAGGTTGCTTTTCGATCCTTTTTTTGGATGGTTGCTATACATGATATACCCTCTGGTAATTTAACATAGCCATGGAAAATGGTCCATTCATAGATGATTTTCCCATTAAAACCTCCATTGATCAGGGATTTTCCATGGCTATGTTAAATAACCAGATGGTAATTATATATATATACATATATACCCTCTGGTTATTTAACATAGCTATTGAAAATGGCCCATCTATAGTTGATTTACCTATTAAAAATGGTGATTTTTTTCCATTGCTATGTTAAATAACCAGATGGTATACAATATATATATAACATATATATATATACATGTACAAACGTACACTCCTGAATGTATTTCAGAGACAAAATCATGGCCTTTTCCCTTTTTGCTCCTGTCACAACGTAAATCCATGATCAGCAGTTTGACATATGAAAATTGATGAGGCTCCCAGCACCAAAAACGATGACACTTTGTCTTGAGAGATACCTCAGTAGTTGAACCTGGCCATGGAAGACCGTTTATTTTTGGACGGTGTACTGCTTGAAGATAAGAATATGTTTCAGGTCAAGACCTGGTTGTGCCCCGATCGCTGAATGTAAATAGCAATTTCTGGTTGACTAGATTGCGTTGCTACACTTTTTTCGTGTCATTTGCATTTATATTTCGTGCATACTTAGATTTACATTTCATCTATACTTCCATTGCATTTCATCAATACTTCCATTACATTTACATTTTACATGTCTACATTTCATTACCCTCTGGCAAACTAACATAGCTATTGAACATGGCCATTTATAGTGGATTTACCATCAAAAATGGTGATTTTCCATAGTTTTTTGTATGTTTACCAGGCCGGGTACATGCATACACTACAGCACCAAGTCCCCTGGATGGTGATCCCCTGGATGGTCTGGCAGCCTGGCAGGCACCTGCAGCCAACAACCTGATGCAATCGATTGGAAACATGGGAAACGAGGTGAGGGTTTTTCCCACCCCGAAATCTGTGGTTTCCTTTTTGGGATTCTATTCATGGGTGATTTTTTGTGAAAAAAAAGATCATTTGCTGCTTTTCTCTTTTTTAAAGGTTAGCATATTTGGTTTCTATTAAATTGTTTCTTTTTAATTTTATATACTTTTATGGACGAGAGGGGGTATAATCGGATATAAATCAGATTTACTCATGGGATATGAATGGGATACAACCAATAGATATTGCTGTGTGTCTGATAGTGGGGGTATACTGGGTTTACTCCCAAAATATCAATTTTCATAGGTAAATTACGATGAACCAGGGGATTTAAAGACTAAGCTGATTGCAGACAAACCCACCTGTGTGCAATATGTATCTATCTATCTATCGATCTACCTATCCACCTATCTACCTATCTTTCTATCTTTCTATCTACCTATCTACCTATCTTTCTATCTATCTATCTATCTTTCTATCTTTCTATCTTTCTATCTACCTATCTACCTATCTGCCTATCTACCTATCTACCTATCTATCTATCTATCTACCTATCTTTTTATCTACCTACCTACCTACCTATCTATCTACCTACCTATCTATCTATCTATCTTATCTAATCTTATCTAATCGAATCCAATCTAATCCAATCTAATCTAATCTAATCTGATCCAATCTGATCTAATCTGATCTAATCTGATCTAATCTGATCTAATCTGATCTAATCTGATCTAATCTGATCTACTTATCTATCTATCCATCTATCTATCTGTCTATCTATCTGTCTATCTATCTATCTATCTATCTATCTAGTCAACAGAGAGAGATCCGAACTCAACTGACATACTTGTAAAAACACTCAAAATGATTCGGGCAACCCCACGTCTTCTGAATCAGATGGCCTATGTTGGACTTGGTTTTGCCTTATTGTCCAGTCTGGCCTGCTTTAAAGGGACCTCAACATTAGAGGGCGTCGGTGTTGTAGATGAGTTTGGTACTGGTTCTATAATAATTATAGTGAATAATTATAGTGAATATTATTTTAATAGTCACTTTAACTATCATAATATAGTCACTATCATATCTAAACACCAGGGTTTTCGATTGCAAGATTTTGGTCTTGGTTCTGATTTCAAATGTGTTGGCCCACCGAAATCCGAAATCGGTTCTATCTGATACCCCCAAGATCTCATAGATCATCATTTTGTGACTTTTTTCTATACCATGGGCTACCTTTAGGGTCAATGTTTACATTGGTATGGGTCAATACCTATTATTCTCCTATTACTCCTATTATTCTCTTTTGACCTGGTACCATGGTTTTGAATGGTTTTGACCCATCCCCACATGTTGTTTTCAACAGCAGGTGACCTCCAAAGCAGACAAGATGAAGAAGATGGCGGACGATTTCATGCAGGACTCAGGGTCAACGCCGGGTTTTGTTTCGCAGTTTGGTGAGGTTGGGACCCCTGGGGTGCAAAGGGATCTATGGCGCTTAATGATTATAACGTTTGTTGGGGAAATATGTCATATTATATTATATTATATTATATTAAATTATATTATATTGTATTATATTATATTATGTTATGTTATATTATATTATATTATCTTATATTATATTGTATTATATTATATTATGTTATATTATATTATGTTATGTCATATTATATTATATTAAATTATATTATATTGTATTATATTATATTGTATTATATTATATTATATATATATGATATGGGAATGTTGTGCTTAACCAAGATTCAATGGAACGATGTTGCGGGTTTGGACCACTGGTCATTTTGAGGTGAGTAACCCGTCCATTCTTGGGATTTTCATACTCTAATGTGGCTGTTTCAGGAAACTGTACAAGGTGGTGCCCCATAGTTAGCTAAGTTGGTTTATAACTCCAATAACTATGGTTTATGGCAGATATAACTATAGTTAATGGGGTTTATAAGCCAACTTATAACTGGGGGGCACCATCCTGTAGGGGCGCCCACTTGTAGGGGTTATAAAACTGGCAAGTGGTGTAATCTTGTTGAAAAATGGGGTATCTCCCAAATTCCACAGGTGAAGGTCCATTTCTTGGCCTGTAAAACCAATGTTTAGGATACAAACCCCATTTGGGTTTGTTCGAAACGTGGCATACCCCCAAAATCTAATGGGTTACCCTCTGGTTATTTAACATAGCCATGGAAAATAGCCCATTTATAGATGGTTTACCTGGGTTTACCTATTTAAAATGGTGGACCTTTCCATGGCAAACTGTTAGTCATAACCAGATGGTATCATTCTCATGATTCCACTTTTTGAACTACAACTTTTGGGCCCCATTTTCGTTCAAACCCATTGGCTTAAGCGAAGCATGGAGCCTTCGAAACGTGGCTGGATTCTTTCGTTTACATCGAGATAGATGATAAATCAATGATAAATCAATGAAAGTGTCCAGTTCATCCCGTTCATCCCGCAGTGGATCATTATCATCATTATCTTCGGTATTTGGTACCCTCTGGTAAATTAACTTGTTGACCCTGAAAGTAACCCATTCTTAGTGGAAACTCATCTTCCAACACCCCATTTGCCAGGGTCCAACTGTTAATTTACTGGAGGGTACAGGATGGTGCCCCCCAGTGATGTTTGTTGGTTTATAAACCCCATGAATACTATAGATATATCACCAACAAAAACCATAGTGAAATGGGAGTTATTTGCACCAACTTAGCTAACGAACTGCGGCACCACCTTGTATGAGGTTATAACCCCAGTGATTTCAGTGGATTAACCCGCTCCTTATCCCATGTAAATCACTGGGGTTATAACCCACTTACGATTCGTGGGATGAGCCACCAAGTATGACATTTTCACTTCTTGGGTTCAAAAACTCTCTAGGAGGCTTCGAAGGCGGGCCTCAACTCCCAGCAGAAAGCGAAGCTTGGCGGAGCGTTTTTGGCGGTCAGATGCGGTCAGATGCGGTCAGGGGTTAGCTTTGAAAGCTGGTTTTGGGGCATCAAAGTCATGAAATTCTCACAGAAATAGTTGGGTATGGGTCAATACCTATAAAAATACAATTTTTAGGGAATGAACATCCATAAATCCCAGCTATTTTGATGTGAACTACAGGGGTACTATTGGTTTTGACACACTGCCAGTTGATTTACACAAACATGACCAACATGGTAATTGAATGTTGATGATATATTTGATTATACCATGAGTTCATCAACAAACATATATGCTATAATCAAATACTGCTTGGTGGTTTGGAACATGAATTTTATTTTCCATTTCATATATGGGATGTCATCCCAACCCCATTGACACACTCATATTTTTCAAGATGGTGAAATAGCACCACCAACCAGAATATGGGGTTCATCTGAAGGTTTTACCCTCTGGTAATTTAACATAGCTATTGAAAATAGCCATTTATACTTGATTTTCCCATAAAAAATTGTGATGTTCCATAGTTATGTTAGTTTACCGGAGGGTATATATTTTTTTCCATCAAAGATATAACAGGTCGACTTAGTCATGCTTGGTGACTAGCAGGCAGATTGTACCACCTGGTTCAACAAAAATATTTTTAACCCAGGCATTTTATAGGAATAGCTACTAACCAACAAGTACCCTCTGGTAATTTAACATAGCTATTGAAAATGACCATTTATAGTGGATTTACCCATTAAAAATGGTGATTTTCCATAGCTATGTTAAATTACCAGAGGGTAGCCAACAAATATTGGAACACCAGGAGTAATTGGGATTGGTGGACGGGCCCATGACCATGTGCGGGTGGGATTATAGGGGGGCAAGATCGCCAAGAGAAGGAGGATCCAACAGACCGTCAACGGAAACAGATGGAATGGGGAATATCTCCGGTGAAATTCGAGGCTCACAAAGCTGCCAAAGTAGGAAACAGCAGTCACCAAAACAGAAGTTGGGGATACAGGATGGTGCCCCCCAGTGATGTTTGTTGGTTTATAAACCCCATTAACTATACTTATATCTGCCATAAACCATAGTGAAATGGGAGTTATAAACCAACTTAGCTAACTATGGGGCAGCACCTTGTATCACTGCTTCCCAAAATTGGTGACCCCGGAAAGCCAGTTCATTGTTCCTGGCCGTGGAGACGAAACGCATCAGAAAATGGGGAATCTGATCTCTTTCGTGCAAAATTGTTTGGGAGAACCTGGCAGGGTCATAAGATTTGTGGTTGCTGGTGCCAAAGCCTTGATGAAAAAAAATGAAATTTGGTCGCGATGAAAAAAAAGGTCGCAGTGCACCCAGTTCATCCCATTTCATCCGAGGTCTAGTCTAGCATTCCTCCCATTCTGTACTCAGGCAGTTGCAGAGCATCGCCAACATGCTCAAGAAGGATGCTGGCAAGGTAGGTGGCACGGCCTGGGCACCCTGGGGACCCTGGGGACCCGGGTCGTAGCTCCAGCCCTCTCGGGCCTTCGCTCGCTGTAAAGCCCAGGCCTCAGCGGCGGCTGGAAGCCTGGCTACGAGCGTCGCGAGCGTCGCTGCTCCAGTCTCGAGCCAAGTGGGTGGTGATATGGAGGCTTTGGAGGCTTTGGAGGTGAAACAGAGATTCGTTTAAGCAGGCTACCCTCTGGTAAACGTTTACATAACGAACTGGACAATCACCATGAAAATCATGGGTCAATCAACTTTCGACTGGGCCATGGCGAAAAAATGTCGCAAAATCTCTAAGTTCCGTTTACCAGGCCGGGCAACCCATCCATTGAACTTGGGATTTTCTCACAATTCAAACATCAAAAATTGACGTTTCACCCGGGAAACGTTGCATGCAGATCTAACCACTATGATTTTTCCCCAGTTTTATCATGGGGATTTCACCAGGTAGGATACAGTTTTGCTTATAGGAATTCTTGATGGCTTGGAAAGAGGTGAAATGACATGAAATGAAATGAACTGAATGAATGAATGATTAAATGACTTGAATTGAATTGAATGAAATTGAGCTCTCGCTACAGTCCCTTCGCCGAGCTCACCTTCCAAAAGTGCTCCGAACGTGACAGTTTTTTAACGATTTTTATGTGAAATCGAGCTCCCCCTACAGTCTCGTGCACCTTTCGCCGTCCTAATCTTTGAAAAGTGCTCTGACAGTGACCCCGAGGTAGCTCCTCCGGTCGCGCCAGCCGTGCAGACTGTGACAGACAACCCGAAAGATTCGCCCTTGGCACCGCAGGAGATGCCGGGGTAATCTGTGATTAGTGGATACATTGCAGATATTGTTTCATAGGATTGATACTTAAGTCAACTGAATATTAATATTAATTAAATATATGATTATATGGAGGAGTATATTTTGCTTTTCGAAGAAATTGAGTCAGTGATCTTAATTCATTAGATTTTAGCCTCTTAAGCTTAAGTATACCATATAATCTATCTCTATTCCCTTAAAATCACCTTGTGGTCATTTGACCTATAGGATGGCGATTCATCAAACATCTAGCTAATATCATCATAAGTCATATAAGTTTGTTGATAAAAAAGAATCACTTGCGAGTATGCCATACATTTACTATCCAGCGTAGCTAAGAAGCTATGGTCATTTATTTTTCCTATGAAATGAAGAGCCAAAGAGCTACTATGAGTTTCCCAAGCACATGACTGTTTACTATATTGGGCCTCAGTGTCGATTTCGCAGCCCAGCCTGGGCAGCCAATCCAGTAATAGGTGGGCATCACTGCGTTCCAGCTTTGATGAATCTTATGAAGATCATGAACATCCACAAATCCCAGCTATTGTGGAGTTACCCATGGCCATGTGAATTCTACCGTCGACTCCGAGCGAGCGATTCGTTTTTCCTGCAGGAGTCAGACAAGAGCGGCGATCCTTGTGCCTTTGCTGACAGGCTTTGATATGTGGTGACGTAAGCGGTCTGGCTAGGAGGGGATTTTATGGTTGGAATGGACATGGAATATTCTTGGTATATATATATATATGCACATGTATATATATACATGATATGATATGATATGATATGATTTGACATGATATGATATGATTTGACATGACATGATATGATATAATATATTACAATATAGTATAATGTAATACAATATAGTAGTATACAGTATAATGTAATACAACATGATTTAGTACGATACAATATAATACAATACAATATAACACAATACATTACAATATGATACAATACAATACAATATAGTACAATACAATACATTATAATACAATATAATACAATACACTATAATACGATACAATACAAATAAAATATAATACGATATATTATGTTATGTTGTGATAATATGTTAGGATATAACACAATATAACATAATGATAACGTAATACCACAAAATATGATATCATACACTATGATGTAATATAGTATGACATACTATGATATTATGTGATGTTATATGATATGATATACTGTACTATACTATACTATACTGTACTATACTATACTATACTATACTTTACTTTACTATACTATACTATATATATATTAAATTCAACAAAATAACATATAATATAATACAATATAATTATATAATATAACGCTAATATAATGTACTATAATATAATTTAACTTAATTTGATATATAATAATATAATACAATACAATACAATACAATATAACACAATGTACTATAATATAATATTTATGCCAATATTTAATAGTAATGATAATATGAAAAATGATAATATAAGAAAATAATGATAATGATAATACTATAATAGTGGTGATGACACTAGTATAATCATGACAATAGTATAACAATGGTAATATATTAGTAATGATAATGATAAAACTATGATGATGATGATGATGATGATAGTAGCAAAGTAGTAATAATGATCATAGCAATGATAATGATACGGTAGTCATAATTACAATGATAATCACAATATCATCATAACAATAAAATGATAATAGTATCCATAGTAACAGTAACAACCATGATAGTATTGATATGGCTTTGCATTCGTTTTGGGTCTTGAAAACACAACATGCGCGTGAAAGAGTCTGCTGCAGTTACTTGGATGAAAGCCAACAAAATCTCTGCCTCCGTCTCCTCAGCTTCGCATTGAAGGAAACAGCCAGGGACGCCAGATGCCACGAACTTTTACAAGAAGTACAAATACGTCAATTCAGGTATTCAGGGAGGGAAACATGAAAACAACTTGTGTGATCAATAAGGTGGAGGAGGATTCAGGGCGGCCTGGAAGGGGTTGTTTAGCTTCAACAAGGGAAGCAAGCTCAAGGCAACGGTGTGACTCGAAGCGACAGACGTTCGTTGTTGCAAAAGCCTCACGCCGCGGGGGCAGCTGACCAAACGACGATCAATTTGGCCCACCTGAGAAAGCCTCGGGTGGCTGCAGTGAGCGTTGCGTGGTAGGCGCATTGGAAAGAGAAACCTGCGCGCATGGGACAACCACACTCTAAAACCAACGCTTAGTTTGAGGCCTTAACCACTTATATATATATAGTACAATAATAAGGATAATAGCAATAATGATATCAGTACTCTGCATAATCATGTAATCATATCAATAATAACAAAAACAATGAATCACTATAATAACAATGATAATCGTAACAATGATAACAATACTAATGATAGTAACAACTAACAGAAATCAGAATGAGTATTATCACAACAATAAATATTACAGTATCAGACTAATAACGATCAACATACTGATGACAAAATCACACACACACACATATAAGTAAAAACATAATTCAAAAAAGTAAACGAACAAATAAATAAATTTGTATATATATATATATTTAGAAAACATATTTATATCCTGCGTTTTCGACGTTAAACATCCCGGCGGAAGGGAAACCGCGCGAGCGTTTTGATTGGTTGCTTCCAGGAGAGTCACAATCACCTGTAATTTACAATATAAAATGCTCCTCCGATCAGTTTGGATAACTGAATTTGGGTT
>Ga0126342_10023543_pt1 | contig 10066 bp, 9 predicted proteins | sample Cyp1metagenome_FD_92528 | JGI IMG/M metagenome (GOLD analysis project Ga0126342, IMG submission 92528) | Coral microbial communities from Lord Howe Island, Old Settlement Bay, Australia - Cyphastrea 1 metagenome | ecosystem: Host-associated > Invertebrates > Cnidaria > Coral ... | reverse complement strand
CATGAAAGACATAGAAACATGCAAAACGCTGGTTCGGTTTTCAACCCGTAGGCATATACATATATACATATATATATATATATGTATATACATGTGTATGTATGTACATATATATATATATACACGTACAAAAATTAGTCTGTATATATATATACATAGAAAAATAGATAGATAGATGGATAGATAGATAGATAGATTGATTGATTGATTGATTAATTGATTAGATTAGTTAGATAGATTTGATTAGTTAGATAGATTAGATTAGTTAGATAGAATAGATTAGTTAGATCGATTTGATTAGTTAGATTGATTTGATTAGTTAGATTGATTAGATTAGTTAGATAGATTGGATTAGCTAGATAGATTGGATTAGTTAGATAGATTAGATTAGTTAGATAGATTAGGTAGAGTAGATAGATTAATTAGATTGATAGATAGGTAGATAGTTAGGTAGGTAGGTAGGTAGATAGGTAGGTAGGTAGATAGGTAGGTAGGTAGGTAGGATAGATAGGTAGGTAGGTAGGAAGGATAGATAGATAGGTAGGTAGGTAGATAGATAGATAGTTAGATAGATAGATAGAGAGACAGACAGACAGACAGACAGACAGACAGATAGATAGATAGAAAGATAGATAGATATTTATACAGAGAGAGAGATATATATATATATATACAGTACATTTGTAGTACATATATAGATATAGATATATGCTTACATTAAATGAATAGGATTCAAACACTAAACCAGAGACTCGTCTGGTTTGTATTTACCGTATACTGGGCGGAATTGTTTTTAATCCAATAAAATTACTTCAAGAAATGGTACGTCGCCAGCAAGAATGTGGATTTCATCAGCATCTGGAAAATATGTTTATGAATCAAAAACCAACCTGCCATGGTGCACCCCTGATTTTCATCAGCAGTGTGTGACATTTTTCATCTATGGAAATCCTATGGCTTTGATCCATCGGATGGCCCTACCCTTGGGATTTCATGAAAAAACCTCTCACGCGGAATGACCACTGGGTTTTGGCTTTTTTTTGTTGTCCGAGGCACTGGTTCCCAGTAGGAATGCTGTCGTATCTTTGATGCACTATTCCATATATATATATTCCATTGTGGGGCAATGTTGACCACGCATGCCTAATTCCGGTCTTCCATAGTCAAGTAGAAACAATCATATGATATACCTGCCATCCCACTTCATAGACCGACCTACGGCTAGGGGAGACATCAGAAACTGCATTTGATGCTGGGCCAAAAGTCAATCCCAAAAATCAAATGTATGACCCAAGATCTGCACCAGTTATATACGTTGTCTCGGCACACCTGAAAAAAAAGAATAGTCATCATAAATAATCATCCCACTACCATACGTAGTGAAGACAACCAAATATCGGAAACCACCAGTCATCCATCTGTTAGATACAGTTTTGTTGCCAAGCATCAAAACCCCTGGTTTTCACACCAAACAAAACTGGTCCCTATGCAGGGTTCATGCAGGGTTTGTCTGAAGGTACCCACAATTCAGGTATCAGACCATTTATGATGATATCAATGATATCATATCAAATTGGTCACTTATCTCATGGGATACTTCATAAAATGGTTGGAATATTTCATGATATAACTGACCATTTAACATGATCATATTTTATGATAATAAAAATATGATCATGCCCACTCATACCCCAACCATTTCATAAAACAAACAGCTCTTGACATATCGCCATATCCAAGGCGCCCAAGTCACAGCAGCTTCCACCTCAACTGTCGGATACCCCAGAGACCCCAAAATCGGAGGACATTTCGCACAAAATTCTGGGATAGTATTGAAATTCATGAGACATGATGACCAATTTTGAAACAACTTAAGGATATTTGCCCAATGGCAATCGCCATTCGAATGGGACTTAAGTTAAGTTTTACATTTTACATCAGAAAAGAATGGTTTCAAAAACACACTGGACTTGTCACAATCATCCACTTCCTCCATCTTCTCTGCTCAATCCTTACCTCCTTCAAATAGTTCCGGTAGTTGCTGCGATCTTCGAGCTCACCAAGCATGTACTGCCCCAGCCGCACTGCGCAATGGAGTAGGGGCCTTTGCTCAGCTGGGGATGGTAAACCCATCCCTCAACTAGTACAGACCCTGCGAAAAATGGGCATACAAGACTACTTTCCGCTATGAGTTCTTTGCTGATTCCCAGGGTCTATGGGGGGTCGCCAATTATTCTTGAAAGGGTTCCCAACCCACTGACCCGCAGCCAACTGCAGCTTGCTAATTTCGATGTGTCACCACCTCTTCAGCACATGCTACAATGATCTACAATGCGAGTCTCTACTTCAACTTGTCTGAAAATAGGGTACCCCAAATCCATTGGTTAATTTTAGTTCTCCCTATGAAAATTGACATTTTGGAATATACCGATACCCCCATTTTCAGATGCAGCCAAATAGGTTCAACACCCCAAAAGGTTCAACAATCCGGAGCTTTTCATGAAAACATTCTGGTAGATTCGGAGGCAGAAACTGAGGCGTGCACACTATTACCAGTCCAGCAGCCATATTGGCAAAGGACAGGAACCAACCAACAGGCCCCAAGAGCAACATCTGCAGAGGAAGAGAGATTTTTTAGAGAGATTTTTTGACGACCGAATTTGTCAAAGAATATTTAACAAGCAGCTCTTTATTTCAGGTCAAAGGTTAAGGTAAGACGTACTTGATTTTTGCTTTTCAATGGGGACATAGGGCTGAGAGTCACAATTCAAGAGCAGAGATCCAGACATACCCTCGCTAATTGAACATGGCCGTGGGAAATACCCCGCTCCTTAGGACCATCATCTCATTTCATGGGAGACTCCTTGTGCCAGGGATTACTGAGGCTTAAACCTGTAGAGCGTGCCCAATGTATAGATGACATGTCCCATATAATTGTGAAATGAGAAGCTAATCATCCTATTTATTAAGTAGTGGGCACCCAAGAATCTTGGTTGGTTTGATCCCCATTTGGGTTGGCGTTAATGTCAGGGACCCTCCAAGAGTGATAGCTATAAGGTTGGTAAAGCAATAGTAAACCATCCCAAATGTTACCATAAATGGGTGGTAAAAACTTATAAACCATCAATCCATATGGGTGCTTTATTATTGCTTTACTAACATTATGATACTGTTATCCCCAATACTAATCCACCATTACCAATGTTAATATGGTTTGTACTGATACGAATGTTATCAACTAAATTGTGAACCCCCCAGTTCAACAGCCTATGGGGTACCGTCGCTGCAGGCGCACCGGAACGGCCAAAGAAGTTGCCACCACTGCATCCAAAATGCCAGGCAGCACGACAGCCTGGAAACGCGACCCAAATCTTCGATACACGGAAACAAGGGGAAAGTGTGGAAAAAGATATATATATATAATATATAACTCATGAAACTAATAAAACTGATAAAACTGATAAAACTGTGCAACTCTGAGTTCCCCAGGTTGGGACCAACTTGAGAGCGGGGGATGAATGGGGCTCCCCGGAATTTGATGCCTGAATGGGCTGATCATCATTTCCCCTATGAAAATGGCAATTTTGGGAGCTACCAAGAGGAAAACGGTCAAAATGATGGCCGCATTGGGCAAGACGGCTCTGGATCAGAACGATGCGATGACATCTGTTTCACCACATTGAGGACTGGTGGCTCCATTTTCTTACACAAAAAGTGCTTCGGACATATTTGACATGTTTGATGCTGATGGTGGCAACAATGATGACGATGACGATAAGAAAAATGTGATTTTTGAAAAAAAAAATGAAAAGATAAAGGTTCCAAAAATAGAGATGATAATGACTATATGACTCCGATATGACTAGACTATATATTCATCTGGTGATGGTGATAAATCAATGAAAGAGCAACAGGTTTTAGTAGACAATTAATGATAAGCGAGGCGGAAAGATCGACTATGACAAATGATCATGACTATGACAATCGTAGCAATGATCATGACGGTAAGAACAACATTGAAGGGGGAAGGAGGAGAATGAAGAGTATGATGATAGGGCAGAGGGGGAGTTGAACGGGGACAGGCGGACAGGACCCAAAAAAAGGCTTTTGTTATTCTTGTCGTCCCCTGAGTTCATGAAACAGGACAAACCACTTCTACAATGAAATGGATTTACGATGATTTACGTATTCTCTGCAGTGAAGTACAGGGAACTCAGGCTGGCAGACAAAGCTACTAAGTTACTATCTGTGGACAATAGGAGCCTCTGACACGAAACTGCCAGATTCGTCCACTCAAAGCTCAGAGGTGCTAAGGCTGTTGCCAAGAGGAGCAGCCAAATATCCATCTTGGAAGTGAGCAACCTCAGAGGATCTCAGAGGTAAGTACTTCAAGTACTGCTTTCACACCACTTCTTCGCCATGGTCAAGTCGATTTAATCTATTTCGTGCAGCGAACTCCTTCGCGTGAGGGTCGAACTGACCAGCTGAGGTCCACACATGCAAATGTCTGAAGCCTGGGCGTATCCACTGGTGAATGATCATTCTCGTCATGTGCCCGTTGGCCCGGGTCCCTGGCCAGCAGCAGAAAGCGCAAACCTGGCACCTTACTTGCATGGCTTGAGGGTATCGTGAACAAAACCCCGTTGCCGGGTAGTTCTGATGCCAAAAGAACTGTGTCCGAAGTCCAAACCAAAAAAATACCATCCCTAAAATGATCCGAAATTACACGAACACAAACCAGAAAGTTTGAAACAACCGATGATTTAGGGTACCTCCCCATGATGGAAAAGGCCAAAAAAAAACTGGTTAAAGTTGGACACTCGCAAGCCAAGGCACCACGTACAAGGGTGAGCACGCGGCAAGAGCAAGTTCCATCACCTCAGGACTCGATTTTTTTCCATGATTGAAACCTGTGAAAGTGGGCCCCGTGGGCTTGAAATGTGAGGCACACCGTGCACACCCCACTTCCTGGCCATTGTTTTTTTCAGAAACTGATGATCAACCATCATCAACCATCTAATGTTGGGGCCGTTGGGGGCTCTGCCTGAGTTTCAGAGAAAATGTTGTCTCTTGAAGTTTATGTGCTTTGAAAATTGTCGATTTGAAGACATTGAAGAGTTGGATTTGCTACTGGTGGTTTGTCGCCTGCCTTCAAAGTCTCTCTGTTGGTAGAAGTATCCGGATTTGGGGCACATGTTTTGCTGCCCATATGTTCTGTCTGCTTTGCACTGTTGGCCAATCGAAGCATCACTTCTAGTGAGATTATCAATTTATTTAAAACAACTGCATATTAAGCCTGGTAATAAAACTTAGTGTTTCCTCTAAATAGATTCAACAGGCAACAAGTATGCCTTCTTGTTTTGTTCAACAAAAAAAGTCTTGAAACTATTTGAATATTTGCTGTTGCATCATTTCTGGAGTTTCGCTCTTCTGCTCATTTTGCCACGTGTGGTACTTGAGGACAACCCATTGCGCTAGCGACGATGAAAGGAGCAAGGTGAGATAGGTATGCATGGGTATCAGGTTCCGTTTCAATTTCACCCTACTCATCCTAAGATCCTCCTCTTTTTGGTTTAAACGAAAAAGATACATATAATTATATATTAATATTAATTGAGTGCAAGAAATTGCGGAACTGGAGGACACCCATTGTCAGCACCACGACGGAGCTGAGTCGCTGGCTCGAGTTTGAGCAATGTGACGCTGCGGTGTATGGATCTGCACGCACGGCCTGAGAAAGATTCCGAAGGATTTCCGAAAAGGTCACAGTCAACCACAATATGTGTATATAAAGATATACACACATAAGATTAGAAATAAGTGGGCGTTGAACCCAAAGAGATGCAACTATAAATCTGCCGGAACTTAACTTAAACTGGCTTCATCCCCCTGAATTTTCATGAAATTCGATGGAAATTCACTTGAGCCCAAAGCATTGGAAAAATCACTTGCCGGTTGTGAAATAAAAATTTATCTTAGCAAAAATGTCGCAATTATGATGCTTTGGGACCAAATCGTCCCCATCAAAACTGCCGTGCTTATTTTATGGGTAATAATTAATACATAATTTACAGACTCGATACCCGATTTGCAGACACACCCCAATATGATCTCGAGTTGGTCAGTTGTTTATGTATATTCCATGCAATGTGTGCGCTTTATATCCCCATTCTACCCCCCCCCTTACATCCCCAATTGGAGGAATGGCCACCGACGGGTCCGAGCTTGGCACACTCCCTGGCGCGCGAAGGCGTAGCCGAAGGCGTCGTTGAAGTTCAGACCGATGAAGCCCAGAAGGCCCTCACCAAGCCTTACGAAACCATCAGTTTAGGCGATTTTATAGGATAGAACCATGATATAACCAAGCAACAATATGGTGGAGCCAAGATAATGGGGATAATTGGGTACAAATTGATATAAAGCAACACGTTGATGGCGATATAGTCCCATCCTACTTTTCTTACGAACAGCTCCCAGAAACCCTGGTTTAGTAGGGCATCTACACATGTTTGGGACCATACAAGGGGGCATGCTTAATATTGGGCGGATGGGATCAACTAAACAACACTACACGTATGTTCTGGATGTCCAGATGGTGGTTGGGCCCATTTTTGAAAAGCGCTTCACCAATAGGATCAACGTTTGGGGTAGCCTACTTTCGGACACATCCATTTCCTTTCCTGAGTTTCCTCGCCACAACAAGCCACAAACCATCACCACGGCCGGCGGTTTTTGCTTCTTTCCTGCTGTAGCTGGCCGTAGCAAACCCAAACCCCCAGCGGATAGTTTGGGCCTGTCAATTCCTGGATCTGTAGAGGAAGAACAGCTTGAATCAATGGACCCTCACAAAAATTTGCCCCTGTCCACAGTTCGCCGATCAATCGCAACAATTTGGGGTTGTTTCGTGCACCGCGGATATTCCAATTCTTTTCACCAGATGGCCAAATACCACTTTTCAGATTTTTGTAATGGGTCCAGCAACCCTCAGAAAGATAGATCTTGGCAACACCCAGTTGGAAAATCATGGTAAAATCATGTAAAGTCAACCTTTTCTCCATCTTTTTGAGGGCAGAAGCATCGCGAGGACCTCCATTCTCCGCAGGCAGGAAGACTCGCAAAGTCACTTCTCGCCTCGACATGGCGCTGCTGCTGGGAGATTTGGGAAAACGAGGGGGGTGGCACCTGGAAATGTAAAGAAAAATACCCAATTCCACTGAGTGGTTTCTCATCATTATCCCTCACAACTCTAGTATGTGATGGCTATTCAACCATGTTTCAATGCAAACAGAAGGGAATGTTGAGTCTAACAGAAGCAAACTGAGGGGAATGTCTGGTTTGGTGTTCTGTCGTTGTTGATCTTCAAACGCTGGACTGTTCATCTGAAGTTACCCAGAACCAGCAGTATTCTACATGCCGAACTTCTCCATGACAACAACCGCAACAGCTGAACACATCATGGCCACCATCACCAGCTCCACCATCACCAGCACCAACATCATACAAATCATACACGAAGCAGGTCCAAGCATAACCACTGGATACCACTGGTGAGCTTCCAACCCATCTACTTCGATTTGCTGAAAGCTCTGGGTCACCCCAGTGGAAGCCTGGCTGGGACAGGGCTGGGACATGCAGAAATGAAAGGCAAATGCAGCTGGTCCTTAAAAATGGAGGACCCAGGACCCATTTAAAACCCATTTATAATATTTTATTATCATCCAGCATTGGACTATCTGACTATCTCAGTGAAACCCATGGGTTGAGTTTAGGCTACGTGGAGCCAAGTGCCTTTCCACAGGCCGGGCTTGTCCAAACAATTGTGATTTAAAAAACCATAAGTTCTAGATTCATGGGGAAAATGAATCTTTAAACCACTTGGATTTGGGAGGATCCTATTCTTGACAAACCTTTCCCATCAAGTCCTATTAAAGAAACGTTGGGTCCCAACGCAAGTCCTTCCTGCCTTCTTCGGCCCATTTGCTTCCGGTTCTTCGCTCGGCGACCCTCGCGACCCCTGCGCAGATTTTGGTACTGGATCGACTGGATCGACCCCCAAAAGGCGCAAAAGGCAGGCCTTGAAGCGCAGGAAGCTATATACAGACATGATGGCAAAAATCAGGACATTGCAGGCCTCAGACACGCCCAATCTTGCGCTCAAAAGGATGGATTTCGAGTTTTGCTACAGATGGAAAAGGCCCTATGCAGACATGATGGCCCTTAAGGTGTCACTACAGCAAGATTTAGACCACCCCAATGCAAAGCAACTAACACACTCCAAGATCGACCAGGAACGCTGTGTCGACTTGGGTATGCATCAAAATGATCATCGACGCCCCGAAATATGCACCATTTGAAGACTTTACGATGCAAAGCTTTGACCAAGTTGGTGCATTCTTGACCACTATGAACCACTATCAATCATTATCAACCATCATCAACCATCGTTAACCATTTATGGCAAATGATCAATGGCTAATAAATGGTTGATCAATGGTTAAATCAATGAGTATATATATATATTATATATTTATTGCATCTCACTCGCACATCTTCAGATTGACAACTCAGCTCTTTTTGACACACAGCGGGGTTGTCGTCGACTCCCCGCACGGCAGGGTAGGCTCAATTGGCTCCAAAATTTGACAAGGATTGGAGAATGTCACAAAAGGTGTGCCTGGGCCATGCTAATCTTCTCTGTATCGCGAGGCCATCGCAACTTGGAACTGTCAGGGCCATGCTAATCTTCTCTGTATCAGGGGGCCATCATGGCTCCGAGCTTTCTGAGTCTTCGACCGCAGGCATTTTGCGGTATTTGGTAATGAAGACTTTTAAACGTTGAAGAAAATGGATGAAGGCGACCAGCTTGGCTAATCGGAGCTCATCCAGGCACAAATTGACAGATCGGATGGCCTGGTTCAGATGAAGGCGAGGCTGATCGAAGCTCGTGGGAAGCTCGTTGGCCATGGTCTGCAGGCAGTCGAGATTGGCCTGCAGGCGAGCTTCGCAGCCCTCGATGAGCAGCACAGGTCGCAACAGCAGCTGCAGCGACGGCGGCATGAGGTCAGGCACAACAGGGAAAATTGAGTCGGACACACTTGGCCTGAAGGACAAAAATTTTATGACATGGTCAAGATCACATGGGACATGCATGCCGAGAATGAAACATGAGTGAACAAACTTGAGGGGTATAGGGTGGGTGGGACGAAAAATCAAAAGAGCTGAGCCCGACTTCAGGTCAAACATGAATCTGAGATGCGACAACTGGACATTCCAGTTTCAACGTTTGATGCAATAAGGGTTTATCCTTACAGGAGAAAGCTCTTATTGCATCTCACTCGCACATCTTCAGATTGACAACTCAGCTCTTTTTGACACACAGCGGGGTTGTCGTCGACTGCCCTCCCCTATTTTATTAGTCGACACATCGCCAACTGTTGATGACACATTGTCACATGGGCTTGCTACGATTGGATTGTATATATTTCAAGCATCACGGCTTGAGTCCAGGAGTTCGTTCAGAGCACAGTCAATGTCCAGTTCTACCCTCAGTTCTTTACGGAAGCCAGCAAGTTCACCCCGAGAAGGTGGGTCTGCAATATTGGCAGCTGAAGGAACTCGTTCGTACCAGACAAGTGCTTTGAGCGAATATTCCCATTCAAGAACTCCATTGATGATTGCGCCATCCAATCCAAGCCCACTCTTGCCAGAGATTATACGACCAAGCACACCATCATTGTCAAGGAAGACTACCACTCTATCATTTGGCTGGATGGCTGCAGATGGAAGTAGGATGTGTCCTCCCAGCCAGGCCGCCAGGGCTTCAAGCTCAAAGATGATTGTGTCCTTGTTGAGGGGATTCAACCTCGCGGCTTGATCCCGAGATATCTGTGCCGAGAAGTACGAGAGCATGGTTCCACTCCCATCAATCAAGACACCACCAACACCACCACATTGATCTTCGTAGCAGGCATCAGTGTACAGATGGAAGACACGGCCGTGGCTGGCATCAACCATCCTAGGCTCTCCGCAGATGACCCGATCTCTAATGAACTCCAAGCTGGCCCTT
>Ga0126342_10023542_pt1 | contig 10066 bp, 3 predicted proteins | sample Cyp1metagenome_FD_92528 | JGI IMG/M metagenome (GOLD analysis project Ga0126342, IMG submission 92528) | Coral microbial communities from Lord Howe Island, Old Settlement Bay, Australia - Cyphastrea 1 metagenome | ecosystem: Host-associated > Invertebrates > Cnidaria > Coral ... | reverse complement strand
CACCAGATTGGTGCAATTTGTTTGGATCTTTGCGCAGGGGCCATGCTAATCTGCAACCCCTTCAAGACTTGATTGCTCCCTTCAGCAATCCGGAGATTTTTCAAAAGTGGTGGAGCTATCGCACTCCCCCTTTGGCTTTCAGCCAAACAAAAGCATGCCGGGGGCACAGCTATCAAAGTTCAAAAGAAACCCCAGCCTCACACTTCTTCCACAGGTCCATCATAGATATGTTCCCAGCAGTCCTCCCTGGTAAGTGGTCTCGATGCCCTGGATCCTCCGGCAGGCATTGGTGGCTCAATCACCGGACCGGCTCGCGGACCTCGAGCCCCATCTCCGCCGGTGTAGGTCACACCATCACCGGCCGCGACGTAGGTGGAGCTTGGGAACTCCGGTGGCAAATCACTGGGCAAGGTGCGCTCTTCATTTTTCAATTTGAAAAATGTATAGCCTCTCCACTGGTATTCTCTTTCGCGAGTCGGTGCATCTCGCCAGTCGTTGACGATGACGATTGGCTCACTCCTTTCTTCTTGGTGAACAGGAAAACGGATTTGCACCCGGGCTGGCTCCAATTTGTTCCCACCAGAGGGACAACCCTTGTGCAATGGGTGAAACCCCTGGTATCGGGCTGCACCGTGCGTCCGCACCAAGAATTTCCCACCATTCAAGCCCTCCATGGACACCTCCGACCATTTGTCTTTCGTGACCGTCGGAGGCTGGCTAAAGGCAGCCATGTGCCAAGGCCCCGGTCCAATCACACCGCTCGCAGTTGGAAGATTGATGCCATCTGATGGGTCTGTCCCAGCACCAACGCTTGGCTTTCCCACAGCACCAACGCTTGGCTTTCTCACAGCACCAACGGTCCCCATAGACCCCGCAGCGTCCTCGGTCGTGGTGTGCACATTCACATTGATGTTGACCCCACCAAAACCACCAACACCATAGCCACTACCAGCACTGCCAGTGCCGGCCGCACTGCTTGCAGCCGCTTTCGCCTTTGACATCGCCATGGCTTTCACGCGAGGGTAATACTGTGAACCCTGGGAGCCCGTGGGGCTAAGGTCACGGGAAATTTCAATTTCCCACCAGGGGGTTGCCCCTTCCCCTTTTTTTGTTCTTGACTACTTTTCGCCTGGCCGTGCCACGCGTTTTCAAGTACAAGGTCAGCAGGAATCAGCCCAGCAGAGCCACAGCAAGCCAAGCCACAACCAGCCGAGCCACAACCAACCCTATTGGAACCTGAACCCTCTCGGAACCGACCTTCTGCCTTCGGACCTAGGTTGGAGCTTGTCATTTTTTCTTCCAACCTTTTGATTTTGTGGGCCGGTTCATTTCCCCTGGCCTCCTGTCTTTCTTGTTTGTTTCTTGACTGTTCTTCCCCAAGCCCTCCACTATTCTCAGGCAAGTCCAACGTTGTAACTTGGTGAACCGTCGAACTTTCATTCGTCGCAGCCCTTCGGGCCGCCCTGGCATCTTTCCACTGTACATAGTCTTTCAACCACGGTACAGATTCTTCAAAACTGCTAACTGGGCTTCTCACCTGGTGAATAAAAACGTCCCGTAGACCCCTACCTTCTTCGGATCCAAGTGAGCCACAACCTATACATGGATCGGCAATGACCAACTCAAAACATCGGATAAGCTCCCTCAGCCAGTAGAAGAATGCCATCACGGCAGCAGCGAGCACGGCAGTTGTGGTGGGAGCCCACGCATCGTCATCCGCATGCGTTAGCCTCATTTCCACCGCCAATGCCAACAGAGCGCAAGCTGCAGTGGTCTTTTCCATCGCTGTCACCTTAGCAAGGGCGAGAGATCGTACCTCAGTCGACGGATCCTCAGTCGGCGGACATGGACCGTTCATGCCCAAAAAATCCCAAAACTTTCTCCAGGTGCTGACCTGGGTGATTGGTTTTGTGAGAAGGTCAGCAACCAGTTCGGTTCCCTTTGCATACCTAAGTTTCCAACTCCCCTCAACACTTGACAGCTTGTGTTTCAAGCACGTCGCCCGGAGGCGAAGGTGTCTTGTACGCCATGGTCCGTCCGGCTTCTGGACAATTTGAATGGCGCTTTGATTATCCCCCAGTATCACCTTCTCAAACCCTGAACCATCATCAACCCCCACAATAGCTACCATCAAAGCCTCAATTGACTGGAGCATAGTCATTGCTTCACAGTACCCCATCAACTCACTTTCAGCCGTGGAGAGTGTTGGGAATGGTTGCCTATTTGATTCCCACTGTACAGGTGCACCAGCCACACATGCTAATACGCCTTGGAGGGACCTCCCACCTTGGGGAGCAAAACTGACATCTGAAAAAGCTTCAATCAAGGTTTCATGCCGGGGAATACCTAGCTGTTCTTCAGTGCCGTGATCACCGAGGCACGAACCATACACTAATCCTACACTTGGTGACCCAGCCAAAAACTCCAGGACATGATAGCCAAGTTCACAGGCCCAAGTCGGATTGCGAGTTGCTTGGCGACCCATCTGGCCTACACTGAAGGCAATGTCTGGTCGGGTTCTGATCGAGAGCCAGAGGAGTTCACCAGTCAACGCCTGAGCTCGACGGATCGACTCCTTGGACAAATCCTCAGTGGTATCAGGAGGTTCGATTTTCGGCATTGGGGACGAACGTGTTTTAGTCACCTGATGCCTTTCAAGGAGTTCCTTAGTGTAGGAAGGTTGTGCAATGGCCAGCCTACCATCCGCCTGCCATTTCAGTTCAAATCCACAAAACCTGACCCAGGATTCAGCATTGACATGTTCAGGCATGGATATCTTCCATTCTTGTTCTACCCTACCCAAAAAACCCTGACGAACAGTTTCGGGACCGATCACCATCAAATCATCAACATAAACTATGAGATGTCCCTTACACCCTTGAACTGTCCCATCCGAACCAACTACCCCGATTCTCCACAAATTCCCCTCGGCAGTTTGTACCAATCCAAGAAGCTCATTGGTTACTTGATCATGCCACTGAAAGGTTCGGAGTGTCTTGTCCCGATGCCCAGCCCACAGATTGGGGGATGACTGAAAACCGTACAAGGCCTTATCAACCCTCCACCGTTCACTTGGTTGGCACACCTCGGCTGCCACCAAAATTCTAGGTGGCAAAACTATTACTTCACGGGACCCTTCCACTGGCGGCGGACGAGGAGCAAGAAGGAATGCAGTTCTGATGTCCGTTGTGGACATACCCCAGTTTTTCTGAACCCCATACCTGATAGCCGTGCGAATCAGAGTGCCATCTGCTCCCGACGCATAGCTGCCCTGAGGTGACGGGTCCTGAGATTCGTTGAGGAGATTTCCACATACTACACTTCTACACTTCCGTTTTCCCCCGTTTGGGCCCGCCTTGATTGTACAAACCAGTTTCCCCGGAACAAATTCCACCTTAGAGGGGTCCAGGTCTTTTTCGTCCACGGGAATTATGGCCTTAGTTTCGTGAACCAGGGAACCATACTCACTTTTCATGGCGGGTACCCAAGAGGCAATATCCCTTCGGACGTCTTCCAAAGAGATGGTGGTTGTTTGCAAAACCTCTCCATCTTCACCCAGATGCACCTGTTCACCTCCCGCATTCAATCCACATAGTTTCATGATTTCCCTGTGATCCCATTCATCCAACACTTTGAGATCCCGTTCCAGCCCATCCCGTTCCGATACCAGCCACTGGACCGAGGTACCAACCTCCCTACCATGTTCACCAGTCATAGGCACTTCACCTAAAAGGTCCTGGATTTTTGCTTGAATGGACGCATGTTGTTCCACAAAGACCTGCTCCAACCTCCTGCATGAAACCCTTTGGACAATGAACTTTTCGCAGACAGCCCTAGATTTCCTTTCAGCAGCTTTAAAAACCCTAGGAGGCTCCCCCCCAGCGGCTTCCGCTGGACCATCCACATTCCCAGCATCGCTCCCCCCAATTTCACGACCTGCTGGATCATTCCCAGCATCCAAGGCACCAGACGGATCATCCCCGCCTTCCAAGGGACCGGACGGATCAACCCCGTCTTCCAAGAGACCGGACAGTTCAACTCCGTCATCCAAGAGACCGGACGGATCAACCCCGTCATCCAAGGCGCCGTTGATGTCAATAGGAGCAATACTGGGTTCATAATCATCTTGGGGTTCATCCTCCAACAAACCATGGGAATCATACCGACCATGGGGCAAGGGTATCTTAGAACCTTCACGGGCCTCAGGACCTGGTCTTGGTTGTTTCCCCACTAGCCGCCATGGGGGTCTTTCCTCTTCCTCCACGGGAATCGGGGGCATGGCATGCTCATGCAAAGCCAAAGCCGCTTCGTCACCCAAGGGAGCCGGAACCAGCGCTTCCCTAACATGAACCGCCTGGAGATCCTTCGTAAGAACCACCCAACCATTGTGCATGAGAGGACTCGGACAAACCAGGTGACCTTCAACAAAAGGTGGCGCTAGGTGACCTCGGTCATGCCAGCGCTTCCGTTTCACGGCAACTGAGGCATTGAAAGGCAGCATGGGAAGTGCAGGCACTCCCAGAAGGGCCAACTGTTTCCTACACCTCTCCTCAACAGCATACCTAAGTGCTCCAGGCCAACTTTTCGGGTCCAGACCGGCTTCGTGCAAGTACAGTCTGGTCCGTCTCTTAACCTGTCCCACCTCTGATTCGACATGTCCGTTGGCCTGGGGGTCATCGCCCGGGGACATTGACTGGACCACACCTGTCCGGGCACACCAGGCACGGACTGGTGCGGATAAGAATTCCTTAGCCCGATCCGAATGAATCCGTTGAACCTCAATTCCCATATATTTGAATTTGGTGTAAAGAAGGTTCAGGCCATGTTGCACTTCCCCTGCCCGACGGCTGGTCAGCGTTGTGGCCAGGGTCACATGCCGCACTCGGAGAGGCTGACTCAACTCATCCACATGTGCTTTGAGCGGGTCAACCCTCTCTTTTTCACCATGGACCTTCCCTTCCTCAACAGAAAGGCTTGATTCCCCTGAGGGTCTTTCTTCACACACCTTCGGCGCTCCCGCGGAGGGAGGTTCTTCCGCGTTTTCTTCAGGCCACAGTGCGTACTCATCTTCTTCCAGGCCATCACCCCATGACTCCCCCGGACCTACACTAGGGTTTTCATCATCATGGGGCCCATTGGATTCGTCTTTTGGGGATTTGGGATATTCATCATCAAACACCGGAACCAACGCCGTGGCAATCATGACATTTTTAACCACTTGACCACCCTAGTTTTGATCATTGGGACCACATCCACACCCATAGACCATGCCGAGGAGCCTGCAAATTTCCGACGTCGGTGAGGAGCACCAGCCGCCATCCCCAAGATGCAAGCCCGGCAGTCCCTCCGGTAAGGTTGGTGACCCTGTCGGATATGGGTTTTCCATTCTTCATAGTTCAAAGCCTTTTTTAATTCGGGGTTCATATTTGCATGGGCCCGACACAGTGAACTCAAAGCTACCCGCACCACCTTTTTCAGACCAGGAGCCCAGCATGACCAACTGCTGGTCTGCTGAAACCTTTCCACCAAGTCACTCGCGAGTGGCTCCCCCCGAGTTGCAGCCCGACAACCATCAAGCTCGCCAAACCCTTGGAGATTCGTAGCCACTGTGGTTGGTTTGACTTGAGTATGCCCAAAACATTTTTGGTCAAAGGAGATCCTACGGATTGAGGGGTCTAACCGAGTTACATATTCCCATTCCGGCCACGCCCAAAAACTCGGTGCTTGCTTTTCCCCGGCATATCCAGCAGGGTCCTCAGGCGACTCCAACAGAAACCCTACATCAGGAGCATGTTCGTGCTGGTTTTCCTTAGCAAGGCTATACAACCCCAACTGCTTCAAGAATAACGCGGAGTCACTATCTGTTTTCAGTTTGCTGGTCTGAGACATGGAAGGCAACCCAAACCGATTCTCCCACCGGCCCCTGAGAGGCGCCGGACCCGGCTGGATATTTCTAAGACGAGATACAGTGCGACAGGGGGGACCACCCACGATACCAACAACCGGGACATTTTGAACCAACCAAGTGAGGTACGCCCATACATGTCGGTTATGGATGTCCATTTGGGGATTGGCTTGAATGTCAATAGCAACCATTTCGTATCCAGACGGCCAACCCTTTTCCCAATCCTTACAACTGTTCCCACCACCAGCAAACAGGTGGATCACCAGACCCTTAGCTCCCTGAAACCGCTTCCGCATTTTCCTGTTCCAAGGCAGTTGAGACGAGTCCCAACTCTCCCCCTGCCCTACCATGTATTGGACCACCGACTCGGGTACCAAAGGGAACCGTTGGGACCACCACTCCATGACCTCTTCCGTTACCTGACCCATGGCAATTTTTGGACCAAGGCGCTGAAAGCGTTCATACCCCTCGATCTCGTCGATCAACAGCAATGCATGGTTTTCAAGAACTACAGGGCATCCATTTCGCAACCAGCACTTGATTCGGCCATGTTTTCCGTGTTCGATGGCACAACCATTGGTATCCCATTGAATTCGGTACCCTAAGTTGATGAGCCCCCTCAACGGTACAATCGGTTCAACAGCCTCCTTAGTCAAGAGAGTTCCAGTGTTGGGGTCCTGGAAGAGCTGAGCGGTCCCAGCCGCCAACTCTACCTGAACTGGCACCGCATCGGCCAGCTCCTGAGCAGTCCCAACACGCAAGGCGTTGGTTGCACCTCCATCCAGAAGACCTGTTTTGAGCTCGTTCACATTCGACTTTTTCATGTTAATCATCTTGACGTGGGGAGTCAATGACTTCATGAGGGTGTGAACTGAGTCTATCATGTCCAACCCTTTCTTCGATCCAACGTCCTCACAACAATCACTAAGTCCGCCAGCCGGAGCCGGGATCGATGATTTCGAAACTTCATCTTGAACCCTCACTTCTTTCTTCCCTTCATCACCCTTATTTTTGGGAGGGGAATCCTTACTCTTCGTTTTTGCGACCTTCGCGTTTTTCCCACCTCCTGCATTTGAGCAATCCTTTTTTGAGTGACCCAAGGCTGAACACAAAAAACATCGTCCATCTTTTGGGTTGAGCATGGCATGTACGAACCGACACTTGTCAGCATGTTTACACCCTTCATCCTTACCCCAAAACCGACACGCATGTTTTGACGTCACTGACCCTGCATTCACATTTGAAGCCAAGGCACTTGATTTCGGCGGATCCCTAGACCCATCTTGACCTTTTTGGGGGGCAGTAGAACCCACATTTTGGAGGGATTTCACAACCGGTTTGGGATTCGACCCTTTTTGGGGACCACCATCACCAACCACCACCGAACCACTGATCATCAGTTCCTCGGCTTCCGTCTGAAGATGTTCCGAAAAGCTCCAGACGGCTCCAAACACCGGCTGACGGTCGACGCCAAGTTGTTGACGGATCGTGTTGAGACGGTAGGCAACTTGAGGTGATTTCATGCTCAACATGTCATGTGATCGTTGAAGGGCACCCATTAACACCATGGCATCCGGAATGGTTATACCCAACTCATTGGCACGTGTGATGTTTCTCCTCCAATTCCTCACCCATTCCAACACTTCCCCCGGAGAGTCCCCACACCGGCCCTCAGTGATGCTAGTCAGCACCTTTGACCTTTCAGAGGCACCACCCGGTCGGTATGTGACAAGGAGCTTGAAAAGAATTTGATCCACTGTCAACCTCCGACTGGCAACGAGATCGGACCTTAGATTCTCCGGAATTGCCTGGAGAAGCATACCCAAGGCTCTTCGTTCCGTGCGCGGCCATCGTGCCGTGGCAGCATCCACTGTCGGCCGCAGTCTCAGCCGAGTCACAGGATCAGAGACCAACCACTCACGGTAACACCGTTCCGCTGCCCCTTTCACCAATCCCCACCAAATCCCTGAGGAATACGACAAATCTCCCATTTGTGAATCCAAGAGACTCCACCAATCCCCAAACGTCAGTGGTGTTGCATTAGAATCCAGCTTAGGCAACTCAAACGTACGAAGAGTTTCATTGGGGTTTTCACCAATCCCAAAGCCAAATCCTCCAGCATTTCCACCCTCTCTCGGCATGGGTGGCACTGGCGGCAAGGGCGGAGGCGGCGGCGGCACAGCGCCAAACATGTTGCCACCACATGGCATCAACAGACCCATGGACCCATGACCCAAACCACCAGTAACTTCCATTCCCGAACCCATACCACCATTTCCAACCCTAGGTGGCGAGGCCGGTGGCGGCCCCGGAGGAGGTGGAGGTACAAAACCTTCAGTTTCTTCAACAGCGGTAGCAAACGACCCGCCCGAGGTTCCCGCTGAGTTTTGTTCAGGACACGCAATCTGTTGAAGACCTCGCCTAAACCTTTCTTCAGCATCCCTCATACATCGAATCCGAAACAGCTCAACCGGATCCATCAAGACATCTCTTGGGGGGGATTCATTTTGTGATTGGACTCCAAACCCTTGACCTACTCCCAAACCCGCTGACAGCGCTGGCACGGAGCCGGTTTGGTATGAGACCGAACCATGTCCACCCTCTGACATCCTTTGATTTTTCTCCCACTCACAACCCATCCTTTCATAAGCCTTTCTTTCGGGAGACCAAAAGGGTACTATTTGGGGCTCTTCCATAACCCTACCCTCAACAACAAGTCCCGGTGGCTGTTCCACACCCAAGGCACCGGCTGTTCCACGTGGCGTGGAAATATCGAACGACTCAACCCCCGAACCAAGCATCCCAGCAGGATCAAAGGTACCGACCAAGTCACCGATCATCCCTATTCCCACGGGACCCTGACCAGATGCCCCCACGGTGCCACCCGAAGATTGCGCTCCGAACCTTGATGCATCATTCGCATCATCCAAGGCGCCTGTGATCCGTTCCCAGATCTTTTCAACCAAGACCCCGGCTGGTCTTTCCAAGAGGCCAACACTAGGTGAGGACCCGGCAGTTCCTACCGGACCACCCCTTACAACATCAGGTGAGTTGCCAACACCACACAAGGCACCTTGAGGTGCATCAGCGGCCCCAACCAAGGGACGAGGTGCTTCAGACGCACCGCCACCCAAGGAGCTCTGTGGTGCCCTAATGGCCCCAACCAAGGCACGTTGAGGTGTGCCGGTTGCACCATCCAAGCGACACTGAGGCGCCATAGCGACACCACCCAAGGCACATTGAGACTCCATAGCGGCACCACCCAAGGCACACTGAGGCGCCATAGCGGCACCACCCAAGGCACATTGAGACGCCATAGCGGCACCACCCAAGGCACACTGAGACGCCATAGCGGCACCACCCAAGGCACATTGAGACGCCATAGCGGCACCACCCAAGGCACATTGAGGCGCCATAGCGGCACCATCCAAGGCACATTGAGGCGCCATAGCGGCACCACCCAAGGCACACTGAGACGCCATAGCGGCACCACCCAAGGCACATTGAGGTGCCATAGCGGCACCACCCAAGGCACATTGAGGCGCCATAGCGGCACCATCCAAGGCACATTGAGGTGCCATAGCAGCACCACCCAAGGAACTCTGAGGAACCCCAGTGGCTCCATCCAAGGAGCTTTGGCCCTGACCGTATTCGCCTGAGGAGGCTGGCCCTAATGCTCTAGGAACCCCTGCTATGCCACGAGCACCAGACCCATCGTCAGTTCCCGCATTTTTCGGGATCCTAACACTTCGGACACCTACAACCCCCCCTTCCACTTGCGCAGGACCAGTTGCGCGAGGTTGCACTGAGCCATCCCTCGACAGGGCATCATGGAACCCCTCAGCCAGCTCTTGCCCACCACTACCAGCATCACCGCCGCCCGCAGGTCCACCAGCGCCCATTTGCGCCAGCAGTTCTTCTGCCGACAGCTGCACGGCACCACCACCAGCAGCCCGACGAGCTTGCGAGCTTTCTCGCCTCCGCTCCATGTTGCGCCCCACCTTAGGACGACACCGTGAACCTCCTTGGGCTCATAACCCACGCTGCAGTTGTGAGGCACTGCACCCCTTTTCTTGAGCCATACAGCACCAGATTGGTGCAATTTGTTTGGATCTTTGCGCAGGGGCCATGCTAATCTGCAACCCCTTCAAGACTTGATTG
>Ga0126342_10023541_pt1 | contig 10066 bp, 5 predicted proteins | sample Cyp1metagenome_FD_92528 | JGI IMG/M metagenome (GOLD analysis project Ga0126342, IMG submission 92528) | Coral microbial communities from Lord Howe Island, Old Settlement Bay, Australia - Cyphastrea 1 metagenome | ecosystem: Host-associated > Invertebrates > Cnidaria > Coral ... | reverse complement strand
ATTTGATGCTCCAAAATGCAACCCCTCTCAGGAAATCAGCGCCCTGACCTCCTAACATCTCTGATGAACATGTCTCTTGTACTGCGCCTGCCACGGAAAATGCATCTTTGCAGATCCTCTTCACATGTCCCACGCCTGCCATCGTTTTTGTAAATCTTACAAACCCTCAAGTTTTGCTCGGTGCACAAACCCATGCGCCTGCCCCTCGAAACGACATCTGAACGTCAGAAAGTGGTCCGAACATGTGGTGCTTTTAACATTTTGACTTCGAAATGTGCTTCGCACCACAACAGCGTGTGCTTTTTCGACATCTCAACTTCCAAAAGTGGTCCGGACCTGGTGTGTTTTGTACATCTTGACTTCGAAATGTGCTTCGCGCCACAGCGGCGTGCACTTTTTCGATTTCTCAACTTCCAAAAGTGCGAACGTGAGGTGTTTTTAGCTTTTTCACTTGCAAATGCGCTTCGCGCAACAACGGCGCGCACTTTTTCGATTTCTCAACTGCCAAAAGTGGTCCGAGACCCAGGTGCTTTGTACATTTTGACTTTGAAATGTGCTTCGCGCCACAACGGTGCAATGTTTCATCTCTTATCTGGCCAGCTGGCTCCGCACCCGCCCCTTTAGCGAGCCTACTTTTCGACTCTCCGGAGCCACAAACTATTGGAAAAACACAGTGTTTCGCGACTTTCCTACCTTTTCGCGCACCTGGATCTTCTTTCTTCTGAGACTTTCTCTTTTGTGATCTTCTTTCTTCTTCTCTTCTCTTCTATTCTCTTCTCCTCTCCTCTCCTCTCCTCTCTTCTCTTCTCTTCTCTTCTCTTCTCTTCTCTTCTCCTCTCCTCTCCTCTCTTCTCTTCTCTTCTCTTCTCTTCTCTTCTCTTACTCTGCCCATCTCTGCTTTTCATCTGTCCATATTGTCGGAAGTTCGACTTCTAAACTTCCTTCGACAAAGAGAGATTGGCTCTGGTTGAAGCAATGCTTTGATAAACAATAACCTTTCGATGGAGATAGCACCTGGAAGAATTGCTGCCTGGAGACATGTTGATCCTCATAACCTGCGGCGCGAGTTTCTAGCCGCAATGATATTTAATATTTCAACAATAATTTTCCACTTGTTTGTTCAAATACCTCAAGGCATCAAATGGCTATCATGATCTATGGGGTCTATGGCCACCGTCGATGCCCTTACCATCTTGGTGTGAGTTATTGCTCACAAACACAAAGGGCATGGACCAGCTTACCAGAAGCAAAGTCAGAATACAAATGTTCAACTTGTCCATATCGGAAAACCGGGATGGCCCGCAACTGCCTTGAGAAATAGCCGAATCATTCAATATGTCAATGACCAATGAGTTTCCTCCGAATACGACGTTCCAAACAGTGGAACTTGCATTCATTTGCGAGGTTCCTGCAGCACAGAACCAAGAACCATATAGTCAAACAGTTTAGAAAGGAAATCGGACATATTACGCCAGGAGCCCAGGGGAAATCCAAAGAATGTTATGCAAAACGTGAGAAATTGGTGAAGATAGACAAAGTGATGAACGAAGCGAAAAGTGCGAGAACACTGTTCGCCGAGCTGCCTAGGTCGCAAGATTTGCAGTAGATACGTCAGAATACGTCAGAATACGTCAGATACAAGGTCTGCCAAGCAGTAAACAACCAGTGAACAACCAGTAAATCATGCTGCCGAGGGGTTTGTTTCGCCAAATTTCGCCTACAGTAATCAAACATACCCGATCTTAATCAATGACCTCAACAAACCAGATACGAATTTTGATTGTTGCTATCTATGGTCTTCTGCTTTGTATACCCACGCAAAGCGCAGGGAATGCCTGAATAGTTTTGACTTCACAGGGTAAGAAAACCATGAAGTGGCAGCGGAGCAAACTTGAAACCTCCATAATTGATGTCTGATCGTGCTGGTTTGATCTCCAATTTCTGGTCCTCGAGCCAGTAGACGTTTGCTCTTAGATTTTGCTGAGTTCCCAGTTGCAACTCCAATTGTGTGAGGCGGCATGGTGCTGCAGGTGCTTCTGCAAAATGACAGGTGGGATATCCATGGGGAGGAAGCAAGCTGTTGTTTGAATAGAAATTGCATTCCTGCAGAGCGCATTCTGCATTTCACTGGTACTGGTTTTCAGGATTTTGAAGGAGTAATTAACTACCTTCAAAATGAACAGCGAAACAGCTGTTTACAGGCAGAGTGAATAGAATGCGTTGTCGATTTCACCGAAATAAATGGAGGTGTGAATAAGAAGCTCCTTTCTCAAGCATGTGTTGTTTTGCTTTCTGTCCAAGGTGGGTCCCTCTCCATTTCCACCGGTCTGAGACTCAAAGTTTGTTGCTTCATCGAAAGCAAAGGCGGAAATTCGGAGCGGTGCAATCCAAGACCATGCCTTAGGCTAAGGATGGTGAGCCGATCCTAAAACAGACTATTGAAATCTATTGAAATCTACTGAAATCTATTGAAATCTATTGAAATCTATTGAAATCGATTGAAATCGATTGAAATCGATTGAAATCGATTGAAATCGATTGAAATCGATTGAAATCTATTGAAATCTATTGAAACCGATTGAAATCGATTGAAATCTATTGAAATCGATTGAAATCTATTGAAATCGATTGAAATCGATTGAAATCGATTGAAACCGATTGAAATCTGTTGAAATCTTTGTTTCCAACAAAATGGTCCGACCTTCCAAGTTCAGATCCATTGCCAGTCCTTGCATTTGTGAGGAACGATGACTTGATGCGATGCACCTGTGATTTCTTGCAGGACAGGCTAAGAGCACATGTAGCAGAGCCGGCTTCATAAAGATGTTCCGGGCAGAAAGTCAAAGCTTGCATCGTCTTTGTCGCAGTACGTGCCAATGTCGTGATGACAAGATATGACAAGTACAACGCTTTCTCAACGACAACGAAGGAGCATAAGCTGAGTACCTTGGTGAAGGATGGCCTTCTGAACCAGCTGAAGCAGATGGTTGCTTGGCTCGCCGAATATCATCGTTGTTTCGCCTTTGATATAAATCTTACCGGAACTTACCCAAGACTGAAAGTAGCTGGGACTCACCTGAGCGACTCACATGGGACTTACTCTACGTCTCTCTACGTGCATTCACGAAGTGATTTGCGACAATGCTTCAAGCCTTGGCTCGAGAATTGGCAATCGAATCACATTGAATGACAACATTGAATGACACAAGCAACACAATTCAAGGCCAGAGAAAAGCATGGGTCTTCCAGAAGGAATGCGTCAAAGTGGACTTGGAAGGAAAGAATCAAATCCTTGTTTTTGCATTCTGAAATATTTAAAGATAGCAGGAGTTGGCTTGGATGCAAGGTAACTATGCGGCAATTGTCTGCGTCGGTGGACGTGGTGGACCTCCTTTGAGGCGCAGTGCAGTGAGCTGCAAAGACAGTGTCAGACTTGTGTCATGAAAGTCATGAAAGTCATGAAGCCGAAAGTTGTGTCATGTGTCAGTTGATGCAGCTTCCCAGCAGAAGTTCTCAACACAGTGCCGGAGCAAGAGAATACACTGAAAACACGCGGGCTTTAGAATGCACCACTCACACAGAGAAATGGAAGACCTATGCAGATGATGTGGACCTTTTTCTGACCTTTGATGCTCCAAGCGCTGGGTCACGACATATTTTCTTCATTTTCTGTCCATGGGAAAACATGTTTTGACATGTTTTGACGAGTTTGACCATGTTTATGTTTATTTTTGACCTTTGTTATTGTTCATTCTTGATCTCCTTAGTGCGGTGTCAGGTAGGACAGTTCAAAGACATACACAGTCCCGATCTTGGAGCCGGCACCAAGTGACATCAGTGGACGCAGGAAGAAAAAGAGCGCATATGACGCATACGTTTAGTTTAGATATATATGTGTTTTTTCACATCCCCTCGGGGGCAAACATGTTTAAGGTCGAGCCCTTCTTGGGCAAGGCGCCAATGCAAAGCTTGAGTGCCAACGCGTTCGAATTCGCCGTCAAAGCTCCCAAAAAGCTCTCAACCCCAGAGCCGACTGAGCTTTGTTGGCTGTGAGGTCACTTTGATAGGAGAGGCGCTTGGCCAAGCTACAACAGGAACAAAGCAACCGTGTTCATGATGTGTTTACTGTAGGAGGTTGGAAATTGAAAGAAATTGAGAAATCGATCATGCAAGTAGCGTGCAAGTAGAGATCCGTGAGCCTACCTACACACTCTAAGACAACCGGGCACAAGCTGGGACAAACCTTGGGGAACTTTCAGGAGGACAGGGAACGGAAAAAGGAAGAGGGAACCGTTAGCGCCTAATAGCGCCTAATAGGAAAGGGGATCCTGAATGCTATGACACTGTGCAGATGCAGCCGTTTTGGGGACATCCAAACACAGGCTTGAACAAGTACAAGCATTGCGCGAGAATTTGTTGGTATTGGTGAGTTACTTTAGCAAGTTTAGTGCAGACAGGGCAAAGAGGTAGGTTAGCTATTCGATGAATTCGTCAATTGCCTCGGTGGGTTTGTGATTGGTAACATTTTGTAACCTTTTGTAACATTTTGTAATTGTTTGTAGCTAGTTTGCGAAGGTGAATTGGCGAAAATTGGCGGAAGCACTCGCTTTGTAAATTTGAATGGCTTGGTCAGCTCACCTGGTAGGCCGAAAGTTTCTCAAACTTCTTTGAACTTTGACAAGATGACAGAGCAGCATTTTCTATGCGGCAGTTTCTCCAATACATTTAGTTACGTTTATCATTTATCCACACAAATTTCAGACATCTTAGCTTGAAGAAAACAGCAACACACAAAAGAAAGCACTTGACCCGGCTGCCCAAACATCTCTGTATCAAAGATACAGGGATAGCCTGATACCGAAGACTATGGCTACCCGGTTTTCATTTCGCAACTTTGAGCGAAGGAGTGGCAGGAACTGTGAGCCCCACCTAGCTCAAAACAGAAACAGCAGAGAGAAGGACAGCAGAAAGCGAAGAATTTGAATGCAAAGGTGAAATGGAAGAGTCGTCAAACTGGCAAAGAGTCTAAGAAAATTCAAGTCAGTTTACTATGGAATTCATTACTGTGACAATAGTTGGTTCAAGTTGGTGACATGGCCAAGCACCACTGCAGTTGACGCGCCGTATTGCTCATGAAGACACAACCTTCATGAGCCGAAAAGGCTCTTGCGCAGAGAAAGGACCCACGTGCCATCACGTGCTTGTTCACACTGCAAGCTTCTGGAGCTGTGGTCAATTTTGTCACCTTGGGTGTTCCCTTTCTTCCTCTATCTCTGTGTCTAGAATAATATAAAATAACCCGCTTAGGGATCCCTGAAAGGGTCGAACATGTAACTTACAAATACCTGCAATAACATTTCCCGGACCCGCCACTACTGTATTACCTTTAAATAGCAGCAGGGCAGGTAGTAAAGTATAACTTAGCTAGAAACATGTCACATCTGATGCGAAGGCGGCACAAAGAATATGCATGTTTTTGGAACGTCAAATATAGGCATTGCCATTTCTGACCTTCCCTGAGAAGTGCAGTGTCAAGCAAATCATCTCAAACTTCCCTTATAAGGAGTTGGCAGGTCACATTAAGATAATAAATATGCATGTCTGGGGGTCCTCCAGTATGGTTGTTACCAATTTGGGGCACCCCCGAAGAATGTGGCATTTGATATGAAAGTCGCACACAAACCTTGTAAATATGTACATCTGCGGACACCTCAACAAAAGACGTTGCAGTTTGTCAGTAGGTTTCCTGGTGTTTTTAATTTGCAAATTTCGAAAAAAGCATTTTTGACCGCCTTAAGGCGCCCATGTCTAGAAAGGAATGGGTTCCTGCTCTTTACCCATGAGGCTTGGCGATGTTTTGTGGCCTGACACTGCAAGAGTATGACTCGTCGTGGTTGTTGCTGTGGTTGTGGTTGTTGTTGCCGCCGTGATTGGTTGTGTTTATGCTGGCTACTGAAAAGACATCGCCATCGGACCATGATCGTTGTCGTCGTCGTCGTCGTTGTTCATTTTGTTTAACATTCTCTTGATCCGAACATATTCTAGAAAGTTTAATCTATATAGTGTATTCAATCTTGATTCCAATCCAGTCAAGCAACTGGCGTCTATCAGCTGCAGGTGTGGTGAGATTGAGTAAACGTGTCACCCTGAACCAAAGATCTTATTCCGAAATTATTCCAAATCCATGTCCATTCCACATTGGCTCCAAGCCCTGTGCGGCCCTGCGTGGCCGAACTAGCCATGGACGAGGCTCTTGGGCAGCGTGAAACTTGCGCTCAATTCGGTTAACCAAAGCAATGTCAGGATGTTTCAAATGAGCAATTAATTGTCCTCTCTCCAGGTTTTCTTTCTATCTCTGCCAGTTTTGTGTGTTGCGTATTTGGTTTCATTTTGAGTGCCAAGTCAGTCTTTTGCAGCTTGGCTACACCATGAAGGAACAGACTCTGCCTGTCCACTCTTGCCACTCCCAACAAGAGCCATAGTGCGGAGCCTCCAGAGCAAAAAGACTCGATCCAACAAGGCACACGCGAGACGGAAAGGCAGAGCCAAGAATCAAAGAAACAGCAGATATACAGATTGCACAAGCCTTTCTGCGTTTTCAGCATACCAGTATCTTTTGTCACCAATTCACACCCGCCGGAGAATTGCGCAAGATACAAAGTAACCTGACACTACCCACCTCTGTGGAATTTCAGGCACAAAAGAACCATTTGCGGCCTCAAACGTGCGCATGAAATGCAAGAAACACCATCAACATGGAACCCAAAGATCGCGCAACATTCCTGATACTCGTAGCTTCCTATGTGCAGCAACAGCCAGCACATCAAGGAAACAGCACAGACCCGTAGCGAGCTTGGCTGACCTTTCAACAGGTGTAACTTGAGCCTGAAGGAGAGCAAACTGTAGCGCAAACTCTTAGTGTGATTGAATGGAGTCCAGAAGTCAAAGCGACTCTGCTTCCCCCATGGCTGTTAAACTTTGATCAGTGTTCAATTGTGTTCTATGGGCGCCATCTTTTTGTGATGCTCCGATATGTTCTTGATATGGCAAGCCTTCGTGAAGCTATGCGAGTGCCACGTGGGATCAAGCCGTTTGTTTTGGGATGATTTCGGATGATTTCGGCATTGGGCGTTTTCGTGCAGCCTGCCGTGCAGGTCCATGGAGACTGGGAATGTCGGATCCTGAGGTTTGAATGACAAGATCAGATGCATAGACCACACATATTTTTCAAACTGGTGTAGATACAAGAAAGACACGAATAAGCTAACGTGTCCAACCAAACACATGTACTATCATATTATCATATACATGTGTGTACTGCGTGGGTGGCTTGCAGGATTCAAATTCAGATCAGAAACTTTGAGGAGTCCATTATATCCACATTATATCCACATTATATCCACATTATATCCACATTATATCCACATTATATCCACATTATATCCACATTGACCTTAACAAATTTGCGCAGAGGTGGAGAATCAGTTGGCAGAAGGCCGCTGTGAAGATGCCAGGTTTTGGCGTTTTGAATTTGCAGATTTGTGGCATCCCGTCTAATGCTCACGTATTCTAAGGTCGTTCTGAGACGGTGAAGACATGAGAAATTAGTCAAGCCTTAGGAGCTTCAAGCCAATATCCAAAGCACTAGGCCACTACCGTAAAAACAGAGGTGAAGTGACCAAAGAAGCAAGCCAGCAAGCCATCCAGTTAAAAGCCAGTGAAACGCCAACTGCACCAAATCAAATATGCAAAATCTTAACATTGCTTTGCTTTGGACTTGGCAAAACATTCTTTGGCACAGCAAAATTTCAGCTCACAGGAATTACGCCTTTGCCTTTGCCAATCGGAATATTATGGAAGACTACAGAAGCGTGGCCAGAGCATGTTACGCTGATGTTTGCATATGTTTGCTATAACGTAAATTAGCCCAAGCCCGAGTCAATCCCCATGGTTCTGTTTCGCAATGTTTCAGATGACCTGGTGCAGGTATTACATGGTATTACATGTGACCTCACTGCACAGAGCATTAATGAAAACTTGCTTTCAGGGGGGGAAATGTGAGCGCGTTCCCGTCAGGGCGCCTGGAGAAAGTCTTCGAATTCCTAGACTGCATCGAGGAGCGATTCAGAGATGGAAAGAGCTTCACGTCAGTCAATCGATGTTCGAGAAATTTCGAGAATGCTTCGGCTTGACGTCAGTGATTCGAGTCATTCAACAGTTGCTTCTGACCCAGCAGCTCACAAGACCTAGGAATGATATGGAATGATATACGTGGTTGTATTGTGCTCCAAAGGAATGATATGCTTGCGAGATCTTGCTAGCATTTTGCTGGTGCACAAGTACAGTACATGCTTCTCGCTTTGCGACGGTCATTTTAGAGACTTTAGAGCGCGGTTCCAGCTGGTTCCAGCTGGTTCCAGGACTACCATCCGAGCCATTTGGTCGCGTGGCTCCAGTGACCTTTGCAAGTTTGGGACGTTGATCATAAACAAACCGTACCACCCCTTAATTGAAATGTGAAGGTTTGAAGTCTGAACTAGCTCGAAACTGGAGAATCAAAGCATGCTCGAGATGTTGAATGAAAGGTGTGTTCCAAGCAGTGGAAGATTGGGACCAGGTGTTCCACATGAGTATCAGCACTGACAGCACTATATAGCAGGTTTGCATCACTGGTTTGTTTGATGCATGTTTAAGATGAGTTTTGGACCTTACAAAGCACGGCGAATTGCTCGGGACTACACGCTGCCGTTCAAGGACAGGAAATGCATGTAAAGCATGTACCAATACTAAGACCAGTTTTTCTGCTTTGGTTTTGCTATCATTGAAACAACAGAATGTCCTCATGCTATTTGTAGCCTTGCCGACATTTCCAGCCATGATACTGCTTTGGTCAACGGAGTCAACGGTAAACCCTTGGCAACTTACATGTTAAACATGTTAGCCAGGCTTTGGTTCGGATGATGCGATGATCCCCGATGCCAGGTCGCGGTTGGTGACCATAGAAGAATCAGCCGTCCCAGTCACACGGCCCTTCCAGGCAGATGGAGGGATGCGGAGGTTGAGATGGGTTGAGGCCGTAAGAATTCATAAGGAGCGCCATAGCATCCATAGCATCCCATGCTTAGGACGTGGATGGGCAAAGGTTCCTAAGCACCCTCTAGACTTGAAAACTTATTCCACCGGTGCAGCAACAAGAACAATGCGCAAGTCCACAGAACAGGCGCCAAGTTTGTTTTTGATCAACCGTGCTCTTGGTTGATTGGTAGAAGTATGTAGAAATCATAGTTTTACGATGTTTTACGAAAGTCCAGGTCCGATTTGGCATTATGTGTTCATCAACTCCTGAATTTGTCCTGTCGTGTCAGGATCACTATGCCAAGTTGGAAGTAGCACCGGACGCAGACATCGTCGCGGGCTCGTTTTGCTCAAACATTTGGCCGGAAAGGATCCCAAAGTATTCCTGAGGGTCATGGGCGTTCGCCCAGGCAAGTATTCGGCGAGCATTTCGCAAGCTTGCGCTAGTGACCCATCCGGACCCATGTTCTGCACGATTTGTGCTGGCTTCCGTAGACAACTTGTCAACTTGCAAAAGATTTGCTGTTTTCACCAGGACAAGCCCAGCGGTGACCGACAGCGCTTTCAGGACTTGAAATGGCAATGTTTTCCAAGTATGTCCCTGGCCCTATTTGATGTTTGTAGCCTTGTGCAGGTGCAACCTGAGCGCTTTTGCAAGATGGGGAATAGAGGAAAAAGCTGCTATCATAAGTCCAGTGAACTCATCATACTGGACAAAGGGCAGCTGGAGAGCTGACTGGGAGAGCCGGTAGGGCCCACCTTGTTCACAAGATGGAGTGCCACTAGCTTTAGGCGGCACCGCTATTTGAACCTTGGACAGGAGGCACATGAGGGACAGGAATGCTTGGAGAGATTGCGCCTCTGAACTCCAGACCAGCTTGGATTCCGGCTTCACATGCTTCACATGCTTCACATGCTTCACATGCTTCACATGCTTCACATGCTTCACATGCTTCACATGCTTCACATGCTTCACATGCTTCACATGCTT
>Ga0126342_10023540_pt1 | contig 10066 bp, 10 predicted proteins | sample Cyp1metagenome_FD_92528 | JGI IMG/M metagenome (GOLD analysis project Ga0126342, IMG submission 92528) | Coral microbial communities from Lord Howe Island, Old Settlement Bay, Australia - Cyphastrea 1 metagenome | ecosystem: Host-associated > Invertebrates > Cnidaria > Coral ... | reverse complement strand
GGCACTTCTTGAAAGGTAACCCTCGCGTAGGCAGTTTTGCTTGGGAGGAATGGTTTGCGTAGGCCCCGCGTAGGTGTCCTAATTTGTGTATTGCAGTTTAGCAAGGAAAAAAAACACAACTCATATGGTAATCATAGGTTTTGACCATCCCCACATGTTTGTCTCCCAAGCTTCCAGCGTCGTCATGCTCAAGATGTATATATATATATATACATAATATGCCATTATATGTGTTATACTATAAGTATCAAAAAATATATATATATAATATAATATATATATATATATATGTATATGTATATCTGTAAAGTAATGTCAATGTGATATCTCCACAAATAGCTATAAGATCATACTCTGGGCCGGAGGCACCAATAATCTACAGCAGAGTAAATCTTCCCAGCTTTGGTTCAGGGCCATTGTTCGTTACATCACCCGATTTCAAGAAACTGCACTTTTTTTTTCTTGTCGCTTGAAGCAGGATCAAGCAGGAGATGTGCAAGTTGAACCAAAGTTCGCAGCAATCATTGGATTGTTTAAGGGAAAATCTAGAAAATCTTAACCGGAACCCCCCATATTTACTGGTAAAAACCATGGTTTCCTGTAAATTTTCCCTTGAACCAATCCAAAGTTCGCTTGCGCATCTGACGTTTGATCATCGCTATGTTCAGGAACGTGCGCGGCGTCAACGGCTCGCTGAAGAGCTCAAAGGCGCCAAGGAGCAACTCAGAAAGGTGCCCGTCGATGTTGGAGACCTTTTTTTGAATCTCCAACATCCAAACATTTGCCACTATAATCATAGTCATTTATATATATATATGTGGTATATGTTATACCAAGATATATCCAGTATAGATATAAGATGATATATGTCACTAATGATATGTGTATATATATATAACAATAATATATCTGAGTACAACGACCTCACTGTTCTCCCTCACTGGGAATAATGGTAGTTACGGGAAATCATCCCCATGTGAGGCCGCAAGATTTAGGTTAGTGAAATATTACAATTTACCCAGAAACATACTCCTTATATCTCCTTATTTTGAATAAACACTTTTATTAGATATTCAATTTAAATATCCAATTTTTGATATCCAAATTTAGAAACATATCCTCTGATTCAATTGAATATTTCAACATTAAAAAATCTCATAGAATGGAGATATTTTTTGGAATATTAAACTGGGATGCGACAGAGAATTCTTGCAGAATACCATTAATACACAACCAGATTGAAATACCCTCTGGTAGTCGAACGAGGCTTACTGGAAACATCTCCCATGAAAAAAATCCCTAGAAACCTCCGTGTTTAGGTAGGGGATTTCCAAGCTAGCCATGTTTTTCGGAGATTTTTCATAAGAAATACTCGATGTTGGATGAATGGAGATGGTTGGAATTTTAGATCTCCAAACCGTTGGAGTACTTTTTGGAATCGTAACCCCCAAAGAGATTCCCAAAACGATAGCATTTACCATTGTTTTGGAATCAACATTTACCCTCTGGTTATTCAACATAGCTATGGAAAATGACCCATTTATAGATGATGTACCTATTAAAAGTGATGATTTTTCATGGCGAACTGTTAGTCATAACCAAAGGGTTACCATTTTTTTTGCATCTTTTCAGGGGCGCAACACTTGAAGATCTTTGATTCTATTAGCTCGTCATGACCCATTGTGGCAACCCCATCAAATTTCAGGGCCAGCCACCGACCAGCGAAGATTCAAACCCTAGGAGGAGTATGGCCTTTAGAGGTTCTGCCCATTTAGATAGCGTCCCGATATGATGATATGTATATATATATAATTACATAATATATATATATATATATTATTTTTTTGCCATACTGCACCCAGAAGCGTGTCCCGCTGCGGCAGCTTGCAAAGGTCTCATTCAATTATCTCCTCCTAGCACTCGATATTATAAGTATATATATAATATAATATATATAATATATATGATATATATAATATATATAATATAATATATATATAATTAATATCCATGGATTATATAAGGATTCCAATTGTGGATGGATGACCCCATATAGCAGACATGGAGGACCATGGCACACATGTTTTTTGACCATTTTTCACTTGGCGAGGCACGAGATGAGCTGGACCTACAGCGAGACCGGGATGCCCTTTTGGCAGATTTTGATGGTCCCAAAGGGGGCTCCGTTTGTCGATCGATTTGTGCGCTATTTGGGCGCCGTTGATCGTTGCTGGTTGCGCAGTTTCTGAAGCTATCAACGTGAAACGGTGAATCATAGAATTGGATGATGGGAAAATTTACAGGAAAGCCCTATATTTGATGGTAAAAACCATGGTTTCCTGTAGATTTTCCCTTAAACCAATCCATTGAGTGAAGCGTTTGAACGGCACGGAAGTGCTCAAGATTCCTGCCTCAGAAGGATTCAAACGGGTACAGCCTCAAAGCTGCTGAGGCGGGTCCGTCTTGGTCCTTGCTTGTTGATAGCTTTGTCATCCCTCGCCGCAATGTGGCCTGCCAAGGAGAGTGATTTGAAGTTCCAAGAACTCAATACTGCACACCTCTGGAAAATCATGTCAATTCCATGGTATTCCATGGTGTAGCCACAAACTTGATAACTTGGAGGTTTATTGGGTATGAAAGTTGCGGACAGTCTCACAAAAAAAGTTGCATTTCTGCCCCAGCCTTGTTTTCAGGAAATGCTGGGGTCTTTGTAGCTCAGCGTCGAGCATGTAAGACTCTTCTCACCTGGATTTGTTTTGGAACTTTGAATCACTTGACGCACAGCATTTGAAACGCATGGCGCAGCTTTGCCGTTGATGGACGCTACTGTTTTCTGTTTCAGTTTATTTTCGGTGCAGAAAAGGCGTTTTTCGGTGCAGCTTTTGGAGACGCTTCGTCCAAATCCTGAAAAAACCCAGTTCGCCCCGTTGGAATCCCCTTGGAGTTGAGTTAGACACAGACGCCACTAAGGGGTCTCAAAGCCATCCAGACACCAGAGGAAAAGGAAGAGCTGAAGGAGAAAAAGGCGCCTAAAATGCTGTCATTTCAATGTCATTTCCATGATTTGCGGATCTTAAAGAATGGTTATCTATGTGCCATTGGATCTCACATATCCCAATGTATCCCAATCCTGCAAGGCTGGGATTGGTGTCAGGATGAGTAGGTCCAATGAGCAAAAGATCGCGTTTGTTTGTGGCTTTTCCACTTTTCCCCGAAGATAACTGGAGTGTTTTTCGGAACCAGAACATGTTGCCCACGCGTTGTGCCACAGAGGATTGGCAGTATTTTTTCACGATCAAAAGATAGATCTTGATAGGTCAAAAGCATCGAAAAGCATCGGAATGTGAAGATCCTGGATGATCGTTGTGATTGTTGGAATGTTCCAGGTTCAGGAGAAGCAAGAGAAGAAAGCTTTAGCAGCTGAGTTGGCCCAGGTTCAGTGGGACTTTAAAAGTGGCACAAATTCTGGTATGTTGTGTGATGAACACTGGAGTAAAGCTCCTTCCATAGTGATAGATTCCTAGCAATATGATGCAAGATTTGTTGCTTTAAAACTCAAGGACAGTTTCGTAGAAGTAGAAAAACATGTTGATGAAAGTGACGACTGTACCATCGCAAAAAGTAACGATCCCCAAAGAGTGGTTGACGTACGAGTTATATGTCCAACGACCATCGTCGGGTTGAAGTGGGCACCATCACTAACCTATTGAAGCGGACAGCCGATCGGGTGCCTGAAGAGGCGCCATGTTCGTTTTTGATGTGGTTCTGTCTGAAAAATTGGGTACCACCAAGTTGTATAATATAATATATATATATTGTTTATTTATGTTTATCAGTATGTTCCCCATATATACTGAGCCTATAACTTCTATGTGTATATAATATATATATGTATTTGGTGCAAAAAGATCCTGTGGTCTCTAGTATGTTTTTCATTAAATCCAAGCATTTAATATTTCATGAGTGAGGTCCGAACTTGTTTTTCTGGGACTTGAACATAGAAATTTGAACTCAATTTGGCAATGCATGTCCCGGATATTTGTGTGAAGATTGACATGACTCTAACGCATGTCAAATGATGTGACAATCAGTTCTCAGATCTTTTAGAGGAGTAAGACAAGATCAGCCTCTCTGTATCTCTCTGTAACCTTGTTTGGGTGCACTTTTGTTGGACGAGCTTACATAGGAAATGCACTTCAATACCTCACGCTTGCGAATAGAAGCCAAAGAAAACACGGGTAAAGGAAGAAGGACATGTGGTAGTGTGTCAAAACCTTGTACCCCTGGTGAACATCAAAATAGCTGGTAAATGGATCTTCATCCCCCTAAAAATGGTATTTTTATAGGTATTGACCCATCCCCATGTATGAATGACCCCAAAAAACGTGAGCTCAGATAAGGGTGGCTTCAGATAAGGCTTTGGTCGACCAGGTCTACGAAGGTCGGACGTTTTTTTTCAGGAACTACACGAAACCATGTTTGAACACAATTCATTCTTCGGTTGAGCAGCAAATACCCTCTGGTAAACTAACAAAAAGCGAACTGGAAAGATCCACCATTTTCAATGGGTAAATCCACTATTTCTATGGCCATGTTGCTATATAGCTATGTTAAATTACCAGAGGGTACATTTTGAGATCCTTGGACATTATTTCAAGTACACTTCATGCATCCCTACTCTTCCTAAAAAACGATGAACACCCATGAATGTGATTTTGCCCCACTGCACGAAGAACTGCCCAGCAGTGGATTTGGAGTATCCACGAGTATCCAAATATCCGAATTCCCTGCAGATTGAAAGAATGCGCCATGAACGCGAGAAAGAACGCCAGCAGAGACTGAAACAGGCGCAGACCTGCAGGCTTGTTGGAGGCACTTTTTCCCAAGTGATTCCAACATTTTGAACATCCCAAGTCAAAGTCCAAGCATGTAACCGCTAAGGTTCCTGCAAGGACAATTTCAAATAGACATAGGCTTGCATCATTTATATCCATTTCAGCTCAGCAGGGTACCCTCTTGAATCTGATCTAAAATGAGGCAACTCTCTGAATAATTACTTAAAGAAAGATACTCTTTGGGGTTACACCATAGATCTATATATAGTTTTTTCTTGATTTTTCAGCAAATGGCTATGGATCAATACCTATACATACCATTTTTAGTGGGATGAACATCCATTTACCAGCTATTTTGATGTTCACCAGGGGTACAAGGTTTTGACCCATCCCCAAATCACGTTTGACCAATTCCCGTTTTGGGTCCCAATTATCACTGCGACATTTTGTGACTCTCCGGGTGCGGATGCTGCCTCAGGTTGCAGGAAAAAGCAAGGCATTGCAGGGAGTGAAAACATGCTGATACTTCCAGCACCTACTGTTGATGGTTGCGAAATCCTGCACCACCAAAAGGATGGTTGAAACCCTATAAATAGTGGGATAAACCATCTATCAACTGGTGCAGGATTTCTTCCATCCACAGTAGGTACTGAAATCAGATTATTGGGAATTCAGGACCCTATAGAGGCCTTTTTTTTGTGGTAGGTACCTCCAAGTTAGGTTCCTGAAATGGCCTCAGATCAGTGAAAGTTGATGTGCACTTGGACTTCTCTAGAAAAATCGATGCCTGTTCTACTGTCAATTCAGGGGGCCAAGAAGATGAATTGAAAGCAGATCGGGAGTTAGGACACGTTCTTATTCAAGATACCGTAAGTTTTTTTGCTTGTTTCAAGATCAGCTTTCCTTCTAGATGTTGGTTTTCTTTCAAGATGTTTGATCCTTTTCGCGCATGGCCTTGTCTGAAAAATAGATAAAAATAGGCTACACCATGGTACAGCAGTTCCATTCATTGGTTCATCCATTGATGAATCATCATCCCAACTACTTCCAACTATTTCATGGCCAAACGGGACTTATTTCATCAATCACGGCCAGAATCACCGATTTTTCAGGCCAAACGCGATGGTGGGCTGCCTGCCAAGTCTGCGAAGGTGGCAATCATGGCCAGGGGGAAGCGATGACCATCCGATGATCATCATGAAGAGTCCGTCTGAATCAGGTGGTTTTCGCCTATTTTTCATTGGTTTAAGGGAAAATCTACAGGAAACCATGGTTTTTACCATCAAATTGATCGGGCTTTCCTGTTAATATTTTCCCATCATCCAATTCTATGAATGTTGAGAAAAGAAACCCCATCATCTGGAAGTCTGGAAGTATGTGAATCAAGTTTTCCTTGCTGAGTCATTCTGTTTCAGCCTCCAATTACATTCGAGGGCAGCCAAGCTCTACCCTACCAGAGCCTGTACACTTTGAGAAATGAGCAAAATTATCGAAAACACATGAAACATATATAAATAGGCCTGTGATGGCCTGTGTGGAGGTCGGGAGTTCATCTTCAACAGGGGACCTCCTATTGCATCCTGCCAGAGATCCAAAACTTGCACCGTGTCCTGCTTGGAATGTGAAGATGTACTGCCGATTTTTCCAGGACTTGTGGATTTTCATGGAAAATCCCATGGAAAATCCACCAGAACTTCCGCCATGAGTTGCTACTACCGTGCCCGGCGCGCAGGCCGCGCGCCTGATCCGAGACCTGGACTAGGCCCAAAGATGGCGTTCCAGGCGATTCTACGGTAGTTCCTGGTACCATCTATGACTAACATAGCCATGGAAAATCCCGTAAATTGAGGTTTCTAGCTGGGAAAATCATTTATTTCGATTAGGGCCATCTATACCATGGCTATGTTAGTCATAACCAGAGGGTAGTTCTCATACTCACTAGGTGCTCCTTCTTTTTTTTTTTCGGTTTGTTTCCGTTTCTGGATCTGTCTGGATATTAGTCTGCAATGAGTTTTTGTTTCCATGATGGTCAACATTGCAGCTGCCTCTGCCATTGTGATGGAATTTGAGATTTCCCTCAACCTTTTCAGATAAAAATCATATACAGTATTATGTATTATTACGTAATAGGTGTATACCACTGTGTCAGTACTATGCCCGACTATGAAATAATATGAAACACTGTTTCCAATAATGATAGTGGTTGCTGTACGATTAGGCTGGTTGATGAGATCACGTAACATCATGATCCGCATCTCGAAAAGCAAAGCACATGTTTTTGCTCTTTCCATAGTGTCATCTCTAGTGCAGAACTTCAGCAGAACTTCAGCCTCTGAGGCTAACACCAGAGCCTTGCAGTTTCAGGCCTGCGATTCTCAGCAGTTTGACATGCCAGATGTCTCCATCCTGAGTGGATGGGAGTCGTTAGATGAATGTTAGATGATGTTAGATGAACATCAGAGTTCTGACAGGGGCGCTCCTGACCAATGTTGCTTTGCTGTCGAACGGAGATACATCTTCGCCCTACAGAGCCGTTGCGGACAGACGACATGCCGATGCCGGGACAATTGGTTAAACCATGTTGAGCTAAGACTTGCTTTGGGAAAGTTGGTGGGATGCTGGGACAATCTGGGACTTGCATGGCATCCAACTTAACCTTGAAGAAATGCAGGTTTAGCAGCGCCGTTTGAAAGGGGTCGACGTGCTGCGGCAATCTGCGACTGTCGCATTGCAGTGCGAAAATGGTACCGCTATGTGCTGTGGTTGTGGGGACTACCTTGTTTGTACAATGCCTTTCTAGGGATTGCAGGCTTTGTTGTTGAACGTGTTGTCAGTTTTTATTGGGCCCCTTTTCTTTAGTTGCAAGATGTTGCCCCTGTATCCAGTCATGGTGTTAAAAGCCTAGGGCCTAGGAAAGTTTCAGCATCTCCGGCAAGTGGCCCAGCCACTAGGTTCTCCGATATACATGTCTCGTTCCAGATTGTGGCATTGCGTACCTCAGTGTCCGTGACCACAATGAGGCACTAAGTTGTTTTAGACCGATCCAAGACTGTTTGAACTAGACCTAGCGCCTGTCAAGACCTAGTTGAGAGGACTTGTACTTTGCTTTCACAAATCCTTGGCTGGTGTTTTTATAAAAACACATCCAGGTTTTTTTTGCCAACCAAGGGGACAGTAGCTGAACAATTTCCTGACCTCAGTGCCACGGAATCTCACCGCTCTCCAAGACGCTCTAGAGCCACGTTCAATCAATCATTAGGAGTGAATGGAATATACACACATATAAAAAAAATCCGTATATAGATAGGTGTTTAGCATGAAATGCATGAACTATTACTATGGCCGACTATGGCTCCAAACCCAACGATTGCAAGTCATGCAGCCCGACAGTAAATCCTAAGGTCGCGACAGTTGACTCAGTCGCAGGTTTCTAGACATCCTCACTCAGCCCTGACATCAAAACCACCACAGGAGTGCCGTGTCTAAACTTGACATGGCACTTGAGCTTCAGCTTCGGCTGTGATGTGCGGATAATTTCCAGCTGTTGCGCACTGCATTCGCGCAACTGCCACAGCTGGTGATGCAGACAGGATGCGGAGTGCAACATTAATATGGCAACTAGGCAGCTTTCAGTTTTTGGGGAATCATCCAAAATCACGTTCAATCTTCAGGTCGGTGAATCACTATCACTTATCAAAACTTATCTAATGTGGGTAAAACAATGTCATAAACCACCCGTGACTACGAATGGTTCCTACATACCACCTATAAACATGGTGATGACTGGGGGATGGTAAACATGACATTAATCTCCCATTTTACAACTGGGAAGTGTTCTTTTTTTGTTACAGCCACTTGGGAATCACTTTCAAGAGCTCATCCTTGCACCATGTGAGATACTTGCAAACATTTATGATGTGTATCGTGTGTTTATGGATATGCTAGTATGGCAACGCCTACGCAACTACATCACATATATATATATATATGCCACAATAGGTTCGATGTACATGCATTATTTTCCACGGTCGAAACCAATGACATAGATTAGCTCTATACAAGCTCTTGTAAAGTCGATTAGTGGCTTTTCGCGGGTAGTAATAGCTGTATAACACCCTTCCAGCACGTGTCTTGATCATGTCAGATAAATCAAGAAGAGCGGAAAGATTCGGACAGAGACATGGACTAACGATTGTAGTTGTTGCATCGTGTTGCCATTTGTATCAACGTCATGTCTTTATTGTTTGCTAATTAATACATGTTACACATGACTAATGTGTAGTTTTTGCCTTGACTTCATACGCACAATGACAAGGAAAGCATGGCAACTGACTCCATTCCATGGACCTTCTGTTCCACGCCCTGCTGTTGCCGCGTTGCTAGATCAGGTCCCCATGGTAAAAATTACCAGGTCTTCCCCACATGCAAATGCAGACGAAAAACGGGAACGGCCTATGCTTGGTGTTGGATGCAAAACTGCAAAATGCGGAAAAAACTTCCATTTGAAGAAATCGAGGCGGCTGAAACCAGTTGGCCGCCGAAATGTGTGAAAACAAGCAAGTTGACTGCTAGAAATGTAGGGTACCCTGGTTACCCTGGTAGCTATACCTTGTTATTCAGGGTGTAGCACCAGAAATATGATTTGAACATGCAAAAATGAGGTTGGTGCACCTGGTGTCTCAACCAGTCACCCTCTTTCATCCAATGCATCCACTAAGGGATAGACATGTTTCAAAGAATTTGTGGCACCAATTTTTGATATAAATATTGCAGTACATAATATCATACCAATCATTACTAATATCATATAAACTCATATAAAATTGATTTATAATTACTAAATCATAGTAATATTATATAATCATATAATCATACAATCATATAATATTATATATATTATATATATATATATAATAGTCTAGTTTGACACCATTTCCATTTTTTTTTGCGCCCACCAGGCTCTACCTTTTTTGCCTTCCCTGGCTTCATGCGATCGATGACATCGACTGGCGACCAAATGTGTCACAGACGATTCAGCCACTCGGCAGAGTCAGTCACTCTGGCTGTCTCAATGTGAGTTTTCCAGATTAATGGGAGATGTCATGGGGATATATATGACCATTTGTCAAAAATAGTTGTTTAGAAGTTTAGTATTGGTTGTTGATAATTCATCTGGGTCTACTGTTTTTTCCTCTTCGTTATGAGGCGGCACGCAACTAAATTCAGCAATT
>Ga0126342_10023539_pt1 | contig 10066 bp, 7 predicted proteins | sample Cyp1metagenome_FD_92528 | JGI IMG/M metagenome (GOLD analysis project Ga0126342, IMG submission 92528) | Coral microbial communities from Lord Howe Island, Old Settlement Bay, Australia - Cyphastrea 1 metagenome | ecosystem: Host-associated > Invertebrates > Cnidaria > Coral ... | reverse complement strand
TAGGCTTTCAGAGTAATGACCAAAAGATTAGGTGAACACACATTCCTTAGGAAAATAATAGGAACTGGAACTAATAAGAACTAATAAGCACTACTGGGTACTAATAAGTTGGGACTGAGCTGGCTGGCCATTGCCAGGCACAACCACAGCACCGGGAGGCTGCTTATGTGGGTATCAGCTAATTGGTTCTTCAAAAATCTTGTGTCTTCCTTCCGGCAAAATTTCTTAAATTTCATGAAAACTGCTTGAAGGAACCCTAAAACCCTAAACCCTAAACCGTTAACCCTGAACCCAAACATCCAAATAAGCCCTAATAAGCATTACATAGCACTAGAGGCACCTGGAAGCCAGGGTGGGCAGAAGGGAGGGATGCAAAGGACAGGTTTTGCAGGAATGAACACATACAGTAAAATGCTGGCAGATTCCTATCATGCCAAATAAGCACTAATAAGCAATAATAATCAGTAATAAGGACTAGAGGCCCTAGGCTGTTCACCAGCAAATTGCCTGCCAAAATTTCCGAAAATTTTCTTGCAAATTCCTTGGGCAAATTTCCATGACAAATTGCCCGGCAAATTCCCAGGTAATGCCCCGCAAATATAACAGAAAATTTCCCCAACACATTCCCCTTAGCAAATTCCCATGACAATTTCCTTGATAAATTTCCTGGCAAATTCCGTAGCAAATTACTAGCAAATTTCAGCAGCAAATTCACATTCCCTTGCAAATTCACTGGAAAATTCTCCAGCACATCCCCCCTAGCAAATTCCACCAGCAAATTGCCTGTGGCAAGTTTCCCCAGGCAAAATTCCCGGTGGCAAATTTACCTCAAATTCCCAGCATATTCTTCTTGCAAATTTCCCAGCAAATTCATCGCCGAATTTCCCGGCAATTTCATGGCAAATTGCCCAACAAATTCCTGGGAAATTCCTGGCAAATTCCTGGGTAGAAGCAATCACTGATATGCACTAGTAGGCACTAATGGGCACTAATAGGGTGGAGGAGGTAGGGGAAAGGGATTGGTGGGCACTAATAGGAACTAATAGGTGTTAATATATAGGTATTACAGTTGAAAAATAAAGAGGCACTGATGGGTTGGAGGTTGGCTTCCAGAGATGGAGGGTAGGAAATTCCACAATTCCCCAGCAATTTTCGCAATCCCATAGCAAATTCCTATTTCCCCAGCAAATTCCACCCGCAAATTTCCTCAAATTACCGGCAAATTCCCACGCAATTTTCCCAGCAATTTCCCTAGCAAATTTCCGTGTCAAATTCCTCTTGCCTTATATTGCCTTATTCGAAATTATAATATTGCCTTATTTGAAAATCAGCTTTATCCCAAAGTCAGTTGCCGGTTTGAAATCCCGATATTGCCTTATTCGAAATTATGATATTGCCTTATCTTTATCCCAAAGTTGCTGTTTTGAAATCCCGATATTGCCTTATTCGAAATTATGATATTGCCTTATTTGAAAATCACCTTTATCCCAAAGTTGAGGTTTTGAAAGCATCACATTGTCTGTTTTGAAACCGTCATATTGCCTTATTTGAACCCGTGATATTGCCTTATTTGAAAAAGCAATATTGCCTTATTTGGATGCATTAGGGTCATTCAAAATGATGTTGTCTTATTTGTATCCTAATAGGCCTGAATAGTAACTATTAAGAGCCTTCTTATTAGCAGCTAATAGCAGCTAATAGCAGCTAATAGCAGCTATTAGCAGCTATTAGCAGCTAATTGAAAATCATAGCAAAATCCTACACTGGGGGGTGGTTCGACTGGGTTGTAGTTCGGTAACCTCTGATTACTAGACACTTACTAATTGGAGTTATCCTCCCGACAAAATGGGTGGTGTGGCCAGTCGGAAAAGATGGGGAAATGCTATCAGACATGAGCACAAATCACGAGAAAGTTTACATATCGGACATATCGACGTCAAATGACCGAGCGTCACAAACAAAAGTGTGAATCTTCAGAAACCATCAATTTGACGTTTGAAAGCTCATCTAGCAGACTCTAGAGCTCCCTTGTGCTTGTTTAAATTTCATCTCTTTAAAAATATTTGTGCATCATAAGATATGCATACACATCATAACATCTAATTTCTGTTCGGCATGTACCCCAAGTAGACGCCCACTATACGTGAGCCCAAAATCTCTGGAGGAAGGCATCAATGTTGGCTAGAGTCTACTCAGACCCAAATGTCCCAGGAGACCGCTTGACACACATCACTTTGAGTTAGATTCTGACCTTTTCTAACCAATCGTGCAACCAATCGTGTAACCGGTAAGTAATCTGTGTGCTCCAAGTCATCCAGAAGTCATCCAGATACGCCCTGACCTCGCCGAGGATACTGCTTTTGAGCGCTGCGTGGAACTGCAGAAGTACTTCTGCACCGAGGTGGCGTGGTCTCCGGTCAAACGACGTGGCTGGGAAATTGCTGGGAAATCCGCTCAAAACATGAAGGTTTGAATGAAAAACCTTGGAAAATATAGAAAAAAAACTATAAATGAAGGTTTTAAGAGGAAAATCATCTAAATCTATCTATCTATATATGTTATAAACAAATATAAACATGAGATGTTCCATTGCCACGTTTGATTACCGGGTAAACAAACAATGGTCAATCCGGAAATCCTCACCTGCCATCATGGGGATATTGACCAACCATGGGGGTTTAATATGGTTTAATATGGTTTAATAGCCTGCACCCCCAAGCAATGTGGTACCCAAATTCGTTAGCTAAGTTGCTTTGATGTTTGCAGCTCCAGATTCACTACGGTTTATGATACATATTATCGAAGTAGTTGAGCGTGGGTATAAGCCGAATTTTAATGGAGGGGCACCATTGTGCAAGTAAGGCACCACCAAATATATCCCATTATATAACATGTCATTATCGATATTCCAATCAAAAATCCAATACATATCCCCATCATACTGCCAAAAACAAACACAGGCCTGTTGGTTGTCTCATTCCAGTTGGCTTCTAAACCCAAGTAACCATAGATTTACCTTCCATAAACTATATAGTTCCCCTTATAGTTATTTATTACAAACCAGGTATGGCCGGTTGGAGTTGCGTGGTCCAGGACTCCTCCAGCTCCACCCCGGTCTTCGAGAACTTCTTCCAGTGTCTTCACGACTTCCTGGAGACGCTACGGAAGGCTGCGCTGCGAACGCGGGGAGAACGCAACGGGGAGAACGGGGAGATGTTTTTGTTGGTGGATGAATGGTGCATGTTCTGGGAGTCCAATGGGTGTTCTGTATGTAATGTAATGTATAGTATCGTATATTATAGTACAGTACAGTACAGTACAGCATAGCATAGCATAGCATAGTATAGTATAGTATTTTACATATATATATACATGTGTGTGTGTTATATCTATCCATGTGTGTTTTTACAGTCATATGATGTCATGTGCACTTTTTTGTAATATGTTATTTTGCTTTATTTATTCATTCTGCATAAATTTATGCACTACTTTTTGTGTCCTCGTTCTTTTTTCATGTTCACTGATTTGTACATTTCACTGATGTTTTGGGGTATAGTAACTATAGCTGGGGATATATCTATATTATGATATACTAATGGCTCATTAGCGCAAGGGTTTCATGTTACATCATCCGAACCCGCCTGAGGCGTGGCGTGAGACCGAACCCGCCAAGCCGCGCAGCAGCGGCGTTCCCGGGCGGCCGGGACCGGCCGGAAAGGCGCCGCGGGGTGGGAAATCCTGCAGCGAAAATGGCGAAATAGAGGTTTTGAGCATGAAGAAATAGGGATTTAGTGGATTCTTTGGGAATATCATAGGATACCCTTTGGTAAACTAACATAGCTATTAAAAATGGTGATTTTCCATAGCCATGTTAGTTTACCAGAGGGTAATCAAAGATGGCTCACTGGGAAGCTTATAGCTGGAGAATGCTAGGGAAATCATCGATATAAATGGGGAATGATGGGATATTTGTGGAGAAGAATCCGCCTGGATACTTGGAGGACACCCCACCGGTCTTCACCCAAATAATTAATGTGAGAACCGCAATGCCATAAGCCTACCATTTGGAGTGGGGATGATTGTTACCATCCATTTATAGTGATTTGGGGGATGATTGATTATTGGTTTTACTACATTAGCGGGTAGTGGATAATAACCACATGAAATATTAAAAGTGGAAGAATTCCAGGTCGATGGATGGCTTATAAACATGTATAAACCCCATAAACGATGCCTGGGATGCGTATCCAATCAGCATGAAGAATAGCTTAAGCTTGAAAATATTCGTGCCATGGTCAAAAACATTGCTTATTTCACACCAACAAAAAAGGGTCATCCCTACGAAAAAATAGGGGGTAACGTATCGATATAGAGGTTTTGGAGTGACTATAACCCATTTTGGTGGCCGTTTCCCAATATTTATTTTATTTTTTGTGGCTTACAAGAAGTTTCTATCCCCACAATTTTTTCTGTGATGTCCTTATTTGTATCTTATATTCTGCGGATCACATGTTGGTTAAATGTCTGTCTTGGTGAAATATCTCAACTTTCGCTATACGCCCGCGGCAAGTTGGGGCCGGATCGGGGCACATCATATGAAATTATAGTCCCGGTGGGCTATTGTGGAATATATAAAATTATATAACTACATATGATGTACTATAGTTTAGTTATATTTCTATACATATACATATACATATATAATCATGTATATATATATATATATGTGTGTGTGGGTGCGTAAGGAAACATAGTACTATTTTGAATATATATATATATATATATATACATATATATATATATTGTCTAGTAGTATAGTTAAGATAGGATGTGCAGTTTGGGAAGATGCTGACCAGCCATTCTACACAGGTGCTTGCCTCGTGGAGACTTCGCGGAAATTTCCAGGAACGCACCATATTTTGTTTGTAAAGATCCTGTCGTTTGAGACTTTTATGTGCATAAGTTCGGCAAATCTTTTTGGAACAACGAACACACACACACACATATATATATATATACATAACATATATATATACATAAATATATATACATATATATATATATACACATATCTTGACAAAAATAAGATGTAGACAGAGTTGTGTTTTGAATCCCCATGTCTGTTTCTAAGTCTATATGTTCTCGAAATTACGGACGGGTGGACGTGTTGAGTAAATGTCCATTTCGGGTTGTATTTACCCCAATGTTCGTGAAATTTTACAGACTGTTGACAAGTTGTTCTAAAGCAACCAACAACAAGTGAGGGCTGACTGTTGGTCAATGAACCCACTTTAGCCATCTCTAGCCCATTGCATCTATGATGCTCTCCAAATCATTCAAATTGATTTACATTCCCCTAGAAAATGCTGTCCATAAATTTCCGGCATCAATTCCTCCAAATCCTGTTTGTTGTCCAAGAATTGGTTGAAAGGAAAAAGAACAAAGAAACCTTCTACTTTATGGCAAAGACATGTTTTCCTGTAGGTTTCCCCGTGAACCAATCCATGTTCTACAATCGGTAGCCCTGACTCATTGGTTTCACCCTAAAGAATGCATAGACATGACTTATTTTTGATGCTTCTAAGGTGTCCCCCATTTTGGGAAACCTCTGGGCCCAGCAATGGATGATCCAGGTCACTCCCGTTGCCGCTACCACATCCTTCACGGTCATGGTGAATCCCCCAAAATTTTCTTGGTTAAGACGAGCATTGATGATTTTCCATTAAAATATCCCAGTTCATAGAGAAGTTCCCACGACTTTAGTGGGTTATAGCTTACACCTTTTGGTAAACTAACATAGCTATGGAAAATAACTAGTGTAATTTTAATAGATAAATCATTTATAAATGATCCATTTTCCATAGCTATGTGAGTTTACAGGGTATGCCGCATCTTTTTTGGCCCCAGTGACACTGAACCGCTTCTTCATCCCCTGCATGGCGCGATGGTGCCACGCCGCGCTGCTGGCGCTGGGGTTCGGTGCCCTCGGTGAGCGCGACGATGGCGCGCTGCTGCAGATCGGGGAGAAGCACAAGTCCCAGGTGCCCAAAAAAATGCCAGGGAATTGGGTTTTGATGGTATTTAATGGAATTCAATGGGATTTATTGGAACTTATTGGGATTTAAAGGAACTTATTGGGATTTAAAGGAGCTTAATTGGGTTTTAAAGGAACTTAATGGGACTTGAATAGGGTTTTGATGGAATTTTAATGGGAACCCATAGGATTTGGATCTGGGAAATGATGATAGACAATGGCAAATTATAGTTATAATGGGTAGGTATGCCGTCAGATTTTGGTGATTTATGGGGGGTATTAACCCACAATACTAGGGGTTAGCCATGGCGAACCAAAAAAGAACTGATATTAATTAATACAATGTTAATTAGTTTTTATAATAGTTTTATACTGTCATTGTTTGCTAAAAAAAATGAGGATGAATATACATACTAACCAGCTAAAATGTTTTTTCCGAGAGATCTTTGATCCTTTGATATGTGTTTCAATTGTGTGAAGATATGGGTTGGTCCAAACTGCAGGAGACCCGGTAAAATAACCACTGCAATGAGCGATGATCAACCCATGAGGTTTTGGGGCAACCTTGGGGAATGTAGAACTCCCAACAGATGTCAATATGGAGATTACTTCCTGTTAGGTGAACCACAGAAATGCCAGAACCCTGAACAAGTGGACATGCAACCATCTGGGAACACTGCAGCGCAGCTTCAATCTCCTGTTTGGGGCTTGTTTTGGCAGATAGGGTCGGCCTTACAGAAGTCAGTCACGCATGCCGCGAAATATTTCGATGAGAATGGCATGTCGGAGGACGACTTCGAGTCATTCCTGGTCATATACCTTGAAAGCAGTCGAGTGCCACCCTCAGAAGCAGCTGGCAGCCATCATAGGCTTTTCAACTATCCATATCAAAGACACAACAGTCGTGAGACTGCCTCAGGGCTGCTCCAATCTGGATCAATGTACTGGGGGAGCGCTTGCTTTCCAAAACATTTCCAATGGCAGCTGGAAAGGGCTTGTTTTCATCCGGTCAATGCAGTATGATGAGACCCCGACCAAGTTGCGGCTAACTTCTGGGAGGCTCCCCAGATTTAATGCCAGCTTCTCCTCCTCTCCTCCTTGCTTGCTGGGAATCAGTGTGCCAAATGGAGTTGGGGGCAGTAGTTGTGAGCCATTGTCAAACATGTGCTTCACTCACATACGATTGATGATGCTTTGTGGCCTGGTTTGGGGGGCCAATGCGAAAGCCGCTGTGATCTTTATTCTGCTGGAATTTCCATGTACAGCGTTTTTTTCTGCAGTGGAATCCCCAAGTAAGAAATTGTAAACTGTGAGTTTAAGTGTATATATATATATAAATATATTATGTGTGTGTGCTCCATGATGGCTAGAGTCAAAGACTTGTCCACATGTTCCAGCATCTTCCCAGATGGTGTTTCATCCCAAATGGCTTTATGCTGGTCATATCCTCTCATGTGCTGCCTTCATAGTTGCACCCTGTGTTCAGCTGTTTCTTGGGTTTGATGTAAGCCATGTAAGCGTTAGATTCAGATGTGAGGCTCGCTCGGGGGCAGTGATTTTCTACAACCTCTTCATCAGGCACAAACGGGTCAACAGTGGCTGGTGATCCAATCAGACAGCCCCAGAAATGATGACTATAGCAGAGGGGATCAACCGTCCTAACATGGTTCGTTTTGGGTCTGTTGTTCTCTTGAATATTTCTTCAGAAATGGCACAATGGTTATAGTATGTTATAATGGTTTGGTCCGATGCCAGGGCCAATTGGCAAATTTGGATTGGGCATCCCAAGTGGATGTTTAGTAGCCCTGATCCAAGCCCAAAGGGGCTGTACATTCACATTCAAGTAGTTCATCATCCCCCCAAGTGATCAGAAGAGTCGTGCAGGTTGTCGACTGCCTATTAGCGCGAACGAGCCCAAGAAATGCTTGCCACACGGAAAATCGTTTTAATGCCTGCTTACATTTCAGAAATGGCAACTATATATATATATTTATTTATTTATTTATATAGCATCCGCACATTTATGCCTACACATTACAGTATTTGGTGATACAATGAGTTACATTCATGTGGCAGTTCATGAGATCAAAATATTTCAGGTCAACCCCCGGTCATACAATGGATCCTAGTTGGTTCAGAATGCTGGTGCCCAAAGTAGGTTTGCCGTGTGGTATTCTCCCAAACATGGGAACACCAAGTGCCCAGATCAAGACCTTTGACCCAGATAATCTCAGCCTGAATAAATCCCAGTTGAAAAAGATTCACAATGGTAGCCCCTGTATTGTTTCAAAACGAGGTCATGGGTCATGTATTTGGAGTAGGCAAGAGACGACTCCTGGCTCAAGTCACTGCCATGCAATGGCCCTGGTCATTTCTTGAAGTTCTTGGCTGATCAATGGTAGGTGAAAAATGGTGAACAATGGTGAACATGGTTTATGCGTCAGTTTTTGCCCTGAATGGCGGACATTTTTGGACTTGGGCTTCCTAAAGATTGTTTCTTCCATGGTATCCAAGCGTAGCCATAGATTTTGCAGGGTTTCAAGGTATATATACTTTCCCAACATTTGTCCAGCGTATCCATGCTAAAAATTGGCAATCTGAATCCTTTTGGTGGTCCCCATAGCTCAAGACACACCCAAAGTCTTCCCGTTTGCGATTGGTGCGTCACACCGCGTCAGGTCAGAGAAAGATATCCCACGGGTCAGAGAGATAGTTTCCGGGCAGCGATTCATACAACAGAGGCTTGTGTTGTATGACCTTTGCATGTGGCCATGTTTTTTTGGGAACAAATATGTCAAGTACTTGCATGAACTTCAAGTCCCGAAGTCACTGCAAAGTCACCTAGAGGATTGACATCCCGAACATCCCTGAGATCTTGCCCTTCCAGACTTGGCTGAAATATGCTGTTAGGAACCTGGAAAAACCAGGCTTGCCTGCGGTGTATCCCTCATATCAACCCCCAATGAGTGGTCAGAAGTATGTGTATGACCTATCCGACCTATCGGTCTTTTTTAATCCAGAGAATGAGATGAGTATTCCTTCATTGCATTGAATCCATTAGGATCTAAACGTGTGCTTGATACTTCCATTAGAATCCATTGGTGACTCAAACGTGTATTGTGCCACCCTGTGGGTTGCTGATGGCAACCTCACCCAAGCTCACTGCCAATGATGGTCAGTATCAATGGGAAATCATAAGTTCAATGTTTGGCACAAACTATGTTTTTGTTGGTTAACAGTATTGGTCCATGTTTGTTTAATGCTTAATTATATTTAATTATACTTAGATCATGTATACATGTGTTATAGAATGTGTTTATATGATATATGCATAGATATATATATATATATGTGTGTGTTTACATAAATACACAGAAATACACATAATTCCATTTGCCTCGGCTGCCTTTTTTTAGTCATATTAGTTGGTGAGTTTCCCCTCGTCATCAATCGCCTTTTTATAAATGGGCAATTATGGGCACCTTGTCGAGCTGATCAGAGCAGCAAGCCCTGAAGGTTCATGAACAGCTGAATCTGGTGATGGATCCCTTGGACCAAGAAATTCGCATCAATTCCATTGGAGCTTTAAAGATCCTTGGCGGAAGGGACTTGCTGGGGTGGGCATTGATTGTAGCAATACCCAAAAACATCTTAAACCACGTTAAAACGAATATTGAAACATAGTGCTATTATATGCTATTATGCTAATTGTTTATTTGGTAAACCCAAGAAATCCCAACAAGAAAACTTCCAATTTGGGGATGTTTTTGCCTTTAAAGCAGCTGTTTCTGGTAAACTTGTGGCTGCAGGTCGCCTCCCATCTGAGGAATCTGTCAGGTCTGAAGTTGTCCAAAGACCTGGAGAAAAGCACCAAACTCCTGGCACACTACGATGCAGCTGGGGCTCCAAATATGGTACCATATGGCGACTGAAAATGGGGTGTACCACCCTGCTAATGGCCACAAAGTAGATGGGAATTCACAACAATTAGTCCATTTTTATCGGTGATTTTGGAGTATACCCCAGTTTTGC
>Ga0126342_10023538_pt1 | contig 10066 bp, 8 predicted proteins | sample Cyp1metagenome_FD_92528 | JGI IMG/M metagenome (GOLD analysis project Ga0126342, IMG submission 92528) | Coral microbial communities from Lord Howe Island, Old Settlement Bay, Australia - Cyphastrea 1 metagenome | ecosystem: Host-associated > Invertebrates > Cnidaria > Coral ... | reverse complement strand
TTCTGCGTTTTCCCGCTTTTCTGCTTCTTTGCTTCTCTCCTTCTCCGCTTTTCTGCTTTTCCCTGCTTTTATGCTTTTCCAGCTTCTTTGCTTCTCTGTTTTTTTCTGCTTACCTGCTTCTCTGCTTTTCCCTGCTTTTCTTTTGTTTCTCATACCGAAAATAAACCCTAAGAAACATCATATAATACATGGACATAACCTCTACATGAACCCTAAACAAAGCCCAAAACAAAGAAAACCACTAAAGTCACTAAAGCAACTCTAAGTAAACCCTAAGCATTACCTAAATAAATCTGAAACTAATCTTAAATAAACCCTGAACCAAGCCTAAATAGATCCTAAACCAACCCCAAATCCATGTTAAACCAAGCCTAAATAACCCCCTCACCAACCCTAAATAGATGTAAACCAGGCCTAAAAAAATCCTAAACCACCGCGAAACTTTTAACCAACTCTGAGTAGGTCTTACACTAACTCTACACAGAATCTAAACCAAACCGAAATAAAGCCTAAAACCAACCCTAAATAGATTCTAAACCAACCCCAAATATATAGATGTTAAACCAAGCCTAAATAAACTTTACACCAACCCTAAATAAATCTTAAACCAGGCCTGAATAGCTCCCAAACTAACCCTGAACAAACCTTAACCAACCCTAAATAGGTCCTAAACCAACTCCAGATAGATCCGGAACCAATCCTACATAAACTTCAAACCAATCCTGAATAAACTCTTAACCAACCGTAATTGAAACTGTAAACCAACCCGAAACAGTTTCAAAAAACCTTACATGAACTTTAAGCATTATTCCATATATCCATTCAAAAAACAAATAGCATATAAATGTAAAAATTCGTGTGTGCGCCGAGATGTGTGTAAGAGTCCCATAAGAGCCAGTATCCCTTCTTTTTTCGGCTACATTGTGCAGAATCTTGGCGGCGGTGAGAATTCCGCGCTTGAATTTATGGAGTTGTGTTGAAAAATGACCGAATCTTGGTGTTGGAAAATGACCGAATCTTGGTGTTGGAAAATGACCGTTTCTTGGTGTTGGAAAATGACCGGCATCCCCAAGATATGGCTATGAATCAATACCTTAATACCATTTGTTAGTGGGATGAACATCCATGTTAACCCAGCTATTTTGATGTTCACCAGGGGTACAAGGTTTTGACACACTGCCATATTGTGGTTGCAACAAGATCACGGATTTTTTTGATGTTTCAAGTCATCATGATTTAATCCTTTCGCTTTCCGAAAGATTGCTTGGAGAGGATAGTGCCAGGATGAGTGTCCGAGGAATTGTAAGTACGTGGTTCACAATCTCGGGTTCAACAAGTCCCCTCACTCAGGTTTACAACATCTAAACCATGTTGCAAGTCGGATACTGGTACCTTTATACAATTGTCATTGTTATCATCAATTATCATCAGCCACTTCCATCATGGTACCTTTATAATCCTTTATACCCGTTGCAATGCTACTTTAGACAATGTAGCTACCCTTTGGTAATTTAACAGTTCGCTATTGTATAGATGGCCCATAGAAAATGTTGATTTACCATGATTTACCTATTATTCTGGTGATTTTCCATAGTTTTTTGTATGTTTACCAGAGGCCATTTGCTTCAACAGCGTTCCTCATTTTCTTACGGCCGACTATCAGTCACTGGAGATTGCAGGCCGATGCGAAGGCCGAGACAGGTGGGATCATGGTGAAACATGACCATTAGATATGGCTATGGATCAATACCTATAAAAATACCATGTTTAGTGGGATGAACATCCATTTATTTACCAGCTATTTTGATGTGAACAGAAGGGGTACAAGGTTTTGACACACTGCCATATGGGGTTTTAGAGGGTTTAGTGAAAGTTTCGTGCAGGTGGGGTTAAAAAAGGGGGCTTCAGCGGATTTTTTGTTGGCTCAATGGGGGTGAATGATAGTTAATTGTGGGAGAATGAACCTAGTGGATGGTAATTGGATATAGTTAATGGATGTGAATGGGGCTTCTTATGGGAAGGTCATGGGATACATAAATAGATAAACCTGTGACAAAATAATTTGATATATTGAATGGGATATAATTAATGGATACTTCAGGAATTGGGATTCTATGCAGTTCATCATGGTGTGTGTGTGCAACTTTCTCAATCCGTTTGATCTTATATATATATATACATATTATGTATGTGAATAGCGTTCAACTATTGGCTACACGACTGCACATCCTGAATCCATGCTTTTCCTTATTGACTGATTTGGATTGGCATCAAACAGTCTAGTGAAGTGATGGGAAGGTTCCTTCAAGATGGGGACACCCAAATCCGCCAAAGTGAGACGTGTTTCGTATTTTTTTCGTGCGGAATCCAATGGTTTTGAGAGTTTTCAGGTCTGCCATCTTCCCCTTCCGTCAAGAACCCCACGCACGAGAAGGCGGACAGAGGGGATGTGTGGGGACGTTTCTCCATGGTTCTCCCTGGGGCTGCTAGATCTCCAGAGTTGCGAACTTGTGGACCCTCTTCCTTACCCTCCGGCAATCAATGTGGCAATGGACAATTCCCCATGCATAGAACATTTTCTGACTAAAGCCTTTATTTCTAGTGGATGTCCAATTGCCATGTTTGATTACCAGAGGGTACATTCATTAAAAATTCATGAATATCCCATTAATTTTTAATTGTCCCATCATTATACATTGGTTAGTCAATTTCCCACTATTATATTACACTAATCCCCAACTTTGTGACTTTGCCTGCTGCAGTGGTTACTGTCCCCTGCAGGAGTCTCCGGTGGTGATTCTTCAGCCACGTAGCAGGCAGGTCGTAGCGATCTGGCAATTTTGTGGCTGGGAAATCCACTGTAAACAACGGGAAAATCATAGGAAGATATGGGAAAACCACTATAAATGGAGGTTTGAGTGGGAAAATCATGTGACTACCCTCTGGTAATTTAACATAGCTATGGAGAGTCACCATTATTAAGGGGAAATTCCACTATAAATGGCCATTTTCAATAGCTATGTTAGTTTACCAGAGGGTAAATGAGAACTTGTCCAGCAAGCCACTTTTGATGACACCAGAGGGTATCTTGGATGTACAAGTGAGAATCAACAACGTTTGATGAGCAATGTGAGCGTAGAGTCCTAGAATCGCTGACGCTGCAAGTATTGATGTGGAATGACAATGTCTCCACGTCCACGGGGATAAAGAGTCATCATGCATAACCCCTTTTTTATCCTTTTTTCATATCCTCAGTGTTTGGCTTTTAGCTTCCCCCCTTTTTTCTTCCTTCGGTTTTCCCCCCTTTGCAAAAAACATCGAAGAGATCAAAACAGAGATCCAAAAAAAGCTTTTCCAACAAGCGTCGGAGGCGCTAAAAACGAAGAAGTGTGGAACGCACCCCAAATTTGGTGAGTTGGATGGTTTGGCACATTCTCACCAGATAGAGGGTTAGGAAGTGCTGTGGGTTTGGCCAAGCACTATCCAGATTTGATTTGAGCTTAGGAGTTTTTCCACTTTTTTGCATGTTTATTTAACAAACTGCTGCGAAGCGGATTTTGAAAAAAGGATGGCATCGATGCGCCCTCTCTCTCTCTATGTATATATATATGATATATGTGTATGTATATATGTGTATGTATATATGTGTATGTATATATATGTGTATGTATATATATATATATATATATATGTGTATGTATATATGTGTATGTATATATGTGTATGTATATTTGTGTGTATATATATATGTGTGTATGTGTATATATATATATGTGTATATGTGTGTATATATATATATGTATATGTATGTGTATAAATATATATATATATATATGTATGTATATATGTGTATGTATGTGTATACACATATATATATATATATGTATGTATATATATATGCTGAAATCGAAAAGGAAAATGAGCAGAACTTGTTTTTTCCCGGGACTAGAGTTTTAGCTACAGCGCAAGGAATGTTCACATGAATCTCCATCTTTTTGGGGGTATATCCGTCCATCTCTATTGGCCATCTCCAACAAATTAGAAAACAGGAGAACATGCTAAACGCCACATCTCAAAAGAATGCTAAACCACCAAGTTTTTAGCGGATTTTTATGGATTTCCCATGGATTTCTGCATTTTTTGGCCACAAACCCCACATTTTTGGCCCTGCCAGGCCACTGATGTTCGGCTCCCTGGGAGCCAAGCCGAAGGAGTGCCGCATTGCTGGAACTGGTGATTTTCAGCAACAACAACTAGTTTAGAATGGTTGATTTATATGATTTGATACCATTGAACTATATTTTGATATGTTTTGATACCATTAAAATATATTGAATGGTTGATTGATATGTTTTGATACCATTAAATTTATCAAGATATATTGACAATTTGATATATTGACATATGGGATAGCAATGATTGACGATTGATGAGTACACGTAATACATGTTACTTCATGTGGACAGGTCCACAATGGAGTATATAATTACTCTAGGCATCAACAGGTCAATACCATCAAATTTGGATAATGAGGTAACCCAAGTGGTAAACTTGGGTAAATGGATGTAAATGGGGTATGGTAAAAAAAAGGTTTATCTCATCAACTGGATTGCCAGGGTTTGTGATGGAGATACCTGTACTTACATGGGTCTATAAACCACTTGATGCTGAGGATGGGAAAACATATTGTTTCCACAACAAAAAAAAGTACGACAGATGGTTCAGTTAGTTTCCAACAAGAACGAAAAACTGTGCTCTAGCCTCCTGAAAACATTTACCATCTGGTTATTTGTTACATAGCCATGGAAAATCACCATGCTATTAATAGGTAAACCATCAATAAATGGGCCATCTATACCATGGCTATGTTAGCCATAACCAGAGGGTAGGACCGTTAGATGGCAGGCTCTGGAAATGGCAGTTTCCCACAGCATTGGGCCAAAGCCTTGATGTGATTGAAAAGTGAATGTTGATGGACGCGGGATGAAAAACCTGTTGGTTGATTAATCTGGGTAAATTATAACGACCTCACTGCGACCTCACTGGAATCATGGTTAGTAAGGGAAATCATCCCCAAATGGCCTTAATTCAGTTAGTGAAATATTATAATTTACCCAGATTAATAGAGGGGTTTGAAGAAACCCCTTTAACAACAGGTTTCTATGATGATAGATGAACATTATTGTTCAATATTGCCATTGAATCTGCCAAAGCAAGCCAGGTACATGATCCGATTCTTGGAATCTGCCATTGATTTCGTTGGGGCTGCTGCCACAGCCACAGGCAGGGCCGCGGATGATCTGCGGTGCAACCGGCTGGTAAACCTCTGGCTAAACCTCTAGGATCCTCCAGAATCCTATGGCGAGTTGTTTGGTTTATGCCTGTACAACTCGCCTGGTGATTTCAAGCATCTAAAACTGGTTGGTGGTTTGGAACATTTTTTATTTTCCATTTCATATATGGGATGTCATCCTTCCCATTGACGAGCATATTTTTCAAGATGGGTAGGTCAACCACCAACCAGAAAAATGTCTTCCTGTTCAACGCTTTTCCCCATGATCCGGTCGCCGGTGAATCGTGAGACATCCAGAGACACGATTTCTTGATGTTTTATGGTGACTTGTCATGGGAATTCATGGGATCTTTCATGGGATTTACTGGGATATACCCTCTGGTAAACAAACATAGCTATAGAAAATCACCATTAAAATAATAGGTGAACCATCTATTTCTATGGGCCATTTTCCAGTTCGCTTTTTGTATGTTGACCAGAGGGTATACCCCCACTTGGAAGACTTCATCACCATAAATTCACCATTACCATCCAGGGATCATCCAAGTCAGCCCTTTTTTTGTTCAAGAACCACCCAGGATTGGATGGAAAAAAGGAGAGCAATTTATGGCATGACACATCATGACACCCATGGGAAAATCATAGGGAACATATCGAATTTTATATGGCTTTTCATAGGGATCAGAATGGGATATACATGGGAGAACAATAGGATTATTTTATGGATATTAATGGACATACCGTTTGGTACCTAAACAGGTCTAGCTGGGAAATCCACGATAAAGGGATCTTGATGGCTGGGAACATAATCTATAAATATGGGACTCAATACGAGTCAATGAGATTGAATAGGATTCAATGGTTTTTAATGAGTTTTAATGGGAGATATGACCAACAAATGCTACTTTCCATGACACTCATTTTTTCCCAAAACAAACCCAGTAGGTTCACAGTTGAATTGCCAAGTCCCCATCTTATTCCATATTTATGGATTAAATCCGCATATTTATATTACCTACCAGTGAATCAATCTTAAGAAACCAAGCGGCGCGGAAGTTCAATCGACGGTCACTATCTCCGCAGGCATGAGTGCCGACGTTCAGTCCGCAGAGGCATGGGTTTTGCCGAGACTAGTTGGAGGATTATTTCACTTAGTAGCTGGTTAGTAGCCATAGTCATAACATGATTTAATCCATTCCACAGATCGGAACTGGTTGGTAACCATATGGCATCATACAACCATAGTTATAAGATGTTATAAGTTATAATCCATTTATACATGGGATAACCCCGGAACTTACGACGTACTAGGCTTATACGAACCGGCTTTATGAAAACTCGCCGAACCGGTCACGACGGTCCAACGGTCACGTGATCCGGCATGGTTGGCGCCATGGCCGAGTTACAGTAGATGATTTACCTACAGTTCAATCCCGAAATACCAGTTATAAATGGTTATAAATGTGATAAATGGCTATTTCCATGGGCTTATAGGCTCCAAACATGGGGTTATAACTGACTGATAACTGGTAAATAAAGGGCCAACAACTTTTTTGAAACGGCGATGTTCCAGTTCGCAAAAACTGTCGTACTCGTACCCGCTGGGGTAGCAAATCATGTTCGATCAAGTGGGATGTCCGGGATATATCAACGGTATCAAGTGGGAGATATGATATACCCTCTGGTAAACTAACATAGATATGGAAAATCACCATTTTCAATGGGTAAATCCACTATAAATGGTTCATTTTCAATAGCTATGTTAAATTACCAGAGGGTATTCCCTCTGGTAATCAAACGTGGCTGGGAAATCCACGAACACTATGGAGGTTTGATGACACGGTGCAGGCAGAGAACGCTGCAACCGAGGAAGCTGCGCCGCCGGCGTCCACGGAAGTGGCGTTGCCGGCGCTGGAAACAGCTGCCGGGTCCCAAAAGAGAGAAATGGCTCGGGGTCAAAATACTGCGGATGGTTGTGAAATCCTGCACCAGTTGGTAGATGGTATATTCGGTTAATTATGATATCTCATGATATCTCATTATATTATATATGTTACCAATACTTACCAACTGGTGCAGGATTTTGCAACCATCCACAGTATGAGATGGATGATGATAAGCTGCTGCTGGGGCCCAACACAGAATTGCTCCTTTCTACAATGCCGCAGGCAACCGGAGACAAATGGATGCATTATCAAAAATCATCACGTCTTCCCCTAATCCTGTATTAAGCACCCCCATTCTATGGTCCCAAATGTGTGGCTTCATCCCCTGCTAAACCATGGTTTATGGGGGCGGTGTTTAATATAGACGCGGAATTAACTCTTTATATATACGGTAACAACATTTAAATATGTGGAGGGCGGGCCAGACCGCGAGGCCCAGGAGGTAGTATGAAATACCAGTTCGTATATTTAAATGTAGTTGCCCTAATTTGCCCTATATGTTTAAATGATTCGATGATTCGATGATGATGATGATGACGATGATATATTTTTACATTGTTGGTGATATGCCCACGATTTCCGAGGTAGGCACCATCTCCCAATGGCTTGATGTCAAGGACTGGAGTTCGGACGGGAAGTTGCTATGGATCGACGGGGAAATATATGGAAAACTGTGAGTTCCATGAAATATATGGGAAATATAAGTCAATAGTTCAATGGGGTTCATAGTTCGGACTGGAATTTGCTTTTACCTCTGGTAAACTAACAGGTTGCTATAGAAGCCATGGCCCATTTAGTTCGTTGATTAACCTCTGAGCCTATAGTGATTTTCCAGTTCACTATGTTAGTTTACCAGAGGGTATATGGATGATTGAGAAACTATACCCAATCCATGGGGGATCAATAATAATCAATAATGATCAATAATGTATTATGGCTATGTAGAAGGATGTATCACTTGTTCTGAGAACATACCCATTGACCTCGCATTTTTAAGCGATTACATACTGTACAATGTTGGCGCTTTGGAGGAGAATGATCTTTTGTTGGATAATCATTGGATGTTTAAAGTCTCATATACATATACATATATATATACATATATATATACATATATATATATAGAATATTGCTGTAACAGCTGTATATGTTTTATATCTATATCTTGCATATCAAGTTGTTTCCTTTTTGAAACACACCGCTGCCGTCGCCACAGTGGTTGCAACGACGTTTTCCAGGAGGCGATCGAAGAATCGCCGCCCAGTCCAAGAGAGGTGGGGTCCCAGGAGAAAGCCCAGCCATGGTGACTGGGGAACTATAAATACCCTCTGGTAAACAAACATACAATGTGAGGCCCCCCAGTTATAAGTTGGTTTATAAGCCCCAGTAACTATATTTAAAAATACCATAAACCATAGTTATTGGAGTTATAAACCAACTTAGCTATCTTGGGGGCCTCACATTGTAGCTATTGAAAATGGCAATAGAAATAGTGGCTTTACCTATTAGAAATGGTGATTTTCAATAGCTATGTTTGTTTACCAGAGGGTAGACTTCGTAAAATACTGTTTAGATATGTTTAGTTACTGTATCTAGTTCCATCTAGTTCCTATGGAAAATAGAGAGGAAAAAAAACAAACATCCGACTTATAGTTAGTAAATCATCCTTGTATGGTTACTACTACCTAGTTATAGATTTATACTTCTTGAGTACAATATGAGTGTCATCAACAATAATATCCTATTCCATTTTCTACATATAGTTTTTACTATTTGATGGGATACGTATACCTATATATTTTATAAAATCACGATGGTCCATGATGGTCCAGTTATCCAAATTTATACATATATATATATATATTTATTTTGCTATTCATATATGCAACATATGGTCTCTCTATCGGCTTTGTCAATAAATACTTGCATGTCCTCCAACACAAATAAATACCAGACAGCCATACAATATATAGTTGCAACACCTACAATGCACTTCTATAACAGCCATAAAACACACCAATAATATATTGCAATACGCAATAATATATATATATACACATATGGAGGTTTCCACAACTGGGGGTACCCCAATAGCTGGATGGTTTATAATGGAAATTCCTATCAACATTTTATGATTTGGGGGTATCCCTATTATAGGAAACTCCCATATAGTTATATAGATTGATAAATCCCCATCGCGACATGCACATTTTAAACGTGGCACTGGAGGCTATTAACATCCAATCAATAAATATCCCATGATATTACTGGATAATGGATGTTGTTATGTATATATATATGTTTGATTATTATTTTTGTGATTATTATTATTAAAGGGATTATCCATATATTTCCATGCATTTTGATATATTGATATATAAGGATATTGATGTTATCCATTTATTTCATTGTATTTATACGTAAAATAGAAAAATATATTGATATGTCGTCCATATATTTCGGCATATTAACCATATTAATGATTATCCATATTTTATCCGTATTACATATTTGATATCATATATTTCATTGTATCTATATGTATTTATGTTATTGATATATTATCAATATATTTCCACATATATATATATTTAAATTGATATATAAGGATATTGATGTTATCCATATTTTTCGGCATATTTACAATATATTCATGGTTACCCATATATTATCCATATTAAATTTATGATATCATATGTATATATACCATGGTCTCTATATGTATTTATTTTATCCATATATAATCCATATATTTCCATATATTTTATTATATTGATATATAAGGATATTGATGTTATCCATATATTTCATTGTATTTATACGTATA
>Ga0126342_10023537_pt1 | contig 10067 bp, 9 predicted proteins | sample Cyp1metagenome_FD_92528 | JGI IMG/M metagenome (GOLD analysis project Ga0126342, IMG submission 92528) | Coral microbial communities from Lord Howe Island, Old Settlement Bay, Australia - Cyphastrea 1 metagenome | ecosystem: Host-associated > Invertebrates > Cnidaria > Coral ... | reverse complement strand
GGTAGGAAAGTCGCGAAAAACTGTGTTTTTCCAATGATTTGTGGCTCCGGAGGGTCGAAAAGTAGGCTCGCTAAAGCGGCGGGTGCGGAGCCATCTGGCCAGATGAGAGATGAAAAATTGCACGCCTTTGTGGCGCGAAGCACATTTGCAAGTCAAAATGTACAAAACACCTGGGTCTCGGAGCACTTTTGGAAGTTGAGATGTCGAAAAAGTGCACGCCGTTCTGGCGCGAAGCACATTTCGAAGTCAAAATGTACAAAGCACACCAGGTGCGGACCACTTTTACTAGTTGAGATGTCGAAAAAGTGCACGCGGTTGTGGCGCGAAGAACATTTCGAAGTCAAAATGTACAAAACACACCACGTACGGACCACTTTTGGAGGTTCAGATGTCGTTTCGCGTGGCAGGCGCAAAGGATTGTGGACCTTCTCAAAAGTGAGCAAAACGTGAGGGTTTTGTCACATTTCCAAAAATGATCTGCAAAGATGCATTTTCCGCGGCAGGCGCAGTACAAGAGACATGTTCATGAGAGATGTTAGGACTGTTAGGAGGTGAGTCTGGCAGAATTGCTTTGTTTCTGCTGTGTTGTCAAGTTCAAAAACTGAAGAAGTCTCGCAGAATTGCTTCGTTTTTGACGTTGTTAGGTTCAAAAAATAAGGAAGTCTCGCAGAATTGTTTCGTTTTGACGTTGTTAAGTTCAAAAATGAAGGAAGTCTCGCAGAATAGCTTGGTTTTCAAGCTGGCAGATAGACAGGTAGATAGACAGACGAGAGAGAGAGAGAGATAGATAGATAGATAGATCGATAGATAGATAGATAGATGATCGATAGATAGATTAATGCAATAGATGAGACAGATGATAGATAAAGATATAGATAGTTAGTTAGATACTAGATAGCTAGATAGATAGATAGATAGCTAGATAGATAGATAGATAGAAACATAGATAGATCAGTAGGTAGGTAGGTAGGTAGATGATCAGCGAAAGAGAGAGAAACAGAAAGAAACAGAGAGAAAAAGATAGAGAAAGAGAGGAGAGCCGAGCTCAAGCACCTTTCGGTCCATCAGTGGGTTCGCCCTGCCATCCCTGATTCACAACAGCCAATCTCTCCTATAGGTTTCCAATTTGTGAAACTTCCGCCACCGCCTTGTGCGGTACTACTGGTATCCCATGTTTATTTGATATATGAATTACCAGTATAATACTAATGCCCATGATATTCATATGCCCCATATACGGATATTGGAATCTACTACCGTAATACTGTATGGATCTATTAAATGGGAAGATCATTGGTATTTTTTTTACATACAACAATTATATTACAACGACCAACCATTATTTTTGCGTATCTAGAAGAAATGTTGCCCAAATGATATGTGAGGCTGGTTCACAGCCAGGCCTTTGGTTGAATTCATTGTGGGTATATACATACAAGAACAAAATAATTAAATAAATAGATGTATATATATATATATATATACATATATATATATTATTTATATTATATACACGTGTGTGTGTGTGCATGAGTAACCATTAGTATATACACATTTTTTCTTTAGCATGATGGGTTTACAACTGATTAATTGGGAGGGGGGCCTTCTTTGAATGTCCTGGTTGGGTGCTTCAAAATCCTCAACAGAAAGTGTCATGCAGTCATGCCAAATGTATGAGACGACAATGGTCCTCCGTATATTCCTGTACTTTGTTGAAGGGAAGATCAGAGGCAAGATGGTGCCTTTTAAAATCGCCATCAACGAGTGGTACATCTCCCATTTGGTGTCCCCGAAAATGGGCACCCACTACTCGATGGCCTTCGAGATCTACCAGAAGGTGGCTGAGGAAGAGATGAGGTACTTGGAGGGGAGATGAAACTGGAGAAGCTGAGCGAGGACCCCAGACATGTAGATATATGTAGATGGGATTGTGTGAAAATGTCCAACCCCAAAATTCCACAGTTTTAAATCAGCACTGTCCCATCAAAATGTCCATATCTTGGAAGTAAATCCCAATCGAGACAACTCTCCAGATCTTTGTATCCGGCTTTGTTTCAAAATGTGTTTTAAAACATTGATGTACACTACGTCAAGCACTTGACAAACCATGATCGACCTGTTTTCCTACCGTTCGACCTATCCCGATGAACAATAATCCAGAAGGTCCGTGACTATTACGAGACGTTGCGTGAAGTAAGATGTGTTTGTTTTCTTCCACGAGATCGTGCAGGGTTCTTAACGTATTATACAGATCTTCATGGAGGCTGATTCTGGAGGAATTACCGCCCCAGCTGGGATGAAGAACTTAACAGTTGTAACCCAAATTGCTAGCTATAAGGCTATAAGGCACTAGTCACCCCATTTATGGAATGTATAACCCCATTTTAAAACATTTCAGAGTGGTGCATGCATGGTTTTAACTGTAAAGTTTTCCACCTTGATTATCCACCTTGTTTTGTGTTTGTTCCCTTCGCATCCAGGTACAGTGACACAGGTATGTACACCGACTCTCCTGGCATGTTCAAGATGCCTGGACGAACGCGAATGGTTCGAGGGGTGTGGGAATTGCTATATACAGTTATGGTCATTTATTAGTTATAATTGCTGGTTATTAATGGGATTATACATTCTTTAAATGGGGGTTTTGTTAGTACTTATAACTGGTATCAGTCGGGCCACAACTGTAGATGAACATGGGATTTGAATCTGGAACATATTTTATGTGATATGTTACCCTCTGGTTATTTCACATAGCCATGGAAAATTGCCCATTTATAGATGGTCCGCCTATTAAAAATGGTGATTTTCTATAGCTACGTTAAATAACCAGAGGGTACCTTAGATCTATAGGGATGATATCTAATTATTGCGGTATATTACTGATATCTGGGGATTTCAATTATTGGATTATAATTTTCACAGTCCCCGACAGTCTGTATAATATCTGATGGGATACAATGGGACAAAGTTGGTGTATGAAAATATTGGGATTTGGTTGCCCAGTAAATGTGTATTTAAGCAGCAAACATGAGGATCAAGTGCTGTACCTGGGTAAACATGAAAGATCGGACAGTTCAAAGTTTAAAGAACCTTTTTTTTGTCAAAAAAACGTTTTTTTTGAAGGTCATCAGCTTGTTTTTTTCAGTGCACCTGCCGTTTCATCGCTTTCAGTGTTCTTTGGTACTTACAACTGGGGGTTGTAACTTACAATCCACCTACGAACTGGGCTGAGCCACCAAGTGCCACTTCTAAAGCAAACATCTCCAGTCTGAGTGGCGTTTCCTCATCCAAATGCCCCTGGCCGCGGTTTTTCAAACGCTGAGGACAAGCGCTAACAAGTACCAACATGAAGGTCGGGAAGTCAATGCGCTGGCAGCTTCTTCTGGCTGATGGAGCAATTTCACTAGCAGTAAGTATGAGGATACCAGTATTGGAAGTGTACTTGAACTTGAAATTAATTAGTACTGCAAATTGTACATGTTCTTTTAAATCTACTGTACCAATCCCGGTAATTAGATATAGTAGTACATCCCACCCAAAAAAAAAACGTGACAAAAAAAAACTCGTTGTAATTTCATTTTATCACCAGCAGGATGTGTCAAATTCTGGGTAACAAGTCCCTGATTCTGAGTTTCTACTGGTTGCTTCGTGGGATGAAAACCATCTAACGTCCATTGAAAACGGCCATAGAAAGTGCGTTGATTTACCTACCAAAGGTGGTGGTTGTCCATGGTTATGCTCTGGTAATTTGTTACATAGCTATTGAAAATGGCCATTTCTAGTTGATTTACCCATGAAACATGGTGGATCTTTCCACAGTTATGTAAACGTTTACCAGAGGGTATGTTAGTTTATTCTAGAGGGTATTTGCTATTAGTCCATCTGTTTAGATGTTGGCGCACGTCACGCAGAAAGACACTGCCCTTCAGTTGAGACTATCACATCCATCCAATGGGCAATCTGAAAGATGGCTAGAAACTACCCTCTGGTTATGTCAAAATAGCTATTGAAAATGGCCATAGAAATGGTGAGTGGTTCCCATGAAAAATATTGAACATGGCCATAGAAATAGTGAGTTTTTCCCATGAAAAATATTGAACATGGCCATAGAAATAGTGAGTTTTTCCCATGAAAAATGCTGGATCTTTCCATAGTTCTGTAAATTTTGGAGGGTAAACCAACACAGTTTTTTTGGGGGGAATGGGATTATCTAACCAGCTAAGAATCTACAGTATCATTTGCAGGAAATTCTATCTGGCATTTTAAAGGGCCATGTTCCTGTTCGAAGCTCATCTGAGCCACGAAGCCGGCTGCGAAAACTCCCAATCGCTGCATGGGTAAACATTTGCTGTGGTGATTAATTAACTATTATGAGTTAGTATAATGGAACTATAATTAACTCTAATTAATGGTAACTATAATATCTGGTTAATTATTGCTGTGGTTAATTAATGGTAACTATAATTAACTCTAAAATTAACTATCCCATGTTTATGAGTTAGTATAATCCAGATGAACTATTTCATCTTCGTTGTTGATGTCCCGCTATTGTGCTTTTGTTGTATCGTGATTTCTCCCTGCCTTACAAGTATAGTCCCAATTTTATGTTACAAACCCATGAGTTCATCTTTTTGGGGGGGTTCAACATAAGAACTATGCTTTTACAGAGAGCTGTAAACATATGCTTCTATATGCCTACAAGGTGGTGCCCCAGGTCGTGAACGCTAAGCTGGTGCCAATAACTCCAATAACTATGGTTTATGATGGTAGATATATCTATACCTACTATGGTTTATAAACATTAAACCAAGTTAAACCAACTTTTATTATAACTGGGGGCACCACCTTGTACATTTACTAGTTGCAACCTCCATTGATGTGTCAAGTGTCACTCCCTATTGTGATCCCGTTTCGTTTCTTATGGCCATCCCAACAGCTACAGCACCTGTGAAGCAAATGGTTTTACCATCCAATCTCTGTGGTTTTGGGGTTCAACATGTCCAATAACTAATAATTATGTTTTTTTGGTAATATATCCATAGTTAATGGGCTTTTATGTAATCGATTTATAACTGGGGGCACCACCTTGAATATGGTTTTGACCGTCCAAGCACCACTAGATCTGGCACTTTCCGACCATATGTTCCATTCAACCCTACCACAATTCACATCATGGCTTCCATAGCTATGGAGTAAATAACCAAAGGGTATATCAAACATTTTGTAGGGGTTAAACCACCGGAAACAAACCTTGGTGAAGTTTTCATGGAGAGTTTTAGGCATTTCGGAATGAACAATAAAAAAGGAATACCCTCTGGTTATGTCAAAATAGCTATTGAAAATGGCCATTTATAGTGGATTTTCCCATTAAAAATTGTGATTTTCCATAGCTACGTTAAATTACCAGAGGGTAATACGTTTAGGTGTGTCCAGGTACTTTATAAATCTTGAGTACCACAATTCTCAGAGTCTCAGATGATAAAATCCCATTGTATCCCATACGCCATGATATTCCAATGATATACCAATCTTCATAGCTACAAGGTGGTGCCCCCCCCCAGTTATCAGTTGGTTTATAAACCATAGGAATAGTATAGATATATCTACCATACTAAACCATAGTTCTTGGAGTTATTTGCACCACAGCTCACTGGGGCACCACCGTGTACTTGCCATAAGCCGGTGAACTGTTTCGCTCTCCTTCGCCAGTTCGCAACCACACCTTCATGACCTGTACGACTCCCATCCGAAAACTGGGCATCGCCTGGCCTGAACCACAGGAGGCAGAAATTTTCCACGGAACTTGGGGGAATCTGTGGTGATTTACTGGGCGATCAACTGGAAAATCACCATGTTCCATGGGAGTTTGTTGGAATTGGATCGAAATGCCTATTTCACCAGCAAAAAATGGTGATTGTGCATCATTTAACCACCAAGAATGTGGTAATTTAGCTTAAATTAACAACAAATAAAATGAGGATTTAAGCAATTGAAATGATTACCCTCTGGTAAATTAACAGTTCGCTATGGAAAATCACAATGTTTTTAACAGGTAAATCAGCTATTTCTATGGCCATTTCCAATAGCCACATTAGATTACCAGATGGTACATCCCATTAAAATCACCATTTTGTTGGTTAAACCCCATTAAACCACCATTAAACCACCATTTTCCTATGGTTTTCCTATGGTTTTCCTATGGTTTTCAGCTATGACTATGGATCCACAAAAGTTCCTTCGAAGAAAAACCGGGGGATGCGCGCGGCCTTTTGTCCCTTCGATTTTGGATTCAAAGGATCCATAGGGAATCAACAGAAGTTTTTCCAGGTGATTTGGAGGTTGCCATAGTCATGGGGGTACCCTCTGGTAATCTAATGTAGCTATTGAAAATGGCCATTTATAGTGGATTTTCCCATTAAAAATGGTGATTTTCAATAGCTATGTTAAATTACCAGAGAGTACCCCAAAATGGATGGTTTGTTATGGACAATCCTAGCGAAAAATGGATGATGACTGGGGCTACCCCCATGACGATTCGGAATCCTCCATTTGACGAAATATGCAGATTTAAACATCAAGAAATCCGGATTTGTGTCCAACTATTGCTGCCTGCAGATTCAAGAACAATTGGGTTTTAGCCATCAAAGAGGTGGATTTAATCATCACAAGTCGGGAAAGGATGATCTAACCATATCTAACCAACACACAAACATTAGGGTGCATGACACCATATGACACCCCTGTGTTTTGGGACAAGAATCAACGATTTCCGGTAAAGAAATTCTCGTTCAAGCATCCATTGACCGACCAAGTGGCGCTCCACTGTGGAATGTGTTGCTTTATTGATGTTTTTTGTGACAAACAATAATTTCGAGGTCAAACTTGGTGAATCGTAGGTGAATGGCTTCCATTCACATAGCATCCATGTATGGTATATATATATATGTGCTAACATTTGGGGTATATTGATGGTAAATGTTACCATATATACCATACATGGATGCTATGGGTTGTTTTAATGGATTTTAATTTTCGAGAAAGAGTAATTATGGGAAATTACTACCCAGCAATACTTTTTGCTTGGTGGGAATCTGAGATCACCTACGAATTGTGATCCCCAACAAGTATACAGATAATATCCACCATAGATCCATAGATCATTTGATAGCGCAGTTATATACAAACCAATTTGACAAACTTCATGGGCACCACCAGGGAATGTCACCACACAAACTATCTCAGATTTGGTTGGACATTTCAGCGAAAACCCTTATATTTCATGGCAAAAACATTGACAAAAAACGCATCATATCATAACGACAGAAAGGTAGAGTCGCGTCCATGTTTTAGACAAAAATCATCAAACATCTTCATCCGAGCAGCGTTTTCAGGTCGGTTCAGTGCCTAATTTCTGTTTCTGACGTACCAGGTGCATTTGCGTCAACTGATTGTGACAAACTTGGACACTGGGCCTGGGAGCCCAGAGAAGTTGGAGGAGTGAAGGTAAGCAGCTCATGTTCGCTTAATCACAGCCACAGATTGCAGGGGCTATAATGAATTCCTCAAAGAACTGGAGTATCTGGTCTTAACTGCTTGGTGGTTTGGAACATTTTGATTATTTTCCCATTCAGTTGGGAATGTCATGATCCCAACTGACGAACTCCATCATTTTTCAGAGGGGTAGGTATACCACCAAGCAGTAAAATAACCAGGTTCAAGACGCAAAGCTGAACAGACCACAGATGTTTGCCAATTTTCGCTGTACCCAAATCACCTAGCCCATAGCATCCATGGTGCTGGTATATATGCTAAATTATGCTAACATTACTGGGGTATATTGAAGGGATCCATGTTACCATATATACCATACACGGATCGTATGGCTAGGTTTGAGGGTACATCATGTTGACCGACATCATCCATAGGATGGTTCCTGGTCGACCCGTTCTTCGATCAATTCCTGGGCTCTGTGGTGGCCCGTGATGCAGCCAGGTGTTTTACGATTTTGTTTTAGCATAATGTACTTTTAATAGATCCATGGGAGATCTTCGGGATCCTAAAATGGAGGTAATTGTTCAATTTGTTTCAGGCCTATAAGGGCTATGTAAGGGGATATCCCCACAAATAGATGATCTATGTTTTTTCTTTATCCGTGCTATAGTTCCATAGTGCCTTCAATCTGTCTACGAAAAGGCACCTATCGTAGCCATTATTCGAAATGCAACTGAAGGGCTTCACCTAAGTATCCCAAGTATTTTGGGCACCCAAGTTTGATCCGTCCCTAGCACTTGTGGTTCATCCTGCTTACTACAAGGATGAACATTAAATTATCCCATTATATCCCAATACCTCCATGAGTATCTCATCATATCCACACATGACATCCCATTCAAGTCCCGTTTTATTCCTTTTTTGGATCCCAAAGTATCTTATATGAGGTTGGATTCGATGGTTAAACACTTATATAAACATCTTAAACCGTTTTCAACCCACTTTTTAAACAGATCAAATATCATCAATATCTCCACAACACGGTGAAATTCACACATTCCATGTCCTGAACGTTGCCAACGAAAAATGTGTCGCGCTAAAAAGGCTCTGGCAAGCGCACGAGTTTGAAAAGCTGGAGCTCTTCGGCTGGGGCTTTCCGGCAGGGGACCTTGGACGGCGAGGAAAGCGCCAGAGCCGGGAAGTCGTGGACTTAGGTCACTTCGGTCCATTCGATTCGTGGATGATCTCATAAACTTAAGGGTATAACATGGTATAATTAACTAAGGTTATTAATCAGAGAAAAATTTGGACAAGACCAAGATGTGATTTTATAAAGCACGGAAACACGGCATGTTCTTCAGGCCAAAGTCACTGGACCACTCTGAGACCCCACTGCCAAACAAGCGAGCTCACCGTGGAGCGCACTTCATGTCGGTCACAACTGGCCAGCCACTTGCCTCCTGCGACACGCTGCAAGCGAACGATGGCAGGACACATCGAGGAATACGAAGCAACCAACACTGCCATCGAGGCCACATATTCCAGGCCACAGCCGCGAACTTTTTGTGCGGCTGACGTGACCTTTCGGGCTGGGCCAACAATGGTGACGCGCCGCAGGTTTCACGATGTGACGCTGGAGGCATGCCCCGTTGGAAACGGAGCCTATGGGCCACGCGCCCTTGTCGCCCTCCGCGCCCTTGTCGCCCTCCACGCCTCGCTGCCAGACCACTACGACGTAACGTGGTGCAACTATATTTTATCGGCTCTTTCGTGATTTCAGGGATGAACAGACAGAACGCCTTCAACTATCCATGTGTCATGTGTTTCGTTTTTTAAGCACCGATTGTTTTGCTCCGCTGCAGCACTGCACCAAGGTATATATACTACTTGAATCTATTTGACGACCTTGGCGGAGAATTCTTGCATGGCAAAGATTCGCAAGGGCGCTGGTGGACAATGCAGTGGTCCAAGAGGGTTCGAACCTCCTGTACCAGTTGGTGGATCAGCCTACTGAATGAACTTGGCTTCGAATCCACTTGGAAACTCTGCTGAACGTTCAGCACCAGATATGTCATAATGCGTATTTCTTTTACTTTAGTTTGACTATATTTCTTCAAAAAAAACTTTACTTCGAGTTATCCCCACCATGACATCTATACGTTTTGTTACTGGCAAATCTTCTGGCATTCTATCTGACATAACTTCTGGCATTTTATCTGGCATATCTTCTGGCATTCTATCTGGCATATCTTCTGGCATTCTACCTGGCATATCTTCTGCAATATGTTCTGGCGTATCTTCTGGCATTCTATCTGGCATATCTTCTGGCATATCTTCTGACATTCTATCTGGCATTCTATCTGGCAAATCTTCTGGCATATGTTCTGGCAAACATTCTGGCACTCTATCTGGCATACCTTCTGGCATTCTATCTGGCATATCTTCTGGCATTTTATCTGGCATATCTTCTGGCATTCTATCTGGCAAACATTCTGGCACTTTATCTGGCATATCTTCTGGCATTCTTTCTGACATTCTATCTGGCGTTCTATCTGGCATATCTTCTGGCATTCTAT
>Ga0126342_10023536_pt1 | contig 10067 bp, 8 predicted proteins | sample Cyp1metagenome_FD_92528 | JGI IMG/M metagenome (GOLD analysis project Ga0126342, IMG submission 92528) | Coral microbial communities from Lord Howe Island, Old Settlement Bay, Australia - Cyphastrea 1 metagenome | ecosystem: Host-associated > Invertebrates > Cnidaria > Coral ... | reverse complement strand
TATATAACATAATATGTTATAAATAGAATATAATATAGTATAATATAGTATGATTCAAATTAATTTCATGTAACACAACGTAAAATAATACAATACTATTCAACAACAGGTATATATATAATATATATAATATATATATATAAGAATATATTATAATATAATAAAATATAATATAAAATAGTATGATATAATTAAATATAGTATAATAATATTATGATATAATTAAATATAATGTAATATGATATAAAATAATTTAACATGATATAATACGATATAACACCAAATAATATCATATAATATAATATAATATAATATAATTAGATAGAATAGGATAGAAAACAACAGAATAGAACATATATATATATTCATTTACATGTTGTCTATCCATAGATACCCAAAATGCAACCCACCTTTCTTGCTGCTCCGTTCCGTTGGGGATTGGTGGAAATTATGACAATGATGCCGTTGAAATCATTGAAAGCCCTGGAACCAGCACTATCAATGGTTAAGTATAGTTTAGTATCATTTGGAACATCCACAATGTGTTTAAACCAATAATGAATCACCATAAATAGGGGGGTATAAACCATTCCCAAATGGGTGGTTTATTATTGTTTTACCCAAATTACATCGATTAACCATCATCAACAACCAAAACAAAACTGCCCAACCTACAAAGCTTTTAGCTTGGCGAGCTACTTGTCTAGGATCATCCTACGGATAAAGACGTGGTTCACAACTCCAGTCCAGTTAGTAAGTCCCCGATTTTCCGAGGTTCTCCCACATATAATATCATATAATTCGGTTGTTATAGCAGTTATAGCGTAAGTATACCCAGCAGAATATACCTATTAATATAGACTATAATTAACTTCAAACTATATGGGTTATAATTGGGCTATATCACCTTAGTATTGGGTTATAACATGTTACAACGGTTATCACAAAAACTAGAACCCTCCGTAGCTCTCGCACCTCCAAGGCCAACGAAGGTGTCAAACTGCTGCGGCAAGACGCTCAAGGCCTCGTAAATCTGGGCGTCCTTGGCAGCCTCAGAGGTCCCAGAGTTCGGTGAGTTTTACATAGTTTTACCGTACAACCATAGAATGTTCCGTGATCTTTTTTTGAGACTTGGAAGATATAGGGGTACTCTATCTAAAAAGTCAACTATATATATATAAGATTAATGTTCTAAAGTCATCCTTCCTACATTGGGAACCCAACCAGAATGGGCATGTGATTCCCTGTGAAACTGGATTGATGATCACCCAAGGACTGGGTATATCAGCCAACTTTTGACGGAATTCGGCGCGAGCGAGGGTCGCAGCACATCATCCCTTCCCGAAGGGGGTGAGATGTGTCAGAAAAGAGAGGGTGAACCGCTAGGAACTGTACCACACCAGGCAAGACAAGCACAACTGCAAGCGGTGTTTTCGAATTGGCAAGCACTCAATTAGTGATATGACCCAGAGCTTTGCGCTCTTTAGCAAGGCGTTTATACCGGTGAGTGACGATGCGTTGCCAACACTGATGTCTCTCACGGCTCTCACGCATGGAAACTTCAGTGATATCACCCTGATCAAATGGCAGCGGAGCATCAAGAAGAGTCAACGGCAAGTGAAAGGTAAGGGCACCCGCTTGAGCAGTCTCCCCAGGATTAGGCAAACAGGGCCTACAAGGCAAACGTACCAGTAAAACTGAAGTGACGGAGACATGGGCACTTTTTGGATGAAAAGTTCGGCAAAATTGGAGCCGATGTGATGGTTCTGATAGCCAAAATGGCTTGCGAAAAGGTATGTTTTGGAGGCTGAGCGAGTCGAGGCCGGCAACATCAGGGCCTCACGAGAAGAATAATTCAGGAAAACAGCATCCGCTTTTTTGCCCCCAGTTTTGACGGGTGGATACATGCCTGAGAAAAGCACGAAACTGAAAAGGAGCACCAGCCATGAAATACCCCAATTGTCGTTTCGGCTGTAGTCATTCTGAATGTCAGGAGGCCAGCGACAGTGGGCAAGCCATTGGACAACTGCAGCGGTAAAACTTGCCCCTTGGATACTTCCGCCGTAAGTATTTCTGTCCACGGTGTTCTCATCAAACAGATGCACAAAATGGGAGGGCTCATATGACTTCAGAAATTCCAAGGCTTCAACACCCATCGCTTTAGGCGGCATGAGGAAATTTGACACGTCAACTTCGGGCTGTCAGGTTGTCCAACAATGTTAGATCCTTGCTGCACTGCATCAATTTGATACCGATTGAGGTCAACCAAATAGGTGAACACTTTCTGAAGACGTGCAGCTTCGTTCATCCGGAAAGTTGCAAAGTCATTAAGCATGTCAGTAACCGCTTGGGGAACTCGCTTCAACGCAGCTGGTGCGGCAAAGTCAGCAACAAAGTTACCATACAGTGTCCACAGATCAAACCAATCAGTGGCCTCCTCGATTGTTCTATGTCTTCGGGTTTTGAGGACCTTGACTCTTGGGTTCCAATGGGATTTGATCAACTTAATGATATCACCATTACGAACCTTATGATTAGGGAAATCCACATTTCCTTGGTGCAGCACAAAGTTAATAAAACAAACGTAAGAAGCACCAGTAACAATGAAGGTTTCAATGCCATTGTCATACTTCTCAGCCACCCGCAGTGCATGACAGAAAGCCAACAATTCCCCCCTTGCAGCAGATTGGTGGCCGTAGGCAAGGCCACACCACACCCCACAACTTTCAACAGTGGGCAATGCAATGATGATCCCATATGTTCTGACACGACCTGGGCACCCTTCACCGAGAGGTCAGAAGTATCAGCCACAACAGCCCAACTAGCCAAGCGTGCATCAGGATCAGAAGGGTTGATTGCACCACCATCAGTGTAAAGTGTAATTTTGTTTACGGCATCAAATTGAGGAAGATCAGACTCCTCCACCTTGATAGTTTTGAGGAATGCTCTCTGAAGCACCACTTCTGGGGAGGAATGGGCCAGCGGAATGTAGACCCAATCAGGGCGATCGTTCTGCAAGATTGAGACGGCTTCAGGGTGGCGAGTTCTCACTTCATCCATAGAAGGACACTCCAAGCATCGATGCGAACGACCATCCTCTAACCCACACAAATTCTGAGTTGCAGCCGTCTGGAATCCACCACCCGCATTGCGGATCAACAGACCTTGGTCCTCAGGGGCAAAGCTGGATAGAACTTGGGCCGTCAGTGAAGGGTGAGGAATAAAATCACCAGTACCTTTTCGGTTCAAGTTAGTGATCAAGAAATGTGGCCAAGCCTGCTTAAAGGTTTTGCAAATCTTGTCACAAGAGTCATCAATCAAGCTAACACTGAAATGATCCGGTGGGAGCATCAGGATGGATCTGCCAACCCAAGATTGAAAGATACCGCTTCAAAGTGGATCCCGGACCAAACGGTCTATATACTCCCTTCAAACTGACAAGCAAGGTGGATGATGCTCATAGCATCATCAAAGCAGATGGACGTGAGACGTCTGACAGACCTCAAAATGGACAGTACGACAAACAGCAAGGGGTCAAGCAGCATCTTGGACAGCGAAAAACAAGCCAGCCATGGTGATGCAAAATTACATTTGCCAATGAAAGCAAACAAGGCTGCACCTCTCAAGGTTTGAAAGTGGGTCATGCCCAGAAAAGCTGCATCAGCAGAGTAAAGGGCCATAGGCCATGTTGATGACTGAATCATGGCTGCCTTGGTCTGAGGGTCCAGTGGCAAGTGTTTGAGACGCTTGGCACGGCTCTCGGCTTCAGCAATTTTATCCTTGTCATTTCCCACTTGAATGGACTTATTGTAGTGGAACCTCTCACCAAGATCCTTAACATGGGTTTCAACGCGGATGGGTATGTCACCCGCAGGAAAAAGTGAGGATAAGTCCAGGCTGGAGGGAACTCCTTTGCGATTGACCAGCGCCAACTCTTTTCAAAATCAATCTGCAGTCTCAAGGATGAAGTAAACTTCAGAGTGGACAAAAAGGCAGTCTTGTGACTTTCAAACTTGAAGGTAGACCACCCCCAGTTGTCAGCATAACCGTGGGAGGTAACAGCATCATTTGTGATGGACCAATGGAAGGCCGTCGCAAGTGCCAACATAGCCACAACAGTAAGGCTGTTTCCTTCAGGAGCCCCAGTGGTGGATTCAACAGGGGAACCAAGACAACCATGTAGATGGGGGAATCTCTGCATCCTCATGAGGGAGTGCAACCAGAAATCACAGACCCATTGCGGGATGCCCAACTTGCGCCATAGGAAAACGATGGGCCATCTAGGGAATGTATTGAAAGCCTTCTTCAGGTCCAATGTGAAACCGCCCAACTGGGCTTTGTTTTGGATTGCAAGTTCGATCCGGTGTTTGAGAAGGTAAGCTATGTCCTTTACGCCACGACCTGGCAATTCGCCAGATATCAGTAAAGGCATTGTCATCTTCCAAGCTTGAAAAACATGTTTTAAAATCACCCGTCCAGTGAGACGGTATATAGATCACGCCAAGGATAGTGATCGGCCGGATGTGATGAAGTGACTTAGGGTCAGGGATTTTTGCCAGCAGCGTGGTCTTGGCAGCCATGAGGGATTTGGAAAGACCAAAACGTGCACCCCTGGCAAGGATAGCAGCTAGGTCAGAAATACAAGTCTCCGGTAACTTCTTGATCTCATCGCACCTCCAACCATCAATACCTTCGGCTTTGCCAGATTTCAAACCACGGATAGCACGCATCCAAAGTGACGCAGAGCCAAGTTTTATATCAATCTCCGGCAGTTGAGGAAACCCAACCTGATTCATTTGTTCGACGAATGCATGCCAAGGTTCATCAGACTGAGTCTCAGAAACCAGATCACGCTGCCAGTACTGTGACGAAAAATGTATTGAAGGCATCCTGAATTTCACAGGTGGTCATAGCGATATGTTCTTGACGTAGCACCCTTGGCAGGGATTACACCAGATACCACCGAGAATCGGATTTTGTCCTCAGACTGAGCAATCAATTTGACCACGGCATCACCAAACACCGCGTGAGATTCACATCTAAACTGGGTTTTGTCAGAGACCCGAATGAAGGACTCACCTTTCCTGGAACGAATTAAACAAGCCGGGGATGGGAGTTCAAAGGGGACCTCATTCAAAGGAGGAGCCGGGTTTCCACGGATGATGCGATAAGACAAGCTAAGAAAACCTTCATCGTGATCAACTTTAATGCGGTGTCGGAAAGAATCCCGCCGTGCTGAAACTTCCTGCCTGCAGACCGTATTGCAGTGCATCTCAGTGATGTCAATGCAAAGGTCCAAAAATGTCACAACTCGGGAAGGATACCGGCACAAAAGGGACAAGTTCAAAGGCCAAAATCCAGGAAGCCCATTTGCTGCCAAACCCCTTGGCCATGAGGAAAACATTCCACTCCCGGGAGAGCTGATGACGCTGGGCTTCAATCTTCACCGGGCCCCCAGTCTCAGAGAAGGATTTGAGGGCTCTGCGAAATGATTTGAGTCGCCGCATCTGTCTAACGATCTGCCTAGATTTTGTTGAAAAAACTTCTGATACGGGATTAAATGCCCCAGTGGGGTCATCACGGACACTACTATGAGTAGAGGTCCAGAAAGTTTTCTTTGCATTGCAACGACCCTTAAACTTGGGATGCAACGACGGCCATGGGTACACCACCGGGTTAAGCTTGTGAGAAATGGAAATTGCCTTGTCAACTGCAAGCTCAACTGCGTGCGACCATGCAACAAGAGCAGCCTCTGTTTGATAGGCATCAACAACATGATCCAAGTTGAAAAAAAGAGAAAGTGGCTTGTGATCATAACACGTAGCAATCACACCTTTGGGAGGAGCCAAAGCCGCCCATGAACAAGGAATTGACAACTTAAAAGAAGGAGTTGTATCCCGACGAAAGGCAAGGAAAACAGCCAATGGAACATATGTATCAAACTGATGATCAGCCTCCACACGCATATCACAGATATAGGGGACCAACCAAGGGTAAAAAATACAAGTGTCGTTCCTAGTGGAACCCAAGCAAGTGGCACGGAGATCGACATCTCTAGAATATCTAAAATACGAAAATGCCTCAACCGCACCAATTTCAGCAAACAAGGAGAATGCCGGCAACAAATGCGGCGGGTCATTGAAATCACCGGCAACAATGAAGGGTAAATCAACCTGTTGAACAAGGTCAAAGATGGCCGCAAGGAAAACATCATTCAGCCAACTTTTAAGACCATGACACGCACGATTAAATAGGATTAAATAGGCATTACAAGATTAAACAATATGGATCAACATGGTTAATCTAGTATGGATATTTTTCAGGGCTTGATTGATGATGCGTGTTCGTGTGTGAAAAAGTAAGTAACACATCAACAAGTGAAACAACACGCCTAGGACGTATGAGGATTCGGGATTAACCAGGCATAACACCGAAGGGCACCCCAGTTTCCTCACCTCCTTACGGGGAACAGTTCCATCATCATCGAGGCTGGAAAATCCCCAAACCAAATGGAGCTTCAAATATCATCTATAAATGAGGGATCTTCATGGATCTTCCAGCAAGCCACGTTTGGTTACCAGAGGGTATCATCTTTAAAAGTTTACGAGTTCATCAACAGTTGGTGAACTGGTCGTTTGGGTTTGTGGTTTGGATTGCTTACTGGCTGCAGGCCATCCCCTGCACCAGTCTTCATGGCCAATCTTGGACATCCAGCCAAAAAATAAAATATCATATGTATATGCTATGCAACAAACATCACATCCATCTAAACTAGACCTACCCCAAATCATCCAAGTCATTATATTAACCATTCGTTTTGTTCTACCCATAGTGACTTGGGGTACCCCGATTTTTTCGGAAACCTCCATGAAACCTCCAGATCTTCGCTGCGTCCCTTGCGCAGCGCACCTTGATGGCTTCCTCCTCAGTGATCGAGTCGTCCCCCATGCGTAGGTTGTTCATCGCCTCAAGGGGGACAAAACCACTGGGTGATTTCAGGGATTCATATCATCAACTAGCCATTACCCTCTGGTTATTTAAGATAGCCATGGTATAGATGGCCCATTTATAGATGGTTTACCTATTAAAAATGGTGATTTTCCATAGCTGTGTTAAATAACCAGATGGTAACCACCATTAACCATTATTAATAACCATATATAACCATTAATAACCATCTCGTTGCTGGTTGGTTACAACCCCTCTGAAAAATGATGGAGTTCGTCAGTTGGGATGATGACATTCCCAATAAAAAAGGAAAAATAATCCAAATGTTCCAAACCACCAATCAAATAAATAATAAATATAATTGATCATTATCATAGATCTGTTAATTACCAATCCTTATCATATATGGGATCCAATCATAATGGGATTCATCCCATCATATAAATAATGTTCAACTCAACAATATAATGGGATGAATACGCATTAATATATAGATTAATATGGATTAACATGATGGTTGTTGGTTAATAATTGCTAATAAGGGTCATTATCTATATTATAGTATATCTAAAGGTTCATGGTTCATAATCACTGGATATCATGTGGTAAACCCAGTGCCACATATAATTCCCAAAATCACTATATATAGACGGCTGGCAACTATCATCCCCAAATGGTAGACTTATTAGTAAGTTTCTCACATCATGTACAACTAAATATACAGTACATAATTATGCATATATGTTTACTTGAATCATTAAACCTATGCATTATATAGGTACATGATATATAATATATATATATATATATATTAATGTTAGATATTGCAATATATCATGTTGCATCCTAAGTGGAACAGTAGATATATTATCTATCGACAGCTGAGACCTGATCCCGTGATGTCAATGGTGTTTCTTGATCTCTCCGGTAATCCAACCTGGCAATGGATCTGGTTGGTGGTTGAGCCAACCCCTCTAAAAAATATGCTCGTCAGATCTCGTCAGTTGGGGTTACTATTCACAATATATGGACAATATTCATGTTCCAAACCACCAAGCAGTATTATTATGGGTGTTCTCCCTGTTCAATTCAGCTTCTGTTCCTATCCCGAATGCCATACAAACAATGCACTCAGTTGAGATTGTTCAAAAAGAATGGTAAATACAGTAGGATCGGCACATCTGGGTCATCAGGAAAGATTGGGAATGCTGATTTGATCGGTACATGCGGAGGTTTCCTAAGTCATGGGGGTACCCTCAGTTATCATCCATATTTTATTTTGGGATTTTCCATGTTGGGGGTATAGGATTTTCCCTGAAACCAACAATCTGTTTTTGGGGGCTATTGGGGGTACCCCCATGGCCCCATGACTATGGAAACCCCTGTATATATATATATATATATGTATACATCCCATATAGTGTGGGCAAAACAATAAGAAAGTATCATCCAAATCACCACAAATAGGTAGAATAGGTGGTATGGTTACCATTCCCAAATAGGTGGTTTATTAGTGGTTTAACCATATTAAATCAATATATATATATATAAACCCCTGATGTTTTGCCGCTGAATTCCAAGGTACTGAGGTGGCAAAGAGCACTGGCTCTTGTCCCACGAAACCAATGAGCTTTCGCCAGGACTGCAGCGAAAAATCATCCCATGAAATTGACCCGAAACAGTCAAAAATTGCAATGATGTAATGGAAGAAATGGAAAATCCATATGGAAAATCCTCTAGAAATGATGACTTGATGGGAACATAATGTATAGATGGTGACTTTATGGGAAGATCTTGCTTAAAAATTGTTACTTAATGGAATGACCATCTATCAATGGAGGTCTTGATGGGAAAAGCCCCCATAAATGGAGGTTTATAGCTGGGAAAATGATCGAACTAAATGGGACATGTATATATATATATATATATAATGTTATATATCTAGATATATATGTGTGTGTGAATTTATGAGAATCTACCAAATTTCGGTCAATCAAGTGCCAAGAGTTTACTAAAACTTGTGGTTTTGGGGGGCTGTGTGGCAGCCCTCATGGCAATTTATGATATTCAAAGCCATTGGTTTTAGGGTACCCACCCCGCCCTTTGGGAGAAAGTTATATACATATTCCAGAGAAAGGATGGGATAACACTGCATAACTGGGATTCAGTCAGTGCTCAGTGGGTAGAAAATAAGTGATGACCTAGATCTGCGACCACCAGTGGACCAGTAGAGGGTACCCCATGTACCATTAGCTTCTGGCGATGCTTCTGAACCGCTTACTGACTGGCATGTACCAGTGCATCCTGACTGGCTAGAACCGCTAGGAGCTGTAGTACACCCCTCCAGTTTCTTGCAGATATCGCTGTTTCCCACTTTAGAGAATCCCAAAAACGTGGCTTTCCCTATGAAAATGATGCCCATCTTGGAGTCCAGAATTTCGGGAAACTCCATATATGGCGTCATTCTTGCCCCCAGGTCCCCCAACAATCATCACCAACCCTCATGAAGGATTGGCTCAACATGGCTAACCTTGGATATGAGGATATGTGACGGATATGTGTTTGAAGTTTGAACCAGAAATCAAACGCCCCGAGCCCAAGTGGTGGACAGACATCCAGGAAAAATGATCAATTGCTCTCACCCAGTGAAGAGGGACCAAGCGGGTCCTTCACAGGCAACTGGAAGAGTGGGATGCCGTTTATCAAGATCTCTCCTGCGCCGGAGGGGGGTGCCTATATACATCTGAACAACGAAACTGTGATTTTTAGGTCACCAAAATAAGGGTTTGCGCCAGCAAAAATCTAATCGTTCCAAGCAAGAAAGATATGGACTTGGCTCTGTAGGTCGAATCTCAAGTTCCAGAAAACACATGGATTATTATATGATGATAATTCTAGGCAAATTGCAATTTGTGATTTATAAGAAGTCAACCTGAGACAAGGACATTTGGGATGGTTATGCTTACAGGAACCGACTGGCAGTTAGAATGTGGATGTTTTTGTAAAATAGATAGAATTTGCTAAAATCATAAAAACAAATCTTATAGTTAGAATATGGGATTTTGGAAAAAACCAACTGCAGTTAGAATATCCCGAACCATCCAAAACCTTGCTCACCG
>Ga0126342_10023535_pt1 | contig 10067 bp, 8 predicted proteins | sample Cyp1metagenome_FD_92528 | JGI IMG/M metagenome (GOLD analysis project Ga0126342, IMG submission 92528) | Coral microbial communities from Lord Howe Island, Old Settlement Bay, Australia - Cyphastrea 1 metagenome | ecosystem: Host-associated > Invertebrates > Cnidaria > Coral ... | reverse complement strand
GCATAATATATAATATATAATATATAATATATAATATATAATAAATAATATAATATAATATATAATATATAATATATAATACATAATATATAATATATAATATATAATATATAATATTTAATATATAGTATATAATATATAATATAATATAATATAATATGATATGATATAATATAATATATAGACAGTGTGTGTAGATATTATAAATAATTAGACAGAAATTTAGAGATAAACATGACTTTCAGATTGAACTTCCCAGAATTGCGGCAATTTCACCCTGGATCAGCGTCGGATCCGCAGTCATGGTCAGGGTATTGAAGCGTTATGCTGCAATTCCCTGGAAGGGGAAGGGTTGGAGCCCTAGGGATGGGTGCTTTCCAGGCTGGTCTGGCAGATGTGGATTTGTCAAGGCACCTAAAATCGGATGGTTAGTCATTAGTTTCCCGTTAAGTGGGTACGATTGGGAGTATACCCCATTTTCGGTCAGACCCATGTGGCCCAGATCGAATCATCCAAACTTTCATGATTTCTGAGGCAGGAGGACATGATCAGCCCGGACTTGGCTCAGGCGTTTGAACCCAGCCATTTGGAATGAGAGTTCGGATGAGCAAGCTCAGTGTGCTGTTGTATGCTGTTGTATGACGTAAGGTCTCACAAACTCTGGCAGATATTCTGTGGAACACAGCGGAATACGGCGGAACACGGTGCCTCATGGCCTCATGTTGTGCATTTGTGTGAGGCACTTTTCATGCACGAAGTACCCGTTCATGTCAATGCGACCATGGAAGAAGAAGTGGGGCAGGCAATAGATTCAAAGGGCTCGAGTGCACTTTCGGAAGTAGGATGGGCGGTGGATGGAAATCTTCACAATGGGTGTGAGGTCTGTTGAAAGAGCGTGTCAGTCACAAAGCATCAATGACTCATCCAAGATCGATTGGTCTCCTTCTTGGGTATCACCCTACTGCAAGAGTCCTCATCAGACATTCAGCATCCTGACCGTCAGACCACAGGCTGTCGCAAGTCTGAAGGAGAGCAAACTCCGACGCGGTCTGGCGGATGAGGCGCCTGGTGACATCAGAGACATCACCAGCGGCTCCTCAGTTCCGAACGTGGCGTATCGTGGCGTGACTTCTGCAGCTCACATTTGGAAAGCCAAGTGCCAGCGGAAACTGAATCTGAGACGTCCTGAGTGACACCACCGTTGCAGGAAGACCGCAGCCGGCGACTGCTCCTCACTGCTGCCAGCAGCCAAGACAACAGAGATCATGGCTTGTCGAGTCGTCTATGCTGTGCAGCTTCTTGCAGTGAAGCACCGAAGTCGCTGAAGTGAATGTTATGAAATGTTATGAACTTATTATATTTGAGGTTCAGAATGACGATGCTCCTGTTGCCGTGACCTTGGACTCCTTGGCAGCCTCAGAAGATGATGATGTAAAGGAAATGTCCTTCAAAAACATCAAAGAAAACCACAAAAGTGAACGTGGAATGCAAGAGCCACACTACTTTGGCTTTTGCCGATACTTTGCTTCCAAACTCCATGGAATCAGCCATTCCAAATGGCCAACCGGCTGATACCGGCTGCAGGTTCTCCAATTTGTTGCTGATGGTGTTGCTGCCGCAGACATGGGCGAGGCGGGGTATGCGGCTACCGGGTTTGTGTAGTTTCCGGCCGATCCTTGTGGTTCTTTGGATGCTCGATGGTACCATTTGAAGATGAAAGTTGGACTAGAGGGAGGTTGTTGCGAGAGAGCGTAAAAGAAGTCAGGATGTGCACTGGACTTGTTGTGAGTTGGTGAATGGGTGTGTTGCTGACAATTATCGGCGTGGTCCACAGGAAGATGTTTGCACATGAGAAAAACCTTTCAGAGATTCCATGGTTGGGCAGGGGACAAGTCATGAAACCATGATTCCAATCACAGCGCAAACTTGAACCCCCCCATACCCCGCCATGGTCCATCCTTTTTCCGGTCTAAGCCAGGCACTACGCCTAGCTGCCGGCCGTGGCAGTGCTTCGGTGGTGCGCGAACTTGTAGCGGTGAGCCCGAGCAGTGCTGTATTTTTTCGCATGTTGTACGGTTTGATTACTAATCTTGATGTCTATATTATATATTTCAATATATTTCATATAAGTGGATCCCCATGCGTGTTTCAGATTCTACATTTTGAATATTTATGAACTTATATAGTTTACATAGTTTAATATAGTTTAATTATCATGATAATTTAGATTGTTACTGTACCTGATTCAAAATTGCAAAGCCAAGGGCCTCCAGAATTTCTTTTTGTTTTTGCTGTTTCACACTGACTCCAAATATTCGAGCAACTGATCCTGGCTTAATTTTTTTCAAGATCATGCGAAAGGAAAGCAAAGATAGGGATACTGTATCAATGCCAAAAAAAGATGTGTTTTCAGTATCTATGATTATCTATGTTTGCTGCTTTTAGAATCTTTTAGATATAAGGACACATCTACAATATGCTCCTGCCATACATCATCAATCATACAGTATGCAGGTGGGTCTCTCGGTGAACGATGGCTGCCGGGGAACTGGCTACACACCGCTCCATGCTCCTTGGATAGCACCATTAATGGGAAGTTATAATGGTCCTGGCCCATAATGGTGATATAAATATATATACATAATATACATATATACATATAAATATATACATATATACATATATACATATATACATATATACATATATAAAATTATATAAATATATACATTGACATATATACATATATATTATATATATGTATAGTCTGTATGGTTATATTAATGATACATATATATGTACACATTTCAACCAATTATGTTTCCAATTGGAATTATTGATGGCCACTTTCTACCATTATGATGTATATCATACCTCTAATACTAACCATTATTATTGGGAATGATTAATAATGGCCAATTTGAAGGGATTCACAACAAGGGTCGGATGCCTCCAAGCCAGTGGCGAGGCTGTATGGGTGACCTGTTTGAGTTCCTTGATTTCGTTTGGCTTGCAAGAAGAGGTGACAATAATAATTTCATAGCGGTTGTGGTCATTGAACTGGTGGCGACAGCGGGAAAGGTATTATATGTATTATAATATCTTATATAGAGTATTATAAGATATCTACAAGCGTAAATCTTGAAACATCAGTTTAATGATCTACTATCAACCCTGATAAATAGGGAAAAATGAGACGGTCGCACCTATTTCCACTCTTTGCGTCACTGCTTCCTGAGTTGGCTGCAGCGGGTGGCCACGTTGTGGTTTGTGAGCTGTTGCTGGACGCTTTGGCCGATGTGCATAAGTGGAGTGCTTAGCACATAGTTTTTTCGAGTCAATTTTGTCACTGCCTTCCTCGTATGGCAGGATCAAAATTGGGGAGACCATGGGAGACCAAAAATCATTGAACATTATATACATTATTGAGCATGGTCAAAAACAATCAACACCTGCATTTCATGATCTGTTGTAGAATGATTAGAATGGGACGTCAATTTGCACGCACAGCCTTCCATTTTGTGGACCATTAAATGGTGGGCGTCCTGGGGAGATACAAATTTTGGACAGGCATTTCGGTCAGACTGCTATTTTGTTTTGTGCTTATGTTGGTTTTGTGTTGATTAGATTGCCATGTGGTTGGATTGGAGCCTCAATGTGTTTCTTGGCTGGTTTATCGTCACTTTGGTGGTCACGATCCATGTCCGTTGCTGAACATCCTATGTTTGCTGAACTCCCATTTTGTTGGGTAGAATTGAACATTTTTCTTGGAAAAAATCTTGATTTTTCTGGCTTATCATCATTTCTATTCATTTCTCGTCCCATTTTCGTTGGTTAACATCGCACATCATTGCACTCTTCAAAGCGACGGTGAGGCAAGTGGATGGCATCACAGCTCTAAGCCTGGCGCGGAAGGCATCGACCGCGGGGGGAGTCCGGTTTGATTTTGGTTTATTTTGGATGAATGGCGAAAAACATAGCAAAAACGATGGTGTTCTGCATACTAAAGCCTGGAAGATGGTCAATTCAAGTAAATTCTGTTTTCATGGCTTAAAGTTTAGCACATTGAGATTGACGGCTTTTCCGGTGAGGCTAAGATAGTGACCTTAGAGCACCTGTGGCCATGTGCGGTGTACTGTCTTGGCGTCAGATGGGCAACATGGAAGTCGAGGAAGTCATAGAGAGGCACGTGGCAACGCTGCTCATGCAGGATCAGGTGCGCGGACTTCAGGGAGTCGTTCTAAAAAATTCTAAAACCCATGCAAGACTTTTAGTATCCGAGTGAATCCGAGTGACATCTGCAGATATGGCCGTGTGTTTTTACCTTAGGAGCGAAAGGCTGCGAAAGCACAAGGTTTCGCGAAAGGTCTGAATACTACTGTTGATGTACCACTTTATTACGAAACATGCACACGAAGACATCATAATTCTCTGTCCCGATTCTGGGGCGCGAAAGGGTAGCGAAAGCGCGGTAGCGAAAGGGGCAGTTTTGGGGAACCATAATTTTGAACAACCCCCACATGGTGCAAACATGTTCCGGGCGATGGTGGATTTCCCAGATCGGATGGTTTGATATTGTTTGATATTGTTTGGTATAGATCTACTATGATGTACTAAAAATTGAAACATGCGTATCCTTACCGCTTCCACTCTTGTATTTGATGTCATTGAAAGATTATGTTTGGGGAAGGTAATTGAGGAAAGCGCATCGACATGCGTTGCCGTTGGGATGAAAGCATTTTCCATTTCAAATTCATGGCTTTTTGATGCTTTTTGCTAGCCATATGATGCAAATCCCTAGTGAGAATGGTTGCTGTGAAACTTGGATGAACACAATGATGAGCACATGAGGAATGGTTCAATGAAGGAAAAGGACGAACACTATTAAAAAAAGGAAACATGAAGAACACGGATCAATACCATGTAAAAATATTCCGGCAAGAGACCCCAAACAGTGTGGGGGAGTGGGAAGATAATATATGATAATGTGGATGATGATGGTGATGATGACGATGATGATGATGATGATTGTGATGATGATGATGATGAGGATGAGGTTGAAAATGTTGCGGACCATGATGTTGCGATGATAATGTTGCGGAAGATGGGGTGGAGGAGGATGATGTTGCGGAAGACGAGGTGGAGGATGATGATGTCAAGGGGGAGGAAGATGATGATGTTGTGAATGATGATGTTGAGGATGATGAGGTGTAGGGTGATGATGTTGTTGAATGTTGTTGAGACATATTGACAGGGATAGTTTGGAGTTACATGGGGCAAAACAATTGAGGTAACTTTCTCCCATCGTTGATGTACGGAGTTCCAGTAGGGAAAACTTTCCGGGTAAATGTTGATGTACATTCCGCCAACATCAGTATCCACCTTCGCCCAGGGCAACGTCGCAGATGAAGCGGCGCAGTACCGGAGGGCACACGCCTGGTTCTCGATACACACATGTGTTGCTAAATCGCTATTGTAGAGTCACCAGATAGGTCTAAGTAGAATGCACTTGTTTTCCATGGGTCTGAGAGGTCCATGGTTTAATTACTGTACATTTAATTACCCGCCCCCATTAATTTACATAAAATCCTAGTCAACATCAATGGAGCGTCGTTTAGGAATTAGTTGCCCACGAGATGCCAAGTAGAATACAGTAGGCTTCACATCAGCGAATCGACTCTTTGACAGCTCATAGAGCTGGTGCTTCTTGTTGGATCACTTGGACCCTGTGGGTGTCATCCGTTGGCCAAAGACCTCTATATAAAACAAACAGCTATCATCAAGTCTCGAAATTTGCATCCATGAGGTTTTACCACGGGTTTCGGCCCCAACCTCAGACTACTGCGATGGCTTGCCCTTGGCTTCAGGCCTCTCTGCCAAGATCAATTTTCCTATTCTGCCAATTAGCTCCCATGCGAAGATAGCTTTCGATCGTCTGAATTCCGAGGCTATGCTCTCCGAGGCAAGTCTGTGTTGCGGGTTGTCTTGGTACATGAATTCAGGACATGAAGACGGAAGTGTTGCAAAAGAATGTAAAAGAGCGATATGTTCAATCTTCCACAATTGTCGATATTGTCGGTTTGGCAGGCAGTCCTTCAAGCTGCTCCTTTCGAGGCCTGCATTCGATGGATCAAAGACACAGCCAAAAGTTGTGTGGATATGGAAGGGACTAGCATGACCAGCATCACTCTTGATTCAATATATTTTAGACACATTGCTGGTGAAGTCAGATGCCCAATGCCCAATTTCCACCTCTCAGGAGACTCCTAGCCAAAAGCTCGAAGAGAAGGTGGGGATTTCCACAGGGCTCATGATCAACAGCCTCATGGTTGAGCCAGTGGAAGATAGTGGAACATAGTGGAAAGAGATTGAAACCCTTTGGTTTTTTATGAAATTTTGTCTCACATGAATGATAGAAAGGGAAACCAATCCAGAATTCGTGGGTAGATAGTGAGAAAGACATCTCAATGACTCAAGCTGACACCCCTGGGCGATGTTTATTGTCTCCAAAGTTTGTGGAGTTCCAAAAGGCTGACTTTTTGCAACGCATCATTGAAAGCGAAGCCTCGCCCGGGTCTCAGTGTTGTGGCTTGAAACAGGGCAGAGACCGGATGGTTTGGCAGTTTTATTTCCTCCCGCTTCCTGAAACGAGTGCCTGCAAAAAATCTTCTTTAAGCATACTCCTTCTCTGATGCGCTCGCCCTGCTCCCCCTTGCCTTGCTGTCGGCCGGGGTCGGCGGATTTTGAGATATGTTGATTTTATTAAGTGATTCATTTTCTTGGGATAAACTTGGAACCACCAGCCAGATCAGTTTCAAAGGATGCACTTGCAACTGATTTGCAACCTGTGGTTGAGGAACGGAGTCGGAAGAGAAGCTGCGGCCGGCCAGGGCATGTTATCACAGCGTGGAAACTGCACTGGTTGGATTTGGTTGGTTGATTGTGTTGGATTTTCCCTCCCAACATTTAAAGTGAATCCCAGTTTCGCCGATGCCAGGGCCCATTGCCAGGGGCAGAAAACATGGACATGGCGCCATCCACACGCGGTGAGCCCTGGGCGAGACTGTGAACTGGGTCAAAGCTCATCGCCCAAGCTTGTGTTGGACCACATCAAGCCATACACTATTCATGACTATTCATGATTGTTACCGATTGTTACCTTGCCTCTTGGTGCACTCAGCTGCACGTGGAAATCAATGGAAATCACCTAGCAGTTCTTGGACTGACGACGCGCTGGTGCAGCAGGTATTCCATCTCCAGAAGATCCGCAGCCACTTTGATCCGGCTCCGCTGGTCGGATGTTTTTTGGATGTCGGTGTTTCACCTGCATGGTCACGTGGTCACGAGCCACGCCTCGGTGGCGTTTTGAACTGGTCAATGCTGCCGGGCACGGGGCCAAAGCCGCCCCAACTGTAGGAGTCTCATGGGAGCGGAGGTACTAGTTGGTGCAGAAAAGTATCTGAGATCTAAGATTTCAATAGATTTCACTGGATGACTAATTTCCTAACACCATTTTTGAACCATTTTGGATGAAGGAATGGCTGGGATCTGATGTGCTGCCTTGCAGGCACCAGTGGATGCATCCGCCAGAGCTGTACATGTGGCTTTCTCAGGGAAGTGCTGCCAGTCACTGCCTGACGCTGCAGCAGTTTGATGTTCATTTACTGTACATAATGTAGATTCTAGATACTAGTATGTTCTAAATTCACTGATCCTAAATGATCGTAGATGAATTTGAATTTGGCACCACCGCATCACCGTAACATAGAGCTCATAGACAGTTTGCGGCTCGAACATCTCGAACAAAACTCAAGAAACTTCAAGTTTCCAGAACTGTTCGTTGATATTGAGGGAGCAGCCAAGAAAAGCTGATGGTCCCCTGCTTGGTGGTTTTACAGATCATCTACTTCTCCTGGTAGCCTGTGGCCCATTGGCCCGCCATCAACCAGGATGAGTGTTTTGACCCATACGGATCTATAACATAGGTGTTCTACGTTGTTATGTGTTGCTTCTTTGTTCCCATTTTTGGCTTCAGACCTTCCCTCAAGCCCCCCCGCAAGCCCCCCCTTAAGCCCACCCTTAAGCCCCCCTCAAGGCCCCCCTTAAGCCCCTCCTTAAGCCCCCCCCTTAAGCCCCCCCCTTAAGCACCCCCTTAAGGTACCCTTCGAAGCCCCCTTAAGGTATCCTTCCGAAGGGTACCCTTCAAGCCCCCCCCCCAAAAGGTTTAAAGTTATAACTGTGATTATCATTGATTATCAACATCTTACTAATTGGAATGATCCTCCAAGCAGTCCTTTCCAGTGACTATGTTTGCTCATGTGTGACATCATGACATCATGGCATCATTCGAAGGTCTAATGTCAAGCCCTGATGTAAAATAATGGATATGGAATGAGCAAAGAATGGCGGCGGACACACCAAAGTGTGGACAAGCACTACCCCACATTCCCCTGTCCAGACCACTTGGCCCGGGACGGTGCTTGCCTTGGCATCTGCTGCATTGCTACTTGGCATGCGATCACCGTACAAGTAGTCGATTGGATGAGGAGACTACATGAGCTGAGCTGGGTGACTTGGGATACTACAAAAAAGGATGGTACAAGTATGTTTGTAAAGGTAGCGCTCACTTTTTGCCTGTGACTTGCGGTTTCTCTGGTTGATACAACTCTGGAGCTTGAGTCTTTCATGGACGCCTTTTGGCTCTGAAGACTCAGTGCTGGACCCATGCCCAGGTTCTCTCTTTGCTCAGTGCTTCTGGACAAGTTGAGTCCGCAGAACTTTGATCCTGGACTCTTTCTAGGCACCTCCACGATGTTTTTCCTTAGAGTCCAACCATCTTGAAATGCAACCATTCAGGGGTTCAAGAGAGATGGGTGGGCAGCGAATCATTGAAGAAACATTCAGGCTTTGTTTGCCGCCAACTTTCGTAACACTTTGCCGCTCGGTGGCAGGCCTCAATGGAGTTCTGGCACTGGCATTTACGCCATTCATGTGTCCCCGGCCTGTTTTCGCACGCTTCCACCAGGACTTCAGGAAACGCGAGAAGTTTCGTTGGTCTCTTCAGGAAACCGCAAGGAAACTTGGGCACCAAGATTGCGAAAAGGGCTGTGTTCCCAATGTGTTTGTTTCTCTTTTTTCAGCTCTGCAGCTTTTTATGCCAGATTGGGTATTGCCAATCTGCTTCAGTTTGAGCTTTTGAGGCACGGTGGGTGAGGTTCATTCAATGGAACTGACTGTCAGCACTGCTGGAGGCTCCCAGATCGACAAGTGCTTGCGATGCTGGTTTTGAATGCAAGCCTGGGGTACGTTGCTCAGCTCAGCCCTACATATAGTCCACATTTCAGATGCGAAATATGCGAACTTGGCAAGTCTTTGAAGTCTGTTAAGGTCCCTTCTGCCAGCCTTCATAAGGTTTTGTTGATTTTGTTTAGTGATGACACGAACATACATGAACAATCTCTCTTATCTTTACCTTTTGCTGACCATGGCTTCTTGGTCAGGTGCCTTTTTGCAAACTACCTCTACTCCTGCGCTCTCTTGAGGTGGACCTTGCGGAAGTTACAGCATTGATGCCATTCAGTTAAGATCAGGTTTATGTTTAGGATATTCTGTGGATATTCTGTTGATTTCTGTTGGATATTCTATAGTTCAAGTATGTTGTTGCAGTATCTTAGCATACCTCCTTGTGGCACCTGTTGAATCTGCTGCAGACAGCTGCAAAGTTTCTGCTCAAAGGCCTAGTAAGCCTTACACATCAATTTGTTCCCCGCTGATGGCTCTTCCGGCAGCATGGTCCGACCACACGGCGGTCGTCGAATTTCTCCTGGAGAAGGGCGCGGCCGTGGACGTCCGCCGCGGGTGGTGCCTCCATCGCCTGCGGTGCTGCGGTCAGACCCCGCTGCATTCTGCAGCATGGAACGGCAGCGTGGAGTGCGGCTGTTGGCGCACTCCACGCGGCCGTTCCACGCTGCCGTTCCACGCTGCCAGTGCTGAGGTCAGACCCCGCTGCATTCTGCAGCATGGAACGGCCGCGTGGAGTGCGGCTGTTGGCGCACTCCACGCGGCCG
>Ga0126342_10023534_pt1 | contig 10068 bp, 9 predicted proteins | sample Cyp1metagenome_FD_92528 | JGI IMG/M metagenome (GOLD analysis project Ga0126342, IMG submission 92528) | Coral microbial communities from Lord Howe Island, Old Settlement Bay, Australia - Cyphastrea 1 metagenome | ecosystem: Host-associated > Invertebrates > Cnidaria > Coral ... | reverse complement strand
ATCCAAGCCATCCAAGTCATCCAAGCCATCCAAGCCATCCAAGTCATCCAAGTCATCCAAGCCATCCAAGTCATCCAAGCCATCCAAGCCATCCAAGTCATCCAAGCCATCCAAGTCATCCAAGTCATCCAAGCCATCCAAGCCATCCAAGTCATCCAAGCCATCAGTTCATTTGACACGTCACCTTAGGCATTTTGAGGGCCAAGAGCTGGACTCTCCAGAGATCCCCATCGGATGGGCACTGCCAATTCCATGCCGTTGGATATGCCGTGAACGAATCCCACCAGCGAGTCCGAGCAAACGCGCTGCAGTGGATGAAGGACCACAGAGCCGACTGCGAAGCCTTCGTTCTACAGGCACGGTCAGGATGGGGTTGGCTGTCCATGATTCATGGGAAGCAAATGATGGTTCAGCGTGGCAATCCGAGTGCTGTACAGTCAGGATTCCAGGACCAACGTGGCGGAATTCTTGATAGACTATCCGCCAATTTCTATGGAATGATTGCATGAGTCTTTAATCATTTCATTCTAGGGACTAAAGCCTGTAGAATTCCTGGTCTTTGGCACTGTCTCCCTGCTCGAACGGACCTCGATTTCAAAGATGTCCGTGCAAGTGACACAGCGTCGTTTGATTAAATGCAAACTTTAAGCTAGATCCTCGCTTTCATCAGATTCAGACTCAAGAGCACACAGCGTTGCATTTAAGTTTCTTGTCGTTGCATTTAAGTCTCTATGCGTTTTTGTTTATGTTCACCTGGGTTGATAGCTTGACTTGAGGATGAGAAGGCCAACAAAGAACACGCCTTCGATGAGTTCCTCCAGGGCATTGCAGGCGTCGTGAGTTGGGATAGTTAGCAGTCATCAGTTGTGTCCGTTGAAGACTTCGGTTTAGACATGTTTCGGAGAATTGTTTGTTTTGGACCGATTCTGTGTGGGATTTTTCTGCAAGTCTCAGGTATTGACTGGGGAAACAATTTGACTTTGTACGCGCTTGCTCACCACTACAAGCGGGAGATTTGCGTGCTGACAGACAATGTGATCAATCCTTGGTTGCGGATTGAACCAACCTTTGGCAATCCAATCCATGTCGTCTTTTATGCAGAACTCCACTATGATACTGTACAGATGAGAGCATGATAAGATTTGGACCTCAAGGCAAAACCTTTTCTGATTGAAACAATTCATATTTCTAGATGTTTCTGCCACTTTGGAACTTTCGGTATAATTGACAATGGTGGAAAAACATGGAAAAACGTAGTGGCGAATAGAAGCTGTTGTGTTGGGTATGCCTGTAGGTCCACACTGCGGGACCACTTAGTAAGTGCACCACCGCGTTGCCAGAAGCGTCATTGCAGCGTCATTGCTTCGGCCAATGAAACGAGTTGCTTGAGCCTGTATTACACTGTAAACCTGGAATCTGAACACGGACACATAGACTACTTAGGGATCTCCTGGATGTGCTCGATCTTCCAAGTGTTGAAGCAAGTTGGCATTTTGCCATAGTTCTGGTTCGCCAGTAAAATGTTGTATGATAATTAAATTGTGGCTCACCAGCAGCTGCATGCTAGAGCTGTCCATGAAGAAATTGAACGGCTACACTCATACTATCCCCATACTGTTTGCGGCTTGGCACAGAGGCCCAGCAGAGTGGCGAACTCATGATGACTGGTGCCTCTCTTGTTTGGTTGTTTTTTCTCTGTTTAAGATCAGAAAGACTTCAGTTATATAATTTGCATCTTGTTTCTTTGCCATTGGTTGAGGTGCCCCTGTGTACGGGTACAGACCGGTTCATTGCTTCATTAGTTTCTCACATTGGTGCTGTGGGCTGCTCACCAGTCCATGCAACCCATCATTCGCCGAAACCCAAAAAGTGCAAGCTGGTGCCGTGATTCGACCTGTTCATGAATCATGCCTGGCCTTCACCATATGTTTGGACAACGGCACATGTGCTCCAGTCATGTAGCATGCACCGGTGATAGCCTTTCGTGCTGGAAATGATCTGCCACTGAGCCGTTGTTCAGACTCAAGCAGCCTCAGCACACGGGCCAGAACAAGATTCTGCAGCTTCCAGCAGGTGGCCATTAAAAATTATTTGATGGTGGAAATAATGATTTCCCGTGTAACTTCCCGCAAATTGACCCAGTGATTATTTGTGTGTGATGTATTCATAGCTTTTAATTTGGGGGCACGGCATGACTCAAAATTCAAGACATGGTCATTTCAAGAAACAACCATCGCAGTTTTTGAACACCATCCAGAAATCCGAGGCCGGCAATGGAAGATTCCACTGAGAAATCATTGAAAAATACCATGTAAATACCATGTATAGCTTGGCGACTTGGACGATTCTTCTGGAGAGGGGCCCAGTGAAGGTGCCGGTATTTCAAAAGGCAATCCCTCCGGTCCCACAGTGAAAGATGATGGTTTTGTTTGTACAAAATGTGATTTCAACAGCAAAAACTCATGGATTTATGCAACAAACATGCGAATACAAAAAAATGAACGTATAGGGATCATATCCTTTGAAATGGGTTGGATTAAGCTTGAATTCTGGGGATGAATCCAACTGCTTATTTCACAAGGATGTAATTGGATACAATGATATGTATACATCGTGGTGTAATTGTAGCCAACAATATGACACCGGTATTTTTTCATTGGAGTCAGAATTCAAAACCAAAGTCCACCTTATGTGTTGGTTTTGTTGACAGCATGTTTAGAACATTGCTGTCTGTGAGGCAAAACCGCCCATGTCCTTGGGAACGCCGATTCGTCGGGTCCTGATTTTTTTTGTTTTTTTTCCGCAGCGGATTCTATCCCAAAAGGATCAAAATTAACTATAAATTGACCAGAATTCACCGGTGCTTTTGCAGTGTTCTTCTTTGGACTGACCATTTTTGACCTACCAAAACCAGGTCTCAGGTGGCGCTGTGCTCTCGTTAGGAGGTGGTGACCAGTGGGCCAGGTGCGGCATCTGCAGAGCATCTGAAAAGGTTGATGATGGTTGATGTAACCCAGAAATCCCAAGAAATCCATTGAGAATGCCATTGGGCATTTTTGCGAACTGAAATCCATTGGGGAAAAATCATCTACGTTAATCGCCCAATCGATGGTTAGGTGCTAGACATGACCAAGATCCTGGCAGTACGAGTCTCACAATGATTCACCCGTTGAAACGTTTTGAACTCATAGTAGAACGCTTGGTCCAGATGAAAGCTTCGGGTTGCAAAAACTTGGAAATGTGCGGCCAAACGTTTTCTACAGCAATCCCTCTTTGGATCAGGAATCTAATAGTGATAAGGGTGATTTTCAGAATGGTTTCAGGTGTTGTTTCTTTCAGTATCTGCATCCTAGGCCTCAAGCAGGGCTTTGTGGCGTGGTGTGGCGCGCCGTTTGAGGCATCTCAGAAGCTGGGGATGGTGGGGATATCACCCAGCAAGAGCTGGGATTTCACCGTCAATCCAACAAGAATTCGGACAATTTTAGAACTAGGAAGATGGGGAATTTGCATGATTTAAGCAAGAAAAGATCCCAATAACATATAGAAACATAGTGATCTAACAAGCAACAGCAGGTATTTCAGCAAGAAAAATGGGATACAAATTGACCAGCAAAGCTCCAACAAACAATGGGTAGCATAATCAAAAGACCAAGATTTAACATATATCTTAGCCACGGACAGAGTAGTAACTTGAGATAGAGATAAATCCAGGGAAGATCAGCAAAGATAAGGATAGAAGCGATAGAAGTGATCGCGAACTTGGGATCTCACCACGCCTTGAGCATCAGTAGACTCTGAGGGACTCTGAGGGCCTAGGGACCCTGACCCAGATTTGGATACGGGTCAAACGGTCAAACCGTTGTACAAGTTGTATTGTGGTTTCCAGACCAAAATGGCTGGTTCTGACGGACGTTCATCTTGATTATGGTTGTTGGTCATATCCTTAACGGTTTTCCTCATTTTTCTCGTCACCCATAAAATTAAGTTAGGCACCCAGATTTCCGGCCCCTTCAGATGAGCCTTGCTGGTGGCGGCCGATCTGGGCTTTCAAGGTACCAAATTTTTGGGTAAAGCTTGGTGAAGGGTAGAAGTGATCCTTTTGCAGTATGTATATATATATATATAAAATATGTTTGTACATAGTTGTATAGACAAAAATTGAATGAAATACGATAAATACGAATGGGGAATGGAACACCTAAGTATTTGTTTGGCAGGGCATCTAAGATCAGCCCCAAGATTCTGCCATTCTCCCCCAAGTGCTGGTGGTATGTCCCAATAATGCCTGGTTTCATCATGGGAAATCCCAGCGATTTCCCGTCAAGTCGTGAGGTCTGAGGCTGCTGCAGATGTACCACAGACTCCCACTGGCCAACGCGCCCAGAACATGTCTGGCATTTTTTTCGAATTTCTAGTACCGACCAAGCTATCCATTTTTGGGGCCATGTTGATCCATGCTTAGTGGGAATACAACAGGCAGAAACCAACAATGGGTGTCATCGTGGATGAAATCGGCAAGGTCAGCGCAAGAGATTGATGCGGATATCTCAAATCTGACACACACTGGTGATATCAACACATTGGTGGGAGAAGTCAACAACAAATTTGGGGATATGGATGTTAATGATTGTTAATGGATGTTCTCCTAACTTAGGGACCACCGTGGCCACCGGTTCAGCAAATAGGCCAAACTATTGTGGTTCTGGGACATCCTGGGTTTATTTTGAGGGTCTGCGTGGATTGCACGAACTGCATCATCGAAGGGGACATCTAGGGATACTGGGGATTGTCTTTTCAAAAAAACACGGTGACCACTGTACAACCTTCCGGGATCATTGGTCCAGGCCTTTCTTATTATTGTCACTGATGGGTCTGATTTCAAAGATTTTCTGCTTTGCAGCCTACTTTGGGATGCTTGATCAGATCTGAACCTCTTATCAAACCTACAGCAAAACCGACAAACAACTTTTGGATTATTTCTTGTTTTTTTTTCTCCAGACAACCCTCCTCAGACAGTGCCTTTGACCAGGTCCTTTGCGGCTGGGCGTGGGTTGCAACGCATCCGTTCGCCTTTTGACCAAGAACGGCGTGGTCTGGCGGTTGACTTTGGCGGTTGGAGTGCATTTTTTCAAGGAACCATCAATATATATATATATTTATAATATACACGCACACAATTTTTTTGTTTTCTAGGGTCTAAATGCTCTCTGAAGCCAAGTCTGGCGTCTTTGTTGATGCAACAACAAATGTTTCCAATCAACACATATTCGAACATTACATATGATATGAATTGAAGCAGCGATGGGGATGCAACCTCCTGCATGGCAATTTCAAACCCACCATGATCCAGAGGAATATCATCTACCTACAGCAGATCAAAGGTGGTGCAACATGTGGGTATCAGACATGGCTGGTAAGAAGACTGGGAAGGAAAAGAAAGGTTCTGAATAGGTGTACAATCATCACCAAAGTGGATATTTTTTTGGCAAGTCACCTTCCGTGCGGGCGGATTTTATGGCGAGATCCAATTTTTGTGTAGTTAAATTCTGAATTTTAGTAGTTAAATCACAATTTTGATGCTTAAATCCGTACTTTTCGTGGTTGAATCCACATTTTTACTGCTTAAATCCTTCAGAGCGATCCCTCGGTTCTGCGCCAGACCTATCACCAGATTGCAGCTCAGTCCTTTCCTTTGCGCAGCCACTCTTAGGTCACCAGTGTTGCTGGAGTGGCGACTTTTGAGACGGAGAGTGGATGGTCTTAGCAGTGGAGCAGGCATGTGGCAAACAAAGATGGGGATGATGGGGAGATAGCCTGAAACATAGGATTGTTGAGTCTAGCTCCATCATGTCTAGTTGTCCGCATGGTACCATCAACGAGTCTTGGTTGCGTATCGGAGGTGCATCACCATCAATGGCCACTTCAGCAAACATTGAGCGGCGTCGATCCCCCAAAACTTCTGAGATTCGCAACATTTGGTGACACCAAAGCATGATGGAACTGACAAAACCAAAGAACATATTTTGTGACTCATCACTGACATGGACGACTGTTGACACGGAGGTCTTGGCTGGTGAAGAGGCTGGAGTCTGGTTTTACCGCTTTTTGTTGGGCGGATCAAAGTAGAGCGACGGTGACTTTTCAGGTGAAGCTTGAGGTCAAAGGGTGATCCCAGCATCTCCAATTCCCCAGTATATTCTCATTATTATCCCATAAAATGGTTGCTTTCCAAATTCCATAAGTTATCCCATAAAATACCCCATAGAATATGTACCCACCTATATCCCATGAAATATCCCATGATGCATGGTCTGATGGCGAGGCCTGTAAATCCATTCAGTGCGTGGCGGGCTTGGCACTGGACACTGACAGCTGTCAACTGGAACAGTCTTGATGGATGTCGCTTGTTGACGGCTCCGAACGGTTCCAAACGGTTTGTTGAAGATGGGAGAAACAGTCAACTTAAGTCGACTGTGGATGATGAGTGAACAAAGTACAGGATATTTAGATTATTTAGGCGATCACATATTTCGTCGATTCTTGGGATGGTCACAGAGTCAAAAAGGTATCTTTTCTGCACATGGCTCACGGTGAGTTGGCTTGTAGCAGCTCCATCTACAACCAGTCCAGTAGAAACTGGAACCTGAATTTCCTGAAATTTGAAGCGTTTAAGGGTGTTGTATGGTATTGTTCTAAGTTGTTCTTCTTTCAGGCATGGGAGCAAATGCCCAACACATTTTGATGTCAGGCAGAGATGGGATATATATATATATGTATATATATATATATGTATATACATACATACATATTGGTATGAATATATAGACAATACATAGACAATATCATATACATACAGAATGAACAAAGGCCATGTGCTACGTGCGGTTTCTTACTTTCTCCCTCAGTGTTGCAGCTGCTCTGCTGACTGTGGCGCGGTTTTTGGTGCCTCGGCCAACGACCGGGCTTCAGGAAAAGAGGGAGACCACAGAGAGAGACGAACAGAGTGAGGACCAATTCGACCAGTTCACCACAGAGACAACAGGAGTCACAGGAGTTGTCACCAGGGAGTCAGCTGGGGCTGGGTCAGCTGGATCAGCTGGGGCTGGCCAAATCGGCTCAAGTCTGTCGCAAAAATGTGACGATTTGCTGGGCAACTGGAACACGAGTCAGGATTTCCCGGTGATGCTCCTATCAGCTGATACGAAGGGACGCTTTGGAAACGAACTCTTTGTCACTACTACTGCCCTGATTCGTGCACAACTGACCAACCGTCCTGTGATGCTGAACCCCCAGCTGCTAAAGGCAAAAAAGAAGCGCCAGATACTGAAACTGCCTTGCATACACAGGGCCCTTCGTCTGCCCATGCCCCACATGTGTCCTGGTTGCACAGGAAATCTCACAGAGATTTGGGACGATAGGAGCGATGCTTGCAATTTTGGCCGTGGCTGTTTCGAGCTCCTCCAGTCCCAGAAGCGCTTTGTTGACATTGACCCTGGATACCACCAGAACCTGACCGAGTGGGAGAAGCCACCCTTGTCGTGGCGACCGCTGCTAGCTACGGCCTTCCAAGTAGACATGCCGTTGACTGGAATCGCGCTGCCTGGCGACAAGGATTTAGTGGTGTACTACCGGAGCTACAATGGGGCAGCAATATTTGACGTTCGGGCTTGGGGTGCGACCTTCCTGCACAGTCCCCCCTTTTCTTTCTTTGATTTTGCTTGGCAGCAACATCAGAAAAGTAATGCCGGTGGGAAACTGTGGGTGGTCTCCGACCCTGTGATGTATGAGCACCCCACCTTGCTGCGCTTGTGCAATGAGTTGGGGGCGGAAATAGTGAGAAGCACATCAGAGGCGGGGAAAGACGCCTGGTTGGCAGATTGGGTTTGGTTGAGAGAGGCCAAGCATCTGGCCATGTCTGCAAGCACTTTCTCGTGGTGGGCTGCATACCTTAGCGATGCTAAGCGCATCTACTACCCCTTTTTCCCGGGAATGGCAGCTCTGCCCTGGTGTGACCTTATGGTTGTGGGAGATCCCAGATATTTGTACTATGACATCTTTACCAATGCCAGTTTCAACGATGGAGCAGTGGCAAAGGACCACTGCCTAGAGTACGTTCGTTGCAGAGGAGTTCAGTGTGCCATGAAGAAACATCGCCGGGCAATCGCAAACTTATACCCAGAGCTGTTGGCCCTAAAGAATTCCAAGGATGAAACCGCCCTCAGAGCAGTGCCACCTTGAGTAGCGCACCGGAAAAATGGCAAGTGGCACCACAGTATGCACGATGGGTTTCTGACAATAAAAAGGGATGTCCATTGGTCAATAGAAAAGAACACTCAAAACTCAAATCTGATGTATTGTTTCGGAAGACGAGGTCTGGCCCAAAAAGAACAATCCACGGTTTGTGGAGGCTGTTGACACAGGTGTTTCTGTAGTGACTGTAGTGCCTCCACGACTGCACCGATGTACTGGGTTGGCTATCTCCAAGCTGCTCACACATATCCCATCCCTAATTGGATTGGTTTTATTGAGCGTTTGAAGGAACAAGTCATATTGCATATTGCATGGAAAAAAATATGGTTGCACAGGTTTCACAGGTTTCAGAGATTCTTGTTCAAACCAATCCCTTGTCGGAAGTTCCAGTGGCGCACATGATTTTCACCATTGGATTGTAGGGGCGCCCCCCCAAAATGTGGATTCATTTGGATACACAGTAACCTGCAGAACTTGCATTGCAACCTTGTGGGCTATGGCCACCATTGGATATCCCATCCCTTCACCAAAGGTGGGCTATGCCACGAAAACTCGATGACTTCCAGATCTTGCCGAGGCCGCCTTCGATGAGAACTTAGCGACCAAAATGGTGATTGGAGCTATGAAAATGTATGGAAACAATGGAAATAGGATCAAAGTTATGGAAACTGCAACATAAGCCATGGACAAGGTGATTTAAGCGGTGAAAACCAACGTGGAATCCGCGAAAATGAACGTTCGAACGAAAGCTAAATTTCGGGATGATTTTGGATGATTTTGCTCGGGGCGCGTACATGCATGCGTGCATGTATGCATGCATACATTGCCTTACATTACATCACGAAAGGTACCCTGGGCTACCTGACTTCCATGTACTTTAGTACTCTTAAGTATTTGTGGCAGGGTCTGCCTCCAATCCCGGATTTTTTTCCGTTATGTCTTCGTTTTAGTCTTTAGGGGGGGGACCTGTTTTTGTTTTGGACCGAACCCTACCAGGGCATAGCATGAGTACTGAGCACAGTTTATATACGCTGTCAAGGCTCAAGAGAGAGATATAGAGGTATAGCTTGTACACTCCTGGGAAGACGCTCTAGCTGATCCTATCAGGACGCTATTGCCCTTCTTCAAGTGGTAGCGGAGCTGTGATCCTGCATTGCAGGTGAGCTCCAGGTAGAGCCCAATAATGGCAAACCATGGCTATGATGATGACTTCGACATTGTCGATGCAGATGGTTCATGGAACCAGCATGACTCTTATGCAATGAGAAGAGTGGATTGTTTGGGGCCATGGTTTTTCTACTCGCCACTAAGGCACTGGGCGCTTCATCGCCGAGCTGATGCTCTGTACGCGTGCCATCAAGCCACCAGTGACGTTGCCTGGACCAAGCTGGAGTTGATGGCTGAATATTTATATCCTCCTTTGTTGGTGTTAAAGCCATGTATTTGATAGTAGAAAAATACATCCAGGTGTTCCCGAATAGAATTGAAAATGTCAGAAACCAAACACAAGCAACTGCAGCAAGCTAGCAGCACTTTTGCTATGCAGTTGGCTTGTGCGGCTGGGTTTCTGTCAGATGCCAAACGCATCCATCACAAATCTGGTTTCATCTGAAACCCCAAGATACAGTGGTGGTGTCACACGTCTAATCCACCCAACCCGCCGGAGCGTTGAGCTCGCGCGAAGGAGAATCCATCAAGGGTTGTTAAGGTGGGAAATCACCACTGTCAAAAGAAAGTCAGCCGCAGCCACCTGGCTCCAGTGGACCTTAGGTGGCATTGTGGTCGGTCTTACGACGTTTGGAATTGTTACCCGAAGGT